>Ga0210378_10000072_pt1 | contig 42847 bp, 35 predicted proteins | sample PLM1_60_b1redo_FD_155465 | JGI IMG/M metagenome (GOLD analysis project Ga0210378, IMG submission 155465) | Groundwater sediment microbial communities from an aquifer in East River, Colorado, USA - PLM1_60_b1 redo | ecosystem: Environmental > Terrestrial > Soil > Riparian zone | place: USA: East... | reverse complement strand
CCGTTGTTGCCTGGTGGGTTGGGGGCGGCGGCGGCGCGGCCTGACAGCCACAGCGCCCCCCCGAGCAGGGTGAGCGCCATGGCGATCACCAGCAGCCGGGTTCGTCGTGCCACGAGCATGGGCATCCTCCTGGGACCGACACGAAGGGCACAAGGCGCACCCCCCGCTTTTTCGCGGCTTCGCCGCATCCAAGACAAAGAGCGACAGGCCGCCCAAGACCGTTACATTCTGGCGCGCCGATCAGGGCAGTCTCGGGCGGGCAGGACGGCGACGCACCCCAGGACCAAGCGCACCGGATCAAGTGACGTGGGGATGGCCAGCAATTTCTGGGGCGCCCTGGAGGCCGGGCTGGCTACCAGCCGGACCCTGACCATGGCTGGGCGCATCCGCCAGGTCGTGCCTGTCGTACGGTGGTACGCCAACAGCGTCCGGCGGGGGTGTGGCTCGGCCACAGCGCGCAGGACCACGGGACCCGGCGCCCAGGCGGCCTCGCCACCGCGGCCATCCGCGCTGTTCACCTGCTCTCGGCTGCTGCTCGGGTCGTCGCCTGCGATGGCTGGGTCCTCCCCGGCTCCGGCGACGCGGTCTGAGCCCGGCCGGCCGCTTCAGCCGTCCGGCGCCTCGGCCGGGTCGAAGAGCTGGAACCGCCCACCGCGCTGGTCGCCGACGAACTCGGCCTCGGCGACGATCACGGTCCCCTCCCGGATCGGCCGTGTGGGGCGGACCACGTAGGCATCCACCACCTGGCCCGGCCTGGCGAAGTTGGGGCCGTGGAGCGGCCGCGACTCGAGGATCTCCAGCCGCAGCTCCCACCGTTCGGGAAACGCCGGCGATGGGCGCGCCTGCAACACTCTGCCTCGCAGTTCGCAGCGGTTGGGCGCCGCCGGCACGCCGCCGGGAGCAGGCGGTCTCACCTCGCGTCCCGCCCCTGCCTCGTCGCCGCCGCCCGCCCCCGCTGCATGGCGGCCGGGAGCTCGTCGAGGGGCAGCGGCCCGCGGCCGGCCGCCTGCACCTTGCCGCCCCCCCGTCGCCGCCGCCCGCGCCCGGGCGCGCAGCGTCTCCAGCGGCTCCCGTGTACGGCGGGGCCCGGCCCGGGCGCGCAGCGTCTCCAGGGGCTCCGGCGTGCGGCGGGGCGCGGCAAGGGTGCGGAGCCGCTCCAGCGGCATCGGTGTGCGGCGGGGGGCGGCCCGGGCGCGCAGCCGATCCAGCGGCTCCGGTGTGCGCGGCGGTTTCCCTGCCGGCCGCGGCGGAGGGGGCGGTCCGCGCCGCACGGCCGAGGTGGCCACGCCGGCCGTTGCCGGGACGGTGATGGTGATGGTGATGGTGACCTGCTCCGGCATCGGCACGCTCCATCGGCTCAGGTGAGGTACAGGGTGTAGACGTAGAGATCGTCGGCGAGCACGTGCACGTGGTGGCCGGTCACGCGGGCCTCGCAGCACGCGGTGAACACGTTGGTGACGCCGTCAGGCGCGCCGTCCTTGATCTGGCGCCAGCCAAGCGTGCCGAGGCTGACGTAGGCCGCCTGGACGCCCGAGTCGACGAACGTCGCGTCCACCTTCCGCCTGAGCCAGTCCCAGGGCACGGCATGCCCTACGAGGTGTACCGCAGGACCTTGTGCTGATCGCCCTGCTGATCGCCGTGGCCTGAGGGGACGCCCCCGACGGCGACCCGGACCGGTGGCCGCCGCCGAGGTGCGCCGCCGCGCCGTTCCGGCACGAACGGGAAGAGGCGGCGGCTCGCGGTCCTGCCGGTCGCGGAGCCGCCGCCCTGCCCCCCTGTCTCTTGTATACGCACCGGCCGCCGATCCGGTTCACTCAAGCCGGAAAAAACTACGTGCGACTCTTGTACCAGCCTTCTGAGCAGGCAAAATCAGTTGCCCGGACCGGCAGGCGCTGCGATGGTCCGGTCTGTCTGCGGACGGCCGCACGGGCACCGCCTTCCGCGCCGGCGGCGCGCGGCCTGGCGGCGCGCGGCCCGGCCGGCGAGCCGTGCGCCGCAAGGAAACGTCGCTGGCAGCAACGCCGGAAGGCGGCGGTCCGGCAGCAGTGGGCGGGTATACTGACGGGCGCCTGCCCGCCTTGGGCGCTTCTCCTCGGTCCGGCGCCGTTGCACCTCGGGCCGGTGCTCCTTACCAAGACACCCCATCGATCCAGCCGTACCCGTCCCCCGGAGGCATCCGTGCGTAGCACCGTCGAGCCTGTCGAGCCCACCAAGCTGAAGCTGAACATCGTCGTGGAGCCCGACGAGCTCAAGCCCGCCATCGACCGGACCGCCCGCCGCCTGGCCAGCGAGGTCAAGGTGCCCGGGTTCCGCAAGGGCAAGGTGCCGCGCCAGGTCATCGAGGCGCGCATCGGCCGGGACGCGCTGGTCGCCGAGGCGATCGAGCGCGAGGCGGTGCCCGAGTTCTACGCCAGGGCGGTCGAGGAGCACGGCGTCGAGCCGCTCTCCCGGGCCCAGGTCGAGCCGCCCTCCTACGAGGACGGCGGGCCGCTCGAGTTCTCGGCGACCGTCGAGGTCAAGCCGGAGATCGACCTGCCGCCCTACCGCGGCGTCCGGGTGGAGCGCCCCGAGCTCGCGGTCACCGACGAGATGGTCGACCAGCGGATGGACCTGATCCGCGAGCGCTTCGCCCAGCTCGAGGTCATCGGCCGCCCCCTGGCCGCCGGCGACTACGCCCAGATCGACCTGCGCGCCTCCCGCCACATCACCGAGGTCCCGGAGCTGACCCAGACCGACTTCCTCTACGAGGTCGGCTCGAACCGGGTCGTGCCCGAGCTGGACAAGGAGCTGGAGGGCACCCGCAAGGGCGACATCCTCCGCTTCACCGTGCAGCTGCCCGAGGGCCTGGCCAACGAGGAGCTGACCGGCAAGGACGTCACCTTCCAGGTCCTGGTCAAGGAGGCCAAGGCCAAGGTCCTGCCCAAGCTCGACGACGACTTCGCCCAGGAGGCGAGCGAGTTCGACACCATCGCCGAGCTCCGCGCCGCCGAGCGCGAGCGCCTCGAACAGGCGGTCTCCGAACAGACCTCGGCCGAGCTGGAGACGCGGGCGCTCGGCGCCTACCTCGAGGCGGTCGAGGTGCCGCTGCCGGCCACCCTCGTGCGCGACGAGCTGTCCTACCGGGCCAGCCGCTTCGCGCGGCAGCTCGCGATGATGCAGACCAACCTGGACCAGTACCTGCAGGCCACCGGCTCCACGGCCGAGCAGGTCGAGGCCGACCTGCGCGCCCAGTCCGAGCGGGCGGTCAAGGCGCAGCTGGTGCTGGAGGCGGTGGCCGCCGCCGAGGGCCTGGAGGCGACCGCCGAGGAGATCGAGGCGGAGATGCGCCGTCAGGCCGAGCGGGTCGGCCGCAGCCCCGAGGAGATCCGAAAGGCGCTCGGCGGGGGGGACGGCAGCGTCATCCGCGGTGATATCCTGCGTACCAAGGCGCTCGCGTTCCTCGTGGAGCACGCCGAGGTTGGTGCTCCTGCAGGTGCGGGCGCGGCTGCGTCCATGGCGTCGACGGCTGCGGGGGAGGCCGGGGTCAGCACCACCGAAGCTCCCGACGGTGACGCTCGAGATTCCTAAGCCTTCACGGTTCCTCCAAGGAGAAGCAACGATGCAGCCCATCTCCGACTACCTGGTACCGGTCGTCGTCGAGCAGACCAACCGGGGCGAGCGGTCGTTCGACATCTACTCGAGGTTGCTCAAGGAGCGCATCGTGTTCCTCGGCACCCCCCTCGACGACACGGTGGCCAACCTGATCATGGCCCAGCTCCTCCACCTGGAGAGCGAGGACCCCGAGAAGGACATCAACCTCTACATCAACTCGCCGGGCGGGTCGGTGACCGCGTTGCTCGCGATCTACGACACGATGCAGTACATCAAGCCCGACGTGGTCACGATCTGCATGGGCCAGGCCGCCTCGGCCTCGGCCGTGCTGCTGGCCGCCGGCGCCAAGGGCAAGCGCTTCGGCCTGCCCCACTCCCGGGTCCTCATCCACCAGCCCTCCGGGGGCGCGGAGGGCCAGAGCGTCGACATCGAGATCCAGGCCCGCGAGATCCTGCGCATGCGGCGCATGCTCGACGAGATCCTGGCCGCCCACACCGGCCAGGACGTGGAGAAGGTCAAGCGCGACACCGACCGGGACTTCATCATGACGGCCGACGAGGCCAAGCGGTACGGCATCATCGACGACATCATCGAGAGCCGGCAGACGGCTGAGGAGCTGGTCTCCGCATCGGCCAGCGGCGGCCGATAAGGGCAGGGGCAGGCGGCTGGCGGGCTGTCACGGCGGACACGTACCCTCCATGTCGAGCGCAGGCAGGCCGGGAACCGCACGAGGAGACTCGAACAGATGGCCAAGTTTGGAGATGGCGGCGACCTGTTGAAGTGCTCCTTCTGCGGGAAGTCGCAGAAGCAGGTCAAGAAGCTGATCGCCGGACCTGGGGTCTACATCTGCGACGAGTGCATCGACCTGTGCAACGAGATCATCGAAGAGGAGCTGTCGGAGACCAGCGAGCTGAAGTTCGACGAGCTGCCCAAGCCGCGGGAGATCTACGAGTTCCTCAACGACTACGTGATCGGGCAGGACGAGGCCAAGAAGGTCCTGTCGGTCGCGGTCTACAACCACTACAAGCGGATCCAGGTCGGGGCGGGCGCGGCCAGCGACGTGGAGCTGCAGAAGTCGAACATCATCCTGCTCGGCCCGACCGGGTGCGGGAAGACCCTGCTGGCCCAGACGCTGGCCAGGATGCTGAACGTGCCGTTCGCGATCGCGGACGCCACCGCCCTGACCGAGGCGGGCTACGTCGGCGAGGACGTCGAGAACATCCTCCTGAAGCTGATCCAGGCGGCCGACTACGACGTCAAGAAGGCCGAGACCGGGATCATCTACATCGACGAGATCGACAAGATCGCGCGGAAGTCGGAGAACCCGTCGATCACCCGGGACGTGTCCGGCGAGGGGGTCCAGCAGGCGCTGCTGAAGATCCTCGAGGGCACCACCGCGAGCGTACCGCCGCAGGGCGGGCGCAAGCACCCCCATCAGGAGTTCATCCAGATCGACACCACGAACGTGCTGTTCATCTGCGGGGGCGCGTTCGCGGGACTCGAAAAGATCATCGAGTCGCGGATCGGGCGCAAAGGGGTCGGCTTCGGGGCCGACCTCCGTCGTATCGGGGACAAGGACGTCGGCGAGATCCTGGCCAAGGTGCTGCCCGGGGACCTGCTCAAGTTCGGCCTGATCCCCGAGTTCATCGGACGGCTGCCGGTCATCTCCTCGGTCCACTCGCTGGACAAGTCGGCCCTGGTCCGGATCCTCGTCGAGCCCAAGAACGCCCTGGTCAAGCAGTACCGCAAGTTCTTCGACTTCGACGGCGTCGAGCTCGAGTTCTCCGACGACGCGCTCCAGGCAGTGGCCGACCAGGCGATCCTGCGGGGCACGGGCGCGCGGGGGCTGCGCGCGATCCTGGAAGAGGTGCTGCTCGACGTGCAGTACGAACTGCCCTCGCGGACCGACGTGCGCCGCTGCGTGATCACCGCCGACGTGGTGCTGCGCGGGGTGAACCCGACGCTGGTGCCCCGCGACCGGGAGACCGCGGCCGAGCGCACCCGCCGGGAACGCTCGGCCTGAGGATATGGACGTGGGCGGCCCGGAGTTCGTCTTCGGCGGCTTCGCCCTGCTCTCCCCGCTGACCCCCCGTGGGCCGGGGACGGGCGATGGCTGAGCGGTCCCGCCTGCTCGCCCGCCAGCTCGGCGAGGGGCTGCTCCGCGTGGGCGAGCAGACCGCCATCGTGGCCACCTGCTGCCTGCTCGCGGCCGGCCTGCTGAGCTGGGTCTTCGACCACGGCTACGGGCGCACCGCCGCGCTGGTCTGCGCGCTGGTGGGCGCCGGGATGATGTTCGGGGGCTCCTGGCGCAACGCCCCCATCGGGGTGCTGGACCGCCGGCGCAAGCGCGCCCTGGCCGAGCGTCGGCGCCAGGAGGCGCGCGACCCGGCCGCGCAGGCGCGCCGCGAGGCCGAGGAGCGCCAGCCCCACTCGGTCGTCTCCCCCGGTGGGGTCGCGAGCCTGGCCGGGGTCCTCGTGGTCCTGATCGGCTTCATCGCCGAGGCGGTCGTCGGGCGCACTCCCTGACCAGGGCGGGCGCACCAGGAGCGGGCACATCCGGCCAATCGGTTTGCGCGGAGCGGCCAATCGGTTTGCGCAGAGCGGCCAACAGTTTGAGGAGAGCGGCCCCGAACCCGTACGCTGGTGTCCGGCGAGCTTCGAGAGGATGGTTGCGCACGTGAGCAGGTTCGCGGCCACGCTGGCAGCCCAGACTGCCTCGGCCCTGCGAGTACCCGCCTAGGCCCGTCCGTCCGGGCCTCGGGTCCGCAGCCGTGCCCGACACCTGCTCGTCTGCAGCGCGAGGCCCCGCCGTATCGGCGTTTCCCGTTTCGCCCCGGACCGGGGCGACGACGCTGAGGAGCGTTCCCCGTGACCGAATCGACAGGCGCCCGGCCGGCGCAGACCCAGAGCCAGCCGCGGGCCGCCGGGCGGCGCGAGCTGCCCAAGACCTACGACCCCAGGACGGTCGAGGAACCCACGTACCAGCGCTGGCTGGACGAGGGCCTGTTCCGCGCCGACGCCCGGTCGGGCAAGCCGCGCTGGAGCATGGCGCTGCCCCCACCCAACGTGACCGGCTCGCTGCACATCGGCCACGCCCTCGACCACACCTTCCAGGACTACCTGGCCCGCTTCCACCGCATGCGCGGGTACGAGGTGCTGTGGCTGCCCGGCATGGACCATGCCGGCATCGCCACCCAGAACGTGGTCGAGCGCGAGCTGGCCAAGGAGGGCAAGACCCGCTTCGACCTCGGCCGCGACGCGTTCGTGGAGCGGGTGTGGAGCTGGAAGGCCGAGTCGGGCGGGCGCATCCTCGGCCAGATGCGCCGCCTGGGCGACTCGGTGGACTGGTCGCGCGAGCGCTTCACCATGGACGAGGGGCTGTCGCGCGCGGTGCGCGAGGTCTTCGTCAGCCTCTACGAGCAGGGCCTGCTCTACCGGGGCCAGCGCATCATCAACTGGTGCCCGCGCTGCCTGACCGCGCTGTCCGACATCGAGGTGGAGCACGAGGAGGTGCCGGGCGAGCTGGCTCACCTGCGCTACCCGCTCGCCGACGGCTCGGGCTGGATCGTGGTGGCCACCTCCCGGGCCGAGACCATGCTGGGCGACACCGCGGTGGCCGTGCACCCCGACGACCCGCGCTACCAGCACCTGATCGGCCGCACCGTGCGCCTGCCGCTGGTGGACCGCGAGATCCCGGTCGTGGCCGACGACGCCGTGGACCGGGAGTTCGGCACCGGCGCGGTGAAGGTGACCCCGGCCCACGACCCCGACGACTACGAGATCGCCGAGCGCCACGGCCTCGAGAAGGTGAACATCCTCACCGAGGAGGCGGTCGTCAACGAGAACGGCGGGCCGTTCGAGGGCCTTGACCGGTACGCCGCACGCCGGGAGGTGAAGGCCGCCCTGGCCGAGCTCGGCCTGCTCGAGAAGGTCGAGCAGGCGCCCCACTCGGTGGGCCACTGCTACCGCTGCCGCACCGAGGTGGAGCCGCGCCTGTCGCTGCAGTGGTTCGTGCGCACACGGCCGCTGGCCGACCAGGCCATGGCCGCGGTGCGCGACGGCCAGACCCGGTTCGAGCCCGAGCGCTACGCGAGGACCTTCTTCAGCTGGATGGAGTCGATCCGCGACTGGTGCGTGTCCCGCCAGCTCTGGTGGGGGCACCGCATCCCGGCCTGGTACTGCCCGGACGGGCACGTGACGGTGGACCGCGAGGACCCTCCCAAGTGCGCCCAGTGCGGCGCGACCGACCTGCGCCAGGACGAGGACGTGCTCGACACCTGGTTCTCGAGCGGGCTGTGGCCGTTCTCCACCCTCGGCTGGCCCGAGGAGACCGAGGACCTGCGCGACTTCTACCCGACCTCGGTGCTGGTGACCGGCTACGACATCATCTTCTTCTGGGTGGCCCGGATGCTCATGTTCGGCTGCCACTTCCAGCCCCCCACGCCCTTCGAGGTGGTGGCCATCCACGGGATGGTGCGCGACCGGGAGGGCAAGAAGATGTCGAAGTCGTTCGGGAACGTGATCGACCCGCTCGAGCTGATGGACCGCTACGGCACCGACGCGCTGCGGTTCGCGCTCATCCGGGGCGCCAACCCGGGCGCCGACGTGCCGCTGGCCGAGGAGTGGGTCGAGGGGGCCCGGAACTTCGCCAACAAGCTCTGGAACCTCGGTCGGTTCGTCCTCGCCGCGGCGCCCGACGGTACCGACACGGGCGCCGAGGCCGGGGAGCTCCCGGCTCCTCACCCGAGGACCGGGGCGCTGGACGGGGGTCTCCCGACTCCGGACCCGGCGACTGCGGTGGTGCTGGCTGGGGGTCTCCCGGCTCCGGAGCAGGGAACCGGGGGTCTCCCGGCTCCGGACCAGGGAACCGGGGCGCTGGCCGACCGGTGGCTGCTCAGCCGGCTCGAGCGGACCCGGGCGGCCGCGACCGCCGCCTACGAGCGCTACGACCCGGCCGAGGCCGCCCGCCTGCTGTTCTCGTTCACGTGGAGCGAGCTGGCCGACTGGGCGGTGGAGCTGGCCAAGCCGCGGCTGGCACGCCGGGACCCCGGCGGCGACGCCCGCCGGGCCTGGGCCACCCTGGCCTACGCGCTCGACGCGACCCTGCGCCTGCTCCACCCGGTGATGCCGTTCGTGACCGAGGAGCTGGGCCGGGCCCTCACCGGTGCGGCAACCATCACGCTGGGGCCGTGGCCGGCCGAGCGGCCCGGTGACGTCGACGAGGCCGCCGAGGCGGACATGGCCGCCCTGCAGGAGGCGATCGCGGCCGTGCGCCGGTTCCGGGCCGAGCACCGGGTGCCCCCGTCGCGCCGACCCCGGCTCACCATCTCCCCCGCCAGCCAGGCCCAGGCCGAGCTGTTCCGGGCCGAGGCCGAGAGCGTGCGCCGGCTCGCGCGGCTCGAAACGGTCGAGGTGGGCCCGGCCCCGGCCGGCGGGGGACCGACCGCCAAGCTGCTCGCGGCCGGCGCCGAGCTGTACCTGCCGCTGGAGGACCTCCTCGACCTCGACGAGGAGCGGGCCCGGCTCCGCAAGGAGCTGGACACCCTCGCCCAGGAGCGGAGCCGGGCCGAGGCGAAGCTCGCCAACCCGTCCTTCGTGGAGAGGGCACCCGCCGAGGTGGTGGGCAAGGCCCGGGCCCGCCTGGCCGAGGTCGAGCAGGCCCGCGCCAAGGTCGAGGCCCAGCTCGCCGAGCTGGGTCAGCCCTTCAAGTAACGTTCGGCATGGGCCGTCAGCTGTCCTTGTGTGGCGTTTGACTCAGAGGATGCCATGGTCGGCGAAGGCCGTCTGCACGGCGGTCGCCGCGGACCTCCCGTAGAGCAGCTTCGCGGCGGCGACGGTCGCCAGGGCAGCCGCCGGCATCGTGGTGTCGGGGGCGAAGTCGAACTGCGCCTCGAGGATGATCGTGTCCGCCGTGACGTGGCCAAGCTTCCCCCGGATGTCCCAGAGCGCCCGTGACCAGATCTGGCCGTCGTGGTGCACCCTGCCGTTCAGGTCTTCGGGGTAGTGCAGGTTGCCGTCCACCCTGCGGAGGCAGTGCGGCACCGTCGTGGTGTAGGAGACCGAGTCCCAGTCGGCGACGCAGGCAGGGTCGGGGGTCGGGGCGACGACGCTTGAGACCGTGACCGCCCAGTAGTCGCTGAACCCTTCACCGATCGAGCCCGCCTCCACCGAGGTGCCGAACCCGCCGGCCGGCTGTTGGGAATCCTGGATCGCGTGGCCGTACTCGTGCAGGATGACCTCCGCGTCCTCGGCGTCGTCGACTCCGCCCTTGCCGAAGCGGAGCACATCATGCTTGTCCCAAGAGTAGGAGTTGTCGATGCCGAGCTGGTTGATACGGACGTCCTGCGACTCCTTGTTGACCGGCCGCCGGGTGACGCCGAACCCGAGGCGTTGGATGTACCTCTGCGCCTCGGTGACCCAGTAGTAGCCCATGACCTGCTCGAAGCGGTCGTCGCTCCGACCGTACAGGAAGGTGTTCGTCGCGGAGTACGCCGGGTCGCCGGTCTCACCGCGGATGTTGGCCCAGTCGCCGACCAGGAAGCCGCTGCCGTCGAGGTTGGTCAGCGTCACCTGGTGGTAGGCCGCCTGCAGGGCGGCGTAGTCGGCGTCCTTCTGGTCGGTCAGGCTCTGGTTCTGCAGATCCGCGACCGGGTTGGGCAGGAAGACCCGACCGGTGCCGGTGGTGCCTGCTCCGCCAGGCTTGGGCGAGACCGCGCCCGCCGGCGCGACAGCCAGCATGCTCAAAGCGGATGCGGCGAGAAGCACGAGCACGACGCGGCGCAAGGCACACCCCCGGGTCAACCGGTCATCTTCGGACATGTGCAGTATCGCCCAGCCATGCGGTCGAGCGGTAGGCGAGCCCGCGGCTGCTGGCGCCGCGCGATCAGACCCGAGCGTGAACCCGCCGGGGCGTCGCGGCGGCGGTGCGGCCACCGCCACCCAGCCTGTCGCGGCCAGGTCAAGGCCCGTGCCTGGCCCGGTTGCGATCCGCCAACGGCCACGCCGGCGGAGCGGCAAGCCCGTCACCTGCGAGTTTCCGCCGCCCAACCAGGCGCGACAAGCCTCACTACAATCGACGGCCGACAGCATCCACATGAGGAGTCCCGAGCAGATGGAGTACCAGCAGGCGGTCGAGGCCCTCTACGCCCGGGTGCCCGGCCGGATGGGGCCGAGCCTGGAACGGGTCGAGCACCTGGTCGGCCTGCTCGACCACCCCGAGCGGACCGCGCCCGCGGTCCACCTCACCGGCACCAACGGCAAGACCACGACCGCCCGCATGGTCACCGCCCTGCTGGCCGCGTTCGGGGTCGGCGCCGGGCAGTACACCAGCCCGCACCTGCAGGACGTCCGCGAGCGGATCGCGCTCGCCACCCGGCCGATCTCCCGCGACGAGTTCGCCGGGACCTGGACCTACCTCGAGCCGTTCTTCGCCGAGGTGGACCGGACCCACGACCAGCCGGTCACCTTCTTCGAGGCGCTCACGATCCTCGCGTTCACCTGGTTCTCCGAGGTGCCGGTGGACGCCGCCGTGGTCGAGGTCGGCATGGGCGGCCAGTGGGACGCCACCAACCTGGTCCACGGCGACGTCGCCGTCATCAGCCGCGTCAGCCTCGAGCATCCCGAGCTGGGCGACACATTGGTGGCAGTCGCGGCCGAGAAGGCCGGCATCATCAAGCCGGCCTCGATTGTGGTCAGCCAGGAGCAGGACCCCGACGTGCTCGCCCTGGTGGCGCAGCGGGCCGAGATGCTCGAGGCGCGGCTGCTGCTGGAGGGTCGCGACTACGCCCTCGAGCGCCGCCGGGTCGCCGTCGGTGGCCAGGTCATCGACCTGCGCACGCCGGCCGGCCGGGTCGACGAGGTGTTCCTGCCCCTGCACGGCCGCTACCAGGCCGACAACGCCGCCACCGCCCTGACCGCGGCGCAGGCCTTCCTCGGCGACCGGGAGCTGGACGCCGACACGATCCGGGCCGGGTTCGCCGCGGTGACCTCGCCCGGGCGGCTCGAGGTGGTGTCGCGCCAGCCGCTCGTGCTGCTCGACGGCGCTCACAACCCGGCCGGGGCCCGCGCCCTGGCCGCCGCGCTGCTCGAGGAGTTCGTGGTCGACCGGCGCACCCTGGTGGTCGCCTGCCTGGCCGACAAGGACCTGCGCGGGATCCTCGAGGGCCTCGCCCCGGCCGCCGGCCGGCTGGTGGTGACGGCCAACTCGAGCCCCCGGTCGGCCGGCACCGAGCAGCTCCGCAAGGAGGCGGAGGCGATCGGGCTGACCGCCGAGGTCGCGCCCGACGTGGCCACGGCCGTGCGCCAGGCCATCGACCGGGCCGGGCCGTCCGAGGCGGTGGTGGTGACCGGCTCGCTCTACACCGTCGGCGAGGCGCGCGACCTGCTCATGGGGCCGGGCCCGGCGTAGCCCGCCCCGCGGTGCGGGTGCCCGGCCTGGGGTCTGGGGTGCCCGGCCTGGGGTCTGGGTTGCCTGGCCCGCGGTCTGGGAGGACGCTGGCAGCCGGTATCATCGCCCGCGCCGCGCCCTCGCTGCGCCCGGTGAGGCCGCCCAACCGCGCCGACCGCTCCCGCCCGCCGCTCCCGCGCCGACCGCTCCCGCCGGAGGTTCCCATGCCCGACGAACGCACCCTGGTCCTGTGCAAGCCCGACGCCGTCGCCCGCGGCCTGGTCGGCGAGGTGGTCGGCCGGCTCGAACGCAAGGGCTTCCGCCTGGTCGAGATGGACCTGCGCACCCTGGACGAGGCCACCGCCAAGCAGCACTACGCCGAGCACGAGGGCAAGCCGTTCTTCGACGGGCTGGTCTCGTTCATCACCAGCGGTCCGCTGGTCGCGATCTGCGTGGAGGGACCGGAGGCGGTGGACGCCGTGCGCACCCTGATGGGCCCGACCAACCCGGTCGCCGCGCCCCCCGGATCGATCCGGGGCGACTACGGCCTGCTGATCGGGGAGAATCTGGTGCACGGGTCCGACTCGCCCGCGTCGGCAGCTCGCGAGCTGGCCCTGTTCTTCCCGGAGCTCACGGGGTAGGCAGGGCCGGGGCGTGTCGCCCCGCTCACCGACCGGACCGCCCGCCGCTATCGGGAGGTTCAACAGGCTGGTATAGGATGCCCAGGTCTCCAGGGCCGGGTTGCCGCGCGGGCGCGTCCCCGCGAGTCTCCGGCCCTCCTGCGTGCCCTGACGCACCCGGCACTCGGTCTGCATACGCTCGAAGGAGCTGGTTCCGTTGCAGAACGCCTTCCGTTTCCTCGGCCGTGACATGGCGGTCGACCTGGGGACGGCCAACACGCTCGTGTACGTGCGCGGCCGGGGGATCGTGCTCAACGAGCCGTCGGTGGTGGCCATCAACACCAAGAACAACGCGATCCTGGCCGTTGGGTCCGACGCCAAGGCGATGATCGGCCGCACCCCCGGCCACATCGTGGCGATCCGGCCCCTGCGCGACGGCGTCATCGCCGACTTCGACACCACCGAGAAGATGCTCCGCTACTTCGTGCAGAAGGTGCACCGGCACCAGTTCCTGGCCAAGCCTCGGGTGGTGGTCTGCGTCCCGTCGGGCATCACCGGGGTCGAGCGGCGGGCGGTGTTCGACTCCACCATCCGGGCGGGGGCCAGGGGCGCGTTCATCATCGAGGAGCCGATGGCGGCCGCCATCGGCGTCGGCCTGCCCGTGCACGAGCCGACCGGCAACATGGTGGTCGACATCGGCGGTGGCACCACCGAGGTCGCCGTCGTCTCCCTCGGCGGGATCGTGACCAGCCAGTCGATCCGCATCGGGGGCGACGAGCTGGACGAGGCCATCATCAGCTACGTCAAGAAGGAGTACTCCCTGATGCTCGGGGAGCGCACCGCCGAGGAGATCAAGATCACCATCGGCTCGGCCTACCCGCTGCCCGAGGAGCCGCAGACCGAGATCCGGGGCCGCGACCTCGTCACCGGCCTGCCCAAGACGATCGTGGTCGGGGCCGAGGAGGTCCGCAAGGCGATCGAGGAGCCGGTCAACGCGATCGTCGACGCGGTCAAGAACACCCTCGACCACACCCCGCCGGAGCTGGCCGCGGACGTGATGGACAAGGGCATCGTGCTCACCGGCGGGGGTGCGCTGCTGCGAGGCCTGGACGAGCGGCTCAAGCACGAGACCAGCATGCCGATCCACCTGGCCGACGAGCCGCTGCAATCGGTGGCGGTCGGGTCGGGCAAGTGCGTGGAGGAGTTCGAGTCGTTGAAACGGGTCCTGATCGCGTCCTCGGACCGCTAGCTCGCTTTGGAGGCTGGGAGGCACCCGCCTTCCTGACAGACGTTGCACGATCGCCCGCGCCGCGCCCGCATCATCCTCGCCGTGCTCCTGCTCGCCTCGGTCACGGTGATCACGGTCGACTTCCGCGAGTCGGCCAGCGGGCCCGTGGACCGGCTGCGGCAGGTGACGGTCGGCGTGTTCGGCCCCGCGCAGCGGGCGGTGAGCGCCGTGACCCGCCCGGTCGGCGCCTTCTTCGTCGGTCTCACCGAGGTCGGCGGCCTGCGCGGCGACAACCGGCGCCTCCAGGCCGAGGTCGACCGGTTGCGGGCCCAGGAGCGCACCTACCAGGACCTCCTCGCCGAGAACGAGCGGCTCCGGGGCGCGCTCAACATGGCCAGGCGGTGCGGCTGCCGGACCGTCGGGGCGAGCGTGGTGGCCCGCTCGGGCTCCAACTTCCAGTGGTCGGTGACGATCGACGCCGGCGTGAGGCAAGGCGTCGCCCGCGACATGGCCGTGATCGACGCCCGGGGCCTGGTCGGCCGGGTCGTGGCCGTGACCGCCGACTACGCCACCGTCCTGCTGGTGGTCGACCCGACCAGCGGGGTGGCCGCGAGCCTGGCCCGGACCAGGGCCCGGGGCCTCGTCCGGGGGGGTGGCAGCGGCCCGCTCGGGTTCGAGCCGGTCCGGGCCGGCGTCCAGGTCAAGGTGGGCGACACCGTCGTCACCCAGAGCTACCAGGGCGGGGTCTTCCCCCAGGGGCTCCCGGTGGGGGTGGTCGAGCGGGTCGGCCCGGCCTCCGGCGGGCTCGTCCAGAGCGTCGCCGTGCGGCCCTACGCCGACGTGGCCGCCCTCGACGTCGTCGCCGTGGTGGTGGCCAAGCCGCCGGTGCCGGCGCCGTCCACGGGCCCGGGCGCGGTGCGGACCGGGATCGGGCGCTGAGCGGTGCGCCGGGTCCTCGCCCTCGCCGCGGTGATCGCGGCTGCCGTGCTGCTCGAGTCCACCGTGCTGGCCGGCTTCCGCCTCGGCGGGGTGCGGCCCGACCTGCTGGTCGTGGCCGTCGTGGCGGTGGCCATGGCCTCCGGGCCCGCCTCGGGCGCGCTGTTCGGCTTCTGGGCCGGCCTCGTCGCCGACCTGCTGTTCGCGCCGCCGGTCGGCGTCTCCGCGCTCGTGTACACCAGCATCGGCTACGCCGTGGGGCTGGTGCGGGTCTACGTGGTCAGCCCGAGCGCCTGGGTCCACCTCGCCCTGGCCGGTGTGGCCAGCCTCGTGTCGGTGTGGAGCACCGGGCTGGTGCTGCGCGTGCTCGAGCTGTCGTCCTGGTCGTTCGTCGCCCGCTCGGGCCCGCTCGTGGCCCTCTACAACCTCCTGCTGACCCCGTTCGTCTACCCGGTCGTGCGGCTGCTCGCCGAGCGCGTCCGATCCGAGAAGCTCTACCGCTGGTAGGCTCGGGGCCGTGCAAAACCAGGATTCGCGGCTGCGCGCCCGCCTGTCGCTGCTCTCGTTCATCGTGCTCGGCCTCTTCCTCGCCCTGTTCTCGCGGCTGTGGTACCTGCAGGTGCTGGCCGGCGAGCGCTACGGCGACCTCGCCGAGGGCAACCGCGTGCGCCAGGTCGTGGTCGACGCGCCCAGGGGCCGGATCCTCGACCGCCGGGGCCGCGTCCTGGTCCGCAACCGGGCCGCCTGGGCGGTCACCGTCAAGCCGTCTGAGCTGGGCGACCAGCGTGAGCGCGTTGTCGGGCGGCTGGCCAGGGTGCTCAAGCTGCCCAAGGCCAGGATCGAGGAGCGGCTGCGCGACTACACCGGGTCGCCCCTGCGCGGCGTGCCCGTGGCCGAGGACGTCCCGGTCACCCAGCTCTTCTACCTGACCGAGCACGCCGACCAGTTCCCCGGCGTCGTCCCCGAGGTGCTCGCCCTGCGCGAGTACCCCTCCGGGCCGGTCGCCTCCCACGTGCTCGGCTATGTGGGGGAGATCTCCGCCCAGGAGCTCGCCTCCAAGCGGTTCCGCGGGGTCAGGGAGGGCGACACCGTGGGCAAGGCAGGGGTCGAGCTGACCTACGACCGGCTGCTGCGGGGCCGGACCGGCGTGCGCGACCTCGAGGTGGACGCCAAGGGGGACGTGGTGCGGACCCTCGACTCCAACGAGCCGGTGGCCGGCAACGACGTCCACCTCACCCTCGACCTCGACCTCCAGCGCACCGTCGAGCAGGCTCTGGCCGAAGGCCTGCTGACCGCGCGCTCCCTGCCCGACCGGGAGCGGGGCGGGACCTACCCGGCGCCCGCGGCCACCGCGGTCGTGCTCGACCCCAGGGACGGCTCGGTGCTCGCGCTGGCCAGCCTGCCCCAGTACGACCCCAGGAAGTTCGTGGGCGGCATCTCCCGGGCCGACTTCAACCGCTACGCCACCAGCCCCGGCAAGCCGCTGATCGACCGGGCGGTCCAGTCCGCCTACCCGCCCGGGTCGACCTGGAAGCCGTTCACCGCCATGGCCGCGCTGCGCACCGGGGTCGTCACCCCGTCCACGGTGTTCCCGTCCACGGGCTCGTTCACCTTCGGCACCTACGTCAAGCGGGACTGGAAGCGGGGTGGGCACGGCCCGACCGACCTGGTCAAGAGCCTGCGTGAATCGGTCGACGACTACTACTACGCGGTCGGCGCCCGCTTCGCCGCGGCCGAGCGCGGCCAGGAGCTGCGCCGCGAGCCGGTCCGCGAGGAGATGCAGGCCACCGCGCGCAGCTTCGGGTTCGGCCGCCGGCCAGCGCTCGACCTGCCCTACGCCGCAGGCGGCACCGTGCCCGACCGGGCCTGGCGCCGCCGCTACTGGGAGGCCAACAAGAAGGCGTACTGCGCCGGCACCAGCACGCTGTACCGGGAGCTGTGCCGCTACGGCTACCACTGGCAGGGCGGCGACGACCTCAACATCGCCATCGGTCAGGGCGACCTGCAGGTCTCGCCGCTGCAGCTGGCGACCGCCTACGGCGCGCTCGCCAACGGCGGGACGGTGTGGGCGCCCCACGTCGCCCGGGAGGTCGTGAGCCCGGCCACCCGCAGGCGCATCCGGACCGTCGAGCCCCGCAAGGCCTCGGTCGTGCGCATGCCGGCGGGCGACTTCGCGGCCGTCGGCCGGGGCCTCGCCCAGGTGCCGAGCGGCGGCACGGCCGCGGCCGCCTTCCACGGCTTCCCGCTCGACCGCTTCCCGGTCGCCGGCAAGACGGGCACGGCCGACCTGCCGCCCAAGGCGCCCTTCGCCTGGTTCGCCTCGTACGCCCCGGTCCCCGACCCCCGGTACGTCGTGGTGGTCATGGTCGAGGAGGGCGGCCACGGCGGCGAGTCGGCCGCCCCGATCGCCCGGGTCGTCTACGAGAAGCTGTTCGGGCTGCCCTCGACCAGGGTCGCCGCCGGTGCGGACGCGAGCAGGTGACGGGCTGATGCAGGAGTCGTGGGGGTCGTGGTCGGACCGGGCGTCGCGAGTCGGCTGGGAGACCGCGACCGACCGGCCGCTGGCCTGGCGGTCGCCCTGGCGGCACCTCGACCCCCTTGTCGTGCTGGCCGCCTGCGGGCTGGCCGTGCTCGGCCTGGCCGCGGTCTACTCGGCGACGTTCTCGAGCCTGCGCGAGCAGGGCCTGCCCGAGAGCCTGGTCATGCGCAGGCAGCTCCTCAGCCTGACCCTGGGCGTGGCCGGCATGGTGGCCGTGACGCTGGTCGACTACCGCCGGCTGCAGGCGTACGCGGCCGTGGTGCTCGGCGCCGTGGTGCTCGCGCTCGGGGCCGTGCTGACCCCGCTCGGGTCGGCCGCCAACGGGGCCCAGTCGTGGTTCAGCCTGGGCGCCTACCAGGTCCAGCCGTCCGAGTTCGCCAAGGTGGGCGTGATCGTCACCCTGGCCGCCGTGCTCGGCGGCCGGTCCGAGCGGTTCGAGCGGCGCCACCTGCTGCTCGCGCTGGGGGTGGTCGGCCTGGTCAGCGCCGAGATCCTGCGCCAGCCGGACTTCGGCAGCTTCATGGTGTTCGTGGCCGTGCTGTTCGGCATGCTGCTGGTGGGCGGCATCCGGCTGCGCTGGCTGCTGGTGCTCGCGCTGGTCGGCAGCCTCGGGGTGGTCGGCATGTTCCGGCTCAACCTGCTCAAGGAGTACCAGAAGGAGCGCCTCACCGCCTTCGTCAACCCCGGCGCGGACGCCGGCGGCCGTGGCTACACCTACAACTACCGGCAGGCGCTCATCGCGATCGGCTCGGGTGGCGTCACCGGCAAGGGCTACCTGCGCGGCACCCAGACCAACCTCCAGTACGTGCCCGAGCAGCGTACCGACTTCATCTTCACCGTCATCGGCGAGGAGCTGGGCTTCGCCGGCGCGGCCGTGCTGCTGCTGCTGTTCGCCGTCCTGCTCTGGCGCGGGCTGCGCATCGCGGTGATCGCCCGGGACCCCTTCGGCTCCCTGGTCGCCGCCGGGATCGTCACGATGTTCGCCTTCCAGGCGTTCGTCAATGTCGGGATGACCATCGGCATCATGCCCATCACCGGCATCCCGCTCCCCTTCGTCTCCTACGGCGGCTCGTCGCTGATCTCGAGCCTCCTCGCGGTCGGGCTGCTGCTCAACATCCACATGCGCCGGTACCTCTGAGCCGTCTGGAGCAGCCGGTACCTCTGAGCTGTCTGGAGCAGGAAAGGAGTAGCCAATTCGGCCTACCCTTTGCCGGTACCAGATCGATCTGGCAGACTCGTGAGCGTCTTTCGCCATACCACCCTGCGGTGCGGCCCGACGTCGTGCCGCCGCCTCACCCAGATCCTGGGCATCCCGGCTCGATCCGGCCATCCGGCCGGTGGGGGACCGGGACCGCCCGAGGGTCGGGGCGCCGGCCACGGGGATCGCGGCTTCATCGCAGACGACGGGCCGGGCGTTCCCGCTTGGGGTCGAGCTGACGCTCGGTCCCATCCCGGGAGTTTCCGGACGGTGTGGCGGCGCCGCCCGACCGGGCGGACGACCCGGACCCGTGCGACGGTCAGGGTCCAGCCCGGCTCGGCCGGGGGGAAACCTCACCCCCGAGCGCGCAACGGTTTCGGCCGCCCCCGTCGGTGGCCGCCAGAGCTTGGTGAGGAGCATTCATGGCTTCCCCCGACGAGTCCCGGGCGGACGACACCCGGGACCCTTCCGGCATACCCGCATCCCCTACATCGCAAGACGCACCGGTCGAATCGCAAGACGCACCGGTCGAGCGGCAGCCCGCCCCGGCCGCCGAGGCCCAGGACCGCCCCGAGCCCGGTCCGGGGGCCGTCCCCCCCGGACGGCCGCGGGGCGCCGCCTCGTTCCCGGGCGGCCCGCCGCCCGCCAGCACCCCGGCCGAGCCGCAGGCGACGCCGGCGGCCTCCGTGGCGGTCGAGTCGCCTCCCCGCTTCCAGGTGACCACGGTGGAGACCACCGCGGCCGCCTCGTTCCCGGGCGGCCCGCCACCCACCCGCCCCGCCGGGGGCGAGCCGGCCCCGAGAGAGGCGGCCGCCGGCGACGGACGGGCTGCCCCGAACCGGCGCCGGGCCGGCTCCAGCAGGCGCCGGGCCGCCGCCCTGCTCGAGGTCGCCGACGCCAGCCCGCCCCTGCTGGCCAGCACCAGCACGATCAGCACCGACCCGCCGGCCGCGCGGGTCCCTCCGGCCACGGCGGTCCCTCCGGCCACGCCCGAGGCGACCGCGCCGGTGCCCCCGGCCACGCCCGAGGGGACAGCGCCGGTGCCTCCCACCACGCCCGAGGCGACCGCGCCGGCTCAGGCCGTGCCCGGCGCTGGCGCTGCCGAGGTGGCGACCGCGCCCGCCCCGCCTCCCACCGCGCCCGCCCCGGCCGCGCCCGAGCCCGCCCCAGCTGCCACCGCGCCCGCCCCAGCCGCGCCCGAGCCCGCCCCAGCTGCCACCGCGCCCGCCCCAGCCGCGCCCGTCCCGGCCGGCCCTCAGCCTGAAGCGGCCGACGCGGAGCGCGCCGAGGCGGATGCGGACGAGGACGGTGGGCCGCTGGCCCGGCCGGCCGGAGGGCGCCGCCGCCGCCGCGGCCGGCGTCCGTCGCAGGCGCGGGCCGAGGCCCGCCTGCCTGAGGCGCCCGAGGCCCGCCTGGCTGAAGCGCGGGAGGCCCGCCTGCCTGAAGGGCCCGAGGGCCGCCTGCCTGAAGGACGGGAGGCCCGCCTGGCTGAGGCGCGGGAGGCCCGGACCGACCAGCCGGCCGGGGAGCCGGACGAGGCCCCCAGGGCAGCGCCTCGGAGCACGTCCGGGCCCGGCGCCGGCGAGCCGGCCCTGACCGACGCGCCCGACAAGCTCGACGGGGCGATCGCGGTGGCGGCGTCCCCGGACCGCGGACCGGCGCCGGCCGGCGAGGACGCGGAGGACCAGGAGGAGAGCGCCGGGGGCTCGGCCCGCACGCGCGCCCGCCGCCGGCGCCGCGCCGCCGCCAAGGCCCGTACCCGGACCGACCCGCCCGAGGGCGAGGCCGCCCCGGCCACCGACGGCGGACCCGGACCCGGCGCCACGGCCGACGCCGACGCCGAGGCGGCTCCCGCCGGCCGGGGCGGGGGCCGCGCTCGGCCTGGTCAGCGGGGTGCCGCTGCCGCTGCCGTGGCCGACGCCGCCCCCGCCCCGGCCAAGCCCGAGCGCCCGCCGCGCGGGCGGGGCCGGGGGCGGCTCGGCGCGGTCGCCAGGGACCGGGCCGAGCCACCGGCCGTCGAGGCCGCGCCCGCCGCGGCCGCCGAGCCGGCGGCCCGCACCACGCCGGCCACGCCGGCGGCGGGCGCCTCGACCCGCCTGGACTCGCGGGGGCGTGCCGGCCAGGGCTCCCGCCAGGCCGACCGGGGCCGTCGCCGGCGCACCTCCGGCCTGACCGAGGAGCAGAAGCGGGCCCTGCGCGAGGACGGTCCAGACAAGCGCATGCTGGTGACCGAGGGCGCCGAGCGCACCCAGATCGGCGTGCTCGAGGGCCGCACCCTGGTCGAGCACTACGTGACCCGCAAAGCCGGCCGCTCCTTCGTCGGCAACATCTACCTCGGCCGGGTCCAGAACGTCCTGCCCGGCATGGAGGCCGCCTTCGTCGACATCGGCAAGGGCCGCAACGCGGTGCTGTACGCCGGCGAGGTCAACTACAACGAGGAGGACCTCGACGGCGAGGCGCCCCGCATCGAGAAGGTGCTGAAGCCCGGCCAGTCCGTGCTCGTCCAGGTCACCAAGGACCCGATCGGGGCCAAGGGCGCCAGGCTGACCGCGCAGGTGTCGCTGGCCGGCCGCTACCTGGTGCTGCAGCCGGAGGACAACACCTTCGGGATCTCGCGGCGCCTGCCCGAGGAGGAGCGCTCCCGGCTGCGCGAAATCCTCAAGGAGGTCCGGCCCAAGGGCCTCGGGCTGATCGTGCGCACCGCGGCGGAGGGCGCCACCGCCGACGACCTGCGCGCCGACCTCACCCGCCTGCAGGCGCGCTGGGAGGCGGTGGAGGGCAAGGCCAAGAAGGCGTCGGCGCCCGCGGTCATCTACTCCGAGCCCGAGCTGGTCGTCAGGGTCATCCGCGACATCTTCTCGCCCGACTTCATCGAGCTGGTGGTCGACGCGCCCGAGCTGTACGAGCGGGTCAGGGACTACCTGGAGGAGGTCGCCCCCGACCTGCTGCCCAAGCTCCGCCACCACGACGGCAAGCTGCCGCTGTTCGAGCACCACCACGTGGTCGAGCAGATCCACAAGGCGCTCGAGCGCAAGGTCTGGCTGCCGTCGGGCGGGTCGATCGTGATCGACCGGACCGAGGCGATGACCGTCGTCGACGTGAACACGGGCAAGTTCGTGGGCAAGTCGAACCTCGAGGAGACCGTGGTGGCCAACAACCTCGAGGCCGCCGACGAGATCGTCCGCCAGCTCCGCCTGCGCGACATCGGCGGGATCATCATCATCGACTTCATCGACATGCTGTTCGAGCGCAACCAGCAGGCGGTCGTCGAGCGGCTGCGGGCCGCCCTGGCCAGGGACAAGACCAAGAGCCAGGTGATGGAGGTCTCCTCGCTCGGCCTGGTGCAGATGACCCGCAAGCGGGTCTCCGGCGGCCTGCTCGAGAGCTTCTCGGAGACCTGCCCGACCTGCGAGGGACGGGGGGTCGTGATCACCCACGAGATCTAGGGCGCTGCGCGCCCGACCTGCTTGGATCGCCTGCGCCCGACCTGCGAGGTGCTCCGGTGGCGTGAGCGCGATTTGGATCGCCTTCGGCGGACCAACGGATGGCGGCGGCCAGGATCGGCCGCCGCGTGACCGCGAAGTTCGGGGGTCACGTTGACGGACCTCGGGCACCGGCACTACCCTTGGCGGTCGGCGCGCCCGCGCTCGCCGCGAGGTGCCCGCATCCCCTTACCATGAAAGGACTGTCGCGACGTGTACGCCGTCATCCGCACCGGCGGGAAGCAGTACAAGGTGAAGGTCGGCGACGTCATCGACGTCGAGCGGCTCGCCGGCGACGATGGCGCCAGCATCGAGCTCGCGCCGCTGCTGGTGGTCGACGACGAGGGCAACGTGACCTCGCAGGCCGGCGACCTGACCGGCGCGCTGGTCACCGCCACCGTGGTGGACCAGCACCGCGGCAAGAAGATCCGCGTCTTCACCTACAAGAACAAGACCGGCCAGCAGCGCCACCAGGGCCACCGCCAGTCGCTGACCAGGCTGAAGGTCGAGAAGATCGACCTGCCGGGCAAGAGCAGGGCCTCGGCCGGTTCCAGCACCGAGCAGGAGAGCTGACATGGCCCACAAGAAGGGTGCCTCCTCCAGCCGCAACGGCCGCGACTCGGCCGCCAAGCGGCTCGGGGTGAAGCGGTACGGCGGCCAGGTGGTGACCGCGGGCACGATCCTCGTGCGCCAGCGCGGCACCCGCATCCACCCGGGAGCCAACGTCGGCCGGGGCGGCGACGACACCCTGTTCGCCAAGACCGACGGCAAGGTCGTCTACCACCAGGTGCGCGGCCGCAAGCTGGCCAGCATCGACACGGAGGGTGCCGCGCAGCGGACGTGACCCGTGTTCGTTGACGAGACCACGGTCGAGCTCGCCGCCGGCGGTGGCGGCGACGGCGTCACCTCGTTCCACCGCGAGAAGTTCCGGCCCCGGGGCGGGCCGGACGGCGGCGACGGCGGCCGCGGCGGCGACGTCGTCCTGGTGGCCGACCCTGCCGTGGGCACCCTGGTCGAGTACCACTTCCACCCGCACCAGCGGGCGGGCCGGGGCAGGCACGGCCAGGGCAGCAACCGCAAGGGCGCCGAAGGGGAGGACCGCGTCCTGCCCGTGCCGGTCGGGACGGTGGTCCGCGACGAGCACGGCGAGCAGCTCGCCGACCTGGCCGTCGCCGGCACGCGCTTCGTCGCCGTCCGCGGCGGGCGGGGCGGCCGGGGCAACGCGATCCTGTCCGGCCCGGGCCGGCGGGTGGCCCACTTCCACGAGAAGGGGGAGCCGGGCCGGCGGCGCCGGCTCGTCCTCGAGCTGCGCCTGCTCGCCGACGCCGGCCTGGTCGGGTTCCCGAACGCGGGGAAGTCGAGCATCGTGGGTTGGGCCTCGGCGGCCCGGCCCAAGGTGGCCGACTACCCGTTCACGACCCTCGAGCCGGTCCTCGGCGTGGTGCGCGCCGGCGAGCACGACTTCGTCCTCGCCGACGTGCCCGGGCTGATCCCGGGGGCGGCGGCCGGCAAGGGGCTCGGGCACCGGTTCCTCCGCCACGTGACCCGCTCGGCGGTCCTCGTCCACGTGCTCGACCTCGCCCCGCTCGAGCCCGGCCGGGACCCCGAGTCCGACCTGGCCGCGATCGAGGCCGAGCTGGCAGCCTACGACCCGGACCTGGCCGGCCGCCCCGCCCTGGTGGCGGCCAACAAGGTCGACCTGCCCGACGGCAGGGCGCGGCTGCCCGAGGCGGCCGCGGCCGCCACCCGGCGGGGCCTCGCCTTCCATGCCGTGTCGGCCGCGACCGGCGAGGGCATGCGTGAGTTCCTGTACGGGCTGGGCGCGGCCGCGGCCGAGGCGCGGGCCGCCCTGCCACCCCCCGAGCGGCGCGAGCACCAGCTGGTCACGGTCGAGCCCGAGGTGCCGATCGAGGTCGTGCGCGACCCGGACGGCCGCTTCCGGGTGCGCGGCGACCGTCCCGAGCGCTGGGTCGCCATGAGCAACCTCGACAACCCCGAGGCCGTGGCCTACCTGCAGCGCCGCCTGCGCCGGGCGGGGGTCGAGGAGCTGCTGCTGGCGGCCGGGGCGCGGCCCGGCGACGACGTCGCCATCGGGCCGGCCACCTTCGAGTTCACCCCCGAGGGCGGTCCGGCGGCCACCGCGTCCGGCGACCGGGCCTGACCGCACCGGGGGCGGGTCAGGCCGCTCGGGCCTGCCACGAACGGCTCGGTCCGCGCCGCCGTCCGCGACCACACGATGAGATCGTCCGCGACCACACGATGAGGGCTTGCCGCCCGACAACTTGGTCCAGGGGAGCCTGTCCAACCTGCGCAAGGTCCTCTTGGAGCGTCGACGTCGCTACGCGGCGAGCCCTTGGATCGTGCCCAGCGCGGGAAAGGCGCCCCGCCGTGGGGGCGCCCATCCTGCCGAGACCGAGGAACGCGGCACGGGTCACGCGCGCGCTTCCGGTTCCTGCGCCGCCTCCCGCGCCAGCCGTGACTTTCCGTCCTGCCCGGCTTGGTTGCCGATGGCGTTGCCGCTGTCGGGGTCGAAGAAGTGCAGCTCGGTGGTGTCGATGACCAGTTCGAGGTCGCGGCCCGGGCGGGCGCTGGTCCGCGGGTTGACCCGGGCGGTCCACAACGTCTCGCCCTCCCCGGCCAGCACCTCCACGGTCTCCTCGGCCTCCTTGGCGTGCTTGTCGAACTTGGCCAGCATCACGTCGTGGTGCACCACCGGCGCGTGCACCGTGAACATCAAGTTCACCTCCGAGCCCAGCTCCTCCACCAGCGCCACCTGGGTCTTGACCCGCGGGCGCGGGTCGTCGCCGTGGACCAGCGCGGCGTCCTCGAAGCTCGACGGGCGGATCCCAAGGATCACCTGCCGGTCCAGGAACTGGTCAAGGCCCGGCCGGGCCATGACCTCACCGGGGACCGGCAGCTTGGTGTCGGCAAACACCACCGCCGCGCCCCCGTCGTCGCGGACCAGCCTGGCCTCCACCAGGTTCATCGCCGGGGAGCCGATGAAGGTGGCCACAAACAGGTTGCGGGGGTACTCAAACAGGTTCTGGGGGGTGTCGACCTGCATCAGCTCCCCATCCTTGAGGACCGCCACCCGCGAGCCAAGGGTCATCGCCTCGATCTGGTCGTGGGTCACATACACCGTGGTGACCCCCAGGCGCTCGTGCAGCCGGGCCAGCTCGGCGCGCATCCCCACCCGCAGCTTGGCGTCCAGGTTACTGAGCGGCTCGTCCATCAGGTAGGCCTGCGGCTCGCGCACGATCGCCCGGCCCATCGCCACCCGCTGCCGCTGCCCCCCAGAAAGCGCCGCGGGCTTGCGGTCCAGGTAGGGCTCAAGCGCCAGGATCCTGGCGGCGTCGGCGACCCGCTTTTTCTGCTCCTCCTTGGGGGTCTTTCGCAGCTGCAGCCCAAACGCGAGGTTGTCGCGGACGGTCATGTGGGGGTACAGCGCGTAGTTCTGGAACACCATCGCGATGTCGCGGTCCTTGGGGGCCAGGTCGTTGACGACCCGCTCCCCGATCGAGATCGTGCCCGAGGTGATGTCTTCCAGGCCCGCGATCATCCGCAGCGCCGTCGACTTGCCACACCCCGACGGGCCCACAAAGACCATGAACTCCCCGTCGACGATGTCCAGCGACAGCGAGTCCACCGCCCGGACGTTACCGCCGTAGACCTTGGAGACGTTGTCCATCACGATCTGCGCCATGGTCGCTCCCTCCACCACCGGCGGGCGGCCGGCCGTCGCAGGCGGGGACTGGCCCGCCCTCCCTGGGACCTGGGCGAACGTACCCGAGGTACCGAACGCGAAAACTCCTGTGACACCCAGAGCTTGCCGCGGTCACGGACAAGCTTCCCGTGCGCGCTAGGGTAGCTGGTCACGGGTGCCGGTTCCAGCCCTGGCCGCCTGGCGGAGCCGGCCGAGCGCCGCCTCCCGTACACTGCGCCGCGGTCCGCGGCGCAGGCCTGCCGACCGGGTGGGGAAGCGATGGCGAGCAGGGCACGACGAATGCGCGACCGGGCCGGCCCGTCCGCCGGGGGCGGCGCCGAGCGGCGGGTCGGGATCATGGGCGGCACCTTCGACCCGGTCCACCACGGCCACCTGGTCGCCGCCGAGGAGGCCCGCTGGCAGTTCGGCCTCGAGCAGGTCCTGTTCATCCCGACCGGGCAGCCCTGGCAGAAGCCGGTCGGGGTGACCGCCGCCGAGGACCGCTACCTGATGACGGTGATCGCCACCGCGTCCAACCCGGCCTTCGTGGTCAGCCGGCTCGAGATCGACGTCTCCGGGCCCACCTACACCGTCGACACCCTCCGCCGCCTGCGCGCCCGGCTCGGCCCGGAGAGCCGCCTGTTCTTCGTCACCGGCGCCGACGCGGTCCTGCAGATCCTCAGCTGGAAGGACCCGGAGGAGGTGTTCGCCCAGGCCGAGCTGATCGCGGCCACGCGGCCCGGCCACGACCTCTCCGGCCTGCTCGACGCCGTCCCGGCCGCGGCCGGCCGGGTCCACCCCATCCGGATCCCGGCGCTCGCGATCTCCTCGACCGACATCCGGGCCCGGGTCGCCAGCGGCGCGCCCATCCAGTACCTGGTGCCCGAGGGCGTCGCCCGCTACATCGAGAAGCGCGGCCTGTACCGGGAGCCGGGCGGTGGGGACCCGGGGGAGCCAGGCGACCTCCCGCCCCCGGCCGACCCGCCCCCGCGCTGAGCCGCCATGGGTGCGAACGGCTCGTCGGGCCGGTACCGTACAGTAGGAGGTGCACGACGCACCGACGCCGGTCGTGGACGCCAGCGTGGTCGTGGACGGCGACCGGGGAAACCCAGCGTGCCGCCCGCCCGGCGGCACCCTTCCAAGGAGCTCGCCCCTGCACACCAGCCTCGACTTCGCGCTCACCGCCGCGTCGGCGGCTTCCTCCAAGCAGGCTCGTGACGTCCGTGTCCTCGACGTGTCCGAGCCGCTCGTGATCTCTGACTACTTCATCATCTGCTCGGGCTCGAGCGACCGGCAGGTCCGCGCCATCGCCGAGGAGGTGGAGCGCGCCTGCCGCGCCGAAGGCGTCCGCCCGCTGCACCGCGAGGGCGAGCGTGAGGCCCGCTGGGTCCTCCTCGACTTCGTGGACTTCGTGGTCCACGTGTTCCTGGAGGAGGAGCGCGAGTACTACGACCTCGAGCGCCTCTGGCGCGACGCCCCGCTCGTCGCCCACTCCGACGACGTCGGGAGCCTCGTCACCGTCACCGCCTGACACCTCGCGCCGGCGCGCCAAGCCACGCGACCAAGGCGTGGTTTGGTCGGTCTGGTTGTGGTTAGGCTACGCCCGCATCCCCCAGGCTCCGGGTCGTGGCCGCTCGGTGGTCCCGCCTGTCCGCCGGGGGAGTCTCTGGCATCGGCGGGGGGGGCGATTGGAGGACTGCCGTGTACCGCAGGCGCAGCATCTCTCGCCTCCTGCTCCTGATCTACATCCTGATCGGGATCTTCGTGGCGTTCGACCGGAACTACATCACCGAGCCGCTGCTCAAGGGCGCGCTCTCGGCCCTGCTCGCGATCTTCCTGTGGTTCCTCGTGCTGCTCGGGGTCAACCTCAAGATAAGCTGACCGGAGCGCGGGTCCGGGCTCCCAGGCCCCTCCCTCATTGCGAGGAAGCGGCCTGGTCTCCTATACTCCCCGCGCTCCAGGGGCTGTAGCTCAGTTGGCAGAGCGCTTGCATGGCATGCAAGAGGCCAGGGGTTCAAATCCCCTCAGCTCCACCCCAGGTCAGCGGCCTCATCCGGCCGCCGCAGCGCCCGCTTCCGTGGCCTCGGGCAGCAAATCGGCAGCAATGCGCCATGCCAGGCTGGTTCTGTCGTCCAGGGCGGCGGTGGACCTCGGGCGAGCATCGCGAGACGCGCCGCGTCAGCGAACTGGGTAGCTGCCGGGTGGCAGCAGGAGGTAGCCACGCAGAGTGAGCAGCGAGCGCCGGGCGCGCCTTCCACGCGTGATGGTCATCAGCGACAACAACGCGTGGTTGGATCTCAAGTCGATGATGCTTGAGCGTCTGGTCGAGGCCGTGCTCGAACACCAAGAGGGAAGGCTCGTTGCGGTTCCGCCTTTCTTACGGGCGCCGGATGTACGAGGTGATGGTCCCTTGGGAGACCGCGCATACCGTCGCCGACCAGCCGCCCTTCATGCAGGACTTCGCGGAGATATGGCAGGCGGCCGACCATCGCCGCAGCGCTGCGCCACAACGCCCGCGACGCCACCCGCTCCCTCGCCCTCCTGGGCATCACCAGCCCATGAACCCGACACTCCGGCACGTTGCCGAGGCCCTGGTACGCTGGCCCATGCTGGCGACCGATGCTCAGAGGCCCAGTGCGAGTGAGTCGTCCCATTTCTTCTCTGGGTCGGATCTCGGTCGGATCGGCTCGCGGTCGGGCTTACGAGGCACCTCCTGAGACGGCGGGGAACTGCTCGCCCAGCGCGTTCACCCCGCTGTCCGTGATCGCCGCGTACACCGTCGCCGAGAAATCGCCGGGGAGGGGCTGATAAACTCCGCTTGTGCCAGCGGACCAGAGCCACAACGAGGGTTTCTTCGGCGAGCGCGCTGCGTCGGTCTATGACGAGCGCGCTGCCGACATGTTCGACCCGGCGGTGGTGACGCCAGTCGTTCAGACGCTCGCAGACCTCGCTGGACAAGGTGGAGCGCTGGAGTTCGGGATAGGCACCGGCCGGATCGCGCTCCCGCTCGCCGAGCGCGGCGGGCGTGTCGCCGGCATCGATAACTCCGAAGCCATGGTGGCTCGGTTGCGCGCGAAGCCGGGCGGCGAGGACATCGAGGTCACGTTCGGCGACTTCGCCAGAACCCGTGTCGGAGGAGAGTTCTCGCTCGTCTACCTGGTCTTCAACACGATCTTCAATCTGGTGACGCAGGATGAGCAAGTCGCGTGCTTCCAGAACGCCGCCGCGCATCTCCGGAGCGGAGGGCGGTTCGTGATCGAGACTGGCGTGCCGGATCTCCAAAGCCTGTCACCTGGCCAGACCATCATCCCCTTCCGTGCCGATCCCGAAGGAATCTCCTTCGACGTGTACGACGTCGTCACGCAACGGTTCAGTTCCCAGCATTACGTCTTCGCCGAAGGAAGGGTCGAGACGTATCCCGTAGAGTTGCGATACACGTGGCCCTCCGAGCTCGACCTCATGGCGCGCCTCGCGGGGCTGACGTTGCAGGACCGGTGGGCCGGGTGGCGGCGGGAGCCGTTTACAAGCCTCAGTCGCGCCCACGTCTCCATTTACGAAAAGCCCTGAGCGCGCTTCGCGTTCAGCCAGCACCGTTGAGTACACCAACCTGAGCGACTCCGCGTCCCGCGACGCTGGTGCCGCGTGGGTCGGGCGTGGGTCGGGATACCCATTGGCGACCTGACGTCCTTCGAGGCGGCCTTCGTCACCAACGCTATCGGGATCGCTGCTGTCAGACGGATCGATGACCTGCCCCTTGGGGTCAACGTGGACCTCATGACGACGGTGACCCAGGTCTATGAGTCAGGTCAGGTCGAGTCTTCGGACCGGGCGTCCTTGTTGGGGCGACGGCGGCCAGGTCCGCGGGCAGCAGACGGGCAGCAACCGCGAGTGAGCCTCCGTACCAACAGGACAATAGTCATTATCCTGCCGTCGGGCGGGGCGTAGAGTGGCCTCGGCGACCCGGGGCTGTCCGATCCGAAGTGCCGGTGTTGAGGGTGCAAACCGGCCACGCCGGACGGCAGCTCTGCCGTTGAGACGTCCCTCGTTTGACGCCCCGGGCCGCCCTCGTACCTCGTCAGAGAAGCTGTATGGCGTCCATCGCTCGTCGGGTTGATGCTCGGGGGAGGCGGGGCGAATTCCCCTCGCGATACCAAGGGATCTGCTGTGAGGATCACGCCATGATCGATCCAGGTTTGGATGGCCGGGTGGCATTGGTGACGGGAGCCAACCAGGGCATCGGCGCGGCGGCCGCCCGCGCGCTCGCCGCCCGGGGCGTGGCAGCCCTCCTCACCTACCTGCGACTCGACCCACGCGAGCACTCCGGCGAACCCTATCCCGCTGCATACGGCCAAGTGCGCGCGGCCACCGCCGACCACGTCGCCCAGCAGATCCGTGACGCTGGTGGCACCGCGGAGTGCATGGAGGCCGACCTCGCCGACTCCACCGTCCCTCGGCTGCTGTTCGACCGCGCCGAAGCCACGCTCGGCCCCGTCGAGATCCTGGTCAACAACGCCAGCGGCTGGCTGGCCAACACCCTCCTTCCCGTCACCCAGGACCGGTTCGGACGCACCCTGCGCCCCGTGGACGCCGCAAGCCACGATCGGCAGTTCGCCGTGGACGCGCGGGCGTCGGCTCTGCTGATCGCCGAGTTCGCCCGCCGCCACATCCAACGAGGCGCCACCTGGGGCCGCATCATCGGGCTCACCTCCGGCGGGCCCGGCGGCTTCCCCGAAGAGATCTCCTACGGCGCCGCCAAGGCCGCCCAAGAGAACTACACCATGTCGGCCGCGCAGGAACTCGGCCCCTACGGCGTCACCGCGAACATGGTCTACCCGCCGGTGACCGACACCGGCTGGGTCACCCCCGCTGTCGAGGAAGCCGCCATCGCCGCCAGCCCCCTCCGACATCTCGCCCAGCCCGACGACGTCGCCGAGGTCATCACCCTCCTCGCCTCCCACCAAGCCCGCTACATCACCGGGCAGATCATCCACATGGCCTGAAAGCCACACCCACGACCGCCGACCCGGCCACCGTCAGGCATCGAGACGGCCAACCGCATCCACGTGGGGCATATCCAGGCCACGGCGGATCGGATGAGAGCGGACAGGCGCTACGTCGTTGTCCGAGGTCCAGAAGCCAGCCTTGCCTTGTTGAGCTCTGGCGACCCGGGGAAGGCCGGCGGTGGCCAGCGCCCGGGCAGGGTCGGTGTCGGTCACGCCGACGGGCAGGAGCTGCGGGAGGTCGCCCGCCGCCGACAGGCAGAAGTCGCCGAACCGGCCGCAGCCGGCGAGTGCGACGCCGAGGCTCTTCTTTGAGGGAGTCATTGGGCTGAGCCGGTCCGGTGGAGCCGGGCCACGCCGATGCGGGAGTCGGCCATGCCGTAGAAGACGTCGGCGTCGCCGTCGCCGCGGGGGTCGATGCCGGTGGGGAACACCACGTTCGGCACGATGCCGTCGCGCTCCTGCGGTGTCTGCGGGTCGAGCAGGGCGCTGGGGGTCCGCCAGAGCACCTTGGTGACATCCTCGGCGTCCAGCAGCATCGCGCCGGCGGCGTAGCGCACGTGCCGCTGGTGCCAGACGCCCGGCTCCAGCCTCCCGGACACGCCGTGGTGGAGGACGAGCCACCCTTCCGGGGTGCGGACCGGCGGCGTGCCGGCGCCGATCTTCAGGTGCTCCCATGGCTGCTCGGGGAGGGCGACCGGCCGGTGCTGGGTGAACCGCGCCAGCGCCCGCAGGTCCCGGCTCACCTCGTCGACAGGGGCGAAGGAGACCCAGATCCCGGGCCTCGGGTCCTGGACCCCGGCTGGCAGCGGCTCACCGGCGGTCGGGCTGACCCACGACAGATCCCAGAGGGGCCGGTGCAGCAGGGCGTAGGCGGGGCGGCCGTCCGGCGCGGCCACTGGTTCGGGGAACAGCACGGCGTCCTTGTTGGTGTACAGGTTGAGGTCGGCACGCAGCGACGGCTCGTAGGCGAACAAGGCGGGGCCGAGCCGTTCCCAGCTCGCCAGGTCGTTTGAGACCGCCAGGCCGATCCGGGCATGGAGCGGCCCGTAGGCCGCGTAGGTCATGACGTACAGGTCGAGGCCCGGGATGAAGGTGATGCGCGGGTCTTCCACGCCCGCGGTCGTGGTGTTGATCTCCCAGGTCTCGTCGGGCTCCAGGACGACCCCGAGGCGCTCGACGGTGGCTGGCGTGCCGTCGCCGTCGAACAGCACCCGCGCCCGGCCGACCCGCGAGAAGTTGCCCTCGGCGACCAGGCGCGGGAACAGGTACAGCTGCCCGTCGCGGCCCCGCGCGCACGCCGGGTTGAGGACCCCCCAGGCCTCCCGGGGGTCGCTGGGGTCGGGCGTCATCAGCACGCCAAGGCGGCGGAGCGCCCAGCTGGGCGCTCCCGAGGCAGCGGTCATCCTCGAGGCTACCCTTTGATCCCGGAGCCGAGGTTGGACGCTACGAAGTGGCGCTGGAAGGCCAAGAAGAGCACCACGGCGGGCACGGCGAGGACGACGGCGCCGGCCAGGATCGCGCCGAACGGGTTGGCCTGGCGCGACGCCACGGTGGAGATGAAGTTGGCCAGGGCCACGGCCAGCGGCTGCAGATCAAGGCGCTTGGTGACCAGGAACGGCCACAGGAACTCGTTCCAGGGGCCGATGAAGGTGACGATCACCGCGGTCAGGATCGCCGGCTTGGCCAGCGGGATGGCGATCCGGGTGAGGATCTTGAGCTCGGAGGCGCCGTCGATGCGGGCCGACTCGAACAGCTCCTTGGGCAGCTGCAGGAAGAACTGGCGGAAGATGAACACCGCGGTGGCGTTGACCGCGAACGGCAGGATCATGCCCAGGTAGCTGTCGGCCAGCCCGTAGCCGCGGACGATCATCACGTACAGCGGGATCATCAGCAGCTGGAAGGGCACGATCAGGATCAGCAGCATGGCGTTGAAGACCATGCCCCGGCCGCGGAACTCCAGCCGCGCCAGGGCGTAGCCGGCCAGCAGGCCCAGCACCAGGGTGGTGAGCAGCGCCCCGCCGGTGAAGATGCCGGAGTTGAGCAGGGTGCGGGCCAGGTTGATGGCGCCGTCGATGTCGGCGAAGTTGCGCAGGGTGAGGTTGGCCGGGTTGGGGAACGCCCCGGAGAGGTCCGAGTTCGGCTCGCTCTGCAGCGCCCCGATCACCATGTAGTAGAAGGGGAACAGGAACACCACGGCGCCTGTCGTGAGGCCGAGCAGCGGCCACAGGCGCCGCCGCGACCGCCGGCTGGGCGGCGCGATCGGCTGGGCCCGCTCCGGGAGGACCTCGGGTGGCTGGGGTTGGGTCGCGGTGGCCACGGTCAGCTCCTCTCCAGCAGATAGCGGTTCACCAGCGAGACCGCCATCACCATGATCGCCAGCAGCACCCCGATCGCCGCGGCGTAGCCGGCGTGGCCCTGCTCGATGCCCTGCGTGTACATCAGCAGCACCGGCGAGACTGACGCCCCGTTGGGGCCGCCGCGGCCGGTGAGCAGGTACGGCTCGGTGAAGAAGTTGGCCCCGGTGATGGTGGCGGCGATCACCACCAGGGTGGTGGTCGGGCGCACCCCGGGCACGGTGACCGCCAGGAAGCGGCGCACCGGCCCGGCCCCGTCGACCTCGGCTGCCTCGTACAGCTCCTTGGGGATGTTCTGCAGGGCGGCCAGGTAGAGCAGGATGTAGAAGCCGAGCTGCTTCCAGGTGGCGAACAGGGCGATGACCGGCATCGCCCAGAAGCTGTTGACCAGCCACGACGGGTCGGGGGCGAGCGGCCCGAGCAGGTTGTTGACCAGGCCGTCGGAGTTGAACAGCCACAGCCACACCCCGATCACGGCGACGCTGGCGGTCACGTAGGGCACGAAGTAGCTGGCCCGGAAGAACGCGCGGAACGGGATGGCGGCGTTCAGGGCGGTGGCCAGCACCAGCCCGACGGCGACCGTGAGCGGCACGTTGATGATCAGGAAGACGACCACGTTGAGCATGGCCCGGCGGAACACCGGGTCGGCCAGCGCGTCGGTGAAGTTCTGCAGGCCGACGAACGGCCGCTCCACGATCGCCCCAGGCGCCGCGAAGAAGTAGTCATGGAACGAGATGTAGACCGCGAACCCCAGCGGGTAGGCGAAGATCGCGGCCAGGAACACCACGTAGGGGGCGACGAACAGGTAGCCGAGCGGCTGCCGGCCGAGCAGCCGCCGCCGAAGCGGCGGCCGGGTGGCCGGCGTGGCGATCGCGGTCATCGCGCTAGCTCCTGGCCGCCAGGGTCTTGACCTTCTCGGCGGCCTGGTTGAAGGCGCTCTGGATGTCGGCCTTGCCGAAGATCACCGCCTGCGAGTAGGCGTTGCGGAACGTCTGCCAGATCTCCACCGAGTTCGGCACGTTGGGGACCTCGACGGTGCGGGCGGCCTGCTCGGCGAAGATCGTGTACTCCGGGTGGCTCGTGAAGTAGGCCGGGTAGGCTGTGGTGACATCGGTCCGCATCGGCATCTGCCCGGTCATCTCCAGCAGCTTGCCGTCGCTGTCCTTCGAGGTGGCGAACTTCAGGAAGTCCCAGGCGGTCGACCGGTTCTTACAGCTCGAGTACATCGCGCTCGACTTCTCATCGGAGAAGGTCTGGATCTGGCCCGGGTCCTTGCCGTCCTTGGTCGGCACCGGCACGACGCCCCACTTGACCTTGTCGCCGTAGACCGCGATCGCCCACGGCCCGACGATCGCCATGGCCGCCTTCTTGTCACCGAACGCGTCGCCGTTGTACAGCTCCCGCTGGGCCAGGCCCTGGTCGTAGAGCTGCTTCCAGAACTGCGCCACGGCGATCCCGTCGGGGCCGGCGAACTGCGGCTCACCGTTCTCGACCAGCTGCTTGCCGCCCGACTGGGCGATGAACAGCGGGTAGAAGTCGAACCACGGCTGGAAGAACTCGCTGGACGGCGCGGGCCAGATGGCCGCCTTGACGCCGCCCTTGGCCACCAGCGTCTTTGCGCTGGCGAGGAACTCGTCGTAGGTCTTCAGCGGGGGGTTCTTGGTGTCCAGCCCGGCCTTGGCGAAGACGTCCTTGTTGTAGAAGATCATCACCGGGTTGGTCTTCCACGGCATCTGGTAGAACTTGCCGTCGGGTGACTTGTACTGGTCGGCCCGCGGCCCGGTCCGCGCCTGGATGTAGGACGCCCCGTCGCTGAAGGAGTCCAGCGCCACCAGCCCGCCCTGCTTCTGGAACTGCGGCACCGCGGCCGGCGCAGTGTTGAAGACCAGGCAGGGGGTGTTCCCGGCCGTGATCGAGGCGCCGATGACCTCCTCGGAGCTCTTGCCAGCCGGGATCTCCTCGGCGGTCACCTGCTCGCTGGCGTGGTCCTTGTTCCAGGCGGCGACGGTCGCCTTGCCCCACTTCACCTCTTCGGCGTTGTTGGAGTACCAGATCTTGATGGGGCCCCTGGCGGACGCGGCCTTGGTGGCGCTCGTGCCACCGCCCCCGCCACCGCAGGCGGCCAAGCCGAAACTTACGACAACAAGGGCGACGATGAGGCGGCTACGGGTGCCGAGCATGTCGAACCTCCGGTGGTCGAATTGCCGTCGTGCTGTCGCTGCTCACGGCGAGCCGATGCTTGTGGGAGCCTCGAGCGTCGCGCGACCGCTCAGGAGGCTCGCTGCGGTCCAGGGTCTGGTCGGCGCCGTCCTTTCGGTTGCCTGGGCGGGGCGGTGGACGCCCGCACGATGAGCCGGGGCAGATCGAGCTGGATGCTCGGGACGGGCTGGCGCTCCACCACGGCGAGCAGGGTGCGAGCGGCGGCCTGCCCCCAGGCCAGGGCGTCCTGGCGCACGGTGGTCAGCGGCGGGGCCAGGTGGGCGGCCAGGGGGACGTCGTCGAAGCCGACCACCGACAGTCCCCGGGGGACCTCGAGGCCGGCTTCCAGGGCGACGCCCATCCCGGCGATGGCCATCAGGTCGTTGCTGTAGACGATCGCGGTCGGCGGGTCTGGCTGGCCCAGCAGCTGCCTGGTCGCCTTCGCGCCGCCCGGACCGGTGAAGTCGCCCGCCACCACCGGCCCGGGCGTGAGGCCGGCCCGGCGCAGCGCCCGCCGCCAGGCGGCACGCCTGGACGCGGAGTGGATGTAGCCGGGAGCGCCGGCGACATGGGCGATCCGGGTGTGGCCGAGCTCGACCAGGTGGGCGACGGCCTGCTCCACCCCGTACCGGTCCTTCACGGCGACCCACGGCAGCGGGCAGTCCCCGGCCGGCGGACCCACGGCGACCGCCGGCAGCCCGAGCTCGACCAGGAGCTCGAGCCGGGGGTCGCGGCGCCGCAGGTCGGTGAGGAACACGCCGTCGACCCGGTCGTCCCGGGCCAGACGGCGGTAGCTGCCGGCCTCAGCCCGCCGGTCGTCCCCGACGACCTGCAGGACGAGCGCGTAGCCGCGTTCGGCGAGCACCGTCTCGACGCCGGCGACGAAGTGCGGAAAGAACGGGTCGGCCGCGAGCAGCTCCGGCGAGCGCGACAGGACGAGCCCGAGGGCGAACGCCCGCGAGTGCGAGAGGGCCCGGGCTCGGGTACTGGGGCGCCAGTCGAGGTCGCGTGCAGCATCCAGGATGCGGGCGCGCGTGGCGTGTCCCACACCCGGCCGGCCGTTGAGAGCGAACGACACCGCACCCTTGGACACGCCGGCCTGGCGCGCGACGTCGTCGATGGTGGGGCGGCGCTGACCCGTTGGGACCTCCCGTGGTGCAGGCAAGCCCGAGAACGGCCGCTGCTCTGGCGCCATCCGCCGAGCTTGTCGTGCTCTATGCAGTAGACCGGTTTAGTGGTACACAGGATAGACCGGTTTAGCACTCCACCGTCAAGCGGTTGCTCGAAGCCCGTCCCGCTGGAGATGTCTCATGGCGCGCAAGCTCCCCGCCCGGCCGTCCATCGCCGTGCTCACCGTGCTCGCCCTCACCGTGGCGGTGCTCGCGCTGCCCGCGACCCCGGCGGCCGCGGGCGAGGCGCGGCTCACCAACCTGGCCCACCTGGACTTCCTCGGCGACCGGGTGACGCCCCCGGCTCAGGCGGGCCACGACACCTACCGGCTGGCCGAGGAACCGTCCATCGGGGTGCTGTGGACCTACGCCGAGCGCCAGCCCGACGGCACCTACAAGCGGGTTGGCGGCGGCGCCTACGACCCGGCCACCAACACCTGGGGGCAGGGCGCCTTCAACGCCGACGACATGACCCGGGCATCAGTGGTCTACCTGCGGCACTGGCGCCAGTTCGGCGACCCCACCAGCCGCGACCACGCCTACCAGCTGCTCCGCGGGGTCGCCTACCTGCAGACGAGCTCGGGGCCGAACGCCGGCAACGTGGTCCTATGGATGCAGCCCGACGGCACCCTGAACCTGACTCCGACCCCGCCCGACAACCCCAACCCGTCCGACTCCGGCCCGTCGTACTGGCTGGCCCGCACCATCTGGGCCCTCGGCGAGGGTTATGCCGCGTTCCACACCGCCGACCCGGCGTTCGCCCGCTTCCTGCGCGCCCGCCTGGACCTCGCTCTGGACGCTCTGGACCGCCAGGTCCTCGACCCGAGGTACGGCACCTACCAGACCGTCGACGGACTGCGCTGGCCGGCCTGGCTGATCGTCGACGGCGCCGACGCCTCCTCCGAGGCCCTGTACGGCCTGGTCGCCTACGTGCGGGCCGGCGCCGACGCCCGCGCCGGCCGCGACCTCACCCGCCTGGCCACCGGCATCGCGGCGATGCCGCTCGGCGACGCTCGGCACTGGCCGTTCGGGGCGGTCATGCCCTGGGGCCTGTCCCGTTCGGTCTGGCACGCGTGGGCCGACCAGATGGCCGGTGCGCTGGCCGAGGCCGGCCGCCTGCGCGGACGACCCGACTGGGTCGGGGTTGCGGTCGGCGAGGCAGGGCGCTTCACCCCCCACCTGCTCGCCCAGGGCGGCGCCGAGAACGGCTGGCTGCCGGCACCGGCCGACCGGACCCAGATCGCCTACGGCGCCGACGCGACCCTGCAGAACCTGCTCCGCACAGCAGAGGCGGCCGGCCGCCCCGCCTTCCGCGACCTGGCCGGCATCGCGGCCGCCTGGTACTTCGGTAACAACCCGGCCGGGGTGGCGATGTACGACCCGGCCACCGGGCGGACCTTCGACGGTATCAGCCCCGACCGGACCGTCAACCGCAACTCCGGGGCCGAGTCGACCATCCACGGGCTGCTGTCCATGCTCGCCCTGGACGCCCGGCCCGACGTCGCCGCCCGGGCCCGGCTGGCCGAACGCCGCGCGCAGGTGACCTGGCAGCTCGTCGAGGCCGAGGCCGGCCAGCTCACCGGGTCGGCCAGCGTGGTCACCCCACCCGCGGCGTGGACCGGTGAGAGCGCCTGGAGCGGCGGCAGCTACGTCGAGCTCGGCCCCGGCGGCCAGGTCACCAACACGCCGACCCTGCCGGTAACCGGCCGCTACCTGCTGCTGCCGGTGTTCGACCGCCAGCAGCTCCCGGCCGGCTCGGTCGCGACCCGGCACGCGCTCGACGGGGCGGGCGCCGGGGTGGTCGACCACGGCGGCGCCGGGCCGCAGGGCGTCACCCCCACCCCCGGCTACCTCACGGTCGGCACGACCCCCGCCGCACCGGCAGCGGCGGCCGGTCCGGCCACGCTGCTGAGCGCCTATGCCGGGACGGGGCCCGTGGCCCGGCTGGACGCCGTGCTCGTCCAGCCCGAGGTCGAGTGGCTGGTCCTCGCTGGCGCGGGCGGCAGCCAGGCGCTGCTACGCAGCTTCGCGCGCAGCCCGCGGACGCAGGCGACCACGCTCGAGGGGAGCGGCGCGACCACGGCACGGGCCTACGACCAGCGCGGCCAGCTCGTCGCCACGGCGACCAGCGCGTCGGGCACCGTGGCAGCCCCGGTCGCGCCGGGCGGCTTCACCCTGGTCACCCGCTGAGCCGACCGGCGCCCGGCGTTGGCCGGGGACTGCTAGAGCCCGACAGGAGTTGCTCGCCGAACGCGGGATCGAGGTCTACCACACCACCAGCTACCGATGGGTCCACCAGCTACCGATGGGTGCAGCGGTTCACGCCGCTGGCAGGTCGACGAGATCGACGGCAAGGTCGCCGGCCAGTGGCGCAACGTCGACAGCGCGATCGACCAGTCCGGCCAGGTCATCAACGTGTTCGTGTCCTCGCGTCGCGACACCACCGCAGCCCGGCGGTGCTTCCAGCGGGCCATCGCCCTCTCGGCCGCGGACGCCACCGCGCACGCGCTTGAGAACCCGTTCGTCCCGGGCTTCCTGGAGGGCCACCAGGTCGCGGTCACCCTGTTGCTGATCGCGCTGCTGGGCGGGGTCTTCCTCAGGGGCTTTGGGGAGGCGATCGGGATCGCGGTCGGCGTCGTGGCGGTCTACCTGGCGCTCAACCTCGTCGTGGTGGCCGTCGCGCTCATGCATGTGCTCGGGAACCCCGACGTCGTGGCCGACTGGCGCAACCTGCTGGTCGCCGAGCACGGGAGCCCGCTGGCGATGGTCGGGGTGGCGCTCATCGTCTTCCCGAAGCTCGCGCTCGGTCTGTCGGGCTTTGAGACCGGCGTGGCGGTGATGCCGCTGGTGCGCGGCGCGCCGGACGACACGCCCGAGCGCCCCGAGGGCCGGATCCGCGACACCCGCAAGCTCCTCACGTCGGCCGCGCTGATCATGAGCGGCTTTCTGGTCACCAGCAGCTTCGCGACCACCGTGCTCATCCCCCACCAGGAGTTCGAGCAGGGCGGCAAGGCCAGCGGCCGGGCGCTGGCCTACCTGGCGCACGCGTACCTGGGTGAGCTCTTCGGCACCGCCTACGACCTCAGCACGATCTGCATCCTGTGGTTCGCCGGCGCCTCCGCCATGGCGGGGCTGCTGAACATCGTGCCCAGGTACCTGCCGCGCTACGGCATGGCCCCCGAGTGGACCCGCGCGGTGCGCCCGCTGGTGCTGGTGTGGACCGCCATCGCCTTCGCGGTCACCCTCCTGTTCAGGGCCGACGTCGAGGCGCAGAGCGGGGCGTACGCCACCGGCGTGCTGGTGCTCATCTCCTCGGCGGCGATCGCCGTGACCCTGTCCGCCCGGCATCGCGGCCGGCGACCCGCGACCATCGCATTTGGCGTCATCAACGTGCTGCGCTACCTCATCTTCGGCGTCGGCGAGGTCGCGCCCGTCACCCGAGAGGTGCTGCGCCACGCGGAGCCCGATCCGGGGCGGCGCCCGGCGGTCCACGTGGTGTGATGACCCCGCACCGCGGCTGGTTCGCCGGCGCCGTTGCAGCTGCTGTGACCAGGCTCAGGCAGGCAGACTGTCGTGGCGCGACCTCGTCGTCTCGCCCCGCGCCCATCACCCGGTCCGCCTTCGCGGGCTTTGCTTCCCGCCGGAGGTCATCGTGCTGGCGGTCCGTTGGTGCCTACGCTTCGCACTGTCCTACCGCGACATCGAGCAGCGGACGTGGCCGCTCCCCCGGCATGCACTGGCGCCCGCGGCAGGGATGTGGGTGGATACCCCGACGATCGCCGCACGCGATGGAGGAGCCCGTGATCCTGGTCACCGGTGCCACTGGCAACACCGGCTCGGAGCTGGTGCGGCTGCTCGCCGAGGCGGGCGTGCCCGCCCGGGCCCTGGTCCGCTCGCCCGAGAAGGCAGCCTCGATCCAGCGCCTGGGCCTGGAGACCGCCCTCGGCGACTTCGAGCAGCCCGACACCCTGGACGCCGCCATGGCCGGCTGCGACCACCTGTTTTTGCTGTCGCCGCCCAGCCCCCACCAGCCCGAGCAGGAGCACAACGCCATCGACGCGGCCAAGCGGGCCGGGGTCGGGCACGTGGTCGCGCTGTCGGCACTGGGTTCCAGCCCGGACGCCTCGGTGGCATTCGGCCGCTGGCATGGCGAGATCGACCGGCACCTGGTCGAGTCGGGCCTGCCGTACACCCTGCTGCTGCCGAGCGGGTTCATGCAGAACTTCCTGGCGTCGGCCCAGACCGTCGCCGAGCAGGGCGTCCTGTACGGCATGACCGGCGACAGCCGGACCAGCTACATCGACACCCGCGACGTCGCCGCGGTGGCCGCCCGGGCGCTCACCAGCCCCGGCCACCAGGGCAAGGCGTACGCGCTGACCGGGTCTGAGGCCCTGTCCGGCGCTGAGGTGGCCGAGCGGCTGTCGGCCGCCACCGGCCGCCAGGTCCGCTACGTTGACGTCGCGCCCGACGCCTACCGCCGGGCGCTGGCCGGCGCTGGCCTGCCCGGCTGGCTGGTCGACCGCCTGGTCGAGCTCAACACGATGATGGCGGCCGGCCACGCCGCCGGGGTCACCGACGAGGTGGCCATGCTGATCGGCCGCCAGCCGCGGACGTTCGAGCAGTTCGCTGCCGATCACTGGGCCGCCTTCGGCGGCTCGCAGGAGTAGCTGCCGGCGGCGTCGCTGTTGCCGCCTGGCTTGGGCCGTGGCCGACCGCAGGTCCGCGCTGAGCTGGCGGCGGTGGGGTGGTCTCTCCACCTGCTCGGCCAGGTCACCGAGCCGGACCAAGTGCTCCGGCTGGCTCGAGGCGGGCGGGTCAGCTGTGGCGTTCGATGAGCAGCAGGGCGACGTCGTCGTGGAGCTGCCCGGCGACGTGGCGTTGCAGCTCCGCCCACAGCGACTCCAGCCCCGCTTCCAGGTCGGCGCTGACCAGCGCGAACGCCGCCGCGGCCTGCAACGGGAAGAACCCGCCGCGGGCGCGCGCCTCGCTGGCCCCGTCGGTGTACAGCAAGATCCGGTCGCCCAGCGCCAACCGCAGCCGCAGCGGCTCCGGGCGCGGGCCCAGCCCCAGCGGCGGCGCCGGCTCGGGGGGGTCCAGCTCGGTGGCCCGGCCGGCACGGACCAGCAGCGGCGCGGGATGCCCGCAGTTGAGCACCATGGCGCTGCCGTCGCCCAGGACCTGGACCAGCACCGCGGTCACGAAGTCCTCCGGGCCGACCGCGCGGGTGACGCTGCGGTCCAACGCCGCCGCGACCTGGGCCAGGTCGGGGCGGTCCTGGGCGGCGTCGCGGAAGCTGCCCAGCACCACCCCGGCCAGCCGCACCGCGTCCAGGCCCTTGCCGCGCACGTCCCCGACCAGCAGCCGCACCCCGTGCGGGGTCGCAAGCGCCTCGTAGAAGTCCCCCCCGATCGACGCCTCCGCGCTGGCCGAGGCGTACAGCACCGCCAGGCGCAGGCTCCCCAGCGCCGGGGGCACCCCACCCAGCAGCGCCCGCTGGGCGACCTCGGCGACCCGGGTGACCGCGCGCAGCCGCCCTTCCCGCTCGACCCGCACCCGCGCCACCACCCCCGACAGCACGGTCGCGGCCCCGATCGCGACCGCGGGCACCCCCTGGGAGCCGGCCAGCAGGTCCACCCCGACCGCCCTGCCGTAGCCGACCGCGGCGGCCAGCGCGACCAGCCCGACCCCCACCGTGCGCTTGGGACCCACGAACGAGGCGGCCAGGATCGGCGGGCCGACCAGCAGCCCGAGGAGTTCCGCGTTGCGGCCACCGACGATGTCCAGGCCAACGATCACCGCGATCAGCCCCAGCCCCAGCCACACCCCGATGGTGCGCTGGGTCACCGGCGCGGCCAGCTCGGCGCGGCCCACCGTGCCAAGCAGGCGCATCCTGCGCCAGGCTGGCTGCCGCCCTGGATCACGCTCGACCTGGTTCCCCACCATGCTCCCCAACCTGCGCCGGCTCCTGGTCGGATCTTCTGGCCCCGGCCTGGTTAACGCAAGCACTGGAGCAGGCGGGCAGTGTTGTGTTGCGCCGAACCAGGGCACGTGGTGTCCTGTTCGACTGGCGCACTGGGATGGCACGCAAGGGGCCAGGGGTTCAAATCCCCTCAGCTCCACCCTCCATCGGCGCGGCTCAGCAGGCACGTCAGCCGTGCCTCACAGCACTTCCTCGCCCGGTTGCTTGCCCTTGGGGCACACCTGGGGCATGTGGGCCAGTGCCGGGGTGAGCTGTTGTTGGATGACCTCGGCAACACGGGCCTGTATCTCCGCGGTCATGTGCCGGTAGCGCGTGCCGATCGCACTGCCGTCTGAGGTTCCCCCGCTTTCCCGGAGGCCCTGAAGCCTGGCTCAATGGAGCCGGCAGAAGGGAGCAGCACCATGCCTGCACCACGCCAGTACCCTCCGGAGCTGCGGGACCGGGCGGTGGAGCTGGTCT
>Ga0210378_10000071_pt1 | contig 43181 bp, 32 predicted proteins | sample PLM1_60_b1redo_FD_155465 | JGI IMG/M metagenome (GOLD analysis project Ga0210378, IMG submission 155465) | Groundwater sediment microbial communities from an aquifer in East River, Colorado, USA - PLM1_60_b1 redo | ecosystem: Environmental > Terrestrial > Soil > Riparian zone | place: USA: East... | reverse complement strand
TAATCGCGCTGACCACGGTCGCCGCGGTCGGCTGCCGGATCGCGTTCCGGCGGTGGCACGAGTCCGTGTACGTGGTGCTCGCCGTGACCGGCGAGACGTTGATCTTCCTGCTGACTACGCTGCTCATCGACCGGAGGCGGCCGGCCGTGCCCCAGCTCGACGACGCCCCGCCGACGTCGAGCTTCCCGTCCGGGCACACCGCCGCCGCGCTCTGCCTCTACGGCTCGGTCGCCGCGGTCATGCTCTGGCACCGCAGGCACGCGCTGCTGCGGGCGCTGGCGGTGACGTTGGCGATCCTGGTGCCGCTGCTGGTCGGGGCGAGCCGGCTCTACCGGGGCATGCACTTCCCGAGCGACGTGGTGGCCGGGCTGCTGCTCGGCGTGACGTGGCTCTCGGTGACCACGCGACTGGTGCTCCTCCGCGAACCACGGCATCTCGGTCGCCGGGTACAGGCAGGGTCCGCCCCGAGGCCAAGGGAGACGGTTCGATGAGCACCGCGACCAGGGTGCCGGAGACCACAGCGATGGACGGCCAGGAGCTGTCCGCCGACGATGCGTGGACGGTCCTGCGCCGGTACCGGACCGCGCGGCTGGCGAAGGACTCCTTTCTCCGGTTCCGGTACGGCGACGGCTTCACCCACGCGCGTGCCCTCGCGCTGCAGCTTTGCCTCGCGATCATCCCGCTGGCGATCGCGGTCGTCGGCCTGGCCGGCACGCTGCACCAGACCAAGGTGGCCCAGGTGCTGACGCTGACCCTGGAGCACTTCACCCCCGGGGCGAGCAGGGACGCGCTGGACGAGACGCTGCGGGCCGGGCAGCAGCGCGGGGGTGGCGGCGGCACGCTCGCCCTCACGCTCGGCCTGGTCGCCGCGCTGGTGTCGCTGACGACCGCGATGGGTCAGGTGGAGCGCGGCGCGAACCGGATCTACGGGATCGAGCGGGACCGCCCGACCGCGCGCAAGTACCTGCGCGCGTTCCTGCACGCCAGCACCGCGGGCATGCCGGCGATGCTCGGCTTCGTCGTCATCGTCAACGGCGGCGCGCTCGGCGAGGCCATTGCCCGGGTCTACGCCAGGTCGAGCCCGCCCATGCTGTGGACAGCGCTGCGCTGGCCGCTCGGCATACTGCTCGCGCTCGCCTCGATCACCGTGCTGCTCAAGTCGGCACCCCGCCGGCGCCAGCCCGGCTACTCCTGGCTCGCCGTCGGGGCCGCCGTCGCCCTCGTGCTGTGGGTCGGCTTCAGCCTCCTGCTGGCGCTGTACGCGTCGCGCAGCGGCACGTTCGGCTCGATCTACGGGCCGCTCACCGGCGTCTTCGCGCTGCTGGTCTGGGCGAACCTGACCTCGCTCGCGGTGTTTCTCGGGGTGGCGTTCTCAGCGCAACTGGAGGCGGTGCGGGCCGGCGTCCCGCGGCCGGCGCGGGTCGACCCCGAGCTCGTTCCGACCGGCCGCGGCGACCACCCGCCGCTGACCCACCCGGCGGCCAGCCGCCAGCCGCGAGTCGCCCGGCACTGACTGCCGGCCGGCGGCTCCCCTCCTCAGCCGGGAATGAGGACGCCGGCGCCGGTGATCCGGCCCTCTTTGAGAGCGGAGAGCGCGGCGGCCGCGGCGGTGAGCGGGAACGGCGTCGTCGAGACCCGCAGGCCCATCCGGTCGGCCAGGACGAGGAACTCCTCGCCGTCGGCCCGGGTGTTCGCGGTGGTGCTGCGTACCTGGCGTTCGAAGAACAGGTGCTCGGCGTAGCGCAGCGGTGGCACGTCGGTCAGGTGGATGCCGGCGATCGAGAGGGTTCCGCCCCGGTCCAGGGCCGCGAGCGCGACCGGGACGAGGTCGCCGACCGGTGCGAACAGGACTGCCCCGTCCAGCGGTTCGGGCGGCGCCGCGTACCCGTCGCCGGCGGAGGCGGCGCCCAACTCCAGCGCGAGCGCGCGGGCCCGGGCGCCACGGGTCAGCACGTGCACCCGCGCCCCCTCGGCGACCGCGACCTGCGTGGCCAGGTGCGCGGACGCGCCGAAGCCGTAGATCCCCAGCCGGCCGCCGGGCGGCAGCGCGGCCCGGCGTAGTGCCCGGTAGCCGACGATGCCGGCGCACAGCAGCGGCGCGGCGGTCTGGTCGTCGAACCGGTCTGGCAGCCGGTACGCGTACGCCTCGGGCACCACTGCGTACTCCGCGTAGCCACCGTCGGCGTCCCAGCCGGTGAACTCGGCCCGCACGCAGAGGTTCTCCGCACCGCGCCGGCAGAACCGGCAGGTCCCGCACGTGCGGCGCAACCAGGCGATCCCGATCCGGTCGCCGACCGCGAACCGGGCAGCCGCCGGACCCAGTGCGTCCACCCGGCCGACCACCTCGTGTCCGGGGACGGTGCGCGGGCGGCGCGGCGGCAGGTCGCCCTCGGCCAGGTGCAGGTCGGTACGGCAGATGCCGCACGCGAGCACCCGGACGCGCACCTCGCCCGGCCCGGGCTCCGGGACCGGCAGGTCGGCCAGCAGCAGCGGCTGCTCGGCCAGCGGACCCGGCTGCCGCACCACCCATGCCTTCATGCCGGCATCCTCGCAGCGGGGCCAAGCCCTGCCGGCAGCGCCTGTCCCGCCGCGGACAGGCAGCCCCCGGTTCCGCGCTCTCGGGGAACGCGGGCGCGGAGCCCCCCCGCGAGGTCCGAATCCCGCCAGACTTCTGTCGGTACCGGGTGGCAGTGTGGTGTCGTGCTTGCGGACGTGGACCTCTACTACCGGGCCGTGCAGAGTCGGGACAGCCGCTTCGACGGCTGGTTCTACACCGCGGTGACCTCGACCGGCATCTACTGCCGGCCGAGCTGCCCGGCGGTGACGCCGAAGCGGTCGAATGTGCGCTTCTTCCCCAGCGCGGCAGCCGCACAGTCGGCCGGCTTCCGCGCCTGCAAGCGGTGCCGGCCGGACGCGACTCCCGGCTCGCCGGACTGGAACCTGCGTGCCGACCTGGTCGGCCGCGCGATGCGGCTGATCGGCGACGGCGTGGTGGACCGGGAAGGCGTGGCCGGGCTGGCCCGGCGGCTCGGCTTCAGCGAGCGACACCTGCACCGGCAACTGGTCGCCGAAGTCGGAGCCGGGCCGATCGCGGTCGCCCGGGCGCAGCGGGCGCAGACCGCACGGGTGCTGCTGGAGACGACCGACCTGCCGGTCACCGACGTCGCCTTCGCCGCCGGGTTCGCCAGCGTCCGGCAGTTCAACGACACGGTGCGGGAGGTGTTCGCGGTCACCCCGACCGAGCTGCGGCGCAGCCGCCGGGACGGCGCCGCCGACGCGGCGGCCGACCGGCAGCCGGCTGCCGGGCGGGCGACCACCACGGGCGCGATCAGCGTCCGGCTGCCGTACCGCCGGCCGATCGACCTCGACGCGGCGTTCGAGTTCCTGGCGGTGCGGGCAGTGCCGGGCGTCGAGGAGTGGGCCGGCGGTGCGTACCGGCGGACCCTCGCGCTGCCGCGCGGGGTCGGGATCGTCGAGCTGTCCGCGGGCCCGCCGGGCGGCGGGCATGTGCGCTGCGTGCTGCGGCTGTCCGAGGTGCGTGACCTGCCGGCGGCCACGCAGCGGGCTAGGCGGCTGCTCGACCTCGACGCCGACCCGCAGGCGGTGGCCGAGGCGCTGGGCGCCGATCCGCTGCTGGGGCCGATCGTTGCTGTGTCTCCGGGCCGGCGGGTGCCCGGGCACGTGGACGGCGCCGAACTGGCCGTGCGCGCCGTGCTGGGTCAGCAGGTCTCGGTGCCCGCGGCGCGGACGCTGACGAGCCGGCTGGTCGCCCGGTACGGAACGCCGCTGGATGCCGCGAGCGGCGGGCTGACCCATGTCTTCCCGGCGCCGTCGGTGCTCGCCGACGCCGACTTCGCCGACCTGGGCATGCCCGGCTCGCGCCGACGCGCCCTGGCCGCGCTGTCCGCCGCGCTGGCCGACGGCCGGCTGGTGGTCGACCCCGGTGCCGACCGCGCGGAGCTGCACCGGCTGCTGCTGGAGCTGCCCGGAGTCGGCCCGTGGACCGCCTCGTACGTCGCGCTGCGGGCGCTCGGCGACCCGGACGTGTTCCTGCCCGCCGACGCCGGCGTCCGGCAGGCGCTCACCCGACTCGGCCTGCCCGCCGACCCGGCCGCCGCGGCCGCGCTCGCGCAGCGGTGGCGGCCGTGGCGGTCCTACGCGCTGTTCCACCTATGGAGCACGCTTCAACCCGACCCAAGGAGCTGAGATGCCCACCTGGTACACCACGATCCCGTCGCCGATCGACGAGCTGTTGCTCATCGGAGACGGCGAGGCCCTGACCGGGCTGCACCTCTCGCCACACCGGCAGGCGCCGCCGGCCGGACCGGACTGGCGCCGCGACGACCGGCTGTTCGTGGCCGCCACCGGTCAGCTCGCCGCGTACTTCGCCGGTGAGCTGACCGACTTCGACCTCCCGCTGGCGCCGGCCGGGACCGAGTTCCAGCGCCGGGTGTGGGCCTCGCTGCGCCTGATCCCGTACGGCCGGACGACCAGCTACGGCGAGTTGGCCACCGAGCTTGGAAACCCGGGCGCGTCCCGTGCGGTGGGCCTGGCCAACGGACGGAACCCGATCGCGGTGGTAGTGCCGTGCCACCGGGTGATCGGTGCCGACGGCCGGCTGACCGGCTACGGCGGCGGGTTGGACCGCAAGCGCTGGCTGCTCGACCTCGAGCAGGGAGTGCTGCGCCGCCGCGGGGAGGTGCCGCTCGCGACGCCCGCCGGCCTGTGGTGAGTCACCCACCCGGGTGACCCAGGTGTTCGCTCGGCCTTCTGACCGGTTCGTATCCGACTCAACGGCGACCTCCTTACACTGCCCGCAGAGGGGGTGGCCATGGCAGAGGCGGCGCGCCACGACGAAGTGCGCCGCCGGCTGGCCGCGGCCACCCGGTTGGCTCGTGAGGCACGAGTTGGCGACCTGCGGCAGGAGGTCGCGGCAGCCCGGCGCGCCGCCGGCGGCAGCCTCGACGCCGACGACGAGGTGTTCGCCGGGACGCTGCTCGCCACCGCGTGCTACAACGCCGGCCAGTCGGACGTGGCCCGGCGAGAGCTGGACTACGTGCAGCCGGCGCTGCCGCTGGCCACACCGGTCCGGCAGGGCCGCTTCCATGCGATGGCCGGAATCATCGCGCACGGCAGCGGCGACGACGACCGGGCGATCGCCGAACTGCTGGGCACGCTGGCCATCCTGGACGGCGACCAGGAGCCGACCGAGGAGTTGGCCGCGGTGCTCGGCAACTGTGCGGCGTTCCTCGCGCACACGCAGCTGTTCACGCTGGGTGTCGAGACCGGCGAGCGGGCGGTCACCGTCGCCACCCTGGCGGGCATCCCGGTCGGCAGGTTCCGCTTCCAGGCCGGGTACGCGTCGCTGACCTGGGCGATCCGGCTGGAGCACCTGAGAATGCGGGACGAGGCGCTCGTCCAGTGGCGAGCGGCGGCGGAACACTACCTGGCTGCACTGCCCGCCGCAGACGACCTGGGCCCGCTGTTCACCGTGCAGGCGTACGCACACCTGGCGCTGTGTCTGGCCAGGACCGGCCAACCGTCCCCGGCCCGGCGCAACCTTGCCGCCGCACACCAGGTTCCGACGGAGGATGTGGCGGACATCCGGCGGGTGCTGGAGCATGTCACGGGTGCGGTCCTGCTGGCCGAGCACCAGCACGCCGCGGCCACCTCGGTGTTGGCGCTGAACTGGTCGGAGGTGCGCGAGTTGCACCGGCCGCCGTGGACCGAGGACGTCGCCTACCTGCTGGCCCGGGCGGCGGAAGGAGCCGGCGACGTTCCGGCGGCGCTGCGGTGGTACCGGGAGGTGCACGAGCGGTACAGCCAGGCGGAGTACGCGGTCGCGGTGGCCCGGGCGACCGCCGCCCGGCTGCGAGTCGAGCAGGAGACGCTGCTGCAGCGCAGCCGGCAACTCGAGTCGGACTCGCGGTCCGACCCGCTTACCGGGGTTGCCAACCGCCGGTCCCTGGACGAGAGGCTCGCCGGTCTGGTCGCCGCGGGACGGAACGGCGGCGGCAGCCCGACGACGGTCGTCGTCCTGGACATCGACCGGTTCAAGCAGATCAACGACGAGTACGGCCATCCAACCGGCGACGAAGTGCTCCGCCGGGTGGCGACGATCCTGCGCCGGCACGTTCGGGAAGCCGACCTGTGCGCGCGCTACGGCGGCGACGAGTTCGTCCTGGTGCTGGCGGCGCCGGCAACCGAGGCCGCCGCCGTGGCGGAGCGGGCGGCCGGCGAGATCGCCCGGCATCCCTGGTCGACGGTGGGGGACGGGCTGTCGATCACGGTGACCAGCGGGCTGGCCGAGCTGCCCCGCGGCGACGACGCCGGAGCCGCGTTCTCCGCCGCCGACCGCAGCCTGCTCGAGGCCAAGCGCGCCCGCCGGCAGCTCCGCTCCGCCGAAGTCGGCACGTAGGGACAGGCCCTAGACTCTGGTCGCGAAGGGAAGGCGAATGCTCCAGTCGCGACACGGCGTCGACGTGAGCAGCGACCTCGCGCGTGCCGCCGACCTGGCCAGGGAGGGCCGCGCCGCCGAGGTGCGCGCGCTGGCCGACGAGCTGGACCGCGGTGATGTGCCGGTAGGGCTGGATGACCGGGTGCTGCTGGGCACCCTGCTCGCGCTCGCGCACGCCAACTCGCAGGCGTTCGAGGCGGCTCGGGCGGCGCTGGACACGGTGCTCCCGCTGCTGCCGGCCGCCTCCCCGGTCCGCCAGGCCCGGTTCCACGCGGTCGCGGCCTGGGCGGCGCACGGTCTGCGCGACGACGAGACGGCCATGGACCAGGTGGTACGTGCGCTGACGCTGATGGAGGGCAGCGGCGTGCCGGGCGGCGAGGACCTGCGGGCCGCGCTCGGGAACTGCAGCCTCGTGCTGGCCCTGCTGCAGCTGTTCCCGCTGGCCGCCGAGACGGCCGAGCGGTCGATCGCGGTGGCGGTGACGCATGGCCTCCCGACCGGCTGGTCGGAGTTCCAGGTGGGTCTGGTCTATTTCAGCTGGGCGCTGCGGCTGGACCACCTCGGGCTGGCGGAGCAGGGCGGCGAGCGCTGGTCGCAGGCCAGGGCGCATTTCGGCAGCGCCTTGGCTAGCAGCGAACTTTCCGTGCTGTTCCGTGGCTGGGCCATGCCGTGGCGGGGGATCTGCTGTGCCCGGCTGGGCGACGTCGAGCAGGGCCGCAGGGATGTCGAGCTGGCCCGCCGGCTGCCGGTACGGCCGCCGAACCTGGCCGTACAGCACACGATCGACTTCGCCGAGGGAGCCCTGCTGCTCGCTGAGGGCCGCATCGGCGAGGCGGAGGCCACCCTGCTGTCGCTGTGGGAGCGTCTCGGCACGTCCGCCGTGTCGCCGTTCGTCGAGGAGATCGCGTCGCTGCTCGGTCGGGCCGCCGCTGCCCGCGGCGACGGGTCCGGCGCGCTGCGCTGGTACCGGGAGATGCACGTGCGGTACGGGCGTGCGCAGTACGGAGCCTGGTTGGCCCGGGCGACCGCGGCCCGGCTGCGGATCGAGCAGGAGGCGCTGCTGCGGCGCACCCAGGAGTTGGAGTCGGACGCGCTGTCCGACTCGCTTACCGGCGTGTCGAACCGCCGCGCGTTCGACGCGAACCTGCCGCGCCTGGTCGCCGCCGCACACAGCACCGGTGCGCCGTTGACCCTCGCGATCATCGATGTAGACCGGTTCAAGCGGGTGAACGACACGTTCGGGCATCCCGCCGGCGACGAGGTGCTCCGGCGGATCGCGCTGATACTGCGTGGCCACTCCCGGGAGGCCGACCGGTGCGCCCGCTACGGCGGCGACGAACTCACCCTGTGCCTCCCGGTAGCAGCGGCGGAGGCGGCGGCGGCTCTGGACCGGATCAGCCGGATGATCGCCGAGCACCCATGGTCCACGGTGGCGGCCGGGCTGTCGGTGACGGTCAGCGTCGGGCTGGCCGAGCTCGGGCCGGGCGGGACCGCAGCCAGCCTGTTCTGGGCCGCCGACCGGAGCCTGCTGGCCGCCAAGCATGCCCGGCCGCCGGTCTGCGAGCCGGCCGAGCCGAGCCCGGACGGCCGGCACGCGGATGGCCGGCAGCCCGACGGCCGGCACCCCGACGGCCGGCACCCCGACGGGTTACCGGCGCCGGTCCGGGCCGACCGAGGCTGACCCGTACCAGGCCGGCCGGCGGCCAGGGTCAGCCGGCGGTGTGCCGGCGGCGGGAGACGGCCGCGGCGAGCTCTGCCCGGGAGGAGAGTTCGAGCTTGGTCAGAATGCTGGTGACGTGCCACTGCACCGTGCGCCGGGACCGGAACAGGTTCTCGGCGATGTCCGGGTTGGACCGGCCGTCGGCGACCATGCCGGCGACCGCGCGCTCTGTGCCGGTCAGCGCCGCCCACCCGGTCCGCGGCCGCGACGGCAGCCCGAACTCGGACAGGCTGACGCCGGCCTCCGCGGCCCGCGCCTCGGCGCGGCCGGCGTCCCAGCTGGCGCCCAGCCGGCCATACAGTTCCAGCGCGGCGTCCAGCGTCTCCCGGGCGGTCGCACGGTCGCCGGCCTGCGCCTGGACGACCGCGGCGTTCTCCTGCGCGTAGGCCCGGAACAGTGGCCGGCCGGCGAGCCGGAACGACTCCGCGGCGCCGAGCAGCGCGGCTGCGTCAGACTCCGCGAGGCCGCGGCACAGCTCGGCGGTTCCCCGGGCGGAGACGGTCCCGCGCTGCTCGGCGAACCGCGCGATCCCGGTGGCAACCTGGCGTGCCCGCGGACGGTCACCCAGCGTCACAGCGAGCCGAGCCAGGTCCGGGCAGAGCCGGTGCGGCAATGCCGGCGGCACGCTGCTGCGGCCCTGCTCCCAGGAGTCGGCCAGCAGGTCCAGGGCGCGCTCGGGGCGGCCCTCGGCCTCGGCGGCCAGCGCGCCGACCCAGCGGCGGAGGTGATCGAAGCAACGGGCGGCCGTGCCACCGGCCTGCTGCGGCACCGTGGCCACCTCGCTGCGGTGCACCGCGACCATCGCGGCGAGGCTGTCCAGGGCGGGCGCCAGCCCCAGCGGGTCGCTCGGCTCCCGGCCCGCCGCGATCTCCGCCAGCGCGTCGTCCCAGCGGCCTTCGAAGAACCACAGCCGAGCCCGGGACACGTGAAACCACACCAGGAACGTGGTGTCGCCGCGCTCGCAGACCTGCCGGCCCTGCTCGAACTCGCGGTCGGCCTCCTCCAGCCGGTCAAGGTCCTCCAGGCAGCAGCCGCGGGTCAGCACCAACGCGGTGCGCTGGTCGGGCAGCAGCCGGTCCAGCGGGAAGGCGGACAGCGCATGGTCGGTCTCCTCCAGCGCATCCGCTGGATGGCGGTGTGGGGCGTAGGCCCGGCCGGGCGACGACGCGCCGACCCACGCCAGCGCCCGCCGGTCGGCACCGGCCGCCAGCGCCCGCCCGGCCGCCGTCTCCGCCTCGGGCAAGCGGCCGAGCAGGAACAGGCACTGAGCGGATACGCCGTGCAGGCGGGCGGCCGCGCCTGCCGGGACGTCCGGCCCCGCTAGCGCCTGCTGTGCCTCGGCCAGCGCTGTGTCCGGCCGGCCCTGCTGCAGGCAGGCGTGCGCGAGCAGCCAGCGCAGTGCCACCGCGCCGGCGCCGGCGTCTCCGGCCAGCTGGGTCCGGGCGGTCCGTTCGGCGTCCGCCGGCCGGCCCGCCATCAGCTGCGCGCGGACGTACCCGGCGCGGAGCGACGCGGCCAGATCGTCGGCCTCTCGCTCGGTGACCTGGGGGTCGGCGGACGGCACGGCCGCCAGCGCGCGGCCGAGCAGGTCGACGGCGAGCTCCGGCACCCTGGCGATCAACGGGTCCATCGTGGCTCGCAGCCAACCCACCGCATCGGGACCGAGCGGGCCCCCGGCTAGCAGGTGTGCGGCCACCCGTTCCACGGGCGCGCCGGTGGACATGAGCGCTCGTGCGGCCGCCCGGTGCAGGGCGCTGCGCGCCCTCGGCGGCAGCGACTCCACCAGCGCCTCCCGGACCACGTCCTGCCGGAACGTAAACCGTTGCCCCAGGCCACCGAGCAGGCCCGAGTCCATCCCCGCGCGCAGCACCGGGAGCAGTTCGGCCGCGTCCCGACCGAGCACGGTCGCGAGCTCGGCCAGGCCGAACTCGGCGCCCAGCACCGCCGCCATCCGCAGCGCCTGCTGCACCGGGGCGGAGAGGGTGCCGACACGTCGAAGGATCGACGCCGGCAGCGACTCTGCAGCCGCAGCCGCCGGACCGGCCGGCTCGGCGATCCCGGCCACCACCCGGATTCCCGGCTGGTGGGACAACAGGGCAAGCTGTTCGGTCAGGCGCAGCGGGTTGCCGGCGGCCGGCGCGATGCTGGCGCGCAGCCGCGGGCCAGGGTGGCCCCCGACAACCCGGGCGACTAGCTCGTCCACCTCGGGCTCGGCGAGCGGGCCCAGCCGCAGCGTGCCGGCTGCGCACCCGGCGGCGGACAGCGGCGGGAGATGCCGTCCGGCCGCAGCGGGCCAGCGAGCGGCGACCAGCAGCAGCGGAAGCTGCCCGAGCTCGCGGCCGACCCGGCCCAGCGTCCGGAGGCTGCCGGCGTCGATCCACTGCGTGTCGTCGAGCAGCAGGACCACCGGGGCGGCCGAACACCATTCCTCCAGGACCGTGATCATCACCTCGGCCCAGGCGAACTCCAGGCTCGCCGGTGCCGACCGGCCGAGGCCCGCCTCGCCGCGCAGCAGCCGGGTGAGACCGGCCACCCGCTCGCCGGGCGAGCAGCCGTCGACCCCGAGGCAGGCCGCCAGCGCCGCGAACGGCACCCGCTGGGTCGGCTCCGCCGCTGCCGCGCGGCGGACCCGCATGCCGAGCCGCGTCGCCTCGGCGGCGAGTGCGTCGAGCAGCGTCGTCTTCCCGATGCCCGGCTCGCCCTCGACGCGCACCGCTGCCCCGCGACCGGCGCCGGCGAGCCTGGCCAACTCCACCAGCCGGGCCAGCTCAGCGGCTCGGCCGACCATCGGCGCTTGCCGCATGACGACCATCCAACCACCCCCCGATGAGGTCCCTGGCCGCTCCGACAAGAGATGTAACGAGCATTAGTCGATCGGGGTTACCCCAGCCATGGCCAGAGCGGATCTCTCGATCCCGACCGGCACGAAGGCAGGGGCAACAGAAGGACGTTAGCTCGCTCCAGTGTCCTCCGGGAGGCGGACGACGTGTCCGCCTTCAGCGACTAGCGTCACAGGCCGCCGCAAGCAACCGGCGAGCGGTGACGGGGCGTGGTCAGGGGCGGCCAGCGCGCCTCAAGCGACCGTGCCGGAGCAAGATAGCCCGGCGGCGGCCGGCTCCGTCGCTGGCGAGCGTACGACCTGGGTGATCGTCGCCGCGACCGCGCAGAGCGCCGCTGCAGCAAGGAAGGCCACCAGATAGTCGCCGAGCTCGGTCCGGACCGCGCCGGCCGCAACGGCCGCCACGGCGGCGCCAAGCTGGTGCGCGGCGAACACCCAGCCGAACACCACCGGCCCGCGCTCCCGGCCGAAGACCTCGTTCGCCAGCGCCACGGTGGGTGGCACGGTGGCGACCCAGTCCAACCCGTACACCACGACGAAGCCGAACATCCCGAGCCCGGCCGAGCCGAGGACCGCCGGCAGCAGCAGCAGGGCGACGCCGCGCAGCCCGTAGTACCACAGCAGCAGCCGGCGCGGGTCGACCCGGTCGGTCAGCCAGCCGGAGGCGAGGGTGCCGGCCACGTCGAAGATCCCGACCAGGGCAAGCAGGCCGGCGGCGGAGGTCTCGGCCACCCCGTGGTCGTGCGCGGCCGGGATCAGGTGCGTCCCGACCAGGCCGTTCGTCGTCGCGCCGCAGATCGCGAAGCTGCCGGCCAGCAGCCAGAACGCCCGGGTCCGGGCGGCGTCGGAGAGCACCCGAAGGGCGGTGCCGACCGGGTTCGCCGGCGGGGTGGGCAGGGCGACCGGAGTGCCAGGCGGCGCGCCGTACGGGGTGAGACCCAGGTCGGCCGGCGAGTTCCGAAGCAGCAGGACAACCAGCGGAGCCACGGCAAGGGCGGCGCCGGCGACCGCGACCGACGCCCACCGCCAGCCATGGTGCACGGCGAGGTTGGCCAGCCCGGGCAGGAACGCCAGCTGGCCGGTGGCGCTCGCCGCGGTCAGTGCGCCGGTGACCAGGCCGCGCCGGGCGACGAACCACCGGGTCGCCACGGTCGCGGCAAGCACGGCCGCCATCGCCCCGGTGCCCAGCCCGACGACCACCCCCCACAGCAGCATGAGCTGCCACGGCGCGGTCATGAAGACCGTCAGCCCCGACCCGGTGGCGACCAGGACCAGTGCGACGAGCACCACCCGCCGCACGCCGAACCGACCCATCGCCGCGGCGGCGAACGGCCCGCAGAGGCCGAACAGCACGAGGTTGACCGACACCGCGACCGAGATCGTCGTCCGACTCCAGCCGAACGCCTGCTCCAGCGGCACGATCAGCACCCCCGGGGCGGACCGGAACCCGGAGGCGCCGAGCAGGGTGACGAACGTGACCGCGGCGACGATCCAGGCGTAGTGCGGCCGGCGCACCCGCCGGGCCGATCGCGACGCCGGCGAGGGAGGCGAAATCGCGGTCACTACGGTGCCAAGACCTACCGACCCGCTGTCATTCCGCCCGCACCCGCTCCGTCAGCCGGACGCAGCGCCGGTCGACCAGCCCGGATCGACCGGCACGGCGAGACTTCCTTGTGCGGTGGACCGGGAAAGCTCGAAGGACCCCCGGGCCGCATGGGTGCTGACCGATCGGTAGGCCGGCGGCGGCTGACCGGCCAGGGCTCCGCGGCCTCAAGCGACCGTGCCGGAGCAAGACAGCCCGCTGCCGCACGCGACCGCGCGGGAGCAAGATAGCCCGCTGCTGGCCGCCGGGGCGGCCAGCAGCGGTCAGGCGGCGGGGGCGGCGGGGGTGCTGGCCTGGGCGGGTTCGAGCGCTAGGGCGAGCACCTCGGCGGCGTCCGAGACCAGGTGAACCGTCAGCGTGTCGCGCACCTCGGCGGGGACCTCGTCCAGGTCGGGCTCGTTGCGGGCGGGGAGCAGCACGTCGGTCAGTCCGGCGCGGTGGGCGGCGAGCAGCTTCTGCTTCACCCCGCCGATGGGCAGCACCCGGCCGGTGAGGGAGACCTCGCCGGTCATGCCGACCTCGGCGCGCACCGGTCGGCCGGTGAGCAGGGACGCGATGGCGGTCGTCATGGTGACTCCGGCGGACGGACCGTCCTTCGGGACCGCGCCGGCCGGCACGTGCACGTGCACCCGACGCCCGCCCAGGGCGTCCACCGGGACGCCGAGCCGGGCACCGTTCGCCCGCAGGTAGGACAGCGCGATCTGCGCCGACTCCTTCATCACGTCACCGAGCTGCCCGGTCAGCGTCAACCCGGCATCGCCAGGCATCGAGCTGGCCTCGACGAACAGCACGTCACCGCCGGCGCCGGTCACGGCGAGCCCGGTCGCCACGCCCGGCACCGCGGTCCGTACGGCCGACTCCGCGGTAAACCGGGGCTGGCCGAGGTAGCCGACCAAGTCGCCGACGCCGACCCCGACCGGCCCGGCGGTCGGGTCGGCCGCGAGCCGGGTAGCGACCTTGCGCAGCACCCGGGCCAGCGCCCGCTCCAGCTGCCGAACCCCGGCCTCCCGGGTGTGCTCGGCGGCGATCTCCCGGATTGCGGCGTCGTCCACCGAGACCTCCTCGGCGGTCAGGCCGGCCCGGTCCAGCAGCCGCGGCAGGAGATGGTCACGGGCGATCGCGACCTTTTCCACCTCGGTGTAGCCGTCCAGCCGGACCAGCTCCATCCGGTCCAGCAGCGGCTCCGGGATCGCCTCGGCGACGTTCGCGGTGGCCAGGAAGAGCACGTCGGACAGGTCGAGCTCGACCTCCAGGTAGTGGTCCCGGAACGTGTGGTTCTGCGCCGGGTCGAGCACCTCCAGCAACGCCGCGGACGGGTCGCCGCGGTAGTCCGAGCCGAGCTTGTCGACCTCGTCGAGGAGCACGACCGGGTTCATCGAGCCGGCCTCCCGGATGGCTCGGACAATCCGGCCCGGCAGCGCGCCGACGTACGTACGCCGGTGCCCGCGGATCTCGGCCTCGTCCCGAACGCCGCCCAGCGCGACCCGGACGAACTTCCGGCCGAGCGTGCGGGCCACCGACTCACCGAGCGAGGTCTTGCCGACACCGGGCGGGCCCACCAGCGCGAGCACTGCCCCGCTGCCCCGGCCGCCGACGACCTCCAGCCCGCGCGCGGCGCGCCGGGCCCGGACCGCGAGGTGCTCGACGATCCGGTCCTTGACGTCGGTGAGCCCGAAGTGGTCCGCGTCCAGCACCTCCCTGGCCGCGGCGACGTCGGTGTGGTCCTCGGTACGCACGTTCCACGGCAGCTCGAGCACCGTGTCCAGCCAGGTGCGAATCCAGCCGGCATCGGGCGACTGCTCGCCGCCGCGCTCCAGCTTGTCCACCTCGCGCAGGGCGGCCGCCCGGACCTTCTCCGGCAGGTCCGCCGCCTCGACCCGGGCGCGGTGGTCGGCCGGCTCGTCGCCGGGCGCGCCGGACAGCTCGGCCAGCTCCTTGCGGATCGCGGCGAGCTGCTGCCGTAGCAGGTACTCCTTCTGCGACTTGTCCATCCGCTCCCGCACGTCGTCCCGAATCGTCGAGGCGACCTCGAGCTCGGCCAGCTGCGCCCGTCCCCACTCCAGCAGCATGGTCAGCCGCTCGGCGACGTCGACGGTCTCCAGCAGCCGCACCCTCTGCTCGTCGCTGAGGTACGACGCGTAGCCGGCGGTGTCGGCCAGCTGGCCCGGGTCGGTGATCCGCTGCACCGAGTCGATCACCTGCCAGGCGCCGCGCAGCTGCAGCATCGACAGCACGACCTGCTTGTACTCGGCGGCCAGCTCGCGGGCGCGGGCGCCGGTGCCGGTGTCCTCGACCACCGTGGCCTCGACCCAGAGCGCGGCGCCCGGACCGTTCACGCCGGTGCCGACCCGGGCCCGGGACACGCCTCGGACCACCGCGCCCGGACCGCCGGTGGGCAGCCGGCCGACCTGCTCCAGCACCGCGACGGTGCCGACCGCCGGGTACTCACCGTGCAGCCGCGGAACGACGAGCAGCCGCGGTTCGCCGGGAGCACCACCGCCGCCGGCGCCCGCGGTGCGGGCAGCGTCGACCGCCGCCTGTGCCTCGGCGTCCAGCTCGACCGGCACCACCATGCCGGGCAGCAGCACGCCGTCGTTCAAGGGAAGGACCGGAAGGGTCAGTGTCGTCATGTCGAACACCTCGGCAGATTGAGTCACCTCGACTCAACGCACGCGGCCGGGATTTCTTGCCAGCGTTCGCTCAGAGCGATGCGAGCAGCTCAGGAGTGACCTTTGCGACCGTGTCGACCGTGACCGCGGCCAGCGCGAGGGCGTCCGGCGGCGGCGGGTAGTGCGGGCTCGGCACGGCCAGCACGGTCATCCCCGCGGTCGCGGCCGCCCGCAGGCCGTTCGCCGAGTCCTCGATCGCCACGCACCGCTCGGGTGGCACGCCCAGCTCCGCGGCTGCGGCCAGGTAGACGTCCGGCGCCGGCTTCCCCCGGCGGACCTGCTCGCTGGACACCACCGCCCGGAACCGGTCGGCGATCCCGGCCGCGTCCAGCACGACGCGGATCAGGTCGGGCGGGGACGAGCTGGCCACCCCGAGCGGCCACCGTTCGGACAACGCCCACACCGCCTCGACCGCTCCCGGCAGCAGCGGGACCTCCTCCCGGCGGTACCGGTCGCCCATCCGCCGGATCACCTCGGCGGCCACCTCGTCCGGAGTGCCGCGCACCCCGACCTGTTCGACCATGTACCGGGCCCATTCAGGCGTGCTCATCCCCTGCATGGCGCCGGTGGCCTCGTCGGTCCACCGCCCGCCCCACTCGCGGGCGACCTGGCGGCGCACCTCGTCCCACAGCTGCTCGGAGTCGACCAGCACACCGTCCAGGTCGAACACCACCGCGGCGAGGTCCACCGGACACCCCCTAACGTCCTCATCATCGAGGACGGAGGCTCGGAGTGGCGGGATTCGACCAGGCGACCGCGGTGCACCGCAGGACGAGCAACGCTGCCAGCATCGGATACGACGCGGAACTGGACCCGGACTGGCGGATCGGGACCAAGCCGAACGGCGGCTACCTGCTCGCCGTGCTGGCCAGGGCCGCCGTGGATGCGGCCTCCGGCGGCGACGCCAGCCACCCGCACCCGAGCGCGGTCAGCGCCCACTTCCTCGCTGCTCCCGACGCCGGGCCGGCGCAGGTCGAGGTCGAGGTGCTGCGCCGCGGCCGGTCGGCCTCGCAACTGCGTGCCTCGCTGATCGTCGACGGCCGCCGCTGCGTCGAGGCGCTGGTCACCTGCGGCCACCTCTCCGGCGCCGGCGAGGCGTGGTGGAGCGACATCCGGATACCGCGGCTGCCGCCCGAGGAGTCCTGCGTGCTGGCGCCGCACGACGGTCTGGCGTTCCCGGTGCCGCTACTGAAGGTGGTCGAGGAGCGGATCGACCCGGCCACAGCCGGGTTCGCCGTCGGCCGGCCGAGCGGGCGCGGCGAGATCCGCGGCTGGGTGCGCCTAGCGGACGGTCGGCCGCCGGACCCGCTGGCGCTGCTGGTTGTCGCCGACTGCCTGCCGCCGGCCACATTCGAGCTCGGGGTGCTGGGGTCCTGGGTGCCGACGATCGAACTCACCGTCTACGTCCGGGGCGTGCCGGCCCCGGGTCCGCTGCTGGCACGGTTGCGGGCGCGGCTGGTGACCGCCGACCGGGTCGACGAGCAGTGCGACGTGTGGGACAGCGCCGGCCGCCTGGTGGCCACCGGGCACCAACTAGCCGCGATCCGGCTTCCCAACGCCCCGCCTCCGGGCGGGCAGTAGCCGGATCAGCGGGAACCAGCCACCACCGAACCCTCACAAGGAGACCGCGGTCATCCGGTGCCGGTGGGCGCGAAGCGCCCAACCCGGCACATGCGGGGGGTCTCGGGGGGTCGCCCCCCCGGCCAGCATGCCCACGGGTAGGGCGAAGCAAGCTTCGCCCTACCCGTGCACGTTCTCAACCACTACTCGAACCGGCGGCTGCCGGAACGTGGGGTCCGCGGGGGTCGCCCCCGCGGCCAGCATGACGAGTGGCCCCTGGCCCGCGCGTTCGGCGGGCAGGGGCCACTCAGGACACTCGTGGGCGAGGGGGGAGTTGAACCCCCACGTCCTTACGGACACACGGACCTGAACCGTGCGCGTCTGCCATTCCGCCACTCGCCCAGTAGCCCGCCGAGAGTAACACGCGTCCACAGGCCGCCGAACGCGGCGACGACTGGACTCCGGTAGCACAGATACCATCGGACCAACCGTGCGAGGAGGGACCCCCGTGGGTGTGCTGCAGCGCTTCGAGCGCCGCCTCGAGGGCCTCGTCGGCACCGCCTTCGCCCGCCTGTTCAAGGGGCAGGTGGAGCCGGTCGAGGTCGCCAAGGCGCTCCAGCGCGAGGCCGAGCTGAAGCGTTCGATCATCGGGCAGGACCGGGTGCTGGTGCCGAACCGGTACGTGGTGGAGCTCGGGCCGAGCGACCACGAGCGGCTCTCGCCGTGGGAGACGCAGCTGGCGAACACGCTGGCGGAGATGGTGCAGGAGAGCATCGACGACGAAGGCTGGTCGACGTTCGGCGACATCGAGGTCCGGCTCGCCCGCAACGAGGACCTCCGCACCGGCATGTTCACGGTGTCCAGCAGCGTCGACCCGAACGCCGGGACCCGGCGCCGGCCGTACAACTCGCTGTCGATGCCGGCGATCCCGGCCGGCTCGGTCGGTGCCCCGCCGGCACCGCCGGGCTACGAGCCGGCCTACGGCGGGGAGTACGGCCAGCAGCGCCACAACGGCTACGACCAGCCCGGCTACGACCCGTACGGCCAAGGCGGCTACCCGGGGCAGGAGTACGGACCGCCGGCCACCGCCCCGCCGGCGACCGTGCCGCCTCCGTACGGCCGCAGCCGGCTGCGCCACCTGCTCACCGTGGACGGCAGCCAGTTGTGGCACGAACTGCAGGTCGGCAGCAACGTGGTGGGCCGCGGGCAGGACGCCGACCTGCGGCTGCCCGACACTGGCGTGTCCCGCCGGCACGTCGATGTTCAGTTCGACGGCACTGCCGCGGTGCTGCACGACCTCGGCTCGACCAACGGCACGACCGTCAACGGGCACCGCACCCAGAGCTGGCAACTGCAACATGGCGACGTGATCCGGCTAGGTCACACCGTTGTCGTCTACCGGCAGGATCCGGCGTGAGGCCGGCAGGGCGGCTATGAGCGAGCAGACATGAACGCACCCATCGTGGTCCAGGTGCTGCGGTTCGGGTTCCTGGCGCTTCTGTGGATCTTCATCTTCGCTACCCTCCGGGTGATCCGCGCGGACCTCTTCAGGACGAGCCAGGCTCGGGTCGGGGTGCCGGGCGTCGCTGCCCGGCCGCCGGCGCAGCGGTCCAAGCCGAAACGGAAGGGAAAGGCGGCTACCCAGCTCGTGGTCACCGACGGCGGCCTCGCGGGCACCCGCATCACCCTGGGCGAGCAGCCGATCATGATCGGCCGCGCGAACGACTCCACGCTCGTGCTCACCGACGACTACGCCAGCACCCGGCACGCCCGGCTCACCAGCCGGGAGGGGGACTGGTACGTCGAGGACCTGGGCTCCACCAACGGCACCTACCTCGACCGAACGAAGGTGGCCGGCCCCACCCTGGTGCCGGCTGGCGTGCCTATCCGGATCGGAAAGACCGTCCTCGAGCTACGCTCCTGACCCCCGAAACCGAGCTGATGACCCTCGCGCTGCGGTACGCCGCCCGCTCCGACCGCGGGCTCATCCGCACCAACAACCAGGACTCGGTGTACGCCGGTCCACGGCTGCTCGCGGTGGCCGACGGGATGGGCGGGCACGCCGCCGGCGAGGTGGCCAGCAACGTCGTCATCACCTCGCTGGCGTACCTGGACGAGGACCGGCGCGCCGACGACCTCATCACCGAGCTGCGCGCGGCGACCGCCGACGCCAACAGCCACCTGCGCGACCTGGTCGCCGAGGACCCGAACCTGGACGGGATGGGGACGACGCTCACGGCGCTGCTGTTCGCCGGTGGCCGGATCGGCCTCGTGCACGTCGGTGACTCCCGCGCCTACCTGCTGCGCGGCGGCCAGCTGGCCCAGATCACCCACGACGACACGTTCGTCCAGGCGCTGATCGACGAGGGCAGGCTCACCGAGGAGGAGGCGCACAGCCACCCGCAGCGGTCGCTGATCCTGCGGGCGCTGAACGGCACCGACGTGGAGCCGGACCTGTCGATCCGGGAGGCGCGGGTCGGCGACCGGTACCTGCTGTGCACCGACGGACTGTCCGGGGTGGTCTCCACCGAGACGATGTTCGAGGCGCTGCAGATCCCCGACCCGCAGCAGAGCGCCGACCGGCTCGTCGAGCTGGCCCTGCGCGGCGGCGGGCCCGACAACGTGACCTGCATCGTCGCCGACGTGATCGATGTCGAGTACGGCGACGACACCCCGGTGGTGGACGGCGCGGCGGGCGGCAACCGCGGCCAGCGCGACCCGGCGCCGACCAGCGCGGCCGCGCGTGCTGCCCTCGCGGGACCCCGGCCCGAGCGGCCCGAGCCAGCGGACGGGCCGGCACGGCGGCGGCGGCCGCTGCGCCTCACGCTGCTGACGCTGCTCGTGCTCGTCCTGCTCGGCGGTGGCCTCTACGGCCTGTGGCGCTGGACCCAGACGCAATATTTCGTCGGCGTCGCGGGAAACAACGTCGTTGTGTACCGCGGGATCAACACGGCGCTCGGCCCGCTCCGGCTCTACGAGGTGGTCTCGGTCAGCGACCTGCGCATCGAGGACCTCCAGCAGGTGGCCCGCAGGCAGGTGGAGTCCGGGATCGGCGCGGACAGCCGCCCGGTCGCCAACCAGATCGTCTCCCGGCTGAAGGACCAGAGGCTGCCGCCCTGCCCGAAGCCGAGCCCGACCCCGTCGGCCGGCCCACCGCGCCAGACCCGGCCGCCGGCGTCACCGACTCGCAAGCCGGGGGCCAGGCCGACGACGACCAGGACGAGTCCCCCGCCGGCAGCGTCCACTCCGACGCCGTCCCCGACCGGGACACCGGTGCCAGGCGAGGACTGCCGCTGATGGCCGCGTCGGCACCGGCCGCCACACCGCCCCGGCGCCGGGGGGTCGAGCTTGGGCTGCTGCTGTTCGCGGTGCTGCTCGTGATCGGAGCCGACACCGCGGTGGACGCGACCCTCAACGACCGGGTGAGCACCAACGTGCTCCGGTATGGCGCCGGGTTCGTGCTGATCTATGCGGTGGCCCACCTGGCCGTGCGCCGGCTGACACCGTACGCGGACCCGGTGATCCTGCCCGCGGTGGCGCTGCTGAACGGGCTGGGCCTGGTGCTCATCCGCCGGCTGGACATGGCCGAGGCCGAGAACGCCCGACAGGCGGGGCGCGCGATCCCGGCCGGCGACGCGGCCGTCCAGGTGGTGTGGACCTGCATCGGGCTCGCGCTGTTCATCGGCGTGCTGGTAGTCGTGCGGGACCACCGGGCGCTGAACCGGTACGCGTACACGCTGGCCGCGGCCGGACTGGCGTTCCTCGCCCTGCCGGCCGTGCTGCCCGGCCGGTTCAGCGAGGTGAACGGTGCCAAGATCTGGATCAGGGTGGCCGGCTTCTCGATCCAGCCGGGCGAGTTCGCGAAGCTCGCGCTGATGGTGTTCTTCGCCAGCTACCTGGTCGCCAAGCGGGACGTGCTGTCTATGGCCAGCCGCCGGGTCGCCGGCATCGACCTGCCGCGCGGCCGGGACCTCGGCCCGGTGGTCGTCGCCTGGCTGCTTTCGGTGTTCGTGCTCGCCGGTGAGAAGGATCTCGGCACGTCGCTGCTGTTCTTCGGCATCTTCGTGGTGATGCTGTACGTGGCCACCGAACGGACGTCCTGGCTGCTCATCGGCCTGTCGCTGTTCATGGCCGGTGCGTACCTGGCGTACCTGAAGTTCGGGCACGTGCAGGAGCGGGTGGCCGTATGGCTGCACCCGTTCGACTACCGGGACCGGGAGGGCTACCAGATCGTCCAGTCGCTGTTCGGGCTCGGCACCGGCGGGCTGTTCGGCCGGGGCCTGGGCGGCGGCCGGCCGGACACCGTGCCGTTCGCGAAGACGGACTTCATCATCGCCACGGTCGGGGAGGAGTTGGGGCTGTTCGGGCTGGTCGCGCTGCTCGTGGTGTACACGCTGATCGTGTCGCGCGGCTTCCGCACGGCGCTGACGGTGCGCGACTCGTTCGGCAAGCTGCTCGCCGCCGGGCTGGCGTTCACGCTGGCGTTCCAGGTCTTCATCGTGGTCGGCGGGGTCACCAAGCTGATCCCGCTGACCGGCCTTACCACGCCGTTCCTGTCCTATGGCGGGTCCTCGCTGGTCGCGAACTTCGCCCTGGTCGCGCTGCTGCTGCGGATCTCGGACGCGGCGCGGCGGCCCCCGCCGCAGCCGGCGCCGAAACAGCTGCCGCTGGCGGAGGCGGCGACCGAGGTGGTGAAACGGTGAACGCTCCGCTGCGCCGCGTCGCGATCGCCGTGCTCGCGCTGTTCGGGCTGCTGGTCGCGAACGCGAACTACGTGCAGGTGTTCGAGGGCGACAAGCTGCGCACCGACCCCGGCAACACCAGGGTGCTGCTGGACGAGTACGAGCGGCAGCGTGGCTCGATAGTCGTGGATGGCGGCACGATCATCGCCGAGTCGCGGCCCACCAACGACAAGCTGAAGTACCTGCGGGTCTACCCGGGCAAGGACAAGTACGCGTCGGTGACCGGCTACTACTCGGTGATCTACGGCAAGTCCGGGATCGAGCAGGTCGAGAACGACCTGCTCACCGGCAGCGACAACCGGCTGTTCACCCGGCGGCTGTCCGACCTGCTCACCGGCCGCGACCCCAGGGGTGGGAACGTCGTGCTCACGATCCAGAAGCGGGCGCAGGAGACCGCCTACCAGAAGCTCGCCAACCGGGCCGGCGCGGTGGTGGCGCTCGACCCGCGGAGCGGCGCGATCCTCGCGCTGGCCAGTTCCCCCTCCTTCGACCCGAACCCGCTCACCTCGCACGACCCGAAGGTGATCCGGGCCGCCTACGACAAGCTGTCCGCGGACGAGAACGACCCGATGGTCAACCGGGCGATCAACGAGCGGTACCCACCGGGGTCGACCTTCAAGGTGGTCATCTCGGCAGCCGCGCTGCAGGCCGGCCTTACCCCGGAGACGCAGGTGCCGTGCCCGCGCACCTACACGCCGCCGCAGACCAGCCGCCCGCTGCCGAACTTCAACGGCGAGACCTGCGGAGCCGACCAGGTCCCGTTCATCACGGCACTCACCAACTCGTTCAACACGGCGTTCGCGAAGCTGGCGGTGGAACGCCTGCACGAGCCGGCGGTGCGGGCGCAGGCCGAGGCGTTCGGCATCACCGACACCGGCTTCTCGATGCCGCTGTCGGTCTCTGGCAGCCAGGTGTGCAGCCGCGACCGGGACCCGCAGGCGCCGGGCCCCTCGGGCTGCCGCATTCCTGACGACCCGGCGCTGGCCCAGTCCGCGATCGGGCAGCGGAACGTGGCGATCACCCCGCTACAGGGCGCGATGCTCGCCGCGGCGGTGGCCAACCACGGCCAGCTCATGCGGCCACACCTGGTCAAGGAGTTGCAGGCACCGGACCTCAGCGTGTTGGACCGGACCGAGCCGGAGCCGTTCAACCCTGACCAGCCGCAGACACTCCCGCCGCAGGCGGCGGCGGAGCTCACCCGGATGATGGTCAGCGTCGTGGACAAGGGCACCGGCCGGAGGGCGCGGATCAACGGCGTCCAGGTGGCCGGCAAGACCGGTACCGCCCAGAACGCAACCGGGAAGCAGCCGCACGCCTGGTTCATCGGCTTCGCCCCGGCGGACAATCCTCAGGTCGCGGTCGCCGTCGTGCTCGAGAACGCCGGGACGACGGGCAGCGAGGTGACCGGTGGCCTCGCTGCCGGGCCGATCGCGAAGGCCGTGATGGAGGCCGTGCTCAACATCCGCGAGGGCGGGTGAGATGGCCACACTCGCCCAGGACACCCTGCTCGGAGACCGGTACCGGCTCTCCCGCCGGATCGCGGTCGGCGGGATGGGCGAGGTGTGGCAGGCCGAGGACAGCGTGCTGCACCGGACGGTCGCGGTGAAGGTGCTCAAGAGCGAGCTGACCAGCGACCCGAGATTCCTGGAGCGGTTCCGGGCGGAGGCACGTACGACGGCGGCGCTGTCCCATCCGGGCATTGCGAACGTGTTCGACTACGGCGAGGCGGCGCTGGACGGCTTCGGCGGGCCGCAGACGGCGTACCTGGTGATGGAGTTCGTCGAGGGCGAGCCGCTGTCGGCGGTCCTGGCCCGGTCCGGCCGGCTGCCAGTCAACCGGACGCTCGACGTGCTCGGCCAGGTGGCTGCTGCCCTGGATGTCGCGCACCGCGCCGGCATGGTGCACCGGGACGTCAAGCCCGGCAACCTGCTGGTGCGGCCGGACGGCGTCGTCAAGATCACCGACTTCGGCATCGCCCGGGCCGCGGACGCGGTGCCGCTGACGCAGAGCGGGATGGTGGTCGGCACCGCCCAGTACTTCTCGCCGGAGCAGGCCGAGGGACGGGTCGTGACGGCGGCCAGTGACGTCTACTCGCTCGGCGTGGTCGCGTACGAATGCCTGGCTGGGCGGCTGCCGTTCATCGCGGACAGCGCGGTCGCGGTCGCGATGATGCAGATCAGGGAGATCCCCCGGCCGCTGCCGGCGGAGATCCCGGCACCGGTGCGGGCATTGGTCGCGCGCACGATGGCGAAGGACCCGCGGGCTCGGTTCGCCACCGCTGGCGAACTCGCCGCCGCCGTCCGGGCCGTGCAGCAGAGCCACTACGACGACCCCACGGCGGTGATCCCGCCCGGTCCGCCCGCCCTCCTAGGTCCGCCCGGCCCGCCCGGCCTGCCCAACCCCCGGCCGATGCCCGGCCCACCCTCGGCAGGCCCGCCTCCCCGGGTCCCGCCGATGCCCGGGATTGCCGCACCCGGACGTCTCGGCCCCGGGGCGCCTTCCCCCGGCCGCACGATGCATCTCCCGGTGGCGGGCGGCGGACCCGGCGGCGGGCTGACCGGCGGCCGGCTCGCCGGCGGGCACCCGCCCGGCACCCCGCTGCCGCCCGGCACCCAGCTACCACCCGGTCCCGAGTCGCACCGCACGCCCCAGTGGGCGCCGCTGGTCGCCGCCGTGCTGGTCCTCGGGCTGATCGTCGCCGGTGGGGTGACGGCACTGCTGTCCCGGTCCGGCGGCGTCGGGCCTGGCACGGCCCCCAGCACCGAACCCGGCGCTGCCACCGGTGGCGTACCCAGCGGCGGGCAGGGCACCGGACCCAGCGGCGGACCCAGCACGACGCCCGGTTCGACCCCCATCACACTGGACAAGGGCGACTACGTCGGCGGTGACGCGAACGAGGTCGCCGACCGGCTACGAACGCTGCAACTGCGTCCGGTGCTTCAGGCCGCGGCGGGCACCGCCCACGGCCGACCAGGAGAGGTCGTCGACCTCGTGTGGCAGGGCCAACTGAGACCCGGCTCCGAGATCATCGTTATCGCGATCCCCGACCGGGGTCGCGGCGGGAACAAGTAAGGACGATTGAGAAGCTCATGACCACGCCACGCCTGCTGGGATCCCGCTACGAGATCGGGGAGACGCTCGGCTACGGCGGAATGGCCGAAGTGCACCTCGGCCGCGACGTCCGTCTCGGCCGCGAAGTGGCCGTCAAGGTATTGCGCGCCGACCTGGCCCGAGACCCGTCGTTCCAGGCGAGGTTCCGGCGGGAGGCGCAGGCGGCCGCGTCGCTCAACCACCCGGCGATCGTGGCGGTGTACGACAGCGGCGAGGACCTGTCCAACACGAACGGCTCGACGCCGTACATCGTGATGGAGTACGTCGAGGGCCGCACCCTGCGCGACGTGCTCAAGTCCGAGGGCCGGATCATGCCGCGGCGCGCGATGGAGATCGTCGCGGACGTCTGCGCCGCGCTCGACTTCAGCCACCGCAACGGGATCGTGCACCGGGACGTCAAGCCGGGCAACGTGATGATCACCCCTACCGGCGCGGTGAAGGTGATGGACTTCGGCATCGCCCGAGCGGTCGCCGACGCTGGGGCGACCGTGACCGCGACGGCGGCGGTGATCGGCACCGCGCAGTACCTGTCGCCGGAGCAGGCGCGCGGCGAGAACGTCGATGCGCGCTCGGACGTCTACTCGACCGGCTGCCTGCTCTACGAACTGCTCACCGGGCATCCGCCGTTCACCGGCGACTCACCGGTGGCCGTGGCGTACCAGCACGTCCGGGAGACCGCCCGCCCGCCGAGCAGCGCCAACCCGGACGTGTCTCAGGCGCTGGACGCGATCGTGATGAAGGCACTGGCGAAGAACCCGGCGAACCGCTACCAGACGGCGGCGGAGATGCGGGCCGACCTGATCCGCGCGATCGGCGGGCGGCCGGTCTCGGCCGAGCCGGTGCTGTCCGATGACGAGCGGACCACGGTGCTCGGCGGCGACCCGACGGCCATGGCGTCGACCGGGTACGGCGGGGGCGCCTATGGCGCTGCCGGATACCCCGGTGGCCAGCACCGCACCCAGGCCGAGGACGACCGGCGCGGGCGCCGCGCGGTGGGCTGGGTCGCCCTCGCCCTGGCGGTGCTGCTGGTCTTCGTGCTCGCCGCGTTCCTCACCTCCCGGCTCCTGGGTAGTGGCGAGAAGGCCGAGGTCAAGGTGCCGTCGCTGATCGGCAAGACCAGGGACCAGGCCGAGCAGGCGGTCCGCGACGCCGGGCTGACGGTCGGCGAGGTGAAGACCGTGGTCTCGCTGGTCAAGGAAAAGGACAAGGTGGTCAGCCAGGACCCGCAGCCAGGGCTCGGCCGCAAGCAGGGCGAACCGGTCAACTTCTCCATCGGCGGTGGCCCGGCAACGGTGAATGTGCCGCCGCTCGTCGGCGAGTCCTACGACGCAGCAGCACAGCAGTTGCGCAGCCTCAAACTGGTCCCGGTCCGGGTGAACACCGACCACCCGGAACCCGAGGGCCAGGTTCTCAACACCGACCCCAGGCCGGGCTCGCCGACGACCGAGGGCGCGCAGGTCAAGGTGCTGGTGAGCACCGGCCGGATCGCCATCCCGGACGTCACCGGCAAGACCGATGCGCAGGCGCGCGACATCCTCAACAAGGCCGGCTTCCTCACCATCTCGTCGAAGGTCGCCGTGCCCCCGGACGACTTCGCTGCCGGCACGGTGTTCCGTACCGACCCGACGGCCGGCTCCAAGGCACCGCCGGACCAGCAGATCACGCTGTTCGTCGCGAAGGAGAAGCCGACCCCGACCACCACTCCGCCGACCACGACCGCCCCGCCGCCGACTACCACGCCGCCGCCCACGACGACACCGCCATCCCCGACGATCTGACCGCCGGCTGGCTGGCTGGCCGGCTGGCCGGCTGGTCGCGCCTGGCGGCTGCGGTCGCCCGGCGCGGCGCTCAGGCGGTGGCGAACGCGGCCTGGCGCAGCGTCTCGACCTCGGCCGCCAGCGCAGGCGCCCGGTCTCTGGCGGCGGGCAGGCCGCAGCCGGCCAGCCAGTTCGCCAGGAGCAGGTGACCGGACTGGGTCAGCACCGACTCGGGGTGGAACTGCACGCCCTCGATCGGCAGTGTCTGGTGCCGCAGCGCCATCACCACGCCGGACGCGGTGCGTGCGGTCACCTCGATCTCGGCCGGGAGGGTCGACTCCACCACGGCCAGCGAGTGGTAGCGGGTCGCGGTGAACGGGCTGTCCAGCCCGGCGAGCACACCGGCCCCGGCGTGCTTCACCTGGCTGGTCTTGCCGTGCAGCAACTCCGGCGCGCGCGTGACCGTCGCTCCGTATGCCACCCCGATCGCCTGGTGCCCGAGGCACACCCCGAGCAGCGGCAGGCCACGGTCGGCGCACGCCCCGACGATCGAGACGCTCACCCCGGCCGCCTCCGGTGTGCCCGGGCCCGGGCTGATCAACACCCCGTCGACGCCCAACCCGGCCAACTCCTCGGGGCGGACCGCGTCGTTGCGGCGCACGACGCTGTCCGCGCCGAGCTGAGCAAGGTACTGCACGAGGTTGTAGACGAAGCTGTCGTAGTTGTCGATGACAAGGATGCGGGTCACTGGTTCACCGTCACATCGTTGAACGGCAGCCGCGGCTCAGCCCACGGGAAGACAACGAACAGCAACAGGGCAACGACCATGCCGACAAGTATGGCCGAGCCGAGAATCTTCCCGGGCAGTCCGCCAGGCAGGGTGCGCCATATCCAGCCGTACACCCGTCATCCCTTCAGCGCGGGCGGCAGGGCGCCGCCCGACTTGGCCAGCGGGCCGCCCGCCTGCTGGGCATGGATGATCAACCGCTCGCGGGCGGAGAACTTCGGGTGGCAGGTCGTGAGGGTCAGCAGGCGCAACTTGGGGGTCGCGCCAGGCCGGCCCGGCACCGGCTCGATCACCGCCACGTCGGCCGGGTCGACGACCTCCAGACCCTTGACCCCACCGTTGCCGGGCTGCTGCGGATCGCCGGTGCGGCGGTCGCCCATTACCCGGTAGGTGTACCAGTAGTCCTTGGTCTCGATCACGATCGCGGCTCCGGCCCGCAGCTTGTCCAGGTTGAGGAACGGCGACCCCTTGCCGACCCGGTGACCGGCCACGGCGAAGTTGCCGACCTCGCCCGGCAGGGCGCTGTCGACGTAGTGGCCCGGGCCTTCCTCCAACTCGGCGACGTCGGTGCCCTCCACGATCGTGAAGACGTAGTCGGTGCCGAAGCTCGGGATGTAGATGTTGGCGATGCCGCGGCCGAGCGGGATCCGGGTGATCTTCTCGCCGGGACGCCGGGGCCGGGACGGGTTGGCTCGGACCAGCGGGTCGTCGCCCTGGTTCCATTGCTTCTTCAGCGTCGCGCCGAGCCGATGCTGGACCCGGGAGTTCATCAAGTCGGTGACCCAGAGTTCGTAGACCACGAAGAGCAGGACGACAAGGCCGAACGTGATGAGCGTCTGCCCGGCGCCCCGAACGAGCGTACGCACCCGGTCGCCGAGCGTCTTCGACGGCCGCGTCCTCGGCATAGCCGGGGTGCCCGGCCGGCCTGGTGCGTGGCGGGTCGCCTTGCGCCGGTCGCGGTCGGTGCCAGGGTCGGCGGATCCGGCGGCAATGGTCGCCTCGGCCGACACGCGGTCGGCCGAGCCGACGGCGGAAGTGCGGTGATCGGCAGCACGCTGGTCGTCCGAGGTGCCGCCGGCAGCCGTGCCGGTGCCGCCGGTCACCTCCTCGTCGACGCCTCGTTCGGCGACCGTGGCCGGCGCCGCGGGCTCGGCGGCCCGGTGCTGGGTCCGCGCCCGGCGCCCGCGCCAGCGAGCGCCGCTGGCGGTGCCGTCCTGCTCGGTCCACCAGCCCACGTCGAGCGGACCCATGACCTCGGTGGGCGACTCGTCGCCGGGCTGGGCGCGCCGGGCTGGCCGGTCCGACACCGGTCTCGGCCCACTTGCCGTGCCGTGCAGGTCGGGACGACCGGCGGAGACCGGCGCGGGCGGCGGAATGGCGGCGGTTCCGCGGGAAGGTTCCCCCGACCACACGCGGGGCAGCAGCGCTTCGGCGAGCGGCGGCCGAGGCGGTTCCTCGGCGGGTGCCGCATCGGCGTCGCCCGGCTGATCTGGCGTGTTCGACATACTCCCGGCGGCGCCCTCCGACGAGCCCTTGTTCGGGCTCGATGGGCCCTCCGCCGTAGCGCCCTGCGTCCAGGCAGTCGGCCCACCTGACGCGTCTGCCGAGGCCGGCTCCGGCTGCGGACCGCCGGTGCTCGCCGGCTCGCCTGCCGGGTCATCGGCTACCAAGGCCCCGTCGGCGGTCGGCGGCGGGAGCGTGGTAGACGGTCGGAATCTGGGCGGCGGCGGCTGGGCGGCCTCCTCGGGGGCTTCGGCCGGACGAGCCCGCTCGAAGACGCCCGGGGGCCCGGCCCGGACCGCGAATTGTGGCACCGGCGTCGGACGCGGTGCCGCCGGCGGCCCGGGCGGGGGTCCGAACGCGGAGAAAGAATCGGGCCATGCCGTGGCGCGCGGCGTCCGCTTGGGCAACGGCGGCGGCGCTCCGGAGCCGGTCGCACCAGCCGTCGACCCGCCGGCTGCGACCGAGGCGCTCCCCGGCGTGCCGACCCCTCCTCCCGCCTGTGCCGGCTGCCCACCCGCTTGCGTCGAGCCTCGTTCCTCCCCGCCCTCCCCGCCGGCCGGCGCCACGCCGAGCGCGAGCCGGGGCCCGACCTCCGCCGGACGTCTGCGGGCTCCCGGTCCGCTGTCGGCCGGCTGCCGAGCCGGCGTCGCACCGCCGCCCGCACCTGCCAGCGCCGACCCCACCCGAGCCGCCGGCTGGGCCGCGGTCTGCTGCGCCCGGACGGCAGCCGTCCTTGGGACCGCCGGCGGACCCGTCGGCCGGCTACCCGCGGTAGGAGGCTCGCCGCTGGCCCCGAGGCCGGCCGGATCGGACTCCGCGAGCCGGCTGGCGGATGCCGGCGGCCGCCGTTCGGACTTGGCCACGAACCACGGGTAGGACGTCTTGGCCGGTCGAGGCGGAGCAAGATCGACCACATCGGGCCCGTCGACGTCGGTTGGGCCAAGCCTCGGCGGCGACCCCCGGGTCTCGGACTCGGCCGGCGCGGCGCCGCGACTGCCGTGCGCGCCTGCCTGCGCGTCCGGCGACGCCGACCCAGACCCGGCCGACCCAGACCCGGCCGACCCAGACCCGGCCGACCCAGACCCGGCCGACCCAGACCCGGCCGACCCAGACCCGGCCGACGCCAACTCTCCCGGCTCGACCGCCGACGTCGCGCGCACCGCCTCCTCCGCCGCGGCTTCCTGGACGCTGTCGGCGGCACCGTTCTGGTCGGTCTCGGCAAGCCCTGGGCCCTGCCGGACGTCCCGCACCCAGTCCGAGGGCATCCAGACGGTCACTGCGCCACCGCCCCGGCGTAGCTGAGCCGCAGCGGGCCATCGTAGCCCGGTAGCGTCACCTCGCGCTCGTCCTCCACCTCGTAGCCGAGTCCGAAATATCGCACAGCCTGCCGGTATAGCTGCACACCGGGTTGGCGGTCGAGTGCTGCCCGCATTAGTGCCGGATCCCCGACCGCGGTGATCCGGAACGGCGGGGAATAGGTGCGGCCGTACAGCAGCAGCGTGTTGCCGACGCATCGGACGGCACCAGTCATGATCAGCCGCTGGTCCATCACGGCGAGGCCATCCGCGCCACCGGCCCAGAGCGCGTTCACGACGGCCTGGACGTCCTGCTGGTGCACGATGACGTCGTCCGGCCGGGCTCCGGCCGGCAGCCCACCGCCGGGTCCGCGAGGCGCGTCGTCCAGGTTCACGGTCACTCCCGGCCCGCGCAGCGGCACCAGTCCGACGCCGGCCGCCAGCGGCGCGGTCGCCGTGCGGCCGTCGGCGACCCGCCGGTCGCGCGTCGCCGCCTGCCGCTCCAGCGCGTCCACCTCGGTCTGCAGCCTGGTCACCCGACTGGTCGCGTCGCCGACCGTGCGCTCCTCGGACGCGATGAGCTGGGCAAGCTCGACCCGGCGACCAGCCCGCAGGTCAGTGCCGCGCGCGGTCTCGGCACTGGTGGCGAACAGCACGCCGGCGAGCAAGGCGATCGCAGGCACCAGGGCACGCCACCGGCGCCGCTCGCCGGCTCTCCCGCCCCTTGCCCCCGGCACCGTCATCGGCGTCTACGCTAGCTCGGAAGGAGCACAGGAGGAGAACAGGTGCCCAAGTCGCGAGTCCGCAAGAAGGCGGCGTACACGCCGCCGAGCAACGTCCTGCCCTCCGCCGCGAGCGTCGCCAAGAAGAAGGGTCCGAGTCCCGGGTGGTACCCGTTCGTCATGGTGGGCCTGATGCTGCTCGGCCTCGCCTACATCGTCGTGTACTACATCGCTAGCGAGCGGGTGCCGCTGATGAAGGATCTCGGCGCGGCGTGGAACTTCGCGATCGGGTTCGGGCTGATGGTCGGCGGCCTCGGCTTGGCGGTGCGCTGGCGCTGACGGCCGGTCGCGGTCGGCCGGAAGCACACCCGTGTGATTCATCCCCACCGTTTTCCACAGTTGTGGATGACATCGGGTCATCCACACAGCCCTGTGGACGGAACTGTGGATGAAGGGACGGGGCTCAGAGCAGCTCGAGGATGGTGGCGTTCGCCATGCCGCCGCCTTCACACATCGTCTGCAGCCCGTACCGGATGCCGCTGGCCCGCATGTGGTGGACGAGCGTTGTCATCAGCCGTGCACCCGAGCCGCCAAGTGGGTGGCCCAGGGCGATCGCGCCACCGAGCGGGTTGAGCAGGCCCGCGTCCGCGCCGGTCTCGGCCAGCCAGGCCAGCGGCACCGAGGCGAACGCCTCGTTCACCTCGAAGGCACCGATGTCGCCGATCGCGAGCCCGGACCGCTTCAGCGCCTTCTCGGTGGCCGGGATGGGCGCGGTTAGCATGATCACCGGATCGCTCGCGGCGAGCACCGCGGTATGAATCCTGACCAGGGGCCGCAGCCCTAGTTCCGCCGCCGTCTCGCTGCTGGTGACCAGCAAAGCGGCGGCACCGTCGGAAATCTGCGAGGAGGAGCCGGCCGTCACCACGCCGTCCGGCTTGAACGGCGTCTTCAGCGTGCCGAGGGCGGCCAGCGAGGTGTCTCGCCGCACCCCCTCGTCGGCGCCGACCAGCCCGCCGTCGCCCACCGGCACCGATGCGATCTCCGCCTCGAATGCCCCGGCGTCCTGGGCTGCGGCGGCGCGGGCGTGCGAACCCAGGCTGTACTCGTCCAGCTGCGTCCTGGAAAGCCCCCACCGCTGCGCGATCATCTCGGCGCCGACGCCCTGGTTGAACACCACACCGTCGTACCGGGCCAGCATCCGCGGCCCGAATGGCATGCCGACATCACGGCCGATCGAGGACGCCATCGGCACCCGGCTCATCGACTCCACCCCGCCGGCCACTACGACGTCGCACTGTCCACTCACGACAGCGGCAGCGGCGAAGTGGACCGCCTGCTGCGAGGAGCCGCACTGCCGGTCGACCGTGGTGCCGGGAACCGACTCCGGCCAACCGGCGGCCAGCGCGGCGTTCCGGCCGACGTTGAAGGTCTGCTCGCCGACCTGGCTCACGCAGCCCCACATGACGTCGTCGAAGACCGCCGGGTCGAGGCCGGTGCGGTCGGCGAGGGCGGCGAGCACATGAGCGGACAGGTCAACCGGGTGGATGCCGGCAAGCGCGCCGTTTCGCCTGCCGACCGGGGTCCGCACCGCCTCGACGATCACCGCGTCACGCATTGTTACTCCTCGGTAGGATTACTCGAATCGTACGCTGGCTGAGTGCAGTGGGCACCCCGCGGGACGGAGACGACGCTGGCCGGCTCGGCGCTTTGGCCGCCGCCGTGCTGGCCGTGACCTTGGACCCGGCCGGCCGGTTGCTGTTCGGGGTCGGCACGCTGTGCCTGGTCAGCCTCGTGCTCGCAGACCTCCTGCTCCGGCCGCGGCTGCGCGCCGATGCCGACGGGCTGCAGGTGCGCACGCTAGCGGTGCGCCGGCGGCTGCCGTGGTCGGCCGTGCAGCGGGTGCAGGTGGACGAGCACAGCCGGTACGGCCTGGTGTCCCGCACGCTCGAGGTGGACATCGGCGATGGCCTCGTACTGCTCGGTCGTCGCTCGCTGGGCACCGACCCGCGAGACGTCGCCGATGCGCTGCGGCAGATCCGCGGCAGGCCATTCGGCTGACCGCGGGCTGCGCCCGAACCTCACAGGAGTAGCGCCTGCGTGCGGTAGACGACGAGCCCGACCAGCACCGCGAGCATGACGCCGAGCGCGAGAACCTGCATCGAGGTGCGGGACGGCCTGGGCGGCGCGTACACCAGCGCCAGAGCCGCCAGCGCACCCACGACGAACCCGCCGAGGTGGCCCAACAGCGAGATCCCTGGCGCCAGGCTGAGCGCGAAGTTGAACGCGATCGTCACGATCATGGCACGCGGGTCCAGACCGAGCCTGCGCAGCACGATCACGGTCGCCGCGAACAGGCCGTAGATCGCGCCGGAAGCGCCGGCCACCGGTGCGAACGGCTCGCCGAACAGGTACACCGCGACCGACCCGCCGAGCGCGCTGAGCAGGTAGAGCGCGGCGAACCGCCAGTGCCCGAAGACCCGCTCCAACGCCGGGCCGACGAACCCGAGCGCGATCATGTTGACCAGCAGGTGCAGCGGGCCGATGTGCAGGAACGCCGCGCCGACCAGCCGCCAGTACTCGCCGTACTCGGCCACCCGGAACGGCACCAGGTCGAGCTTGTTGAACACCGTCGAGTTGGTGTTGCGAACGAACCCACTCGGCGAGGTCGCCGCGGTGATGACGAACGCTCCGACATTGAGCGCGGCGAGGACCACGGTGACCAGGCCGGTGCGCTGCACCAGTTGCCCGCCGTACGGGCCGCGCGCCTGGCGGGTGGTCGCCCGACCCTCGGCGACGCAGTCCGGGCACTGGAAGCCGACCGCGGCCGGGCGAAGGCAGTCCGGGCAGATCGGCTTGCCGCACCGGGTGCAGCTGACCCAGGTCTCCCGGTCGTGGTGCCGGTAGCAGCGAGGCGCCGGCGCCGACTCCGTCGCCGGGTACTGCTCCGAAGTCATCCCGTCATGACTCGCGACGCTCTACGGCCACCGACGTGATCGCGATGTCCTGCTTCGGACGGTCCTGCACGGCGGTGGCCGCGCGGGCGATCGTGTCGACGACCTTCTGGCTCTGCCCGTCGACCACCGCACCGAAGATCGTGTGCTTGTTCGTCAGCCACGGGGTCGGCGCCACCGTGATGAAGAACTGCGAGCCGTTGGTGTTAGGTCCGGCGTTCGCCATGGCCAACAGGTAGGGCTGGGTGAACGCGAGGTCCGGGTGGAACTCGTCGGCAAACTGGTAGCCGGGCCCGCCCCTGCCGTTGCCGAGTGGGTCCCCACCCTGGATCATGAACCCGTCGATCACCCGGTGGAAGATCGTCCCGTCGTACAGCCGCGTGGTCGTGTTCTTGCCGTGTGGGTCGGTCCACTCGCGCTGGCCCTCGGCCAGCTCGACGAAGTTGCGGACGGTCCGCGGGGCGTGATCGGGGTAGAGCTGGAGAACGATGTCCCCGGCGGTGGTGTGCAGGGTCGCGTAGAGCTCGGTGGCCACCGACGGGCTCCTTCGATCGGCGATGAGGCGACTGCGGACCATCCTCTCACGGGTGCCGGAGCGCGCCGCCGGGTCGGGTACGGAGGTAGGGATGGCGCGAAAGGGATCGGGTCGGCGACTAATGCGAAGGCGACGGGCGAGTGAGCAGCGCAGCGCAGCGAGGAGCAGAGCGAGCCACGGAGCCGAGCCATCGGCATTGCCGGTCGGCCTCCGTGGCGCGCTCGCGGCGGCGGGTGCGCTGCTGGTCGGGCTGTGGCTCGGAGTCGCCGTAGGGCTCGCAACCCGGAAGCGGCAGGACCAGCCGAGCGGGCCGCCGGTGTACGACGGTCCGGGCGGGATCGGCGGCCCGGACGAGCCCGCCGGCGGCTGACCGAAGTTCTACCGGACGGGCCCGAGCCCGGCGAGGACGTACCGGGCGATCTCCTTCGCCTCGAGCGAACTGCGCTGGTTGATCCGTACCACGACCAGCGTCCGGCTCTTGCTGACCGCGAGCACCGCACCCTCGGCGGTCACCCTGACCGCGCCGCCGTCGCCGATTCCAGTCACCGGGTTGGCGGCCTGGCCGCCGATCGCGATCGCCTTCGTTTGGGCCTGGATCGGCCCCGAAAGCACGGAGACGGTGACGTCGGCCGCCGGCTCACCGTTCGGGCGGTAGAAGGAGCAGCCGGGGTACGGCCGGGTGGGCGTGACCATGGTCCGGGCGATGTGCTGTCCGACCGTGCCGGCGACGGTGTCCGCATCGAGGTACGGGCAGCGCCCCGGCACGGGCGACGGAGCCGGTGTCGATGGCGCGGTGGTCGTGGGGGTTCCAGCCGGTCGGCTGGGCCGGGCCGCGGTGCTGTGGCTCGGGCTGGTCGCGCCGGTCGCCGGCGCCGCCGTGTCGGCTGGCGTCGACCCGCCCCAGCAGCCCGCGACGAGCACGGCGCCAACCGCCAGACTCGCTACCAAGCAGCGTCCCGATCGCACAGCGGAAGGGTAAGAGGTGCCTGGGACGGACGGCGGCACCACCCGGCCCAGGGCCTGTCCCGTAGCTCTTCGGCGGCGCCCACGACGCCCCCTCAGCCGGGAGGATCCGTGCGGGATGGCCCCGCACGGACCCGGTGGCAATCACCCAAAGGACGGCCAAATCAACCCGCAGGAGATCCCTGGGAGATCATGTACGAACGCATCTGCCGGGTCTAACGTGGTAGTCACGACGGGCACCTCTCTGGAGGGGGCGCGAGAGCTTCCGGCTGACCGGCGTCCGCCGTGTGAGAGGCAGGCACCCCCGGGTTCGCTGCCAGACGATCTCCCGGGGGTGTTTGCGCGCTCACACTCGGGCGCGACGTGAGGCACCGCAGTGTGCGCGCCCTAGGGGCGCTGTCGGCCGGGGCCGGCCGACATCCTCACCATGGGGGCATCGCCACCGGCTTCACCTCCCGCCACCTCAACTTCACCCGGATCTCGATGAAGTTTCCCGAAGAGCAGGTGGATGAACTGTACGGCATGCCCATGTCAGAGATCAACAGCCGACGGTGCTGTACTTCAGGTCAGATCAATGACAGATGCTTGCCGACAGTAGCGTCGCTACTCTACTTTGGCCCTCTGGCCTCCTCTGGTGAAGTTCGGGAGCTACGCTGAAGTTCGGCAAACCCCTAACGGTTGGGGAGCAGGATGCAGCCGCAGCGACATGACCTGTCGCCGGGGCCCGCAGCGTTGGCCCGCCGGCTCCGCGAGTTGCGCGAGGAGCGCTGGCCTGACCTCGTGCTGACTCAAGCCACGATGGCTGAGGCGCTCGGCGGACTGGCGGTGTCGACCATCTCGTCGTGGGAGAGTCCGAACGCCCCGCCGCCACCTCGACGGCGACTAGCCGCCTATGCGACCTTCTTCGCGACCCGCCGCTCGGTGGAGGGCGGTCGCTACCGCGTCCTCGCCGAGCACGAGCTCGAGGACGCCGAGCGAACGGAGCGCAACCACCTGCTGACCGAGTTGCTCGCGCTGCGCGATGCCGCACCGGGCCCGCCGGCCATCTACGGCCCGGACGCCGCCGCCCGGAACACCTGGCACTTTCCCGACGGTGCCCCGGTCCGGCTCGTCTGCGGCAAGCTCCCGGATGACGCCCTGAGCCCGCTCACGTCGCCGGCGAAGCTGAACCACGTCGAGTTGCTGGCCTACGCGGATCTCGACGCCCTGGTCGAACTGTTCGGGCACGTGCGGGCGGAGAACCCGACCTCCGACGTCCGCTTCAAGCTCGCCACCGAACTGGTCGCGGACGACCTGTCCGGCCACGTCGTGCTGCTGGGCGGTCTGGGCTGGAATCAGGCGACCATGTGGTTCGCACGCAAGATCAACCTGCCGGTCCGGCAGGTTGACGACCCGAAGATCAAGGAAGGCGACGTCTTCGAGTTGACTCGCGGCCGGGACAGGGAACGCTTCTATCCGGCGCACGAGGAGGGCCTTGGCCTGACCGAGGATGTCGGCCTGCTCGCGCGCATGCGCAATCCGATCAACACGGCACGGACGCTGACCATCTGCAACGGCGTCTTCGGACGCGGTGTGCTGGGCGCGGTCCGCTGCCTGACCGACTCGCAGATCCGAAATAGTAACGAGGCCTACCTCGCCTCGCGCTTCGGCGGCTCATCACAGTTCGGGCTGCTCATGCGGGTTCCAGTCATGCAGTTCGTGAAGGGTCCGGTCGTGCAGAGCACCACTCTGACACCGGATCTCAACGACCCGCACACCCGCCTACTCGAGTGGCCCGAAAGGACCCCATGACCGACGATTCCGGCTCTGGACCAGCCGGCGCAAGACGTGCGGGCGGACCGGCCGCACTGGCGAGTCCCACCGCCCACCGGGCCTCCCACCGCTCGTTGCTGCGTCGATGCGGTTCCGATTCACATCGCTCCGTCGACGCGATCGTGGTTCCAGCCAGCCGCCCGGCACAGCACCTGATGTCGGCACTCGAGCTTGGTGCGGCGCTGCAATGCCAGGTCGTAGCACTGTGTAGCAAGGCGGCGAGAGCCAAGGAAGCGGCTGGTATGGCGGCCGAGACGCATGGTGCCCGCTGCGTCGCCATCGACCTGCCTGCGGACTACCACCACCGACTAGTCCGCTTCACCACGTCTGCGCGTCCAGAGGCCATGGTCGGGCACCTGCTGGATCTGAGTCTCAAGCGCAACCTTGGCATCCTGCTGGCCCGCCTGGTCGGTTGGCGATCCATCCTGTTCCTGGACGACGACATGACCGGCCTCAACCCGGGCACGGTCCGCCGGGCGGCGTCGGCCGTGAGCCGCTACACCGCGGTCGGCATGGCCGTCCACGATTTCCCGGACAATTCCGTCGTGTGCCACGCCCACCGTCTCGGCGGTGGCCACCAGGACGTGTTCGTCACCGGTTCCGCGCTCGTCGTCGAGTGCCGCAAGATCGAGACATTCTTTCCGCAGGTCTACAACGAGGACTGGCTGTTCCTCATGGACGGGCTGCGCCGCCGCACAGTCGCCCGGACCGGGACAGCCAGGCAACTCCCATACAACCCGTTCGCCGATCCGAAACGGGCGGCAGCCGAGGAATTCGGCGACATCCTCGCCGAAGGTCTGGTCGGCCTGCTGCATCAAGGGGTCGCGCCGGCGAACGCTACCGCTGACTACTGGGACACCTTCCTGCTGCGGCGGAAGTCCTTCATCGTCCGGGCGGCGAACCAGTTGGCCGCCCTGCCGCCGGCAGCCGCGACCGCCGATGCGTTCAGCGCGTTGGACGCGGCGGAGCAGCGGCGGGCCGATATCTCGCCGCTGGAACTCGACGCGTACGCGAGCGCGTGGCAGGCCGATCTCAGGGCCTGGTCCGACCGGCTACATGTCATTCCTCGGGCCGGATCGATCAGCGGAGCACTGCAACACCTCGGGCTCGCCGAGACAGTTTTGTTCTCGGAAGATCGACCGAACCCGGCGGCCAGACTCTCGGTCACAAGATCCAGCATGGTCACTGCGGGACGGGGGTCGACGCGGGCGAACTCCGGGCCCCAGCTGAACCGCGAGCGACCGCAGGAATCCACCCACCTGGGACCTCCTGGAGTGGCGTCGGCGATGTCCCGACCACGCGGCAAAGGACCGCGGACAAATGGGCGTACCGACGAACCGAGTAAACGGCGCCGTCTCATCGGCAGCCGTCGGTCCGAGCTGCTCGTCATCTACATCTCCCGGCGGCTGTTCTTCGCGATCTTCCAAGCAATGCCGCCACGGAGCCCGTGACCTCGACACGACACTGCCTTCCCTAGGAGCTCCGATGGCACGAAGTCATCTGCTATTCCCACGAGGACGAACGATACCGACTCCGGACGACTTCTTCGGCGCGCAGCCACCATCGCCCGTGGGGCCCTACCACCGTCCGGTCGGATGGTGACGCTTGACAAGGCCGCATGTGATCGAGGCATACTAGAATTCCATTCACCCGGTCCCATCGTGGGCCGGGTTTCTTTGCGTTCAATGACCCCGCTGCTGAGGCGCATCGTCGAGGACTACGTGCCGGTGGCCGAGGACCTCGACGAGGCAACGCAGAACATCGTCGACGGCACCTGCTTCCGTGCTGGTCGTGGACCGGTCACCGGGAGTTGTACTCGGGCAAGCCCAAGCCCACCGGGATGACCGGTCCAGGGTCGTCTGCACTCTCGACGGCGTCCTGGCGTGGATCTCCGACGCCATCGGTGGGTGCCGGCACGACACCGCCGCGCTGCAGGCCTGCGGTGTGATCCGCGCCGGCCGGCTCCGTGCGGTCAAGCCGTGCCCATGCTCGGCAAGATGCGCCTCGACGATTCGGCAGACCATGGACCGGTATGGTCACGTGCCCGAACGGCTCCGTGCAACCGCAGAGGCGAGGGACCGGGCACTCGGCAGCTGACTGTGGCTACGCCGATGGCTCCGGCGAACCGCCCCAAACCGGACACGAGAAGAGGGGACGATGGCAGAGCCGGAGGTCAGGCATGGTGCGACGGGAGTGGAGACGGGGGGACTTGAACCCCCAACCCCCGCCTTGCAAAGGCGGTGCTCTGCCAGTTGAGCTACGTCCCCGAGGACCGCCGGGCGGGGCGGCGGGGTTGGGTGGCTGGGCGGGTCAGGTGAGGTCTGGCGAGGAGGTCGCCTCGTGCCAGAGGTCGGAGTCGGCCTTGGAGGCGCGCCGCTTGCGGACTACGAACAGTGCCCCGGCGGCGGCGGCAAGCAACACGAGCAACTTCTTCACGAGGGACTCCTGTCTGGGTCGCGGAACGGAAGTGGGCCTGGCTGGACTTGAACCAGCGGCCTCATCCTTATCAGGGATGCGCTCTAACCGACTGAGCTACAGGCCCGGCCGCGCGGGGTGAGGGTACCCGATCTCGTGGTGTCCACCCAAACCGGCACCGCCGGCCACACGCGTGGCGCTGACGCGGCTAGTCGCGTTCGGCGAGGGTGACCTCGACGCCGCCGACGAGGTCGGAGCAGATGTTGTAGACGAAGGAGCCGATCGTGGCCAGCGCGGTCATCAGCACGATGTTGACCGCACCCACCAACGTTGCCGTGCCGAGCACGAGCCCGGGGGTGATGATCCGCTGGCCCGAGCTGCCGGACACCTCGTCGTACAGGCCGTTGATCTTGTCAAAGACGCCCATGCCCTCCAGCACGCCGTAGAGCACGCCCACGGCAACGAGCCAGACGAAGAACAGCGCGACGGCGAGCACCAGGGAGAACTTGAGCGTCGACCACGGGTCGATGTGCCGTACCAGCAGCCGGGCCCGGCGCGCGGGCCGGGGTGGCGCCCCCACCCGGCCGCGGCTGGCGGCTCGCCCGATGGGCGACGAGCCGAGGGTCGAGCCGCCGACGAATGGGCCGGCGCCGGCCACCGTGCCGAACCCGGCAGCGCCGGGGTGACCGACCACGGAGGTGGGCGCCGACGGGTCGAACCCAGCCGGTGGTGCGTAGGTGGGCGCCGACGGGTATGCGCTGGCGGCGGAGTACCGCGTCGAACCGGCCGACGGAGTCTCGCCAGATGAGTAGCCACCGGCGTGCGACGGGGTCCCGTACCCGCCCCAGCCCTGACCGGCGTATCCGGCCGAGGTCGCCGAGCCGGTCGGTCGTTCCGGCGCCGCCGAGGCCGGACCGGGCGGCGGAGGAGCAGGTCGATGGCCGGCCGGCGGATGCGACGCCCGCGCCGCCGGCACTCCGCTCGGCGAGGACGGCCGACCTGCCTCACCAGCGCCACCGTAGGCCGGCGGCTGGTAGCCCGGCTGCCCGTTCCCGCCGCGACCTGCGGGCTCCCGACCAGCGTGCAGGATCGGGTCTACGTACCGCGCCGCGAACGGCGGCTCGCGGTCGTCGCTACCCGAGCGAAACCCGCCGTGGTCGCCGGGTGTGTGTGCCTGCTGGGCACCCCGGCCGGCGGCGGCCTGCTCCCCCGCCGAGGGCAGGCGGGCCGGACCTCCGTCCGGCCGCCGCTCGGCTTGCCCGTCCCGCTCGGGGGGGGCGCCCCGTTCGGCCCGACCACCGCGCTCGGTCTCGACAGCCTCGCCGTCCCGGGCACGAAGCGCGTCCAGCGCTTCCTTGGATATCGGCGCCGTCTTGTCCGCATCCGTCACGCTGGTGTAGAAGCGGGGCTCCGTCATACCATCACCCCTGGCTCGTCCGGCTCTTCCGCGTTACGCGCCACGGCGACCAGCGTGACGCCGTCGGGGAGGTTCATGAGCCGGACTCCCATCGTCTGCCGCTGCGCCCGGCGCACCTCGCGAGCGCTGGTACGAATGACCCCGCCGTTGGACGTGATCGCGTAGATCTCGTCCTCCGGCCGGACGGCGAGCGCCCCGACGAGCCCACCGCGTGTGGACACGATACGCGCGGTCAGGACACCCTTCCCCCCTCGGCCTTGCGGCGGGTACTCGTCGATCTTGGTCCGCTTGGCGTAGCCACCCTCGGTCGCCACCAAAACCTCGACACCATCCCGGACCACCTCCATCGACAGCAGTTCGTCGCCGCCACCGAACCGCATCCCGATCACGCCGCTGGTCGCCCGGCCCATCGGCCGCAGCGACTCGTCGTCGGCCTTGAACCGGATCGCCTGCGCCCGCCGGCTGACCAGCAGCAGGTCGTCGTCCGCCTCGATCAGCGCCGCGCCGATCAACTCGTCGTCGTCGCGAAGGTTGATCGCGACGATGCCGCCGGCCCGGTTGGAGTCGAAGTCCGTCAGCGCAGTCTTCTTGACCAGGCCACGCTTGGTGGCGAGCACCAGGTGCGGCGCGACCCGGTAGTCGTGCAGCGCGATGACCTCGGCGACGTGCTCGTCCGGCTGGAAGGCCAGCAGGTTGGCCACGTGCTGACCGCGGGCGGCCCGGTTGGCCTCGGGCAGTTCGTACGCCTTCGCCCGGTAGACCCGTCCCTTGCTCGTGAAGAACAGGATCCAGTGGTGGGTCGAGGTGACGAAGAAGTGCGCGACGATGTCGTCCTGCTTCAGCTGCGCACCCTGGACACCCTTGCCGCCGCGGCGCTGCGACCGGTAGAGGTCGGTCTTGGTGCGCTTGGCGTAGCCGGTCCGGCTGATCGTGACGACCACGTCCTCCTCGGCGATGAGGTCTTCGACCGAGACGTCGCCGTCGTACGGGACCAGGAGGGTCCGCCGCTCGTCGCCGTACTTTTCCACGATCTCGGTGAGCTCTTCCCGGACCAGCTCGCGCTGCCGCTGCTCGCTGGCCAGGATCGCCTGCAGCTCGGCGATGCGGGCCTCCAGCTCCGCGTATTCGTCGACGATCCGCTGCCGTTCCAGCGCGGCCAGCCGGCGCAGCTGCATGTCCAGGATCGCCGTCGCCTGGATCTCGTCGATGTCCAGCAGTCGCATCAGGCCGCCGCGGGCGACGTCGGCCGACTCGCTGGCGCGAATCAGCGCGATCACCGCGTCGAGCTGGTCCAGCGCCTTGAGCAGCGCCCGCAGGATATGGGCACGTTCCTCGGCCTTGCGCAGTTGGTAGCGCGAGCGCCGGACGACGACCTCGATCTGGTGCGTGACGTAGTGCCGGACGAACTGGTCCAGCCGCAGCGTGCGTGGCACCCCGTCCACCAGCGCCAGCATGTTGGCGCCGAACGTGGTCTGCAGCTGGGTGTGCTTGTACAGGTTGTTGAGCACGACCTTGGCAACCGCGTCCCGCTTCAGGGTGATCACCAGCCGCTGGCCGACCCGGTCGGAGGACTCGTCGGCGATGTCGCTGATCCCGGTGATCCGGCCGTCCCGCACCCCCTGCGCGATCGACTCGGCCAGGTTGTCGGGGTTGACCTGGTACGGCAGTTCGGTGACGACCAGGATCGCGCGGCCCTTGACGTCCTCCTCGACATTGACGACCGCGCGCATCCTGATTGAGCCGCGGCCGGTGCGGTAGGCGTCCTCGATGCCGTCCCGGCCCACCACCAGGCCCGCGGTCGGGAAGTCCGGGCCCTTGACCCGCTCCAGCAGCGCGGCGAGCAACTCCTCGTCGGTGGCGTCCGGGTGGTCCAGCGCCCACATCACCCCGGCGGCCACCTCGCGCAGGTTGTGCGGCGGGATGTTCGTCGCCATCCCGACCGCGATGCCGCCGCTGCCGTTCACCAACAGGTTCGGGATCCGGCTCGGCAGGATTACCGGCTCGGTGTTGTTCCCGTCGTACGTCGGGACGAGGTCGACCGTCTCCTGGTCGATCTCCCGCAGCATCTCCATCGCCAGCGGCGCTAACCGGCACTCGGTGTAGCGCATCGCTCCTGCCGGATCGTTGCCGGGGGAGCCGAAGTTGCCCTGCGGGTCGACGAGCGGGTAGCGCATCGACCATCGCTGGGCGAGCCGGACAAGGGTGTCGTAGATCGCGGAGTCGCCGTGCGGGTGGTAGTTACCCATCACGTCGCCGACGACGCGGGCGCACTTGACGTAGCCGCGGTCGGGGCGGAAGCCCGAGTCGTACATCGCGTAGAGGA
>Ga0210378_10000070_pt1 | contig 43656 bp, 29 predicted proteins | sample PLM1_60_b1redo_FD_155465 | JGI IMG/M metagenome (GOLD analysis project Ga0210378, IMG submission 155465) | Groundwater sediment microbial communities from an aquifer in East River, Colorado, USA - PLM1_60_b1 redo | ecosystem: Environmental > Terrestrial > Soil > Riparian zone | place: USA: East... | reverse complement strand
TCGGCGACGATCACGACGCGCGACGACGACTCGATCATCTGCCGGATCATCTGCGCCTCGGCCAGGTGGGTGGTGGAGAGCCCGTTCTCGGGGGAGATGCCGCCGACACCGATGATCGCCACGTCGGCGCTGATCCCCTCGGTGTTGGGAAAGGCGACCGGCCCGATCGTCACCATCGACGTAATCCGGCAGGCCCCGCCGATGACGTAGAGGTCCCGTACGGCGTTGGCCGCCACCTCGCTGGGAAGGCGGAGGTTGTTGGTCACCACCGTCAGGCCGTGTTTGCCGCCGAGCGCGCGCGCCACGCAGAGCGTCGTGGTGCCGCCGTTGATCAGGATCGTCTCGCCGTCGGAGATGAGCTTCGCGGCGGCGACGCCGATCGCCTCCTTGACGTCGTGGTGCACAGCGACGCGCTTCTCGAACGGCGTGTCCGCGGTGGCCATCTCGTCAAGGCGCATGGCACCGCCGTGGGTGCGCGCCAGCAGCCCACGTTCGGCCACGTAGTCGAGGTCGCGGCGGATGGTGTCCATGGACACGGCGAAGCCGGCCGCGAGCTCTGCCACCTTGGCGCTGGTCGTCGAGCCGATCTGGTACCCGCTGCCGGGTGAGGACCCGAGCAGCGAGGAGTGGAAGGCCGACCGGGTCCGCGGCATCCTCGCGTCAGCGTTCGAGGCGAACGGGCTCGGCGTGGACATGCTGAAGGTCGAGTTCCCCGGCTACGTCGACACTGCCGAGGGGCGGGAGCGCGCCGCCGCCGCCTGCGCCGAGCTGGAGGCCGGGATCGACGTGCCGTGGGTCATCCTCTCGGCGGGCGTGGGCTATGAGGACTTCAAGACCCAGGTCGAGATCTCCTGCCGCGCGGGCGCCTCCGGCTATCTCGCGGGACGGTCGCTCTGGCGCGACGCGGTCTCCACGCACGACCCGGCCGAGCGTGAGCGCGCGATCGCCGCGGTCCGGGGCCGGTTCGACGAGCTCAACGCCATCACCCGTACGCACGGATGCGCCTACTCGCCGGCGCAGCCGCTGGACGACGTCCTCAAGGCGCTGCCGCCCGAGTGGTACAGCACCTGGCACCGCGAGCACTGACCGCGTTGTGCGGCGCCGTTACTGTGAACGCCGCCCTGCCCCCGCCCGGCGGGCGTTGACGGCGAACACCGCAATCAGGCAGAGGAGTACGGCGAGGACGTAGCAGGCGGCGGCACCGATGAGGAGTTGCGCGGTAAGGGCGGTGGTGGACGGGGCACGGTAGGTGTCCTGGTTTCCGCCGCCGCGGGTGGCGAGACCTCGCAGGAGTGCGCGGGGTAGCTGGATCTCGTTGATGCTGGCGTCGCCGGTGAGCATGACTTCGGCGAACGTGCTGCCACGGGTGCGGACGATGACGGTGGTGACGTCGGTGCTGCTGTCGACGAGTACCAGTTCGTTGGGTGAGCGCCACCCGGCGACGTCGACGCCGTACGTTTCTTCGACGTCGATCGTGGCTGGCAGGCGCTTGGGGCTGGTTCCGCTGATGTCGACGAAGGAGATCCGGGCGCGGATCGGCCCGTCGTGGGTTTCGCCGGCCGGGGAGCCGTCGGGGAGGGTGTATCGCCGCAGCAGGATCTGGCTGCCGTCGGCGGACCAGCCGACGTCGGTCGGGAGGAACTCGTCGGTCTGCTTCGGGATTCGCCGCGGTGGGACATCGGTGTTGTTGTTGAGCTCGACTATGAACACAGCGTCGTCGACGTCGACGGCGAGGTGCTTGCCGTCGGGGGAGAACGCGGCGGCGTAGTAGCCGTCGGAGTCGAACTCGACGGGTTCGCTGCGGCCGGACCGCGTGTCGAGGATGTTGAGGCCGTCGTTGTTGCCGTACGCGACGGACGTGGAGTCGGGCGACCACGCGTAGATGTCGATGACGCCGGGGCCGATCGAGTGGCTGCGTTGTTCGCCGGTGTGCAGGTCGAGGAGGACCAGGCCGTCGGTGCGGGTGCCGTCGCTGCCGATCGCGAGGGCGGTGCCGTCGGGGGAGAGGCGCGCGGAGGGGCTGGTCACCGGTTCGCTGCCGGGGATTGTGCGGGGTTTCCGGAACCGCTCGGTGATCTCTGGCACGACCCGGGCGGTGTTGGTGGTGGCGCCGACCGTGACGAACCGGTACTTCTCGATGTCGATGTACTGCCACACCAGCGCGATCGCGCGTCCGGCGGGGGCCTTGTGCTCCGGAGGGAGGGACGAGGGCAGCCAGCCGAGTTCCTCGGGCAGGGACACCGGTCCGTCCTTGACCGGCGTCGGCTTGTCCCGGGACTGCAAGATCCAGCTGGCGACGCCGGCGTTGGCGCCGGCGGTCACCGCGACCGCGCCGACCACCGCCAGCGCAACCTTCCAGCGCGAAACCACTCCTGCCACCGGTCACCTCCACCGAGAGCGCTCAGCATGCCAGCCACTACGGCCCGCGTTGACGCCAGCCGAGGCGTAGCGGGCGGAGTGCGGTGGGGTCAGTCCAGGCACCGTGAAGTCGGCCCTGCTCGCGCGCTCAGAGGGCGTGGGCTGGTGGGTGTTTGGGCTGGTAGAGCAGCATCTCGCCGGCGCCGGGGATCTTCAGCGTCGTCGTCAGGCCAAAGCCGTCGTCCCGGATATCGCGGGTGAACTCCGCGCCCTTGGCCTTCAACTCGGCGACGGTCTGTTCCACGTCGTCGCACATCAGGGAGATCTCGTGGTGCTGGTTGGTGGACCAGCTCTCACCGCCGTGCTCCTCCGACGTCGGATGCACACCCAGCTCGGACGGGCCGGTCTTGAAGATCAGCCACCCACCGCCCGCGTCGATGTTGGGCCAGCCGAGGACGTCGCGGAAGAACGTCCGCGCTGCCTCGGCGTCATCGGCGTAGACCAGCGTGTGCACGGCGGTGATCACGCCGGCCAGCCTAGTGCGTGAACTCGACCTACCGCCCATGGTGGCCGCCATGGGTGGTCAGTTGACGGCGCCGCCGAGATTCCGCCAGGTTCGGGTCTTGATGTATCACCGGGCCTTCGCTGCGCCAACTCGGCGCAGTGGCCAGTGCGGGGCAGCTGTCCTCAGCTCATTGATTCATCGGCGCGACCGGTGGTGGTCTGAGGTCGATACTGGTGGACCTCACCTGCGATGCGGCCACGCCTCTCTGCCGTAACAGCTCGAGCATGTCCTCTTGGCGTGGCTGGCCGAAGGCCAACCGGTAGAGGACGAGTTCTTCCTTGAGCCGGTCTGCCTTAGCCGTGTCGCGGCTGAGAGGGTAGGGGAACAAGTGTCGTTCCACCTTCGAGGAGCCGGGATAGACCCAGTACGGCGCAAAATCGCCGAGCTCGTTTGAGGCAGCTCGGGCCGCCTCGTAGGCGGCCTTCCAGACATCTGACTCGGGGGAGCGAAGGGCCTCGGCCCGGTGTCGTTCCGCGACGTTGCGCCGGATGGTATGGCCACCGAAGCGATGGACTCGGCCCTCGCGCTGCTCGAAGTCGACGGGGTTGGCCGGAGTGTTCCAGTGCACGATGGCGGAGCACCACCAGTGGAAGTCGATGCCTTCCTGGCCGGCGCTGGTCGTCGCGAGGACGAACGGCCAGAAGGGACTGTTGAACGCGCCTCGGATCTCGGGTTGCCGGGCTCCGTCGGCGTCGTCACGCCTCCCGCCGTAGCGCAACGCGAAGCGGCTCGTGAGCGGGATCGGCTGCTCCGGCCGCAGCGGGTTGAACGCGCGGTACGTCGAGGGCCGGATCGAGAGAGCGTCCCGAGCCTGCTGAGCCAGGTCCATCAGCGCCGGGTCATCGAGTTCTGCCATGCCGGCGGAGCTGCGCAGATGATGCAGGTACTCATCGAGGACTGCCTGTAGCCCGCCGGCCGCGCAGTAGCGCAATACGGCGCGCCAGTACACGACGTCCGGCACGAGCCGATCGAGAAGGAACGTCGACTCGGGTCGGTTGAAGAGGCTACGCAGTCCACCGGCGAGGGTGGCCGCCGCGCGCCAGTGGCCCGCGGCGCTGACCCGCCCTCCGGGCGGCACGAGCCGGCCGAGCGCGCGCCAGGCGATGTTGCCCGGCCCGTGAAGCGCGAGGGCGACGATGTCGTCGAGGACCTGCTCCGGCGAGGTGGCCACCGGCCACGCATCAGCGGCGGCGACTTCGAAGGCCTGGCTGACGTGCAGTTCGAGGCCGGTCTCGGTGGCGTCTGTCTGGCCTTCTGGGGCGTGTCCGGTCAGGGCCGCGACGACCGACTCGAGGTTGGGGTCCGGTACTGCACCAGGCCACCGGAAGACACCGCTCCATGGCTGCACCTCACCTGCATGCGCCGACGAACTGAACTCTGCAGGGACGACATCGGCTAGACGCTCCCGCACGGATTCCTCGATGTGGCTCACCGGCATCAACTGGTCCGGTGCGGTCCGTGCCACGCCGAGCGGGTCCGCTAGGCGTGCGAGCGTGGGGTGTGGCCAGAAGAGCGCAAGGGTGCTCATGGCAGCGGGGCGCCGGTTGTCGAGCCGGTAATCGAGGCGGCTGGCGACTCGGCGGCGTGCCTCAGCAGTGTTCTCCATCAGGTAGCCCTGCATGATCTGCCGTTCGGCCTCGTAGCTGAGGAGCCCGGCTACTGACGTCGGTGTGGCGGACCAGGATGAGAAGACCAGCCGCTTCGTCATTCCCTGTGCGGCGGCCTCGGAGAAGTGGCCCGAGAGCTGGTAGTGCGGCATCGACGGCGGCACCCACAGCAGGCGCCACCAACCCTCCTCGACTGTGCTCGCGGCCAGCTCGCGGAGTCTCCCGTTGCCGAGATCGATCTCGTCGAACCGGCCCAGCGCCTCGACGTCCAGCAGCTGCGCCGTCTTCAACAGGGGCTTTAGCCGCTCCGCTGAGCCGTCCATGAGCGCGGCGCGCAGTTTGTGACCGAGCTGGTAGCCCTCCGTGAAGTTGACGAAGTATGGCGCTGACTTCCAATACTCCAAGGTCACCGGAGCGTTCACCTCGGTAGCCAGCGACCTCAGCGCAACATAGCCGCGGAGGTCGCTGGCGGACAGGTCGGATGCTGTCCTGCGGACCTCTGCCAGCATGCCGTCCTGCCCGAGCGGTGGCCGCTCCGTGCGGACCATGACCTTCAGTAACAGCTCCCGGAGCGCGTCGCGCGCGGCGTCGGTGCGCTCGCCCCGGACCATCGCGTCGCGGTACTCGGCGAAGGCGCTTCTGGTCTCCGCTGTCCACGTGGCGTCGTTACGAAGAAAGCGCAGTGTCTCGAGAAAGTCCTGGTGGTGGTCGTCGCCGCTCTCGCTTTCCTGCGCGAATGTGAACGGCTTGTAGGGCGTCGCGGAGAGCAGCAACACCCTCGCCTGCGGGTAGTTGAAGAGGTGATGCGCGAGTTCGGCCGCTTCGCCACCTTTCTCGACCGACAGGAGGTGCCGGAAGCGTTGAAACTCATCGAGGATTACCAGATCAGGCTGGAGCGTATGGACGCCCGCCTTGGCCAGTGCTGCCCGCAGGTCGCCGATCAGCCTGGCCGCGCGTTGCCGCAGCGGCGTCGGGAGGCTTCGGCGCCGACCGACCTCGTCGAGCAGCTCGTCGAACCTGGAGAGCAGCCCAAGACGCTCCGCCTCGGCACCGAACTCCGCGGCGATTGTTCGGTCCGGTGGGCCGTCGAGGCTCTGGCGCAGGTTGCGCACAGTCCATTCGAAGCTCTCGCTTGTGCGGGCCGTTGCCCGCAGCGCGACCAGAGATGCCCTGTTCCGCCAGCCCGTGAGCGCAAGGCGCTCCTCGAGCAGCAGGTGGAGCATCGCACGCTCCTCCACCTTGCCGGTGCGCCAGCCGCTGTCGAAGGACGTGCCGGGGGTAAACGCGATCAGGTTCAGTGGCTTGCCCGCTTTCGCCGTAGCGGCCGCGAGCTTCTGGCTGTGTTTGGCGAGCATGGTGAGCCGGCTGGAGAGGGTGATGTGCTCGTCCTCGGTAACCCGGAGCCGCGCGAGGTTCTGGCTGGCGATGTCGGCGTTGGAGCAGACGTACACGACGTCGATGCGGTCGACCTCGTCGTCGTCCTGAAGCTTCTCGAGGGTTCGCGCGATGATCCCGCGCGCCACGACGCTCTTGCCCAGCCCGGTTTCGTCGGCGATCAGGAACCGGCGGGTCTGATCGTGATCGCCGAAGAATCGCTCGATCACGTGGTCGACAGAGGCGCGCTGGAAGTCCTTGAGTTCGGCGAGCACACGATCGGCGCTGTAGCGGGTCATGATGAGAGCTCCATCCGCACCTCGTCGACCGCATCCCAGATCGCGGCGAATCCCTCTGGCAGCAGGCCTCGGCCCTGCTCCGTGGCGCGGAGTCGCTCCACTAGACGTGCCAGATCGGCGAGGGCGGCTGGCCGGTCAACGAGCGAACGGACCAGCAGTTCGAAAACCCCTGCCCCCGTGCCGGAGCCCCAGGCGCCATTGCCCTTCGTAGTCGGAGCGGGTTGAAGCGACAATCCGTCGACGAGACCCAGGATCAGTGAGAGGAACTGCAGGAACTTCTCGGGAGTGTTCACCTGCGCCGCGAGCACCTCGTCGAGCCGACCCGGCGGATCGCCCACGAGCCGCACCCGGATCACGGTGGTGCGTTCCTTGCCGCCGGCGCTTGCACGGAGAACCACGAATGGAGTGATGTCGACGACCGCCAGGTTCTCGTACGACACCCTGACCGGTTCCCCTGCGACCAGCTGCCGCGCTTGGCCGGGCTTGGTCAGGAGCTCAGCGGTGATTCGTACGTTGGCAGGAGCGTCGATTGCGTCCTCGCTGGTGAGCAGGAGCGACATCGATGGTGGATCCGGCTCGACGGCCGCAGCCATGGGGACGGTGGCGAGGTCGCGCAGCAGGTGCTCCAGCGCCAGCTCCGCAGAGTCCTCCTCCTGCGGAGCCTGGCGATTGTACGGCTCAAGGATGGCGCGGAACGCGGCATCCTTGCCGACGAGGCTATCGATCCCGACTTTCCACTTGGATCCCTCAAGCTCCACCAGCAGTTCGACGTTGCCACTGAACGCGGCATCGGTCGCGTTGGCGGATCCGACGAAGAGCCGCGCCCGCTGGCCCTTCTCGACGACGTAGACCTTGGCATGCAGACCGGAGAGGAGCGCCTGCGTAGGTTCGGCGCCGTCCGGAGGGACGCTGGCGAGCTCGTTGACGACCAGCGTGCCGCCGCAGCGTTGGAGTGCGGTCTCGGGCAGGCGGTCGAGCTCTTCTTGCCGGCCTACGAGCGTGACCGCTCCGGTAGGCGCCGGCGCGGTGATGCCCAGGCCGGTTTCGGTGCAGAAAGGCGAGATGATCAGGTGCCGGCTACCAGTGAAATCGGGCACCTTGGCGCCGCGGATGCCGAGCGCATGGAACCGCAGCTTGAGGATGTCCTCGGGCAACTCCCACACTACGTAGCGGATCTCCTCGGCTAACTGATTGAGCCGGGATGTGCGGAACTCATCCAGCCCGTTGACGGACATGCCTGGCAGTGCCTTCAGCAGGTCAGCCAGGGGTCGGTTCGATGCGTGTGGCCTGGTGCCACGAACGCCGTCGAGGCGGAGGCAGGTATCCCAGCATTGGTCCGCGGTGAGATTCCGGCTGAGCACCACCAGACGGAACGGATAGAGGCCGTTCCCGTCCCGGTAGCGCAGCAGCCACAGTTTGGGGTGGAAGAGCCGACCTGGTCGTGGCGCGCGCACTGGATGGATCATCGGCTCGAGAAAACTCAGGAGCCCGGAGTCCTTGGCGGGAGCGGAGATGTTGCCGGCCTGGCAGAAGACGTCGACCCGGTCCACGCTCGCCCGCGCCGCCTCCATCACGGACAGTGGGTCCGGGTTCTCACGGATCTGGTACGCGGTGAACGCGAGTGGTACGGCGAGCGCGCTGGCAAGGTCGAGAGTGAAGGTGGTTGCGACGGCGTGGTCGAGTACGGATCCTGACGGTGGCCGGAGCGAGTCGGTGACTATCGCGCGGGCGTCAGGCGGAAGCACGGGGGTCGTCCTCCAGGCCGTCGTGTATGTCGGTCAGCAGGCGCTTAACCTGGGTCCAGCGGTACGTGAGCCGTCCGCTGCCGGATGCTCCGGACCAGGTCTGCAGCAGCTTGTTGTTGACCAGCCGGGATTGCGCTTTTTTGACGGCGCGCTCGCGCTGCGACACGAGCTCACGCAGGACCGGGTTGCCTGTCATGGTCGCGGCTCGTCCCGCACAGACGGCATCCAGCCAATGGTCGACGAACCGACGCATGGGGCTGTTGCCGGCGACTCGCGGATTCTGAGCTATCACGTGCTCCCACATGGCGTCGCGGTCCCATCCCGCCAGCTTCGGATGACGGTGGACGTCGTCCGCCCACTCAACGAGGGCTTGCCGGTATGACTCGGCCTTGCCCTCGTGCCGGGTAAGCCCGGCGCTCTCGTACTGCTCCGCCACCAGGAGGTTGTAAAGGAGGGCCGCACCGTGCATCGATAGCGAGAACAGCTCCGCATGGCGGAGTAGCGACTGGAGTTCGGCCGGGGCATCTACGGCCACGGGATCTGCCCACGGTGCGAAGCTGCCGGGAGTGGGCGGGCGTCCGGATGAGACTAGGTGTTCGAGTAGCGTTCCGGAGGCGCCTTCGAGTATCCGTTCGCGCAGCCAGCGGGCCTCTTGGCCGGTTAGGTCGAGTCCACCTTCGAGGGCGTCTGGGAAGCCCGGTGGGACGGCGGGCAGCGTCGCACACCAGGGCCCGTCGGCACGGTCGACGAGTTCCTCAGCTTCGTGGTCCGGACGGGAGACGATGTGTGCGGCAAGGACACTTTGCGAAGCATCGACAACCCGGATGCGGTACTGGCCCAGTGCTCCCCAGTAGACGGTCGACGGCAGCGTCTTCACTGCGGGCCCAACCCGCCCGCCGATGATGCCAGCGGTGAAGCCGGCCTGCTTGAGGATGCCTAGGACGCGGCGTTCGTTGGCGGCCACGCGCATGGCGAGGGCAGCGCCTGACAGTCGTCTCCGCTCCGCCTCCTGGAAGCACCACGGCACGAGCACGAAGTAGCGGGCCCGGGTGTGCAACGTCGACGTCCCGGGGAAGAGTGAGTCGCTGAAGGCGTCGCGGATCCGTCCGATTCCCAACTCGTCGCGGCTCTCGGTCTCGGCGAAGAGATTGAGTAGCTCGCGAATGCGTTGTTGTTCCTCGCGGGAGTTATCCAGCCACGCGATGCTCGACGGCAATTTCGCACCCACCTTGAGTTCGCGGAGAATCCTGGCGAGTAATTCGATGAGAATCAGCACCCTATCCCTGCGGGCTCGACGATCCGGACGGTTCGGCCTCACAGCCAGGGAGACGGCACATGCGGACTAGGCAGGGTCGTTCGTCCGGCCAACCCGCCACATCGAGTGGTCGGGTCGTTACGATGCTTGGAGGTCGTGACGCGTGGCGTTGTCCGGTGCCGCGCTGGTGACGCGACGGGGGAGGGAAGTGGCAACGTGCGTGAAGACTCGCCGCGCTGGGACCAGATCAATCCCAGTGCGTTTGCGCATGAGCAGGACGGCCTGCGCCGGCTCGCGGAGTACCTGCCCGACGCGGATCCCTTTCATGTCTGGGCGAATGTCGAGTTCGTCGGCACCGACGGCTCGATCAACGAAATTGACGCGCTGGTGCTCACCCCTAGCGGCCTGTTCGTGCTCGAGCTGAAGCACTGGCAGGGGCAGGTCACCGGCGACGGTAACCAGTGGGTCCGGCGAATGCCGAACGCCAGGCTCACGCCCGAAGACAATCCGTACATTCTCGCGAATCGCAAGGCTAAGCGGCTCGCGAGCCTGATCAGGTTCTATGCGCGTCAGCAGGGCAGAGAGGAGCTCGCTCCGTACGTCGGCGCGGCGATCTTCCTGCATGCCACGAACATGCGGGCGAACCTCGACCAGATCGGGCGCCAGCACGTCTATGGCCTCGACCGGCACTTCTCGGGCCTGCCGAGCCTCAAAGAGTTGCTGCTGGCGCGGCCGCGCAACCCGCATCACCTTGTCGACGGCCACCGCGCTCGGCAGATCGTGGAGCTGGTGAAGGGCGCGAAGATCCGGCGGTCAGTCGCGGACCGGAAGGTCGGGCAGCTCCTGCTCTACCCCAGGCTGCTCGCGGAAGGCATCGGCTGGCAGGACTTCCTCGCTGGCCACGCGCTGGATACCTCGCTGGTGCGCCGGGTGCGCTTCTACCTGACCAGCCGGGCGTCGTCGGAGGACCTACCGGCGATCCGGCGCGGTGCCGAGCGCGAGTTCCGGCTGCTCCAGGGCATCCATCATCCGGGGATCGCGCGTGCGCTGGATCTGGTCGACCACACGCTAGGCCCGGCGGTGGTCTTCGACCATGATCCGGAGTCCGTGCGGCTCGACCAGTGGTTGTCGCAGCGCGGGGAGAAGTTGACGGTCGCGCAGCGCCTACACCTCGTGCAGGACCTGGCGGAGATCGTCGACTACGCGCACTCGCGGCGGCTCGCACACCGGGCGTTGAATCCGCGCGCCATCTTCGTGTCCGGAATGGACTCGCCCAGGCCCGCGCTGGTCGTGACCGACTGGCAGACCGGCGGCCGGCTCGCCAGCGCCACTCAGGTCACCAGGCTCAGCTCGTCCACGGACGGGGCTGGTCTAGAGCTGTTCTTCGACGACGGGGTCCGCCGGTACCAGGCGCCAGAGGCCGCGATCGGGCGGGAGGTGCGGGGCAGCCAGCTCGATGTCTTCTCCCTCGGTGCGCTGACGTTCCGGATCTTCGCCAATGCTGATCCAGCCCCGACGCCGGAGGAGTTGCTGGCGGCGGTCCGCGAGGGTGGGCTGCATCTGGACGCGGTTGCGGACGGGATGCCAAGCTCGCTGGTCACACTCGTCTACGACGCGACGAGGGGCGATCCGAAGGAGCGGATCCAGTCAGTCGCCGCGTTCCGCGAGGGCCTGGAGCGGGTGTGGGAGGAGCTGACGGCGCCCGAGCCGGAGCCGGTCACTGATCCGCTGGAGGCGCGTAAGGGCGATGTCCTCGATGGCGGGTTGACCGTGGTGCGGCGGCTGGGGTCGGGCGCGACCGCCACGGCGCTGCTGGTGAGCCAGCCGACTCCGGACGGTACGCGCGAGCTGGTGTTGAAGGTTGCCCGCGACGAGCAGCACTCCGATCGGCTCACCGCCGAGGCGCGCACCGTGTCGAAGCTTCACCACTGGCAGGTGGCGGCCCTGGTGGAGGGCCCGGTCAGGGTGGGTGGCAAGACGGCGCTGCTGCTGGAGAGCGCCGGGCCACGGACGCTCGCCGAGGAGCTGGAGGGCGGGCGGCGCCTCGCCCTGGACCTGCTCGAACGGTACGGGCGCGACCTGCTCGACATCGTCGCGTACCTGGAGGGGCAGGGCACCTGGCACCGCGACATCAAGCCGGCGAACCTGGCCGCGCGCCCGCGCCCGAAAGACCGCCGCCCGCATCTGTGCATCTTCGACTTCTCGCTGGCGTCGACGCCCGCCGACCAGTTGAGCGCCGGCACGCCGCCGTACCTCGACCCGTTTCTCGGTCCGCCGCGCCGTATGCAGTACGACGCCTCGGCCGAGCGGTTCGGTGCGGCGGTCACGCTGTATGAGATGGCGACCGGCGCGCTGCCCCGGTGGGGGGAGAATGCGAACCCAGCGGTGATCAGCGACGAGGTCACGCTCGACCTGGCCGCGTTCGACCCGGCGATCGCCGACAGGTTGGTTGCGTTCTTCGCCAAGGCGCTGGCCCGCGACGCGGCCAGGCGGTTCCCCACCGCCGAGGAGATGGGGGACGCCTGGCGGGTCATCTTCAAGGACATTCCTGAGCCGGCCCTGGCCGCCGCGCCGGTGCTCACCCGCGAGTCGCCACTTGAGACGATCGGGCTCACCGCGCGGGCGCGTTCCGGGCTGGAACGGCTCGGCGTTCACACGGTCGGTGGGCTGCTCGACTACGAGCCTTCCGCGCTGACCAGGGCAAAGAGTGTCCCGGACGCGACCCGCAAGGAGATCCTGGCCCAGGCCCGCGCGCTGAGAGCGCAGTTCCCTGACCCTGTTGACCTTGTGTGGCCGCAAGCCGTCGGCATCGAAGCGGTGAGCCTCACCCTGCTGCCAGCTCCGACGAGCCGGAACACTAAGGAGAGGTCGACGCTGGCGCTGTTGCTGGGGCAGGCGCCAGGCGCCGACGGACCCTTCTTGAGGTGGCCGGCGCAGGCCGACGCGGCACGTGCCAGCGGGCAGACTCAGCCACAGATCTCGATCTGGTTGCGCAAGCACGCGAAGGAATGGCTGAGTAACGAGAATCTCAAGCAGGTACGGGACGAGATCGTGTCGCTGCTTGACGCCCGCGGCGCGGTGATGTCTGCCGGTGAGCTGGCGGAGGCGCTGATCGCGGCGCGCGGATCGTACGAAGACGAGCCGAAGCGCACGCCGCAGGCGATCGGCCTGGTACGGGCGGCGGTGGAGGCGGAGCTGTGCCGGGGTGGTGACGCGCGGCTGGCGATCCACCGCTTCCGCGGCTCGGACACGGTGCTCGTGGGGCGCGAGCCGGATGATCCGGGCGCGGTGACGACCGCTGCCGATCTGCTCGCGTACGCGGTCCGGTTGGGGCGGCGTGCGGGAGAGTTGGCGGGGCAGGATCCACTGCCGACCCGGCAGCGCGCGGCCGACGAGTTGCGGTTGGTGACGGTGCCCGAGGGCATGCCGATCCTCGGCGAGCTTCGGTTGTTGCAGCTCGCGGCTGCGGCGAGCAACGAGGTGGCGGACGCGAGCGCGCAGGGCCAGCTCTACCCAGTCGGTATGCCGGCGGAGCGTGCGCTGCGGCTCTCGGCGGGGAACCTCAACGGTCAGTCACTCTCGCCCGAGCAGGTGCAGGATCGGGTGCGGGTCCGCTTCCTGCGTGCGGAGCCGCTGCCCCGGCGGCCTGGCCTGGACGACCTGCTGACAGCCTGTGACGTGCAGGTCGAGTGGGACCCGGCGCGGCAGAAGTACATAGCGGAGAGCGCTCGCGTATCGACGAGCGTCACGCGGACTGCCACAACAATGGGTCCACTGCTGGGTCCGGCCGCCGCGTCAGAGACCGACGCGAAGCTCGCCGGGACGATCGAGCGGCGCGGTTACCTGGCCGTGCTCGTGCCGATGCGGCGGCTCGTGGCGGCCAGGCGGGCGCTACTCGGGCGGCTGGGTCTGGTCGAGGTGGATGTGACGGCGATCCTGCTGGACCGGTTGCGCGGGCTCGGTTTCCCGTGGGAGGTGATCGCCGCCGCCGACAACGGCGTGCAGACGGACGCCGACTTCCGCAACCTGATTGACCTGGTGCAGTACGAGGTGGTGCCGGCAGTCGAGACGGCGCTTGCGGTGGAGCGTCCGGTGCTGATCACCGAGGCGGCGCCGCTCGCCCGGTACGGCCAGCTCAGAATGTTGCAGGAGCTGGCGGACGTGAGCCGACCCCGACCGGCGGCGAGGCTGTTGCTGGTGTCGGCACGCCGCCCGGAGCCGGCGATGCTCGACCAGGTACAACTGCCGCTGACATCGCCGGCCAGCCAGTCGCTGTGGTTGCCTGACGAATGGATAGCCCCGACCGTCGAGAGGACCGCTCTGTGATCGAGCTGAAGGCGCTGCAAGGCCAGGTCAAGAACCTGGTGGACGACCTGCGAGGGCAGGTGGTGGCGACCGGGCTCGATCCGAAGTTGCGCAAGGAGTACGCGGAGGCGCGGTCTGCGGAGCGGACAGGCGGCACGTACGAGGCGTGGCTGGAGGATGTGCTCGATCAGGCGGCCGTCGCGTGGGTGCTCGGCTGCGTATTCGTGCGGTTCTGCGAGGACAATGCGCTGGTGCGGGGGCTGTGGCTGGGCGGGCCGTCGGACGTGGCGCCGGTGGAGCGGGCGGTGCAGGCGCGGCAAGCGCACCTGATCGCGAATCCGCGGCACAACGACCGTGACTGGCTCCGTGTGTCGTTCCGGTACCTGAGTGAGTTGCCCGCGACGGGCCGGATTTTCGACGAGCACAATCCGGTGTGGCGGTTCGATATCTCGGGTGATGCGGCGGAAGCGCTGTCGGACTTCTTCCGGCGGGGTGCGGGGTGTGTGTCGCTCGTGTCGCCGGGGCTGGACACTCGTTTCTTGGGTGATCTGTACCAGGATTTGTCGGTCCATGCGAAGTCGACCTACGCGTTGCTACAGACGCCGGAGTTCGTCGAGAAGTTCATTCTGGATCGAACGTTCGAGCCCGCACTGCGCGAGTTCGGCCTAGCGGAGACGAAGGTCATCGACCCGACGTGCGGATCGGGCCACTTCCTACTCGGCGCGTTCGACCGGCTGATCACGCTGTGGAAGGAACGGGCGCCGGCGGGCGATGTGCGGGAGTTGACGCAGCGGGCGTTGGATCAGGTGACGGGCGTGGACATTAACCCGTTCGCAGTGGCGATCGCCCGGTTCCGCCTGCTCATCGCTGCCCTGAACGCCTGCGAGCTGACCAGTTTGGAGCGCGCCCCCGCATTTGAGGTAAGCGTGGCAACCGGCGACTCCCTGCTGGAATGGGGTGAGAGGTCGGAGCATCAGGGTGACCTTGTGGCGCTCGCTGAGGACCGTCCCGAGTTCGCATTCTTCACCGAGGATGGTGGGCTGCTGGCCGAGTATCTGCGGCCGGGCTCGTACACGGTGGTGGTGGGCAATCCGCCGTACATCACGGTGAAGGACAAGACGCTCAACGAGCGGTACCGCCAGATGTACTCGGCGTGCTCCGGGAAGTACGCGTTGACGGTGCCGTTCGCGCAGCGATTCTTCGGGTTGGCGCGGCGTGGTGATCATGATGGTGATGGCGCCGGGCATGTTGGTCAGATCACGGCGAATTCGTTCATGAAGCGCGAGTTCGGTAAGAAGCTGATCAACGAATTCTTCGCCCACAGCGTGGAACTGGCTGAGGTGATCGACGCTTCGGGCGCATACATCCCAGGCCATGGCACTCCGACTGTGATACTCGTTGGCAGGAACCGACCAGTGAGCCCCCGCTACAGCGGTCCGATCCGGACTATCCTCGCAGTGCGGGGCGGACCGCCGCAGCCGGAAGATCCGGCAAACGCCCCGGTCTGGTCGGCGATTGTCGACCAGCTCGACAAGCCTGGCTCGGAATCTGAGTGGGTTACGGCGGCCGACTTGATGCGTGGCCAGCTCAGTGACCACCCGTGGAGCCTTACTGGTGGGGGCGCCGTTGAACTGATGGATCTGATAAATGAGAATGTTCACCAACGGCTGTCGGCCATCGCAGACGACATGGGAGTGGTTTCGGTAACGCTGGAAGACGAAGCGTTCTTCTTGCCGATCCGAGTTGTTCGTCGCCGAGAACTGCCCATGCGCGAAATGGTAATTGGCGACCAGATTCGAGACTATTCAATAACGGCTGGCGATAAGACGGTGTGGCCTTACGGGGCGGCCCTGGCTGCCGTCGATCTTTCTGAAGAGGCGTCGCTGCACGAGTTTCTTTGGGTAAACAGGCGTCGACTCCAGCGGCGGATATGGTTTCGGAAGCCAATTGAGGAAATCCCGAACGTTGGGTGGCACGAGTTCGGGTTCTTGGCGCGCAATAAACTTCGAACGCCGATGTCGATTTCCTGGGGCGAGGTGACGACGCATAACCACTTCGTGTTGGACCGAGATGGGAAGGTATTCAAGCAAACGGCACCGGTAATCAAGCTGCCGGAGACGGCGGGAGAGGATGACCATCTGAGGCTCCTTGGCCTGCTCAACAGCTCGACCGCCTGTTTTTGGCTCAAGCAGGTCAGCCACAACAAGGGCGACAGCACTGATGCAAATGGCGCTCGAGTAACTGGAGAGCCTTACTTCGATACTTACCAGTTCAATAGCACCAAGGTGTCACAGTTCCCACTTCCGCCTGCGTACCCATTGAGATTGGGTGGACAAATCGACGGCTTGGCACAGCGGCTCAGCGCGGTGTGCCCTGCAGCGGTCGCTGAATCTGACGTTCCTATCCGCGAGCGGTTGGAAGAGGCTCGCGCACAGTGGCACTCGATCCGGGCCCAGATGATCGCATTGCAGGAAGAGGCGGACTGGGAGGTCTACCGGCTCTACGGCCTGCTAGACGACGATCTAACCACTAAGATCCCGCCAGAGCTGAAGCCAGGCGAGCGGGCGTTTGAGATCGTGCTCGCGCGCAGGGTGGCGACGGGTGAGGTGGAGACGCAGTGGTTTGCGCGGCATGGGTCGACGCCGATTACGGAGTTGCCGTCGCATTGGTCGGCGGAGTATCGGGCGGTGGTGGAGAAGCGGATCGCGGTCATCGAGTCGGATCGCAATATCGCGTTGATTGAGCGGCCGGAGTGTAAGCGGAGGTGGGCCACCGAGGGTTGGGACGCGATGCAGACCCGGGCGCTGCGCGACTGGCTTCTCGACCGGCTGGAATCGGAGACGATTTGGGGTGGTGCGCCGACGCCGTTGTCGGTGGCGCAGCTCGCCGACCGGGTCCGCCACGACGACGACTTCCGGTCTGTCCTCGATCTGTGGGTGGGTCACGATCAGCACGATCTGGTGAAGGCGCTCGGCAAGCTGGTCGCGGAGGAGCATGTGCCGTTTCTGCCGGCGCACCGGTACAAGCCGTCCGGGCTGCGGAAACGGGTCCAGTGGGAACGCACGTGGGCGTTGCAGCGTCGCGAGGACGCGGGGGAGTCGGTGGATATCGCGGTGCCGCCGAAGTACGCCTCGGCCGATTTTACCAAGGCGTCGTATTGGCGGAACCGGGGGAAGCTCGACGTGCCGAAGGAACGGTTCGTGTCCTATCCGAAGGCTGGCCGCGACGGCGACGGCACCGAACTGTTGGGTTGGGCCGGTTGGGACCACCTCGCGCAGGCGCAGGCGTTGGCCACCGTGTACCTGGACCGCAAGACCAACGCGGCGTGGCCGGCTGAGCGGCTGTTGCCGCTGCTCGCGGGCCTGGCCGAGCTGGAGCCGTGGCTGCACCAGTGGTACGCCGACCCGCGCCCCGGTTTCCCCGGTTCACCGGCCGAGTTCATCACCGGCCTAATCGACACCGAACTGTCCAGCCTCGGTGCCGACCGCGCCAAGCTGACCGAGCTACGCGGAATCATCGAGGTGCCGGTGTGACCGGAACGGACTTGTCTGCAGCAAGTCACGGCGCCGTGCCAGCGACGGACATCTGGCAGGTGTCTACGGCTACCGCGACTCGCGAGGCGGCCATTGAATTGGCTCAGTCGGCGGTCCAGGCTCGGCTTGCCGCCTCCGCGCAGGTCCACGGACCAGCCGCGTCTGTGTTCTGGCATGAGGGCGAATTCGGTACAAGCGAAGAGTGGATCCTGCTGCTCAAGACCACCGCAGATCGCTACGCGGAACTCTAAGGTCACTTGGTGGCTAATCACCCATGGAGCTATCCAGAGGTGGTCGCGGTACCGCTCGCCGCAGGCTCGGCCCCGTACCTCGACTGGGTGCGGCGGACCAACGAGCGGGGCTCAGAGTCGCGAGTAGCAGTGAACCGTCAACTGGTCGCGCGATCCAGAAACTGATGCGTCAAGCCGTGCGGAGTCGGCGTTGCGTTTACCGGACCTTGCGTAGCCATCGTCGTTGCCAGGGGGTTTCGACTGCGCGTTGGTGGTAGTGGTTCGTACCCAGGTGAGGCCTGGTCGTGGGGGAAGGCCGTCGAGGATGACTCGGGCCCGTCGGTGCGTGCCGATTCGGCTCGACGAGGTTAGCGGGGATCCCAAAGTCCCACACAGCGGATGCGCCGGTGTGGCCACGTCCGTCGGCCAGGACGAGAGCGAAGCCGCAGGGGCCGGCAGGGCCGGCCAGGCGTCGGCCACGGACCCCGGATCCCGCTGGGAAGGGTGAGCAGACCCGGTCTCGTTCGCCCCGATGCACTTCGTCATGACCGGCCCATCTGCTCGTCGTATGACTCTTGACTACGGCTCCCGGAGGCTGAACGATTTGAGGTCCGAGCAATCTCAGGCAAGACCAGCGGAGGATGAGACCCATGGCCCTACGGTTTCTCGGCAAGGAGACTCAGACCGGCAACTCGCCGACTCTGTGGGCAGAGGGGGATCACTACGTGATTCAGGGCTTCACGCTTGATGCTGAGACGCTTGCTGCGGTGGGAAAGGTCCCGGACGGTGAGGCGGTCGTCCGCGTTCCCAAGAAACTCATGGAGCATCTTGCGAAGGACACCGATGGAGCGAATCGCGTATGACGAGTTCTTGTCCGTGTTCCGATCGAGCAAGCGGGCATGGCATCTGGAACTGAGGGACACGTACAACGTCGAGAGTGAAGACGAGCCGTTTGCTCGGTTCCTTAGCGGTGAATCCGATAGTTATGACTGGCTCGATGAGTGGCTGCGTGTCATACGAGAGGCGACAGTAAACGGAATCGCTGTCGAGCGGCTCAGAGTCGTTACTGTTCCGCATTCGGACTATACCCGCTGGGGCCTCCTGATTGCCTCGTACAACGTCCAGGTGGGCGAGGACATTCGCTATCTTCCACGCGATGCTGCGTCTGGCGTGGAGTTCCCGGTAGAAGACTGCTGGCTGTTTGACGACAACAGACTTATTCTGAGCGTATTTTCTGAAGATGGTCGCACCGGTGGATTTGCGCGCGTCGTGGATTCCGACCTGGTGGCGGAGTACCGCTTGATCCGAGACCAGGTCTGGCCACTGGCTATTCCGTACGCCCAGTACATCTCTCGGCCGTCGTAGCGGACCCTTGTCAACCACCGCTGATCAGGCCCGTGTCGCGCTGGGGGTGCGCCTTCGGGATCTCCGCAGGGATGCAGGTCTGTCGAGCACGCAGCTGGCCAGGGCCAATCGATGGCAGCCGTCCAAGATCAGCAAGATTGAGCACGGCAAGCAGACGCCCTCTGAGGCGGATCTGCAAGCTTGGTGTACGCAGTGCGGAGCGGCCGGCGAGCTGGACGACCTTATAGCTGCCGTGCGTGCAATCGAGACGCAGTTCGCGGAATGGCGTCGGATACTTCGGTCGGGTACGAAGCGGCGGCAGCAGGCGTCGGCGTCCGTTTATGAGAATGCGCGGCTGTTCCGGATATACGAGCCTGCAGTTATTCCCGGGCTGTTGCAGATAAAGGAATATGCCACCGCTGTTCTATCGACAACGATTGACTTTCTGCGCGTGCCGGACGACGCGGAACAGGGTGCCGAAGCGCGGCTGGAACGCCAGGTCGTTCTCACACATGGCGACCGCTACTTTCACATGGTCATAGGCGAACAGGCTCTGCTCACGGACGTCGGTGGTGCCCGAGTGATGGGCGCGCAACTCGAACGATTGCTCGACGCTTTCACGCTGCCTCGACTCAGATTGGGAGTCATTCCCCTAGCGGTGCCGTATCGAGTTCCGCTACACAACGGCTTCTGGATACTCGACGACCGTCTCGTTCAGTTCGACACTTACACTGCTGAGCTGTCCCTTGTCCGGCCGGATGAGATCGCTGTCTATGCACGAGCGTTCGAACGGCTGGCCGCGCTCGCCGTGTACGGATCCGAGGCTCGGGCCGCGATCAACGCCGCACAGCGCCGGCTAAAAGATAGCTGAGCAAAAGCGAGCAAAACTCTTGGTCCACACATGGCGCGGTCCTAGCGTTCCTGCGTCGGATCTCCCCGCTTTGAGTAGCCACGGGGCCTCGTGGCGGGTGAAGGGGCGGGCGCGGCGATCGCTACATCCCGGTGCGGTCGCCGCGCCTTCCCCGGCCAGAACGCGGCGGCGCCCGCCCGAGTTGGGAACCCCTTCGGGCGCCGCCGCGCCACGATCAAGGAGGCACCATGCGTACTGCACTCGATGGACTGCGCGCCTGTGGCTACGTCCGTACGCTGCTGGCCGATCCCGCCAGTTTGGAAGGCACCGCGCGGGAGGTGCGTGACTTCGCCCAACGGACCGGTATGGAACTCCGCTACGTGTTCCGCGATGTCGGCACGACGGCACCGGATCAGCCGTACCTGCCCGGTTTCGTCGCCGCGTTGGAGGAAATGCGGGAACGTCGGGCGGGCGCCGTCGTCATCCCGTCACCGGGACATCTTTCACTGCTGCCCGACGTGCGCCGCTGGATGGCCCACATGATCCGCGACGGCGGGTGGCCAACTCCTCGTCATGGACGCGCCGTGCTCCGTTGGCATCGTCCCGGGTGAACGCGGATGACGGACGACGAACTCACCGCCACGCCCGAACGTCGCGCCACCGCACACCGCCTACGGCAGCTCCACCAGCGGTTCCCGACCGAACCACTGTGCCGCTGGTGCCTGCACCGCTGGCCATGCCGCACGGAACGGTGGTCCTCGCTGATGCTGCTCCTCGCCGAACGCCCGCCCGTTGACGGGGCAGCCTCCACGCGCTCGGTTCCGTGAAATCGCCAGAAAGGGAATGCGTAAATGTCGATCGGGGCTGTTGTCGGCCGGTTAGCCGATGCCAAGAACAAGTTGATCCTGGCGCGGCACGCCGGCACGCATGCGGCGACGACCATTGCGGAGGCGCAGCAGTTGGTCGACGGCGTGCTCGACGCCGTCGCCGACAAGGACCTCAGCGCCGCGCTCGCCGTCCATGGGAAAGCAGTTCTGGACGAGGTCCACGGAATCGACGCTCTCTGCAAGGGCGTGGACGACGCAATCGCGCGGGCACGCGGCGTCGGCGGCTCACGACGATGATCATCTATCTGGGAAGGATCATGCATGTCCGCTGATGAGGTGATCGCTCGCCTGAACGAGGCGAAGGGCACGCTGGTCACGGCGAAGGACTCAGGGCTGCGAGCCGTCAGCGCCATCGTGCAGGCGCGGAACCTGGTCGGTCACGCCCTGGGGCGCCAGTCGGCCGGCGCCCAGTTGATCAGTGCCATCCACGTCGAGGAGAAGGCGCTTCTGGGAAGGATCATGGGGATCGACACTCTGGTCACACGTGTTGACGCCGCGATCGAGCAGACCGAGGTTATCGGCGATACTGGTGGCGGTGGGCGTTCTGCTTGACGATCCGTGCGGTTGCTCGCGGTTGTAGCGCTATGCTCTGTGCCTGTCCGGAACCGGATCGGCACGGGGAGTTCATTCAATGGCTGATGTGTCCAAGATCGTCGCCGCGTTACAGCAGGCACTGGAGCGCCTGGGGGCGGCGCAGAACGCGGCAGGCCAGGCAGCGGCGCGCGCCCAGCAGGTGCAGCAGCAGGCGGCGCGCACGGGGTTCCGGGGCATCGCGGCGGGTATGGGCACGGTGATCGAGCGGCTCAAGCGGGTCCAGGAGATGCAGCACGGCGCCGCGACCTCAACGAAGGCCACGGCAGAGACGGTGCAGGGCGTTACGGCCGATACGAGCCCGGACGAGGTGGTGTCCACGCTAACGCCGGCCGCGCAGCAGCTCGACGCCACGGTCACAGCCACGGAGGGGATCGTCACCGAGGTGGACGCCGCGAAGACCGACGCGACGGCCGTGCTCAAGGGCGGCAAGCCGGGCCCGATGATCGCCATGCTGGACCAGATCAAACAAGCACAGGCCCAGGCCACAAGTGCGCTGGCGGACGCGAAACAGCGCACCGAGGAGACCGTGGCCCAGGCACGCCAGACCGGAAGTTTCTGACCGGGTGCCGGGCCAGATCACACTCGGGGAGCGTTGATGCCTGACGTGGACCAGGTTGTCACGGCCTTGCAGCAGGCCCTTGCCGAGCTGGGGAAGTCGCAGTCGACGGCGGCCGTCGCCCATGCGGGAGCGGCGGCGATCGAAGCGGAGACGACCCGGGTCGGGTTCCTGGGCATCGCGGCCGGCATCAAGCTGCTCAGGGAGCGGCTGGAGCGGGTCCAGCAGATGCAGACCGAGGTGGCCTCCGTCGCGAAGAGCACCGTCGAGACTATGCAGCGAGTGACCGCTGATATGAGTCCCGCCGACGTGATCTCGACGCTGACGCCGGCCATGCATCAGATGGACGCGGCGGCGGCCAGCACGACGGCGATCCTGATCGAGGTCAACGCGGCCACGGTGCAGGCCAACGCGTCGCTGAAGGGCGGCAAGCCCGAGAAGACGCTCGGCCTGTTGAACGAGGTTGACCAGGGGCTCACGCACGCACTCGCCAGACTCGAAGCCGCGAAGGCCCGGACAGACGAGACGATCGCCGAGGCGAGACAGATGGGAAATTTTCCGGCGGGGATGGCCGCGTAATCACGCTGTCATCCCCAGACCCGGACTTCGGCCCACCCAAGTCGGCGACCGCCTGGGCTGACGATAAGATCCCAGACCCGACGGAACGAGCCGGAGCGCGCATCTTTGCCGAGCACGATGAGCCGAAGGAGAAGGAGTCCAAGCTTGCGCGACTGGGCAAGACAACCGCTCGTAGCGTAGGCGATGTTACGGACTCGTCGAAGTACGCAGTGAAGTTTGTTGAGGCTGGCATCGCCCCTCGCTTGCCAACGGCGCAGGGCACCTCCACCCCAGGGGTGCCCGAAATTCGCTCGGTTAAGAACCAGGCAATGCCCGATATAGTCACAGCGCTGGCGTTGGCGATCGTCGTGCTGATTGAGGGCGGGCGACGAGGTGCAGGATATTTGTCGAGAAGAGAGGGTACTACACGACATGGTAACGGATGACCAGGTAGTGGCACTTAGGGCATTCCTCGCTGGTGATTTTGCTGAACATGATCGGCTCACTCAGCACCTCGATGAGACTGATGGATGGGACGGCTATCCTGCGCTGCTTGGTGCGGCATTTCTAGAGGCTGTTGATCGTCGATTCGCAACGGGGTATACCCGAGCCGACGTTATTCAGCTGGTGGCCGATGCGCGTGGACGTTTCGATGAGAGCGGCGAGGTTCTCGATCCCACAGCGGCCGAACGACTCGTCCTGGCTGTCCTTGGCGAGGGGTCAGTTGATGATCTGAACGACAAGATCAGGGCGCGCACCCAGGTGCTTCTTCTCGGCGAGCTTATTACCAAGGAGAACCTTGAGGATGCGGTTCTGGATGAGTTCATGGAGAGTGCCAGAGACTTGGCCAACCAGTCGCTATCCTAGTTGGGTAAGCACCCCGTTCGTGTCGAGCTAGGGCCGGGATTGGTCGAATGTCGATAGTCACAGAGGAACATGTATCGGCCTTGCGTGCCATGTTGGTCGAAGATTTGATCGAGTATGAACTACTTGTTGGGCGTCTTAAGGATGCTGGGAGATTGCACGGTCTTGGCACTCTAGTCGCCGCGGCTTTCTATGAGGCAGTGTATCGACGCTTCGGTGACGGCTACACGATTGCTGAGGTGATCGGTTTTGTTGCGGATGAACGTACGCGGTTCTCGGATCCAGAAGACGATTTTGACCCCCGCGTCGCTGAGCGCCTCGTATGTGCGGTACTAGGCCAAGGATCTGCCGGAGGGATGGACAAGGAGACCGAAGGTCGCGCGCAGCTCGCGCTTCTTGCAGGACTGATCGGCCACGAGAATCTGGATGAGGCGGGATTGGATCAGTTCCTGGAGGAGGCACGAAAGGTCGCGGACGCCTCCGTCGAACGGCCATAACTGCGGAGAGCAGCACCTTGGTGCCGCTGCTGGGTTAGGGTCAGCGGGTGCATAGGTACAACCTTCTTCGCGGGGGAAACCGACTCGTCCAGGCTGATCTGTCATGACACTGCTGCGCGACCTCATCGAGATTCCCACCTCCGTCGGGGACGCGGACTTCGTGGTTCGCGCCTCCGGCGGTGCCGACCTGGGCCGGTACGTCGTCACCGACGCTCTCCGGGGCAACTTCGACGAAGCGCTCGGCGTGGTCGGCCACGCTGTCACCACCGGCCGGTCGCAGGCCAAGTTCCTGCACGGCTCGTTCGGATCCGGCAAGTCGCACTTCATGGCTGTGCTCCGCGAGATCCTCAACCACAACGCTGACGCCCGCGCTGTCCGTGGCCTTGGCGACCCGATCGCCAAAGCCGACGCGTGGTTGCCCGGCAAGAAGATCCTCACGCTCACGTTCCACATGCTGGACGCGCAGTCCGTCGAGCAGGCGATCCTTGAGGGCTACCTCAAGCAGATCACGGCGCTGCGCCCCGACGCCGCCCCGCCCGCCGTCCACCGCTCCGACGCGCTCCTCACCGACGCCGCCGGCCTGCGCGAGGACATGGGCGACGACAAGTTCTTCACCCGGCTCGGCGGTGGCACCGCGGCACCAGCGCCCGGCAACCTGAGCCTCGCCGCCCACCGCGCGCACGCCACGAGCTGGACAGCCGAAAGCTACGACAATGCGGCGGCCGAGCCGCCCGGCACGAAGGCCCGAGACGAACTCGTCAGCGCGCTCACCGCCACCTTCTTTAGCGGCGCCGTGCTCAGCGGTGAGTACCTCGACCTCGACACCGGCCTAGCCGTCATCACCCGGCACGCCAAGGAACTCGGCTATGACGCGATGGTGCTCCTCCTCGACGAGCTGATCCTTTGGCTCTCGACGAAGATCGCCGACCACACGTTCGTCCAGACCGAAGGCGCCAAGCTCAACAAACTCGTCGAATCGTCCGACGCCGCGCGTCCGCTGCCGATCGCGTCGTTCGTCGCCCGGCAGCGCAACCTCGAAGACTTCCTCGGCCCCCAGGTCGGCGGCGCCGAACGGGCGGCGCTTGCCGACCTCATGATCAGCGTGCAGGGGCGGCTCGGCAACATCGTGCTCGCCGACACCAACCTGCCCGAGATCACCGAAAAGCGGCTCCTCAAACCGAACGATGACGCGGCCCGCACCATCATCGACAACGCCTTCACCGCCGTCCGGGGCAACCGGAGCGTGTGGGACACGTTGCTACTCGGTACTCAGTACGGCGATGCCGGCATCGGCTCCGACGCCGCCGCGTTCCGCAAGCTCTACCCGTTCTCGCCGGCGCTGGTCGCCACTCTGGTCGCGCTGTCCCAGGCGCTGCAGCGCGAACGCACCGCACTCAAGGTCATGACCGAGCTGCTCGTCGCCCGGCGCGACACGCTGAGCGTCAACGACCTGATCGGCGTCGCCGCCCTGTTCGACCCGCTGGTCCTTCACGGCGAGCTGCCTGACCGTCCCAAGCTGAAGCAGCAGTTCCAGGCTGCCCGCGAAACCTACCTCGGCAAGCTGCGCCCGCTGCTGCTCAGCCGCAACGACGTCACCGAGCAGGACGCGGCCAGCCATGAGCAGTTCCAGCTCGACGACCGGCTCGTCAAGACGCTGCTGCTCGGCGCGCTCGTGCCCGAGGTGCCGGCCCTTCACAACCTCACGGCCGCCAAGCTGCACGCGCTGAACTTCGGTTCGATCACCTCGCCGATCCCGGGATACGAGAACCAGATTGTGCTCGACCGGATGCGCCGGCTCGCCGCCGACGCGGGGGAGTTGCACCTCAGCGATGGCGCCGACCCCGTCGTCTCGCTCAAGCTGGCCACCGTCAACTACGACCAGCTCCTTGACTTCGTGCCGCACAACGAGACCGCATCCGGTGTGCTGCAGCAGCTCGTGCGCGAGATGGTCTGCGCGGAACTGGGTCTGGCCAGCCCCGAGGGCACCTTCGGCGAACTGCAGCACCCGCGCGACTGGCGTGGGCGCCGCCACCACGTGCAGGTGCGGTTCGGCAACGTCCGCGATAAGGACAACCTGCCCGACTCCGCGCTCACCGCCACGGGCGACACCTGGCGCATCATCGTCGACTACCCGTTCGACCCCGGCCACCGTCGCAACGAGGACTTCGCCCGCATCGAGACGCTGGAGAAGGGCTCCCGCACCGTCTTGTGGATTCCGCTCTTCCTCACCGACGACACGATGAGCCGCGTCCAGCAGCTCGCCAAGATCAACTACCTACTCGGCACGGGCGGCATGGGCGACCGGCTCACCGCGCTCGCCGCCGACTGGTCGCTCAACGACCGCCAGCAGGGCAAGATCTACCTGCAGCAGCGGCAGCAGCAGCTCCGCTCGTCGCTTCTCAATGCGTTCAAGCAGGCGTACGGCGCCGCCAAGCCTGAACCCTCCGATGTGGAGGACGACACCATCGAGGTGCTGCACACTCTCGCGGAGGGGCTGCGGCTCGGCGACCCGCGTGGTGGCACGCTCAAGGCCGCGTTTGAGCACCTCACCGGCGAACTGCTCGCCTGGTCCTACCCCGGCAAACCCGCGCTGCCGGACGACGAGAAGCCGGTCACGCGCGGCGAGCTGGCCAAGGTGCTGAGGTACGCGCAGCTCGCCGCCGCTGATGAGACCAAGGGCACCGTCGTCGAGCAGGCCGACCGCCGCACCATCCAGCGCATCTGCAACCAGCTCGGACTCGGCGAACTCGTCGACCACCGGTACGTCCTGGCCACCTCGACCAGCTGGTGGAGCCGGCACCTGACCCAGGAAGCGTCGAAGCTCGGCTACACCGAGCACTTCCCGGTACACCGGCTGCGGGGGCTACTGGACAAGCCGTCAGCGCGCGGCTTCGACCGCGATCTGCAGAACCTGATCATCGCCGTCTTCGCGCTCGAACAGCAGCTCGCCTGGTACCAGCACGAGGTGAAGATCGCCGTCGACTCCGTGCAGGCCGTGAGCGACCAGCTCGAACTGCGCCACCCCCCGATGCCGGGCAAGGAGGCCTGGGAGAAGGCGGCCCGGCGCGGCGCGGCGATCTTCGGCGAAGTGCTGCCGCTCTGGCATAGCCCCACCAACCTCGGCGAGCTGGCCGGCAAGATGCGGCGCGTCGCCAAGGTCTACGTAGCGTCGGCAGCCGAGCTGGTCGACGCACTGCGGCGCCACGCCGGAATCCTCGGCCTGGACGAGGCCGCGCCCACCGGCCGGCTCGCTACCGCCCAGCGGGTTGCGAAACTGCTCAACGAGATCGCCGTCGAGTCCGATGACGTGGTGCTGGTCGAGCGGGTGGCCACGGTTGACCTCGGCGAGATCGACGAAAAGGTTGCCGGCACGTCGTTCAAGAAGGCTACGGACGTGAGCCAGGCCCTCGCCCGCACGCAGTGGCCGCTGCTCGAAGCGGTGTGGTCGCGGGCGTCCAGCGACGAGCGGGCATTAGTCGTCATCGACACCCTGAAGAAAGCGGCAGGACACGACCAGAACGCGTCCGACTTGGTGGTCGCGCTGAGGGTCGCACTCGACGACGCCGCGAAACTACTCGCCGAAGACAGGCTGATAGTCGACGACGATCGGGATCCGAACGATCGGCGGCCACCGCGTGACGGTGGCGAGCGGGAGGTGGCCAGCGAGGCTGCCGTTCAGCAGGTTGCGGCGGAGATCCAGGCTGCGATCAGGGGCGGGCATCGGGTGAAGGTGACGTGGCACGTGCTGTGACGGCGGCGCCGCCCGCGGCGATCCGGCGCAAGGTCGAGGCGTGGCTGGCCGAGGACGACGACGCCGGCGCGATCGCGCTGCGTGCCCGTCCAGAGTGGAGCGCCGACCCGCTTCTGTCCGTTGGTAATACCACCGTCCGGGTCGTACCGTGCCGGACGCCGCTGGCGGCGCGCGCGGCCCTTCACGACCGGGTCGACTCCGAGCGGCTCGTGCTCCTCACGGAACTCACCGACGACGAACTCGGCGAAGGCCTGCTCGCGTACCTCAGCCGGAACCGGGTCCGCAGCGTCGACCCCTGGGACCTAGTGCGCCAGCTCTTCGGCGTGGCGCGGCTCGACCCCGAGCTGGTGCGCGCAGGCCGGTGGGCGGCCGACGCGTTCACCGACCACGCCCCCGCCGGTGGTTGGCCGCCGCCGCCCGGCACCCTGCTCACCCGCGACCACGCGCTGCGCTGCCTCACCGGCGAGTTGCTCGGGATGACCCGCGACGAGAGCGACAACGCCGGCCCGCTCGATAGTGCCGGCCTGCTGCAGTGGAGCACCCAGGCGCACGCCGTCCCGCGCTTCACCAACTTGCCCGAGCGCATCACCGTCGGGCTCACCGGTTTCCTGGTGGAGATCGCGGGCACGGCGGCGGCTCCCATCATGGCGGCCGTCCGCGCTGGTCACGGGGTTGACGCCATCCCGCTCGGCCTACTCGCGGGGATCCTCTGGCCAGGCTCGGTGACGACCGAGATCGCGGTTGCCCGCACCAGGCTCGAGGCTCGCTTCGGTGGCGCGCAGCTCACTGACGCTCAGGCCCGCGCGTTCCGTGAGGTCGCCGAGGCGTGGGTCGATCGTGCGGTCGATGCTGGTGCTGACGACCGGGCCGAAGCTGCTCGCATGCTCGCCCGTGCGGAGGCGATCGCGGCCGAGATCCACGCGGCCGACCTGCTCTCCGGAAGCTCCGTGCTGCCAGCCGGCTTCGGCCAGCGGTTGCGCGCGTTCGCGGCGGCGCTGCGGCTTGCAGTGTCGTCCGGCGACGTGTCCCAGGCCGAGCGGGCGCTGGTGACAGTCGAAGAGCATCGCGCTGCGGATCCCGACCGTCTCGAGACCGCACGGATGGCAGTGCGCCTGCAGCGGTGGCTCGCGGAGCCCGATGCCGCCGCGCCCGCGACCCTGCTCGACGCGTTGCACCGGCACGTGCGCGGCGACGGCTGGGCCGATCGCGCCCGGCTCGACCTCTTCGCCGGTGACGCCGATCCTCAGGTGGCCGAGGCGTACCAACTGCTGTACCGCGCCGTCGACGCGCGCCGCGCCCGCCACGACCAGCAGTTCGCCACCCTGCTTGCGCACGCCACCCTGGCCGACGCCGACCCGGGCCGGATGCTGCGCGTGGAAGACGTCCTCGAACGCGTCGTCCGGCCGATCCTCGATCACGGGCGCCGGGTCCTGCTGCTCGTCATGGACGGCATGAGCGTCGCCGCCGCCACCGAACTCGCCGAGTCGCTGACCCGCTCGGGCGCCTGGCTGGAACTCACCCCGGGCGGCGAGCCCCGCACCGGCGTGCTCGCCGCACTGCCCACGCTCACCGAGGTCAGCCGTTGCAGCCTCTTCAGCGGTCGCATCGCCGTCGGCCAGCAGCAGGTGGAACGCAAGGCGTTCGCCGAGCGCTTCCCCGGCGCGGAGCTGCTGCACAAGGCGGCGCTGCGGGCGCCCGCGGGGGAGACCCTCGACAGCGACGTACTCAGCGCGCTCCGCGACCCGGGGAAACCGCTCATCGCCGCCGTCGTCAACACAATCGACGACGCGCTGGACCGCAGCGACCCCGGCACGATCGTCTGGGGCATCGACACGATCCGCGATGTCCGTAACCTGCTCGACGAAGCGCAGGACCGGGTCGTCGTCATCGTCTCCGACCACGGCCACGTGATCGACCGGGGCCCGGAATCCGTCGTGAGGCCGAGCCCCAGCAACGACAACCGCTGGCGACCCGCCAGCCCACCCCCTGACGATGGCGAGTTGCTCTTCACCGGCGCGCGGGTGGCCAAGGGCGGCGGCAGCGTGGTGCTGCCGTGGCGCGAGGAGCTGCGGTACGGACCACGCAAGGCTGGCTACCACGGCGGCGCCGCGCCCGTCGAAGCCGTGATCCCGCTGCTCGTCTTCAGCGCCGGGGACGAGGATGCGGTGCCGGCGTGGTCCGGCGCGCCCGTGGCCAGCCCCGGCTGGTGGCGCGAACCCCTGCCGCCCGCCGCCAGTTCGCCCGCTACCGTTCCTCCCACCGCGCCATCGCGCCGCCCCAAGCCGCAGCCCGCGCAGAGCGACGCGCTCTTCGACTTCACGCCCGCCGAGCCATCGCCCCCGTCCGCCCCACCCGCCGCCGGACGCCCGCGGCTGATCGACGCGCTCCTCGCCAGCGACGTGTACAAGCAGCGCCGGGGTACTCGCGCGCCGATGCCCGACCAACGGGTCGCCGCGCTGCTCGGCGTGCTGCTCGCCGGGCATGGCCGCGCCACGTACGAAACGCTCGCGGCGCACGCCGGCGTGCCCGCACACCGGATCAGCCTCACGGTCACCGCGCTGCGTAAGCTGCTGCAAGTGGAGGGATATGCCGTGCTGGACGTGGATCCGGACGGACGTACGGTCCGGCTCGACGTGGATCTGCTGACCCAACAGTTCGGGCTCGCATGAGCCTGGACGTCTCCGCCCGGCGGCGCCGTGACGTGATTGACGCACTGCGGCGCGGGGCGGTGCCGACCAGCGGGCTCGACATCCTCGCGGTCGGGCTCGACCGGTATACGACAGCGATCACCGACGACCTCGACCGGGTGGCCGGCGGCAGCAGCGTCTTCAAGGCGATCCGGGGCGAGTACGGGGCCGGCAAGACATTCTTCACCCGCTGGCTTGCCGAGCGGGCGAAGCAACGCGGGTTCGCCGCCGCCGAGGTGCAGATCTCCGAGACCGAGACGCCACTGCATCGCATGGAGACGGTGTACCGGCGGCTGGTGGAGCGGCTCAGCACCGAGCAGTTCGCGCCCAGCGCGCTGCGCCCGGTGCTGGACGGCTGGATCTTCACCCTCGAAGAGGACGTGCTCGCGGCCGGCGAAGTGTCGGAAGACGACGCCGAGGGCCTGGATCGCGCCGCCGGCGAGCTGCTGGAACGCAGGCTCGAGGGCATCTCCCGCAGCGCTCCGGGCTTCGCCGCCGCGCTGCGTAGCTACCGCCGTGCGAACGCCGCCGGCGACCACCCGATGGCCGAAGGCCTCGCCGCGTGGCTGGGCGGCCAGCCGCACGTCGCGGCGTCTGTCCGCCGCTACGCCGCCGTCAAGGGCGACCTCGACCACTTCCAGGCGCTCAACTTCCTGCAGGGTCTGCTCACCGTTCTCCGCGACAGCGGACATCCAGGGCTGCTCGTGGTCCTTGACGAGGTGGAGACGCTACAACGGGTCCGATCCGATGCCCGGGACAAGGCGCTCAACGCGCTGCGCCAGCTCATCGACGAGGTCCACGCCGGCCGGTTTCCAGGGCTGTACCTGGTGATCACCGGAACGCCGGCCTTCTACGACGGGCCGCAGGGCGTCCAGCGGCTCGCTCCGTTGGCGCAGCGCCTGGCCACCGACTTCTCGACCGATCCACGGTTCGACAACCCGAGGGCCGTCCAGACCCGGCTTGCGGGCTTCACGCTCGAGTCACTTGGCGAGCTCGGCCGCAAGGTGCGTGACCTTTACGCCGCCGGGTCGGCGGTTCCCGACCGGATTGCCGCACAGGTCGACGACGCGTACATCGCGACGCTGGCGACAGCTGTGACCGGCGGGCTTGGCGGGAAGGTGGGGGTCGCGCCGCGGCTCTTCCTCAAGAAGATCGTCAGCGACGTTCTCGATCGAGTTGACCAGCATGCCGACTTCGACCCGCGGAAGCACTACGCGCTTACGCTGTCGAGCACCGAGATGACCGACGTGGAGCGGAATGCGGCCAGCCCTGACGGGGTAGCGCTGGAGCTGCCGTGACCGCCGCGGAGGCGCTGCATCCGGTTGTCCAGCATCACCTGGTCAACACGCTGGGATGGTCGGCGTTGCGCCCGCTGCAGGAGTCGGCGATCGCCCCGCTGCTGGCGGGGGAGGATGCGCTGCTGCTGGCGCCCACGGCTGGCGGCAAGACTGAGGCAGCGGTGTTTCCGGTGCTGTCCCGGATGGCGGAGGAGCGGTGGCCGGGCCCGTCCGTGTTGTACGTCTGCCCGCTCAAGGCGTTGCTCAACAACCTGCTGCCCCGGCTCGAGACGTACGCGGGCTGGCTCGGCCGGCGCGCGGCCGTGTGGCACGGTGACATCGGCCCTTCCCGGCGGCGGCAGATCCTGCATGACCGCCCCGACGTGTTGCTCACCACGCCTGAGTCGCTGGAAGCGATGTTGGTCAGTGTCAATGTCGACCACAGGGAGTTCTTCGCCGGCCTGCAAACGATCGTCGTGGACGAGGTGCACGCCTTCGCTGGCGACGATCGAGGTTGGCACCTGCTCGCAGTGCTCGAGCGGCTAACCCGGATTGCTGGGAGGCCTGTGCAGCGAATAGGCCTCTCCGCCACGGTTGGCAATCCCGACGAACTCTTGCGGTGGCTGCAGGGATCTGGAGCTGGTGCTCACCCTGCACGGGTGGTCGCGCCCGAGGTCTCCACGGCCCGAGGCGCGCCGGCCGGCGACATCCAGGTCGACTACGTCGGTTCCGTTGACAACGCCGGCAAGGTGATTGCGGCTCTGCATCGTGGCGAGAAGCGGCTGGTCTTCTGCGACTCGCGCCAGCTGGTCGAAGAACTCGGGTCCAACCTTCGTGCTCGTGGGGTCCAGACCTTCTTGTCGCACGCGTCGCTTTCCGCCGACGAGCGCCGTCGGGCAGAAGAGGCGTTCACGGAGGCACGGGACTGCGTCATCATCGCAACCAGCACGCTGGAGCTCGGCATTGACGTCGGCGATCTGGACCGAGTCATCCAGGTCAACGCACCGAACAACGTCGCGTCGTTCATGCAACGGCTTGGGCGGACCGGGCGCCGTCCAAACACAGCCCGCAACTGCCTCTTCCTCGCGCTCAACGAGTCCTCGCTGCTGGAGGCTGCCGGTCTTCTGCTGTTGTGGAGCCGGGGATGGGTGGAACCGGTAGTGCCGCCACCTGAGCCACGGCACATCGTGGCCCAGCAACTGCTCGCGTTGTGCCTGCAAGAGGGCCAGGTCGGCGATGCGCTTTGGCCTGAGTGGTGGAATGGCCTCGCGCCCTTCAACAGGCGCTCCGACGTGATCCTGCGCCATCTGATCGACCAGGGCTACATCGATCGGGACGGGGAGATGCTCTTCATCGGTCCCGAAGCCGAGCTGCGCTTCGGCCGCCGCCACTTCATGGGTATGACCGCCGTATTCACCACTGCCCCCGAGTTCACCGTGCTCTCGGGACGGAGCGAGATCGGTCGGATCGATCCGTCGCTCCTCACCGAGGAGGTCCACGGCCCACGACTGTTGCTGCTCGGCGGCCGGAGCTGGCGCGTTACGTACACCGACTGGGTGCGGCGACGTTGCTTCGTCGAGCCATGGGAGGCGGGTGGGAGGGCGCGCTGGATCGCGGGCGGGGGCCTAGGCGGCCGCTCCTTCGAGCTGACTAGGGCCATGCGCGATGTGCTACTGGGCGCGACGCCCCCGGTTACGCTCACCCAGCGCGCTACCGAGCGGCTGGCACGTGTCCGGGACGATGCCGATGGCGTGGTCCATCCAGGAGGCACGGTCGTCATGCGGACCGGGACCGACGAGCTGCGTTGGTGGACCTGGGCTGGCTACCGCGCGAACGCGACACTGGCTGCCACGCTCAGCGAAGTCAGCGATCCCTTGCAGCGTTTCGACGATACCTGTGTGCGCCTCCGGGAGAACGTGACGCAGGACGAGTGGCAGACAGCGACGGCCGATGCGGCCGACCGGCTTTGCCTTCCGGACGTGAGTGACAAGGCAATTGACGGACTCAAGTTCAGTTCTGCACTGCCGAAGCACCTTGCCATCACCACGCTTGCTGCGCGCCTCTCAGACCTGAGGGGAGCAACAGCTGTGCTGGGGGAGTGGGCGCGGTTCTCCTCGTCATGACCGCCGCGTCGGTCATAGGCCCTGGCTGACCACGCCCGTGACTTCCGTGCGCGACGAGACGCCGAGCTTGTGCAGGATGTTGGACACGTGCACGGCGGCGGTCTTCGGCGAAATGTAGAGCCGCCTGGCCAGTTCGGCGTTGGTCAGCCCGTCCGCGATGAGCAACGCCACCTCGCGTTCACGTGGCGTCAGCGCGGCTGTGCCGGTGACGGCACGTCGCCCGTCGGACGGGGTCAGCCCCAGTTGGGCGCGCACGGCGTCGAGCTGCGTCACCCGCCAGCCGGTCCACCGAGCCAGCAGCGCGCCGGCCGCGTCGACTTCCTCGACGGCGGGCTGGCGCCGGTCGAGCGCGAGCAGGAGGCGCGCGACGGCGACATGGTTGGTGCCACGCACCGACGGTGGGAGGACCGGCGAATCCAGCACCGCGCGATAGCCGTCCAGCGCCTCGGTGGTTCGCCCGTGCGCTTCGGCGAGTTGCGTGTCGACGAGCGTGCGGTAGTCGTCCCAGACGTTCGCGTCGAGCAGTTCCTCGCCCATCCGCGCCAGCCGGGGGAGTGGCAGCCCGGCGGAGATCGCCGCGGAGATCAGGTCGTGCGCCTGCGATCCGCTGCGCCAGACCTGCTTGGCCAGGGCGGCGAAGATCTCGTCGAGCGTCTGTTCGGCCGTAGCCAGATCGCTGCGGCGGCACGCGAGGTGGAACGCGAGGCCGGGCACGGTCAGCGCGGTGATGCCGGGCAGGGAGCGCAGTTCGCCGATGATCTCCTCGACCCGATCCAGCTCGCCGGCTTCCAGGTACAGGCCAGCGAGGAAGACCGCGTGGTAATCGGCCCGGCGGCCGCGGCGGAGAAATCCCCGGTCGCGGTCCCGTCCCTGTTCGAGCGCTTCGATCGCGGCGCCGAGGTCGCCTTCGCGGACCGCCAGCCGGGCCCGGCCCTGGAAGTACGCGGCGACGGCGAGCGACTCGAAACCGGCGCGCTCCGCGTTGACGCGCATCCGCTCCAGCATCTCGGCGTGCTCGGTCGGCGAGGCGGGCGGCACGTCCTGCACGAGGTAGTTGAGCGCGCGGGCGGCCAGCACCCACTCGCCCAGCTTCTCGGCTTCCTCGATCATGCCGGCGAGCAGCTCCCGCCCCTCCTCGCTGGTGGCCCAGCGGTCGGTGAGCGCCGCGCCCTTCTCCACCAGCGCTGTCAGTCGTACCTGCGGCAGGTCCAGCTCGTCGGCCAGGGCCAGCGCGCGGTCCGCCCAGCGCAGCGCGTCGTCGGTGTGGTCGCGGAGCATGGCTGACTGGGCGACCGCCGTCATCGCCCGTGCCTGGTCCTCGCCGGGCGGCAGTTGGCCGATCAGCAGTTCGACCTCGCCGGTGAGCGCCTCCATCTCGGCTCTCTCGTCGGCCTCCCATGCAAGCCTGATCATCAGGTACAGCGCGTCGGCGCGTTCGGTTGCGGTGGCCGCCTGGTCACGCCAGCGACGCGCGTACCGGACGGCGTCGTCGAGCAGGCCGGCGAGCCAGGCCGCGCGGGCCGCCGCACCGAGCAAGTCGGCGTCGTCACCGACCTCGTCCAGCGCCATCTCCGCCAGCTGAAGGGCCTGGTACGCCGAGCCGATCGACAAGTACAGGGCGGCGCCGCGGCGGGCGGCGTCAACCATGTCGTCGTACCGGCCGGCGGCTTGTGCGTGGTGGGCCACCATCGCGGGATCCGACCCGCCAGCGGCGAGCAGAACTTCCAGGGCGGCCTCGTGCAGCCGGCGCCGCTGCCGGCCGAGCAGCTGCCCGGCGATGGCCTCGCGGACCAGAGCGTGCCTGAAGCTGAACTCGTCCTCGCCGGACTCGACCAGGACGCCGCGGCTGACGAGATCCAGCAGCGCGGCGATCAGCTCGTCCTCGCTGGCGCCGGTGACGGCGGCGAGCAGGTCGAACGGCAACCGGTGGCCGAGTACGGCGGCGGCTTCGACGATCCGCTGAGCCTGCGGTTCGAGGTCGTCCACCTGCCGCCGGAGCACCTCCGCGAGGCTCCATGGCAGCGGGTGCTCGCACAGCGCCTCGAGATCCTCGCCCTCGTGCCCGCGCAGCAGCTCCTCGATGAAGAACGGGTTGCCGCCGGTGCGCTGGTGCATCGCGGCCACGGCACGGTACGGGGCCGGCCGGCCGGTCACGGCGGCGAGCAGGGCGGCGGTGTCGGCCTCGCCGAACCGTTCCAGCCGGACGTGGGTCACCTCGTGCCGGCGCTCCAGCCTGGCCAGCAGCGCGGCGACCGGGTTGCGCCGGGTTATCTCGGCCGGGCGGTAGGTGCCGATGAGCAGGCGGGGCCCGGGCTGATCGGCGATCCGTTCGAAGAGTGCGGCGCTCTCCGAGTCGGCCCAGTGCAGGTCTTCGAAGACGATGACCGCCGGCCGCTCGCCGGCCACGTCGTTGACGATCGCCAAACCGCTCTGCAACCGCTCGACCGGGCTGCGTGCCGGATCGGCCAGCGCGTCCAGGTGGGTCTCGTCCAGGCCGGGCCGGCCGTCGACGGCGTCGAGCAGAACTTCGTACGGCCGGGCAAGCGAGCCGGGCTCGGCGTGCCCGACCAGCGTCACCGCCTCGGCCGGGAGGGTGGCCAGCAGTTCCTGGATCAGTCGGGTCTTACCGATGCCCGGCTCGCCCGCGACAATCGCGATCTGGGGATGGTGTGGCGACGCGAGCCGGGTCAGTTGCCGCAGCTCGCGATCGCGCCCGATCATCACCGGGCTGGCGCCGCCGCGCGTGGTCCGCACCCCGCCAGCCTACCGTCGGATCGGCTCGCGACCGCCCGGTTGGCGTCCGCGTCGGTGACGCCCTGGCGGCGGTGACGGCGGGCCGCGGCGAGCAGGCGCTGCTGGTCAGCCTCGGCGATCAGTTCCCGCTCACGGTCGTGGAACTGGGCGAGCAACAGGTCTGGGTGGTGGAGGAACATGTCCGTCTCCTTCGTAGGTTCCGGTGCTGACTCCAATCCTGTGCCGGTAAGGGGCACGTGCCATCGGCAGCGGTTACGTATCTTGGCGAGCGCGATGTACCTAGTCGGGTCCTAACCCCGCGTAGGCATACCTACGGCTGGAACAGCCGCTGCTGCTGACCTGCGAACTCGGGGTGCGGTTCGGTGATGCTCACGGCGGCGCCGTCGGTCCGTCGGCCAGGGCACGGAGGACGAACGCGACGACAATGGTCGCGACGCCGCCGAAGAAGAGCAGGCTCGCCAGGACCAGCCCGGTGGTACGGACGCGGTGGCACCGTGCACACAGCGGCCAGCCAGAGACCCGAGTGAGCTTCACCGCGCGCGTACTCGGCGGCGCGGTCGAGCGAGCTGTACCCGGGCAACAGCGTCCGGCGCCACGGCGAGAGCTTCGGGCGGGACGCCGCCCGACCTCGACCGGATGGCCGCTGCGGCGGCGCACCGTGGTTACGACCTCGTCGTGCCGCCGCTGGTGTCCACCTGAGTTCGGTAGCCGCCATCGGTCTGTACCGCCGCGCCGGTGGCGACCAGGTTGTCCAGTTCGGTGCGGGCCAGCGCGAGCGGCCAGCCGTACGACCGCGCCAGCTCGGGCGGGGTGGCCTCGACCATCGTGTCGAGGAAGCGTGCGGTCGCGTACGGGTGGTCCGGTCCGGCGCCGACGTCGAAGCGCCGGCAGGTGAGGTCCAGCACGACGGCTGGCCACCCGGCCCGCTGCTCCCGCACGCCGCCGGAGGTCACCAGCAAGCAGCGTTGGAGCTCGCGGATCGCCCGGTCGTAACGGCTCCGGTGCCCGACCAGTTCGCGCAGCGCCGACGAGGGCAGCGGGCCGGTGAGAAGCGCGTCGGCGATCCGGTGCGCCTCCGGCGGTAGCGAGAGGACTTGGTGGTCGTCGGGCTCCCCGGCGCAGGGGTACAGCGCGGCGAGCAGGCGCGGCGACAGCAGGGACGCGCGCCGGTGCAGGAACCGACCGGACCACGCCAGCCCCGCCTCGGGGAGCGCGTCTTTCCAGGTCCACACGGCCGACTCCGCCTCGCCCATCCCGTGCGCGAACGGCACGGCGTCGGGGCCAGCGACCGCCTCCCACAGCGACGGCGCGATCGGCCGATCCGTGGGGAACAGCACCGCAAAGCCGACACCGTCCACGAAGCGCGCCGCCTCGTCGATCGAGCCGACCTGGTCGGCCGGCAACCATCGCTTGCCACGGGCGTGCGCCACCTCGTCGGACATGCGCGCACCGTAGCGCTGTCGCGGCGGCCGTGTTTGCACGCGGATGCCCGCTGGCGCCGGATTCCGGCGTTCGACCGCCCGCGAACCGGCTCGACTTTGTTCGGAACCAAGAAAAAGCGGCCCGATGCGCTCCTAAAAATACGTATATGTCGAAATCGGTGGCATTGACTATCCGCCTAATAGCGCTCACCTTGTCGGAGCACCGGCCGCTGCTCTTCTACTGCTGAAACGGCGTATCCCGCCGCCAGTCCCCGAGGAGAACCGATGCCCAGATCAAGAGTCTTCGCCATGCTGGCGGCGCTCGCGGCGCTGGTGGCGGTGGCCGGCGCCCATCCCGTCCTCGGGTCGGAGCCGGCTCCGCAACGGGCGTTCGCGCCACCCACGTTCACCCATCCCGGCGTACTGGTCAGCCGGCCGCAGCTCGACTTCGTCCGCACGAAGGTGAACGCCGCCGCCCAACCCTGGGCGGCCGCGTACCGCCAGATGCTCGCGAGCCCGTTCGCGTCGCTGTCGCGTACCCCCAAACCCCGGGCCGTCGTGGAGTGCGGTCCGTACTCCAACCCCAACCTCGGCTGCACCGACGAGCGGCAGGATGCGCTCGCCGCGTACACGCTCGCGCTGACCTGGTACATCACCCGTGACGCCCGTTATGCCACCAAGGCGATCCAGATCATGGACGCCTGGTCCGCCGTGATCCGCGACCACACCAACAGCAACGCGCCACTGCAGACGGGATGGGCCGGATCGTCCTGGCCACGGGCGGCCGAGATCATCCGCTACACGTACACAAGCTGGCCGAACGTCAACCGGTTCGCCACGATGCTCCGCACCGTCTACCTCCCGGAGATCATCAACGGCTCGCACAGCAACGGGAACTGGGAGCTGACAATGATGGAGGCGGCCATCGGCATCGCGGTCTTCATCGAGGATCGCACCAGCTACGACCGCGCCGTCACCAAGTTCCGTGGCCGCGCGCCCGCCTACGTCTACCTCACGAGCGACGGCGCGTACCCCAAGGGCGCACCCGGCAGCGGTCTCGACACCCGCGCGGAGATCGTCAGCTACTGGCACAACCAGAACACGTTCGTGAACGGGCTCTCCCAAGAGACGTGCCGCGACTTCACCCACACCGGCTACGGGCTGGCGGCGATGGCGAACATCGCCGAGACCTCGCGGATCCAGGGCGAGAACCTGTACCCGGAGATCCGGGACCGGCTGCGGCACGCGCTCGGCTTCCACGCCAAGTACCAACTCGGCGCGGCGCCACCGTCCTGGTTGTGCGGTGGGCGGCTCACCCGCGGCCTGGGCCCGGTCACCGAGGTCGGCTACAACGCATTGCACACCCGGCTCGGGATCCCGATGTCCAATACGCAGCAGCTCACTGAACAGCAGCGCCCGGCCGGGACGAACAGCCTCTTCATCGCCTGGGGGACGCTCACCCACGCCGAGAATCCCACCTGAGCGGACCCGTTCGCCGGCGGTCCTGCGCACGGCCGCCGGCGTTACGGATCCGTCGTTCTTTCGCGTATCGGCGCGCGAAGCCGGTACCGTGATGGGCCATCGTGGATGGAGCCTTCGGGCATAGGTGGCGGGCACACGGTTTGTTGATGACCGGCATACAGACGAGGCGTGCCACCGCCGCTGCCCTGCTGCCCGTCCAAATTGTCCTGGCCATAGCCGCCGCGTGCTGGTTCGCGCTGAATCTGGACGGTACGTACGGCCCGCTGCTGCTGGGCTGGCTCCCGCCGCCGCTCGCGCTGGCGCTGGCCGCGGTGGCGCTCCGGCGTACCGCTGCGGTCGCCGGCATATCCGCCGCGGCACGGCGTTTCTGGGGGCAGGTCGCGTTCGTCTCGGCTCTCTCCGCCGTCGGAATGGTCGTCCAGGCGACGTGCGCGCTCACCGGCATCGGGCAGGCCCAGTCGAAGGTCCCGCCTGCGGCCGCGCCGTTCTTCCTCGTCGCGGTGGCGTACGCCGTGTGGGCGCTGCTGCGGGTGCCGATCGAGCCACGCACCGCGGAGGCATGGGTGCGCCTGTCACTGGATGTGGCGACGGTCGTACTCGGCGCGGCGGTCTTCGTGTGGTACGTGGGGCTCGGCCCGCTAGTGACGCATGGCGGCGTGGTTGCGAGCTGGGCGCCGCTGGCGGTCAGCGTGGTCTGCCTGATCGGCGTCGCGGCCGTCGTCAAGATCGTGCTGGCTGGCGCGGGGCCGGTAGACCGGGGAGCGCTGCGGTTGCTCGGCATCGCGCTGCTGGTGGGTGGCGTCAGCGCGGGCGCCGCGACGCTGATCGCCAAGCAGCCGCATCTCGTGCCGGCCCAGGTGTCCGTCCCGCTGCTGTCGGTGGCGCTCGTTCTCGCCGGGGAACGCCAGCGGCGGGCGCTGTCGGGGGAGCGGCCGGCGCTCGAGCCACGGCGGCGGCACCCGATCAGCTACCTCCCGTACGCCGCGGTCGCCGCGACCGATGTGCTGCTGATCCTCGCCACGGTCGGCGATGTGGACGATCGCCTGTACATCGTGGTCGCCGGCGCCATCACGATCACCGCGCTCGTCGCCGTCCGGCAGCTCGTGGCGTTCACCGACAACGCGCGGTTGGTAGACCGATTGCGCCAGCAGGAGGACCGGCTGCGGCACCAGGCGTCCCACGACACGCTTACCCAGCTGGCCAACCGGGCACTGTTCGCGGAGAGGCTCGACGAGGCGCTCGCCGGATCGGGCGACGACCTGTCGGTGCTCCTCATCGACCTCGACGACTTTAAGAGTGTCAACGACACGCTCGGCCACACCGTCGGCGACCGGCTGCTGACGGACGTCGCGGAGCGCATCCGAGGCTGCGTCCGCCCCGACGACACCGTCGCCCGCCTGGGCGGCGACGAGTTCGCGGTACTGCTGCAGCGCGCCCAGACAGCCGCCGTCGACCACACCGCCGACCGCATCCTCACGAGCCTCGGCCAGCCCGTGGTCGTCGACGGCTACGAACTGCTCGTCCAGGCCAGCATCGGGCTCGCGGTGGCCCGGCCAGGTGACGACGCCGAAGCCCTGCTGCGCAACGCCGACATCGCGATGTACGCCGCCAAGGAGCGGGGAAAGGGTAACTCGGCCCGGTACGTCGCCGGGATGGCCGCCCGCATCCTCGAACAGGCCCAGCTCGGGGCACAGCTGCGCCAGGCGCTCGACGGTGGACAGCTCCACCTGCACTACCAGCCGGTCGTGCGGCTGTGCGACCGGCGGATCATCGGCATGGAGGCGCTTGTCCGGTGGCAGCATCCGGTTCGCGGCCTGGTCTCGCCGCTCGACTTCATCCCGACCGCCGAGCGGACCGGCCTCATCGTGCCGCTCGGCCGCTGGGTGCTCCGCGAAGCGTGCCGGCAGAAGGCGGTCTGGCGGGAGGCGCACGGCGACGATGCGCCATCGACCGTCGGCGTCAACGTGTCGGGCCGTCAGCTCCAGGAGCCAGGCTTCGCGGACGAGGTCGCCGCCGCCGTGCACGACGCCGGCCTGAAGCCGCACAACCTCGTGCTCGAAGTGACCGAAACGGCCGTACTCACGGGTGGACAGGCGCTCGACACCCTCCACGCGCTCCAGGACTTCGGCGTCAGCCTGGCGCTGGACGACTTCGGCACCGGCCAGTCGTCCCTCGGCCTGATCCGGACCTGTCCCGTCCACATTCTCAAGCTCGACAAGTCGTTCGTCATCGATGGTGGCACTGGCGCCGATCAGCAGGCCGCCGTCGCCACCGCTGTCGTCCACATTGCCGACGCACTCAGGCTGGACGCCGTCGCCGAAGGCATCGAGAACCAGGAGCAGGCCGACCGCGTCGCCGCGCTCGGCTACCGGCTGGGCCAGGGGTTCCACCTCGCCAGGCCGATGCCCGCCGCGGAGATGGACACCCTTCTCGCGCTCGACGCCGTCCGGCGCTGACGCTCCTACGGCTTGGTTTCGCTGGTGCGGCGGCGGAAGGATTCGGCGTACACCTCGGAACGGAAGCGCAGGAGGGGGTCGTCGGACAGTTCAATTCCCGGCGGCACGTTCGTCGGATCGAAGACGTAGTTCTCGACGAGGTTCTGGTCCTCGTGGATCCGGTCGACCACCAGCTGGCCCGCGGTGATCTGGGGCCGATCTTCGGGCCACTGCTGGGTGATGTCGTCCACGGGATCCGTCGCGTCGGCCAGCTGGAAGACCAGGCTCCAGCTCACCGGCCCGCGTTCGAGGCGCTGCGTGATCTCGCTGATCAGGTACTGCGGCGGCAGCACCCGATCGTCCTCGGGCGTGACTGTCGCGGTGCCGGCATCGGGGATCCACCGGTAGCGGAATGCGCGGCGTTCGCCGTCGGCGGCCACGAGGTAGTACGCGTGCAGCCCGTTGAAGCGCGTCGTCGCGAAGCTCTGGGTGGCCGGTAGCCCGGCGATGCCCCTCAGCCCCGGCACGGAATTCCGGTGGCCGGCCACGTACCGCAGAAGGCGGAGCGGATTGGGTAGGCCGGTGCGCCGGCCACGCCGCTGCGCTGCGGTGATGCCGATGAAGTCCTCCGGAGTGCTCGCCGGGAACGCCGGGATGTTCGGCGCGCCCCAGGTGCTGTGGCCGCCAGACGGCAGATCGAAGCGCACGGCCAGCCCGAGGACGCTGCCCCGGCGGGCGGAGTGGCGGTCGGGCGCGTACGGGCTACCGGTCGCGTTCGACAGCCGGACGACTGTCTCAATCGGATCCCCCTGCAGGTGCTCCGCCGTGGTGAGCGCTGCGACTTCAGCACTCGCGGTGAAGTGTCCGCGGAGGCCGACACCGCGCGGATGAGCCCTGCGATAGCCCTGCACGACCCCGGTGTACTCCTCCATTACGTACATCGCGCGGTCGACGCGGTCCGGCCCGTCCTGGTGCTGTGCCTTGGTGTTCACGAGGCAGTGCCTCCTCTGGTAGCGGTGCGCCTGCCAGCAGCTTTCCACCGGCACGGTCGACGTGCCGGCAGGCTGCGCGGGTGGTGCGAACTCCCATCCAACGGGAAAACCGCACAAGGCTATTGAGTCTTGATCAATTCGGGCTGTATATCCGTGAAAACGTTTACGGTTACCGGGAGGACCGCGTGAAGTTTCGAGGCAAGAGCTTCTCCATCCTGGCGGGCGCGACGGCGCTCGCTGTCGCGTTACTCACGGCAGCCAACGTCGGGCCGGCAGGCGCCAGGGAGGTCGACGACCAGCCCGCCGTGACCACGGCTGCGGCCGCCCCGCTCGCTCCGGTGCTGCTGTCGCGGAACAAGCCGACCGTCGCGTCCTCGTCCGGTGGTTGCTGCGCCCCGCCGAACGCGGTGGACGGCAACTCGGCGACCCGCTGGGCCAGCGGCGCTGGCATCGACCCGTCCTGGATCCGCGTCGACCTCGGCGCCACCGCCGCCATCTCCCGGGTAAGGCTGCAGTGGGATGCCTCGTGCGCGACGGCGTACCGGGTGGAGACCTCAGCGGACGGCACCGCCTGGACGTCGATCTTCGCGACCACGACCGGCGACGGCGCCGTCGACGACTTGAACGTCACCGGCTCCGGCCGCTACGTCCGGGTCTTCGGCACGACGCGCTGCCGGCCCGTGCCGAGCAAGGGCTACTCGCTGCAGGAGTTCGACGTGTACGGCGAGACCGGCGGCGGAGGTGAGGCGCCGACGCCGCCCGGCACGCCGACGCTGGTCAGCGTCACGTCCAGCAGCGCCACCATCAAGTGGACCGCCTCGACGGACGACGGCACCGTCACCGGGTACGACATCTACCGGGACGGCCAGAACTGCGCGTCCGTTAATGGCACCACGCTGACCGGCAGCTGCGGCAACCTCAGCCCCAACCAGACCTACGGCTTCTACGTGAACGCGAGGGACAACGACGGCAACGTCTCCCAGCCCAGCGAGACGCTCCAGGTGACCACGCCAGGCACGGGCGACACCGAGAAGCCGACGGCGCCGGCGAACCTGCGCACCAGCTCGCCGCCGACTAGCACCAGCGTCGCCCTGGCGTGGAACGCGGCCACCGACAACGTCGGCGTGACCGGATACAACGCCTACGACGGCACGAACAAGGTCGGCACCTCGTCCACCACCAGCACAACTCTGTCGGGCCTCACCCCGGGGCGCACGTACAGCTTCACCGCCACGGCGTTCGACGCGAACGGCAACGAGGGGCCGCCCAGCAACACGCTGACGGTGACCCTGCCGGGCGGCGGGTGCACCCAG
>Ga0210378_10000069_pt1 | contig 43839 bp, 39 predicted proteins | sample PLM1_60_b1redo_FD_155465 | JGI IMG/M metagenome (GOLD analysis project Ga0210378, IMG submission 155465) | Groundwater sediment microbial communities from an aquifer in East River, Colorado, USA - PLM1_60_b1 redo | ecosystem: Environmental > Terrestrial > Soil > Riparian zone | place: USA: East... | reverse complement strand
TGTCCTGCTTGGAGCTGCCGGCGATCTGCCGGTACAGCCGCACCAGCCCCTCCTGGCCCACCCGGTCGACCACGTGCAGGGCGGCCGACCAGGCGAGCTGGTAGGCGAGGTCGAGGTGGTCGCTGGTGCCGTAGAAGTCGGCGTCCGCCGGCAGCTGGTCAGGTGGCCCGCCGTCGCGCAGCGCGCGGACCAGGTCGGGGGCGGCCTCGCGCGGCGCCAGCCCGCTGGTCAGGTAGCCGACGTAGTCGGCGAAGCCCTCCAGCAGCCACATCGGCGCGCCGTTCACCGTGGACGCCCGCGCGGCGACGTGGGTGATCTCGTGCCGCAGCACGATCCGCCGCGCCGACGCGGAGAGCCGGCCGGCCTGGTCGGGGTTGAGCACCACCCGCTGTCCGACGGCGGAGTAGTTGGCGACGTCCACCTTGTCGGCCACCGTGGCGGCGGCGATGCCGTCCACCGCGAACGCCGGCCCGACCAGCTCGCGCATCTCCTCGATGGTGTTCGGCAGCAGCACGGCTACCCGCTGCGACCAGTCCGTGCCCCACACGTCGGTGACGGCGGCGACTGCGCCGTCGAGCTCGGCGGCCACGGCGGTCATGAGCTGCTCCTGGCCGCGGTGGCCGACCACGAGGCCGCTGGCTGCGGTAATCGCCACGCACGGGCCGAAGTCCCACAGGCCGCGCCAGGTCCGCTCCGAGTCGGGCCCGAGCTCGTCATCGGAAGCGACGTACCACCGGCCGTCGCGTTGCACGTACAGGTAGCCCAGCGGCCGGGACGTCGGCACGGCGTCGGCCACCTTGAAGGCGTAGCGCAGCGTGGTCCGTGGCGCCCACAGCGGCGCGTCGTCGTGCGGCCGAAGCGGCGGGTGCGCCGAGGTCGCGCCGTCCAGCTGGTAGCTCCACTCGGACAGCGGCACGCCGTCGAGGTTGGCGAACAGCGCCCGCTGGGCCGCGGTGAACTCCGGGTCGGCCTGCGGGTCGACGGTGGCCATGAACGCCGCCTCGTCCCGCATGCGCACCGCGGCGGCTCGCCCGTCCATCATGTCCCGCACGGCGCGGCTGCGGGAAAGCGGCGACCGGGTCCGGTCGGGCGAGGTGCTCGGCGGCGCCGGGCGGCCGGCCACCAGCGTGTCGCTGGGAACCGCGCCGCTGACCGGCTCGTGCGAGCCGTGGCCGAGCACGGCGAGCCCGCCGAGCAGCGCGACCGCGACGGCGGCCGCCAGCCAGCCACGCACCCTTGGGCTCACGGTGAGGACGGTAACGCCAGGGCCGGCACCTGTACGGCGCCGGCCCTCGCGTTTACCTCGACGTTCAGCCCTGGATTCGGCGGATTGCGGTCAATGGCATGTAGCTCCAGTCGGCGACCTTCACCACGTCGCCGCTCTGCGGTGAGTGCACCATCTGGGTGCCGCCGACCGAGATCCCGACGTGGCTCACCGGGCTGTAGAAGAACAGCAGGTCGCCCGGCTGGATGGCGCTGCGCGGCACCGCGGCGCCGACGGTCGACATCGAGCGGCTCGACCGCGGCAGCGTGATGCCGATGCGCATGTAGGAGTAGTAGACGAGGCCGGAGCAGTCGAACGAGTTCGGGCCCTCCGCCGCCCACTGGTACGGCTTGCCCTGCTGCTGCAGCGCGATCCGCATCGCGTCGCCAGCGACGCCGCTGGCCGGTGGCGCCGCGAAGTTCGTGACGCCACTGCCGCGCAGGGTCGCCCGGTCGGCGCCGGTGAGCTGGTTGTACCGCCGCTGGACTTCGGCCTGCCTGCGCTCGAGCTCGGCCCTGCGGTGCGCGAGGTCGGCCTCGATCTGGGCGGCCTGCTGCTCGGCTGTCTGCGCCCGGCCGCTGGCGTCGTTGGCGTCCCGCTCGGCCGCCTCCGCCTCGGTGACCGCCGTGGACAGCGAGTCGAGCGCGTTCTTGTTGTCGGTGGCCAGCAGGTCCAGCGCGGACATCTGGTCGAGGAACTCCTGCGGCGACTGGCTCACCAGCAGCGCGGAGAGCTGGTTGAACCTGGCGCCCTGGAATGACGCGGCCGCCAGCTTGTCGACCTGGGCGCGGAACTCGGCCTGCTTGACCCTGGCCTCCCCGGCCTTCGTCTGGGCCGCGTCATGGTCGCCCTGCGCCTTGCCGAGGTCGCCGCGGCGGGCGTTCAGCTCGTCCTGGGCAAGGTGGTATTCCTCGGTCAGCTGCTCGGCCTGCTTGTTCAGCTCGGCGAGTTGCTTGACCGCTTCCGAGGCAGTGCTCGGTAGGTCCGGGTCTGCGCCGGCCGGAGCCGGGATCAACGAAACGGTGACGGCGACCGCGATGGCCACGAATGCACCCTGCAGGGACCGCTTTCTCCCGTGCGACGACACGCCGCGTGACTCTCCTCTTCCTGTCGACCGCCTACCGGGTTAGCTGACGGGTTCGGGCCGGAAGGCGCCCTACCGCACCTGAGCGCGTCCCCAACACTCAGGCCCGGATTCACCCCTGGTTCCGGTGGTTCCCCGGTTCGGCTCCCCCGACGGGGCCGATTCGGCGGTGAGCCCTGCGTCGCCGCCCGGTTGGACGACCGACCGCCGCAAGGTCTCGGCCAGGTTACGAAACGTGAGGCATGTCGTCCACAACACGCCGTGCACAACGTGTCGAGACGCACGCTGCGCACGTTCGGCGTAGCCACCGATGCCCAAGGTGATCGGCGCGCCCGATCAACCGGCTTCTCGGGTGGACCGCTCGGCGCGCTCCTCGGCCCATCCGGCGACCTCAGTGGCGGCATGGCTTGCCGCGCGCGGCCCGGCGGGGACCAGCCTCAGCTGCGGCACCATGCCGGCGTCGGCCAGCGCGTCGATCGCGCGCCGCTCGGTCGCGTCCAGCCGTACCCCGCCCGGTGGCGAGCCGAGCAGCACGGTGATCACGCAGTCGGTGCAGGCGTCGCCCCGCACGGCGCAGCGGTCGCAGTCCACAATCATGTCGACCCTCCAGGTCGGTCGTCCGCCATCTGCCCGGCACGCTACGACCGACCACCGACAATTCCGCCAGCCCAGCGTCGGTACCGGCACGCCTGGCGTCCGTGAACTCGACAGGAGCGGGGTTCGATCACGGCGCGACCCCCGCTGTTGTCGAGTTCGCGGACAGACGGCTACACCCGGCCGAAGCGGGCCAGCAGCACCGACGACGGCACCGGGTGGGCGCCGCGGCGGCGCACCGACTCGGCGACCGCACGGTCCGAGGTGACCACGACCACCGGCCGGCCCTCCGGCTCGGCCGCGACCAGGGCACGGATCACGTCGTCGGCCAGCACGCCCGGCTCGGAGAACAGCACCCGCACGCCGCGCGGCGCCGCGATCGGCACCGCCACCACGCCGGCGCCGTCGAAGACCGCGGTCACCTCGGCACCGGTACGGGCCGCCAGCGCGCCGAGCTGGTTCACCAGACGATCGCGCTGGTCGGACAGGGTCAGCTCGCCGTACCCCGTCTTGGTGACGTTGTAGCCGTCCACCAGCAGATGCACGCTGGGCAGCGCGAGCAGCCGGTCGAGCGCGGCCGGGTCCTCGACGCGGCCAGGGCCGCCCTCCGCGCGGTACGCGCCGCGCACCAGGTCGGCCGGCCGGGGACCGGTGCGCGGGTTGTCGCCGAGCGCCAGCTCGCGGCGCAGGCCGGTGACCGCGCCGGCCATGGTGTCGATCAGCAGCGCGAGCCGCACCTCGTCCGCGGCGCGGGCCTCCCTGGCCGCTTGCCTTGCCGCCTCGGCGTCCGCCTCGGCCCGGTCGGCGCGGCGCCGCTCGTGCTCGGCCCGCTCCCGCTCGCGGTCCCGCTCCGCGACGGCCGCGGCCAGCTCGGCGGCCGCCCTGCGCAGCGCCGCCGCCTGCTCGGCCCGCGCCGCGGCGGCGTCCTCGCCGGCGGCCCGTACCCGCACGCCCTGGTCGCGCAGCCGTCCGCGCAGCTTGTCCAGCTCGGCCTCGCGCTCCCCGCTGATCCGCTCGGCCACCGCGAGCGCGTCGGCCAGTTCGGCCCGCACCCGCCGCAGCTCCTCGGCCAGCCGGTCGGCCCGTGCCAGCGCGGCGTCGCGGTCGGCCCGCAGCCGCGCGTCGCCGGCCTGCCTTGCGATGCTGTCCACCCGCCGCACGGCGTCCGAGCTGCCGAGCAGGGTGGCCGCCGCGGCGGCCGTCACGGGGTCGGCACCGTCCTGGTCCAGCGCGTCCGGCCGGTGCTCGCGCGCCCACTCCAGCACGGCCGCGCGGAACGCCGGCTGCTGCGCCAGCGCGGTGAGCAGCCGCCTGCTGCCGAGCTTGGCCCGCTTGGCCGGTGCGAACTTCGCCACCGGCCGCAGCGTGGCCGGGACGTCGACCTGGGCCATCGTGCCCAGCGCGTCCGCCGCGAGCTCCACCAGCCGCGCGCCGACCGGCGCCGGCAGCGCGCTCCAGTCCACGTCGGTCTCGACCTGGTCCGACGTGGACGGTGCGTCCTGCGGGCCGGGCGGGACCGGCTCGGACCTCTGGGCGGCCGGCACGGGTGTCAGGCTAACCGCGGGACGTGCGCCGATGCCGAAATTACCGCGCCGGTTAGATTCACCGCACCACGCTCCCGAGGAGGACCGACCAGTGATCACCGCAATCGTGCTGATCCACGTGGCCGCGAACAAGATCCCGCAGGCCGCTGGAGCCGGTAGCACGGCACGGGCAACCTCAGCCGGCGCTGGACAGCTCCTTGCTGCGCGCCACCCAGCGGGCCAGTAGGTCGATGGCGGCGCCGGAGTCGATGGCCTCCGTGGCGGCGACCATGGCGTCGCCTATGTCCCCGATGACATCGCCGCTGAGGCCGCGGTGCGCGGCGATGGCGGCGGCCGCGTTGAGGATCACGGCGTCGCGGGCAGGTCCGTGCTCGCCGGCGAGGAGGCGGCCGGTGATCTCGGCGTTCAGGGCGGGCTCGCCGCCGCGCAGGTCGCCGGGGGCGGAGCGGGCCACCCCGAGCAACGACGGGTCCAGGGTCATCTCGGCGACATGACCACCGGACACCACCCACACCGAGGTGGTGCCGCCGGTGGTGATCTCGTCAAGGCCGTCGTCGCCACGCACCACGAGCACGGTGACGTCGCGCTCGGCGAACACCTCGGCCATCACCGGCGCCATCCGCAGGTCCGCGCAGCCGACCAGCGCTGCCGCCGGCTGGGCGGGGTTCGTCAGCGGGCCGAGGAAGTTGAACGCGGTGGGGATGCCGATCTCACGGCGCGGGCCGGCGGCGTGCCGCATGGCGGGGTGGAACACCGGCGCGAAGCAGAAGCCGATGCCGAGCTCCCGCACGCACGCCGCGACCCCGTCGGGCGGCAGGTCGATCGCCACGCCGAGTTGCTCGAGCAGGTCGGCGGCGCCGCACCGGGAGGACGCCGCGCGGTTGCCGTGCTTGATCACGGGTGCGCCGGCGGCCGCGGTGACCACCGCGGACATGGTCGAGATGTTCACCGTGTGCGCGCGGTCGCCGCCGGTGCCGGCCAGGTCGACCGCGCGGAGGTCCACGGTGAACCGGCGCGCGTGCGCCAGCATGGTGGCGGCCAGCCCGGAGATCTCCGCGGCCCGCTCGCCCTTGGCGCGCAGCGCCACCACGAACGCGGCGACCTGGGACGGCGTCGCCGTCCCCGTCATCACCTGGTCCATGGCCCAGGCCGCCTCGGCCGGCCGGAGGTCCTCGCCGGCGATGAGCTGGTTGAGCACGGCCGGCCAACTGCTCGCGGTGGGCGGCACGGTGGGCGGCACGGTGGAGGACGCGGCGGACGGTGGGGTGGACACCGGCGCGCTCATCCGGTCGCGGTGGGTAGCTGGTGCGAGCGCATCACCTCGGCGACGGTCTCGGCCGCCGCCAGCGGGTCCAGCGGGTGCACCAGCACGGCGTCGGCCTGCGACCACGTCGCGAGCCACCTGTCGTCCTTGCGGCGCACCGCGACGATGATCGGCGGGCAGTCGTCGATCTCGTTCTTGAGCTGCCTGGACAGGCCCATGCCGCCGGTTGGCTGCGCCTCGCCGTCGAGGATGGCAAGGTCGACCCCGCCGGCGTCCACCTCGGCGAGCACGTCGGCGATGGTGCCGGCCTCGATGTAGCGCACCCGCGGCAGGTCGGTCGCCGGCCGCCGGCCGACCGCGTTGATGATTGCTTCACGGATCTCCGGCCGGTGGCTGAACACCAGGACCCTCGTGTTCGGTGTGCTCACCCGGCAGATGTTATCGGCGCGGCGCCGGCCACCGAGCGGCGCGGCCACCCTGCCAAGCCAAGGTGAACATCGCCAGGCAATAATGCTGTTCGTGACCACGACCAGCGCCACAGGGCCGCCGATCGCCCAGCGTGTGCACTCGCTGAACCGGCCGAACATGGTCAGCGTCGGGACCATCGTCTGGCTGTCCAGCGAGCTCATGTTCTTCGCCGGCCTGTTCGCCATGTTCTTCACGGTGCGAGCGAACAACGAGGGTGCGTGGCCGCCGCAGGCGGACGTCGAGCTGAACCGGCCGTACGCGGCGGTGGTCACCGTGATCCTGATCGCCTCGTCGTTCACCTGCCAGTGGGGCGTGTTCAAGGCCGAGCAGGGCGACGTCTTCGGGCTGCGCCGCTGGTACCTGATCTCGCTGGTGTTGGGCACCATGTTCGTGCTCGGCCAGCTTAACGAGTACCGCAGCCTCGTGCACGAGGGCACCACGATCTCGGCGTCGGCCTACGGCACCGTGTTCTACCTCACCACCGGTTTCCACGGGCTGCACGTCACAGGTGGGCTGGTCGCCTTCGTCCTGTTGATAGTGCGTACCAAGCTGTCCAAGTTCACCCCGGCGCAGGCCACCGCGGCGATCGTGGTGTCGTACTACTGGCACTTCGTCGACGTGGTGTGGATCGGCCTGTTCTTCTGCATCTACATCCTGCGCTGACCGCAGCTGCTCACCTCACGCCAGAGGCTCGCGCCCGACAACGACGAGGTTGCCAGAGAAGATGACCACTCCGACCACACGGCCAAGGTCCCGGTACCGCAGCAAGCTGCGCCGTCGGGTGTCCGGTCTGCTGGCCCTCGGCGTTGCCCTGATGGCCTCCGGCGGGTTGTACGCCGCGGCGGCGCCGCGCCCGAACACCGCGGTGGCCCAGGATCAACCAGCCCTGGTCCGCCAGGGTGAGCAGCTGTTCAACAACCACTGCATCAGCTGCCACGGGGCGAACCTGCAGGGTGTGCAGGATCGGGGCCCGAGCCTGATCGGGGTCGGCGAGGCGGCGGTCTACTTCCAGGTGTCCACCGGCCGGATGCCGGCGGCCCGCCAGGAGGCGCAGAACGAGCGCAAGCCGATCGAGCCCTTCGAGACCGAACTCGGCCAGGAGCTGTCCGCCGAGGAGGCCGCCGACGCGTTGGGCGCATACGTCCAGGCCGTCGGTGGTGGTCCCGAGCTGCCGGCGGAGCGCGGTGCCGCGCTGCGCGGTGACGACCCGGCCCGTGGCGGGCAGCTGTTCCGGCTGAACTGCGCCTCATGCCACAACTTCACCGGCCGCGGCGGGTCGCTGTCGTCCGGCAAGTTCGCGCCGGCGCTGGACGAGGCGAACGAGGCGCAGGCGTACGCGGCCATGCTCTCCGGGCCGCAGAACATGCCCAAGTTCTCCGACCGGCAGCTCAGCCCTGAGGAGAAGAAGGACATCATCGCCTACGTCAAGTCGGTGACCGGGCAGAAGAACAGCCCGGGCGGCTACGCGCTCGGCGGCTTCGGTCCGATCTCCGAGGCGCTGGCCGCGTTCCTGTTCGGGCTGGCCGTGCTGATCGGCGTCACGCTGTGGATCGGAGCAAAGGCATGACGACCCACCATGACATCGACGCCGACCTCGCCGGCAGGGACCTGTCCGAGCTGAGCCGCGAGGAGCTCGACCGGCTCGGAATGAAGCTCGACGACGTCGAGATCCTGGTCAAGGCCGACCGCTGGCCGGTCAAGGGCACCAGGGCCGAGCGCCGCGCCGAGCGTGGCGTGGCCGCCTGGTTCGCGCTCTCCGGGCTCGCCGGGCTCGCCTTCCTCGGCGTGTTCCTGTTCTGGCCGTGGCAGTACGAGCCGCCCGGCTCGTCCAAGCACTCCATCTACCTGTGGTACACGCCGCTGCTCGGCCTGACCCTCGGGCTCGCCGTCTTCGCGGTGGGCATCGGCGTGTTCGGCTACGCCAAGCGGTTCCTGCCGGAGGAGCTCGCCGTGCAGCAGCGCCACGACGGGCCGTCCGCCGAGCTCGACCGGCGCACCCTGGCCGCCGAGGTGCTGGAGGCGGCGGAGACCAGCGGCATCGGCCGCCGGAAGCTGATCACCCGCGCGGCCGGCTTCGGCGCGGGGGCCATGGGTCTTGGCGTCGGCGTGTTCGCGATCGGCGGGCTGGTCAAGAACCCATGGGCGGACGGCGACAAGTCACCGCTGTGGGTCACCGGCTGGGCACCGACCAAGCCGGGCGAGAAGGTCTTCCTGCGCCGCGACACCGGCGACCCGCTCGACGTGGCCCTGGTGCGGCCGGAGGACCTCGACACCGGCGCCATGGAGACGGTGTTCCCGTTCCGTGAGGCCGACCGGGAGGACGCCGAGGCGCTGCGCGCAGGCCTGCGCCGCTCGGACAGCCCGGTGATGCTCATCCGGCTGCGGCCCGGCACCCCGACCGTGATGCGCAAGGGCTTCGAGAACTTCAACTACGGCGACTACTGGGCGTTCTCCAAGGTGTGCACCCACCTCGGTTGCCCGACCTCGCTGTTCGAGCAGCGGAGCAACCGGATCCTCTGCCCGTGCCACCAGTCACAGTTCGACGCCACGCATTACGCCAAGCCGATTTTCGGGCCGGCCACCCGCCCGCTCCCGCAACTGCCCCTCGACGTGGACGACGATGGATACTTCATCGCGAAGGGCGACTTCGGGGAGCCCGTCGGGCCAGGATTCTGGGAGCGCAGGTCATGAGTGGGATCACGACACCGACCAAGGTCACCGGTTTGGCCGAGCGCGTCGGCGAGGCGGCTCACGAGGCCGACCTCCGGTTCAGGGCAGCCGCCGGCGTCCGCCGCCAGCTCAACAAGGTCTTCCCGACGCACTGGTCGTTCATGCTCGGCGAGATCGCGCTGTACAGCTTCATCGTGCTGCTGCTCTCCGGCACCTACCTCGCGCTGTTCTTCGACCCGTCCATGCAGGAGGTCGAGTACCAGGGCGTGTTCGAGAACCTGCGCGGCGTGAGCATGTCGCGGGCGTACGAGTCGGCGCTGGAGATCTCCTTCGACGTCCGCGGCGGGCTGTTCGCGCGGCAGGTGCACCACTGGGCCGCGCTGCTGTTCATGGCCGCGATGATCGTGCACATGATGCGCACCTTCTTCACGGGTGCGTTCCGCAAGCCGCGCGAGACGAACTGGCTGATCGGCATCGGGCTGTTCGTGCTCGGCATGTTCGAGGGCTTCACCGGCTACTCGCTGTCCGACGACCTGCTGTCCGGCACCGGGCTGCGGATCGGTTCTGGGATCACCCTCTCGATCCCGGTGGTCGGCACCTGGATCCACGGGATGGTCTTCGGTATCGAGTTCCCCGGTGAGGGGGAGATGATCCCCCGGCTCTACAGCATCCACATCCTGCTGCTACCCGGCATAATCCTGGCGCTGATCGCCGTGCACGTCGGCCTGGTGTGGTACCAGAAGCACACCCACTTCCCCGGCCCCGGCCGCACCGAGAACAATGTCATCGGCGTGCGCATCCTGCCGCTGTTCGCGGCCAAGGGCGGCGGGTTCTTCGCCGCCACCACCGGTGTGACCGTGCTGATGGCCGGCCTGTTCCAGATCAACCCGATCTGGAACTTCGGACCGTACAACCCGGCGCACGTCTCGGCCGGCTCGCAGCCCGACTTCTACATGGCGTGGACCGACGGCATGGGCCGGCTGTGGCCGGCGTGGGAGCTGTACCTCGGCCGCTACATGGTGCCGGCGATCTTCTTCCCGCTGGTGCTCGGCATGGGCCTGGTGTTCACGGTGGCCGCGGTGTACCCGATGATCGAGCGCAGGGCCACCAAGGACAACGCCATGCACAACATCCTGCAGCGGCCGCGGGACGTGCCGGTGCGGACCAGCCTCGGCGCCATGTTCCTCGCGTTCATCGTCGTCACCATGATCGCGGGCTTCAACGACATCCTGGCCTACAAGTTCGACATCTCGCTCAATGCCATGACCTGGATCGGCCGCGTCTCCGTGCTCCTCTTCCCGCCGCTGGTCTACTGGGTGACCTACCGCGTGTGCCTCGGCCTGCAGCGCGGCGACCGCGAGGTGCTCCTGCACGGCGTGGAAACCGGCATCATCAAGCGCCTGCCGCACGGCGAGTTCATCGAGGTGCACCAGCCCCTCGCGCGCGTGGACTCGCACGGCCACCCCGCACCTCTGGAGTACCAGGGCGCATCCGTGCCCAAGCGGATGAACAAGCTCGGCTCGGCCGGACATCCCGTCGCCGGCTCCCTGCTGCGGCCCGATCCGCCGGAGGAGACCGTCGCGCTCGACCGTGCCCGCGCCGCCGTCGGCGACGGCCGGAGCGCTGCGGAGTCCGCGCCTGCCGCGAGCGACCGCGAGCTAGCCGGCCGCCCCCAACAACCCCCCAACTAACCGCTCCCCTCCCCTCACGCCATACCCCTGTTCGTGCCAGTGTTCGCCGGTTCGGTCCCGGGTGTCGGGCCGTTCGGTCGCGCGTGTTGGGCGGTTCGGTCGCGCGTGTTCGCCGGTTCGTGTGCCCGTGTTGGGCGGTCCGGTTGCGCGTGTTGGGCGGTTCGGTCGCGCCGATAAGGACGAGGCGGGCGCGGGTGGGAGGTGGTGGGCGGGGTGGCGGATGGGTTAGTCGTGGCCGGGGCCGACGTGGTACTCGAAGACCATGCCGGCGACCATGGCGAGGACGATCGCCACGGCGATGGCGATGAGCCAGGGGTAGAAGAAGGCCAGCGAGATGCCGGCCAAGGCGGCGGCGGCCGCGAGGCCGATGGGCCAGTAGCTGCCTGGGCTGAAGAAACCCAGGTCCCCCGCGCCGTCGGAGATCTCGGCGTCCGGATTGTCCTCTGGTCGCGGCTCGAGCCGGCGGGAGATGAACCAGAAGTACGTGCCGATGATGAGGCACAGGCCGCCGGTGAGGCTGATGCCGACGATGCCGACGGTCTCCTTGGCCCACCAGGCGTACACCACGGTCGCCACGAAGCAGAACATCGCGATGACCAGGAAGATGCGAGCCTCGGTCTTCAACTGGAGCCTCCTCAGTTCCCGCCACCGGTGAAGCTGCTGGTGTCGCGCCTGGTATCGAACGGCCGGGTCTTGATGGCCGTCGGCGTGCACAGCTCGCCACAGTCCAGCTCGGCGAGGGCCTCACCGGCGGTGTAGGGAGCGCCGGTCGTGAGGTTGGTGCGTTTGCGCAGGTCCAGGTAGTCGTCGAAGAGGTCGGGCGGCAGGGCCCGCACCTCGAAGTTCATCATCGAGTGGTACGCACCGCACAGCTCGGCACAGCGGCCGACGAAGGCGCCCGGCCGGTCGATGGTGGTCTGGAACACGTTCTTGGTGCTGTTCTTGTCCGGCCGCGGGAAGGAGTCCCGCTTGAACAGGAAGTCGGGCACGAAGAACGAGTGCAGCACGTCCTTGGAGCTGATCTGGAACTCCAGGCGCCGCTGCGCCGGCACCACGAGCAGCGGGATGACCTCGCTGGAGCCGACGGTGCTGACCGTCTCGCCCTGCTGGGTCTGCGCGTCGGGGTAGCGGAACTCCCAGTTCCACTGGAAGCTCACGACGTCGACCTTGACGTCGGCCTTGGCCTCGTTGTGGTTGACGTAGTTCTGCGCACCGACGGCGTAGTAGAACAGCACGAGGATGATCACGAACGGGATGCCGGTGTAGATCATCTCGAGCGGCAGGTTGTACTGCGTCTGGTGGGGCATCTCGTCGGAGCGCTTGCGGTGGAACACCACCGGCCACAGCATGAGCGTCCACATCAGGACGCCGACGATGAGCGCGGCGAGCGCCGACCAGGTCCACAGCTCGCGCATCCGCTCTGCCTGCGGGGTGACCCCGGTCGGCCAGCCGAACCTGAGCACCTCGTCGGCGGAGCAGCCGGTTGCGGCGAGGCCCACCAGGCCGGTCATCCCGGCCATCCTGGCGAGCCGGGTCACCCGGGTGCGCAGCACGTCGTCTCCTCCTGGCCCGGCACCGATCGCTGACGAATGGAGCCTAGACCAGGGGCGCAGCGGCCATCGACCAGCCCCGCCGGCATACTGGGCCGCGTGTGCGGGCTGCTTGGACTGGTGACGGCGAACGGTGACGCGGCGCAGCGGGTGGACCAGGTACGCGAGGCCCTGCACTGCCAGCGGCACAGGGGCCCGGACGAGACCGGCACCTGGCACGCCACGGACGTGGTGTTCGGTTTCAACCGGCTGTCGATCATCGACGTGGACAAGTCGCACCAGCCGCTGCACTGGTCTTGCGGGACACCCGCACCCGGGCCACCGGACAACCCTCGCTACACCGTGCTGTTCAACGGCGAGGTCTACAACTACCTCGAGCTGCGCGAGGAGCTGGCGCGCGAGTACGGTGTGCGCTTCGCCACCGACGGTGACACCGAGGCCGTGGTCGCCGCCTACCACGTGTGGGGGCCGGCGGCGGTGAGCCGGCTGCGCGGCATGTTCGCGTTCCTCATCTGGGACGCGCAGGACCGCGTGCTCTTCGGCGCGCGGGACCCGTTCGGCATCAAGCCGCTGTTCTACTGCACCGGCCCGAGCGGCACGGCGTTCGCCAGCGAGAAGAAGAGCCTGCTCGAGCTCGCGCCGTCGCTCGGCGGCACACGCACCCTCGATCACCGCGCGCTGCAGCACTACCTGCAGCTTCAGTACGTGCCCGAGCCGGAGACCCTGCACGCTGAGGTACGGCGCATCGAGTCCGGCTGCACGTTCACCCTCTTCCCGGGCGGCGAGCCGGTCGTGCGGCGGTACTTCCACCCGCGGTTCGCCGCACTGCACGGTGCCGCGCAACACCGGGCCGCGCCGCACGGGGCCGACCTGTACACGGAGATCGCCGATGTGATGCGCGACTCGGTCGCCAAGCACATGCGCGCCGACGTCACGGTCGGAGCGTTCCTGTCAGGCGGCATCGACTCGACCGCGATCGCGGCGCTGGCCAGGCAGCACAACCCCGACCTCATCACGTTCACAACGGGGTTCGAGCGGGCCGGCTACTCGGAGATCGACGTGGCCGCTGAGTCCGCGGCGGCGATCGGCGTGCGGCACGTGGTGCGGCCGGTCAAGCCGGACGAGATGATCGACGTGCTGCCGCTGATCGTGTGGTACCTGGACGACCCGGTCGCCGACCCGGCGCTGGTGCCGCTGTGGTTCATCGCCCGCGAGGCCCGCAAGCACGTCAAGGTGGTGCTCTCCGGCGAGGGCGCCGACGAGCTCTTCGGCGGCTACACCATCTACCGGGAGCCGCTGTCCCTCGCGCCGTTCGAGCGGGTGCCCGGCGCGCTGCGGCGCGCGCTCGGCCGGATCTCCACCAGGGTGCCGGACGGGGTGCGCGGCAAGGACCTGCTGCGCCGCGGCGCGCTGAGCCTCGAGCAGCGGTACTACGGCAACGCCAGGATCTTCCGCGACGACCAGCTGCGCGCGGTGCTGCGATCCTTCGACGAGACCGTTGGCCACGCGGACGTCACCGCGGCGGCGTACGAGGCGTCGACCGGCTGGGACCCGGTGTCCCGCATGCAGCTCGTCGACCTGTTCACCTGGCTGCGCGGCGACATCCTGGTCAAGGCCGACAAGATGACCATGGCCAACTCGCTGGAGCTGCGGGTGCCGTTCCTCGACCCTGAGGTGTTCGCGGTCGCCTCCCGCATCCCAATGCACGAGAAGATCACCAAGCAGACCACCAAGCACGCGCTGCGGCGCGCGCTGGTCGACGTCGTGCCGCCGCACGTGCTGCATCGCCGCAAGCTCGGCTTCCCGGTGCCGATCAGGCACTGGCTGCGGTCGGAGATGTACGACTGGGCCCGCGCCGTGATCGCCGACTCCGGCACCGACCACCTGCTCGACACCGCGGCCGTGCTGCGCATGCTCGACGACCACCGCGACGGCGTGCTCGACCACAGCCGGCGCATCTGGGCGCTGCTCGTCTTCATGCTGTGGCACGGCATCTTCGTCGAGCAGCGCATCCACGTCGACGTACCCGAGCCGCAGTACCCCGTGCGGCTCTAGGAGCCTGCTAGACCCCCGGCAGGATCGGGGCGATCTCGTCGGCGGCGTCGGGGCCGTAGGCGTCGCGGAGGCGGGCCACGGCGAGCAGGGGGTCGAACGTCCACTCCTGGGTGCCGACGGTCTCCAGGATGTGAACGGCGACCAGCGAGCCGAGCTGTGCGGCCCGCTGCAACGGCAGGCCGGCGCTGACGGCGGAGAGGAAACCGGCGCGGAAGCCGTCGCCGACACCGGTGGGGTCGGCCTTGATCGACTCTGACACCGCGGCGACCTGCAGCGGCTCCATGCCGCGGCCGACGATCTCGACGCCCTTCTCACCCAGCGTGGTGACCCGCATGCCGACGCGATCCAGCACCTGGGACTCGGCCCATCCGGTCTTGCGCAGCAGCAGCTGCAGCTCGTAGTCGTTGGTGAACAGGTACGACGCGCCGTCGACGAGGGCGCGGACCTGCTCGCCGGACATCCGCGCGAGCTGCTGGGATGGATCGGCAGCGAACGGGTAGCCGCGCTGCCGGCACTCCTCGGTGTGCCGGATCATGGCCTCCGGGTCGTTCGGGCTGACCAGCACGAGGTCCAGCCCGCCGGCGCGGATGGCCACCGGCTCCAGCTCGATCAGCCGGGCCTCGGCCATCGCGCCGGCGTAGAACGTCGCGATCTGGCACATCTCGTCGTCGGTCGTGCAGACGAACCGCGCGGTGTGCGCCACCTCGGAGACGTGCACGCCGGAGCAGTCAACGCCGTGGCGTTCCAGCCACGAGCGGTAGTCGGCGAAGTCGGCCCCGACCGCGCCGACCAGGATCGGCCGCGCGCCGAGCACGGCCATCCCGAAGGCGATGTTCGCGGCGATGCCCCCGCGCCGTACCACCAGGTCGTCGACCAGGAAGCTCAGCGACACCCTGTCCATCCGGTCCGCCACGAACTGTTCGGCGAAGCGCCCAGGGAAGTGCATGAGATGGTCGGTTGCGATGCTTCCGGTCACTGCGACTGGCACGATGCTCAACCCTACCGTGACAGCCGGTCGTCCGGTGGTCGGTCAGTTGAAGGAGTCGCCGCAGGCGCACGAGCCGGTGGCGTTCGGGTTGTCGATCGTGAAGCCCTGCTTCTCGATGGTGTCCGCGAAGTCGATGACAGCGTTCTGCAGGTACGGCGCGCTCATCCGGTCGACCACCAGCCGCAGGCCGTTGAAGTCCTGCACCTGGTCGCCGTCGAGGTCGCGCTCGTCGAAGAACAGCTGGTACTTCAGGCCGGCGCAGCCACCCGGCTGGACAGCGATGCGCAGCTTCAAGTCGTCGCGACCCTCCTGGTCCAGCAGCGCCTTGGCCTTGCCGGCCGCTGTGTCAGTCAGCATGACGCTGGTGGTGGTCGCGGTCTGGTCCTGGACGGTCATGGCTCTCCCTGCGAGGCGATCGGCGGGCCGTCTGCGTCAACGTGCCGGGCCGTGGCGTTGTTCCCATGGTCTCACAACGGTCCGACAATGACCGCGGCGTGAGTGCTCAATGGCCGCAAGTGGCCGCTCACTGGCCGCCCCACTGGCGGGCGACGTGCTCGGCGAGGCCGGCGAGGGTGCCCGCCGGGTCGGCGAACGCGGCGTCCAGCGAGCCGGTGTGCTCGGCCACCGCGTAGGCGGCGTCCACCCCGATGGCGGCCGCCTCCCGCCGGCCGACGGCGACCTGCCCGGCCAGCAGCACGCACGGCACGCCGTGCTGCACCGCCGCGGCGGCGACCGCGGTGACCACCTTGCCGCGCAGCGACTGCCAGTCGAAGCGGCCCTCGCCGGTGACCGCGAGGCCGGCGCCGTCCATCACCTCGTCCAGCCCGGTGACCCTGCGGACCAGTCCGGCGCCGGACTCCCGGACCGCGCCAAGAGCCAGCAGCGCGGCGCCCATGCCACCGGCCGCGCCGGCGCCCGGCTCGGCGCGGACGTCGCGGCCGCTGGTCGCCGCGAGCACCCCGGCCCAGCGGGTGAGCGCTGCGTCCAGCCCGCGCACCGTCGCCGGGTCCGCGCCCTTCTGCGGCCCGAACACCGCGGCCGCGCCGTCGGGTCCCAGCAGCGGGCTGTCCACGTCGGTGGCGGCCACCAGCTCGATGCCGTCCAGCGCGATGCCGCCGCCGAGGCCGGGCGGCCAGGTGGACAGCCGGTGGCAGTCCGCCAGCGCCAGGCCACCGTCCGGCAGCGGGCGGCCGTCGCCGTCGAGGGGTACGGCGCCGAGCGCGGCCAGCAGGCCGGCACCACCGTCGGTGCTGGCCGTACCACCGAGGCCGATCACGGCACGCCGCACGCCGCTCGCCAGCACGGCGCGCAGCATCTCCCCGACGCCGCGGGTGGTCGCCTCGCCCGGCCGCCGAACCCCGTCCGGCACCAGCGCCAGCCCGCACGCCTGCGCCGACTCGACGTAGGCCGTGCCGGCGTGCTCCAGCCATTGCACGTCCACCGGCTCGCCGAGCGGCCCGGTGACGCGCCTGTCGTGCAGGATGCCGCCGAGCGCGGCGTGCAGCACGTCGACGAAGCCCGGCCCGCCGTCGGACAGCGGCAGCACGCTCGGCTCGTCGGCCGGCGCACCGCGGCGCCAGCCGGTGGCGATCGCGTCGGCGGCCTGGCCTGCGGCCATCGTGCCGCCGAACCCGTCAGGGGCGATGAGCACGCGCACGCCGGCTACGGTGGCACACCCGCCCCGAGCCGGCCCGAATGTGGCATTGGGTGCGCTGAGCGCAACGAATGCCACATTGGGTGCGGGGGGCCGGGCCACTGACCGGGTGGCGCCATGATGTGCACATGCGCGTCGCCGTCGTCGGAGCCGGGATCATGGGCTGCTCGGCAGCCAGGTCGCTCGCCATGGACGGGCACGAGGTGGTGCTGTACGAGCAGTTCTACGTCGGTCACGATCGCGGGTCGAGCCATGGGCGCTCGCGCATCGTGCGGCTCGCCTACCCGGACGAGGAGTGGGTGCGGCTCGCGGAGGAGTCCTTCGCCGGGTGGCGCGAGCTGGAGGACGAGTGCGACCTGCGGCTGCTCGAGCTGCACGGCCTGCTGGAGCTGGCCGAGGACGCCGCGCACGGTTCGCAGCAGGCGCTGGCCGCGGCCGGCGCCCGGTTCGAGCTGCTCACCGACGCCCAGGCGCGGGCACGGTGGCCGGTCGGCGTGCCGGCCGGGTGGACGGTGCTGCACCAGCCGCAGGCCGGCACCGTGCGCGCCGACCTCGCGCTGCACGCCTTCCTGGACAGTGCGCGGCGGCACGGCGCCCAACTGGAGGAGAAGACCAGGATCGACTCGGTCGCCGGCATCGACGCCGACGTCGTCGTGGTCACGGCCGGACCATGGGCGACCAGGCTCGTGCCGAGCCTGCCGGTCCGTACCACCCGCGAGACCGTCGTTTACTTCCGCCGCACCGGCGAGGCGCTGCCGGCCGTGGTCCAGCTCGATCCCGCGACGCGCGGGCACGCCATGTACTCGCTGCGCGACCCGGTTTACGGCCTCAAGGCCGGCGCGCACCATGCCGGCCAGGAAAGCGACCCTGACGAGGACGGCGGGCCGCAGCCCGAGCTGGTCGAGCGCATCGCGTCCTGGGTGGCGGCGACCCATCCCGACGCCGACCCGCGGCCGGTCGACGTGCAGACCTGCATGTACACCACCACCGACGACGAGCAGTTCATCCTGCGGCGCCGCGGCCGGCTGGTGATCGGGTCGGCGTGCTCCGGCCACGGCTTCAAGTTCGCGCCGGCGGTGGGACGGCGGCTTGCCGACCTGGTGGCCGGCACGGTGCGGTGAGCGTGTCCTACCCTGGCCGGTTGTGAGGTTCCTTCGCCGCAAAACCGGGCCGTCCGATGCCGAGCCGCAGGCGTCCCAGCCCGTGACCGACGGCCAGCAGGGCACCGCTGGCAAGGGCCGGCCGACGCCCAAGCGCAGGGAGGCCGAGGCGCGGCGCCGCGGCCCGGTGGCTCCGCCGCCACGCACCCAGCGTGAGGCGCTTCGGCGGCAGCGCGGCAGCAAGGAGGACCGCCGCGCCGAGCGCGTCGACCGCCGCGCCAGGATGATGGCCGGCGACGACAAGTACCTGCTGCCGCGCGACCGCGGGCCGGTGCGCGCCCACGTCCGGGACCTGGTCGACTCGCGGCGCCAGCTGATGGGCGTGTTCATGCCGCTGGCCGCCATCGTGCTGCTGAGCCTGTTCATACCGAACCCCCGGATCCAGAGCGCGGTCAGCCTGCTCACCATGGGGATGCTTGCGGTGATCATCATCGAGACGGTCTTCCTTGGCCGGTATATCGGCCAGCGGGTTCGGCAGAAGTTCCCGAACGCTAAGGACAGCACGGTCGGGCTGACGTTCTACGCGTTCAGCCGGGCCACCATGCTGCGCAGGTGGCGCACGCCGCGCCCGCGGGTCGGCCGCGGCGACACGGTCGACTAGGCCGGCGCGTCCCACGGTGGCTGGGTTCCTGGCGGTGGCTGGGTTCCCGGCGGTGGCTGGGCGAGGCTCTCCGCCTCGGCGGCGGCCACGAGCCTCGCGTACCTGGTGCCGGCCGCGAGCAGCACCAGGCCGGCGCCGAGGAAGGCAGCGACCCTGGCGAGGCCGTCGAGCTGGGACAGGTCGAACGTCACGAGCTTGAGCACGGCGGCGATCACCAGCGCGCCGCCGGCGATCCGCAGCGCCTGCTGGCGGATGCCGCGGACCAGCAGCCCGAGCGCTGCCACCGTCCAGGACACCGTGACCAGGACGTGGCCGGCGAGGAAACCGGAGCGGGTCGGGGTGACCAGCAGGGCGAGGGCCACCAGCAGCCCGGCCGCGCCGTAGAGCACGACCACGGCGCCGAGGATCCACAGCGGCGCCGAGTCGGAGGCCCGGCCGAGCAGGCCGAGCCGGTCACACGCGACGAGCGTGACGACCGCGGCCACCAGCACCAGCGCGGTCACACCGGCCCCGGCCACCAGCGCGGACGTGTGGGCCTGGCCGCCGACGACGTACGGCCGGGCCGGGAACGTCAGCAGGGCCCGCAGCGGGGCGTCCCTGAAGACCGCGATGAGCGTGCCGACGGCGCCGAAACCGGCGGCGGCGAGCAGCACGCTGCGCCGGCGCATGGCGATGGCGGCCGCGGCCAGCGAAATGGCCTCGCCGAGCAGGACCGCGGTCTGCGTACCACCGCGCAGCGCGATCATCGTCGCCTCGAACACGGCGACCGCGCCGACCACCACGGCGACGGCCCGCACCTCGCGCGGCACCGGCAACTGCTCGATCGGCGCGGCCACCACCAGCAGCAGCACCGCGACCAGCGCGGCGGTCGCCGCACCCGGCCCACGGTCCAGCACCAGCGCCATGCTCAGGATGGGCACCGCGGCCGCCCCGAGTTGCGCGCCGCAGAACGCGGCCGGCAGCCGGCTGGACCCCGCCGTGGCCAGCCCGACCCCGGCGATCAGCACGGCACCGACGGCCGCGACGGTCTGCGCGTGGTGGTCGTGGTCGGCGGCCCGCACGACGGCGAGCACGCCGTACAGCACCGGCCACACCGCGGCCACCGCGGCCAGCACGGTCCAGCGCCGCCGCAGCACGATCGGGGCCGGGGCCAGCTGCAGGATGACGGCCATCAGCACCAGCAGCGGCGTCGCCGCCTCGGTCAGCACGGGTGCGAGCACGGCCGCCCCCGCGACGGCGCCGGCGGCCAGCGGCTGCGAGCGCCACTCGTCGGCCAGCGCGAGGCCGCCACCGGCCACCACCACGGCGGCCAGCAGCCCGAGGACCACCGGCAGGTACTCGTACAGCGCGGTGGCCGCCACCACGTCCAGGTACAGGCCGGCGACCCCGGTCGCGGCCAGCGCCACCGCGCCGGTCTGGCCACCGGGCCTGCGGTGCACCCACCATGCGACGCCGACCAGCGCAAGCGCCAGCAGGCCGCCACCGATCACCCGCGGGCCCGGCTGCAACCACCCGCGGCTGGCCGCCAGTACGAGCAGCAGCACGATGCCGAGCAGGGTCACGGCGCCGCCGGTCCAGGCCACGAGCTGCGGGCCGAGCCCCTCGCGCGACCGCGGTGCCGCCGGCAGCGGCGGGATCGGCCGCGGCGGCGCCATCGGGTACGGCGCCGGCGGTCCTGGCGGGGTGGGCGGCCCGTACGGCCCTGGCGGGGTGGGCGATCCGTACGCCCCTGGCGCGGCCTGCGGTCCGTACGCCCTTGGCGGGGTGGGCGATCCGTACGGTCCTGGTGGCCCCGGATGGCCGTACGTCCCCGGTGGACCCGGGTGGCTGTACGAACCCGCCGGCCCTGCCGGCGGCGCCCACGGCATGCCCGGAGCCGGCGGTGCCCACGGCATACCCGGAGCCGGCGGTGCCCACGGCATTCCGGGAGCCGGCGGCGTCCACGGCCTCGGCGGCGTCGCCGGCACCGCGGCCGGCCATGCCGGTGCCGGCGCGTCGCGGCCGCGCTCCCCCTCGGCAGGAGGAGTCCCGGCACCCGTGGATTCCGAGATTCCAGGAATCCTGGAATCCGGGCCGTCGTGCGTCCCCGGCGCGGGCGGCGTGCCCGTCGCGGCGTCGCCGGCCGCACCCTCGGCCGCGTCACCGCGCAGCGCGAGCAACCTGGCCTGCACGGCGGCCAGCCGCTCGGACAGCTCACCGACCTCGGCGGCGAGCCCGGCGAGGTCGGCCAGTTGATCGTCCGGTAACCCGGGACCGGTCACCCGCACAGCGTGCTGCCTCGCCCACCGTGCGCACCAGGAGACACGCGGTAGCGTTCGACCATGGAGTTTCGTCGTCTCGGCCGCAGCGGCCTGAACGTCAGCGAGATCGCGTACGGCAACTGGATCACCCACGGCTCACAGGTCGAGGAGGAGCAGGCGCACGCGTGCGTCGGGGCGGCGTTGGACGCCGCAATCACCACGTTCGACACCGCCGACGTGTACGCCGCAACCAGGGCGGAGGCCGTGCTCGGCCGCGCGCTGGCCGGCCAGCGGCGCGAGGGCCTGGAGATCTTCACCAAGCTGTACTGGCCGACCGGCCCCGGCCGCAACGACCGGGGCCTCGGCCGCAAGCACGTCATCGAGGCCTGCCACAACTCGCTGCGCCGCCTGCAGACCGACTACCTCGACGTCTACCAGGCACACCGCTACGACGACACCGTGCCGCTCGAGGAGACCATGCTGGCCTTCGCCGACCTGGTGCGCGCCGGCAAGGTGCTCTACCTGGGGGTCAGCGAGTGGACCGCGGAGCAGATCACCGCCGCCGCCGGGCTGGCCGCGGAGCTGCGGGTGAACCTGATCTCCAACCAGCCGCAGTACTCGATGCTGTGGCGGGTGATCGAGGTCGAGGTGGTCCCGGCGTGCGAGCGGCTCGGCATCGAGCAGATCGTGTGGTCGCCGATCGCGCAGGGCGTGCTCACCGGCAAGTACCGGCCGGGGCGGCCGCCGCCGAGCGGGTCCCGTGCCACCGACCAGTCCGGCGGCGCGTTCATCTCGCGCTGGCTGCGCGACGACGTGCTGAACGCCGTGGCCGACCTGGAGCCGATCGCGCGGGACTGCGGGCTCTCGATGGCTCAGCTCGCCGTGGCGTGGGTGCTGCAGAACCCGAACGTGGCCTCCGCCATCGTCGGTGCGACCCGGCCGGAGCAGGTGGCCGACAACGCCGGCGCTGCCGGCGTCACGCTGTCCGCCGACGTCATGGAGGCGATCGACAAGGCACTCGCCGGTGTGGTGACCGCCGACCCGTCCAGGACCGGCTGACCATTGCGGGTGCTACGGCTGCGGCGGGTGCAGGCTCATCGGTCCGTAGACCCGATTGCCGCCGTCCATCAGGCTCACCTGGTCGACCCCGGCGTCGAGCAGCTCTGACCAGTTCTCGCCGAGCCAGCCTTCCGCCTCGTCCTTGTCGTCGAACTCGACGCCGGGACCGTCGGCGGTCGCCCCAGCCGCGTCCTCGTAGTGCCAGCGGTAGGCCATGCCCGGTGACGGTACCGTCCGGCCCGTGGAGTTCCCCCCGATCGTCCAGCCCGACCTGAAGGCGCACCGCGAGGCCGTCGCCAGGCGCCTCGCGCCGACCGGGCCGGCCGGTTCGCTCGGGCGGCTCGAGGAGCTTGGGGTCTGGCTGGCGGCGTGCCAGGGGGTGTGCCCGCCGCGGCCGCCGGACCGGCCGCGGGTCGTGCTGTTCGCCGGCGACCACGGCATCGCGGCGCGCGTGTCGACCAACCCGCTCGAGGTCACCGCCGAGCTGGTGACGACCGTCCTGACGGGTGGCGCCGCGGTGAACGTGCTGGCCACCGCGGTCGGCGCCACCGTGCGGGTGGTCGACATGGCGGTGGACGCCGACACGCCGGCCGCCGTCGGCGAGCACAAGGTGCGCCGCTCGTCCGAGCCGATCGACGTCGCGGACGCCCTGTCGGCGCAGGAGGCGACGGCCGCCGTGCAGGCCGGCAGGGCCGTCGCCGACGACGAGGTGGACGGCGGCGCCGACCTGCTGGTGGCCGGCGACCTCGGCGCCGGCGCCAGCACGCCGGCCGCGGTGCTGGTGGCCGCGCTGACCGGCGCGGAGCCGGTGGCGGTCAACGGCTTCGACGGTGGAATGGACGGTGGCCGCCACGGCGGCATAAACAACGGCGTGGACGGCGGCATCGACGACGCGGCGTGGATGCGCAGGACCGTCGCCATCCGCGACGCGCTGCGCCGTGCCCGCCCGGTGATCACCGACCCGATCGCGCTGCTGCGCACCGCCGGTGGCGCCGACCTGGCTGCCATGGCCGGCTTCCTCGCCCAGGCCGCGGCGCGGCGCACCCCGGTGCTGCTGGACGGCCTCGTGGTCGGCGCGGCCGCGATGGTCGCCGAGGAGCTGGCCCCCGGCGCTCGGGACTGGTGGCTCGCCGGCCACCGCAGCGCCGAGCCCGCCCACGACCTGGTGCTCGGCCACCTGCAGCTCACCCCGCTCCTCGACCTCGGGATGCGCCGTGGCCAGGCCACCGGTGCCCTCGCCGCCCTACCCCTGGTACACCTCGCGGCCCGGCTGGCCGCGAGGTCGTGAGTGGTAAATGGTGCTGGAGCACCATTTACCACTCACGGGGTGCGGAGCACCCTCATCCATCCGTGGGTGTCGGGGGCGGCGCCGCGCTGGATCGCGGTGAGCGCCTTGCGCAGCCGTATGCTGATCGGCCCCGGCTCGCCGCCGCCAACCGCGAACTCGCCGCCGGCGTACCTGACCCGGCCGATCGGCGTGATCACGGCGGCGGTGCCGCAGGCGAACGCCTCGGTGATCTCGCCGGAGGCCACCTTCTTCTCCCACTCCTCGGTGGAGATCCGCCGCTCCTCCGCGGTGTAGCCGAGCTCGCGGGCCAGCGTCAGCAGCGAGTCCCTGGTGACCCCCGCCAGGATCGTGCCGGTCAGCTCGGAGGTGACCAGGTGGGCGCCCTGCCCTTCACCGAAGACGATGAACAGGTTCATGCCGCCCATCTCCTCGATCCAGCGGCGCTCGACGGCGTCCAGCCAGACCACCTGGTCGCAGCCCATCTGGGTGGCCTGGGCCTGGGCGGCCAGCGACGCGGCGTAGTTGCCGGCGAACTTCGCCGCCCCGGTGCCGCCCGGCGCGGCCCGCACGTACTCGGTGGACAGCCACACGGTGACCGGCTTGATGCCGGTGCGGAAGAACGGCCCGCTCGGCGAGGCGATCACTAAGTACAGGTAGCCGTTCGACGGGCGCACGCCGAGGCCCACATCCGTGGACACCATGAACGGCCGCAGGTAGAGCGACTCCTCGCCGCCGGCGGGCGGCACCCAGTCAACGTCGACCGCGACGAGCTCGCGCAGCGACTCCAGGAACAGCTCGTCCGGCAGCTCCGCCATGGCCATCCGGCGGGCCGACGCCCTGAACCTCGCCGCGTTGGCCTCCGGCCGGAACGAGGCGATCGAGCCGTCCGGCTGCCGGTAGGCCTTGAGGCCCTCGAAGATGGCCTGCCCGTAGTGCAGCACCATGCACGCCGGGTCGAACTCCAGCGTGCGGTACGGACCGACCTCGGCGTCGTGCCATCCGCGGTCACGGTCCCACGACACGGTCACCATGTGGTCGGTGAAGTACTGCCCGAACCCCGGGCTGGTCAGGATCTCCGACCGGCGCTGCGCAGCCAGCGGCTGCGGGTTGGGCGTGCGTGTGAACGACATAAGGGACGTCATGGTCAAACGGTAGTTGCCGCGCCGTGGCAGTTCCACCTCAGCGCAGCTCCACCTCAGCGGCGGTGGGCCCGCACGTCGAGGCGGACGTAGGTGATGTCGTAGCTGCCGTCGGCGCGGCGCAGCCGCTCGACCCCAGCCAGCGCCTCCGCCCGGAAGCCGGCCCGCGCCTGCTGCGGCATGGTGTGCTCGTAGGCCTGCAGGCACTGGCTGGACAGCCACGGGTCAGCTCCTCGCGGGTGAACGGGCGCCGCTGGGCGGCCAGCCGCACCCACCCGTCGTCCACCGAGACGCCGGCGTCCAGCAGCAGGTCGAGGTACTCGCCGGCCGGCGGGAACGTCCACGGGCTGCGCGGCCCGCCGAACCTGCCGGAGACCTCGTCGAGCATCGCGACCACGTCGGCGACGTTGTCCCCGCCGCCGGCCTCCAGCCGCAGCAGCGCGCCGGCCCGCACCAGGCCGGCCGCACCGGCCAGCACCGCGGGGTGGTCGGCCAGCGGCCAGCTTGACCGTGAAGTCGCCGCTGCCGCAGCCGATGTCCAGGATCCACGCGGTCGGCGCAAGGCTGATCCCGGCGAGGAACTCGGCGTCGTGGCGGCGGTGGTGCGCGGTGTTCGCCGCGTAGCTGAGGCCGTCCCATCCAGGGAGCCACTACTGTCCCGTATCGTGAGACAGTTGTCCCGTCATCTGGACGATCCTACGCCGCGTGGCCCCGGCGTCAACGGACGTGCGGCACGACAAAGGGTGGCTTGACGATCGTGCACGACAGCGGCCGCCCGCGCACGTCGACGGCCACCTCGCCGCCAGGCTCCAGCCCGGCCGAGGTGTCCAGCAGGGCCAGCGCGATCCCGGTTCGCAGCGTCGGCGAGAACGTGCCCGAGGTGGTCTGCCCCACCTTCTCCCCGTCGGTGGACAGCACCGGCATGTGCGGGCGCGGCACGCCGCGGCCGGTGGCCCGCAGGCCCCACAACCGGCGCGCCGGCCCGGCCTCGCGCTCGCCGAGCAGCGCGTCGCGGCCCCAGAAGGCCGGCTTGCGCCAGCCGACCGCCCAGCCGGCGCCGGCCTGCACCGGCGAGATGTCCGGCGAGAGGTCCTGGCCGTGTAGCGGGTAGCCCATCTCGGTGCGCAGCGTGTCCCGCGCGCCGAGGCCGCACGGGCGGCCGTGCAGCGCAGCGGCCGCGCCGGTGAGCGCCGCCCACAGCGCCGGCGTGTCGTCCCAGGCCGGCAGCAGCTCGTAGCCGTGCTCGCCGGTGTAGCCGGTGCGGCACACCCGCACCGGCCGGCCGTCCCACTCGGCGTCCACGAACGCCATGTACTCCAGCTCGGACGGCAGCCCGACGGCGGCCAACACCCGCGCCGACGCCGGCCCCTGCACGGCGAGCACCCCGTACCCGGTGTGCTGGTCGGTCACCTCGATCCCGTCCGGAGCGGCGTCCTGCAGGCGTGCGACGACCTCGGCGGTGTTCGCGGCGTTCGGCACGCAGAACACCTCGCCGTCGCCGACCAGGTAGACGATCAGGTCGTCAATCACGCCACCGTCCCCGGTGCAGCACAGCGTGTACTGCGCCCTGCCAGCGCCGATGCGGCCGAGGTCGTTGCTGAGGCACTCGTTGACGAACCGCGCCGCGCCGGCGCCGACCACGCTGGCCTTGCCGAGGTGGCTCACGTCGAACACGCCGACGCTCTCGCGTACCGCGGTGTGCTCGGCGATCACGCCGTCCGGGTACTGGATCGGCATGTGCCAGCCGCCAAACTCGGCCATGGTCGCGCCGAGCTCGCGGTGCAGCCTGTGAAGCGGGCTCTGCCGCAGGTTCGTCGTCACGAGGTCGGACCGTACCGACCGCGAGCGGCCGCCGTTAGCATCTCGAAGCAACTCGTGCACTGGAGGACCCTGTGACCACCCCGAAGCTCGCCCTCACCGACTCCACCGCGGCGTCGGCAACCGCGGACGCTGTCGTGATCGGCACGGTGCAGGGCGCGGACGGGCTGCGGCTCGCACCAGGCGCCGAAGGGCTGGACGAGGCGTTCGACGGCGGGCTGCTGGACACGCTCGTGCTGCTCGGCGCGAGCGGCAAGGCCGACGAGGTGGTCAAGCTGCCGACCCGCGGCGCCGTCGGCGCGCCGGTGCTGGTCGCCGTCGGGCTCGGCAAGCCGAACCGCGACGGCACGGTCAGCGCCGAACAGGCGCGCCGGGCCAGCGGCGCGGCGGCCCGCGCGCTCACCGGGGTCGGCACCGCCGTCACCACGCTGTCCACTGTGGACCTCGGCGCCGCCGCGGAGGGCTCGGTGCTCGGCGCGTACGCGTTCACCCGGTACCAGTCGGACAACGGCAGCAAGCCGCTGAGCCGCAAGCCACTGGGCCGGGTCGAGCTGCTCGTGCCGTCCTCGACGGACCGCAAGGCCGTTGCCGAGCTCAAGCGGGCCGCCGTCGTCGCCGAGGGCGTGACCGCCGCGCGGGACCTGGTGAACACGCCGCCCAACGACCTCTACCCCGCCTCGTTCGCCGAGCGGGCCGCCGAGCTGGCCGGCAAGGCCGGCATGGACGCCGAGGTGCTCGACGAGAAGGCGCTGCGCCGCGGTGGTTTCGGCGGGGTGCTCGGGGTGGGCCTCGGCTCGTCACGCCCGCCGAGGCTGGTGCGGCTGCGCTACGCACCGGCACGCCCGCGGGCCAGGGTGGCGCTGGTCGGCAAGGGCGTCACGTTCGACACCGGCGGCATCTCGATCAAGCCGTCGCAGGACATGGAGGTGATGACCAGTGACATGGCCGGCGGCGCCGCGGTGCTCATGGCGGCCGTGACGGCGGCCCGGCTGAAGCTGCCGGTCGAGGTGATCGCCACCGTGCCGATGGTCGAGAACATGCCCTCCGGCACCGCGTACCGGCCTGGCGACGTGCTCACCATGTACGGCGGCAAGACCGTCGAGGTGCTCAACACCGACGCGGAGGGCCGGCTGATCCTTGCCGACGCGATCGTCCGTGCCTGCCAGGACGAGCCGGACTACCTCATCGAGACGTCCACCCTCACCGGCGGGCAACTCGTCGCGCTCGGCGGGCGGATCGCCGGCGTGATGGGCGAGCAGCGGCTGCGCGACCGGGTCGCCGCGCACGCCCAGGCCACCGGCGAGGGCGGCTGGGCCATGCCGCTGCCCGAGGAGCTGCGTGCCGACCTGGACTCCAAGCTCGCGGACATCGCCAACGTCACCGGCCACCGCTGGGCGTCCATGCTCATCGGCGGCGTGTTCCTGCAGGAGTTCGTCGCCGACGGCGTGCCGTGGGCCCACGTCGACGTGGCCGGGCCGGCGTACAACACCGGCACGCCCTACGGCTACACCGGCAAGGGCGGCACCGGCGTCCCCGTCCGCACCCTCTGCGCCGTCCTCGCCGACATCGCCGCCAACGGCTGAGCCGCCGGGAAAGGCGCGGCGGCCGCCGGCAAGGGCGACAATGCCAGGCGTGATCGTCGACAGACTCCGAGTGGCGGCCGGGTACGCCGGTCTGGCGCTGCCCGCCTTGCACGGCCTGATCAGGGCGGGACTGATCGCCCCGATGCGACCCGACCGGCTGGTCGGCATGCTCGCCGGCCTCGGCCGCTCAGGGCTCACCGCGGCGGCCTCCAGCGCGCTGGGCGCAGCGCGACACCCGAACCGGCCGGCGGTGATCGACGACGCCGGCGTGCTGACGTTCGCCGAGCTGGAGGCCGACTCGGCGGCGGTGGCCGGTGCGCTGCGCTCCGGGTACGCGGTCGGGCCAGGGCGCACGGTCGGCGTGCTGTGCCGCAACCACCGGTGGTTCGTGCTGGCGGCGCTGGCCGCCTCCCGGCTCGGTGCGAACCTGGTGCTGCTCAACACCGGGTCCGCCGCGCCGCAGCTCGGCGCCGTACTCGACCGCGAGCGGGTGGACCTGCTCGTGGCCGACGAGGAGTTCGGCGAGCGGATCGATGCCGCCGGCTACCGGCGCAGGCCGCGGGTCTGGGCGTGGTACGACGGCGCGCCGCCAGGTGACACGCTGCAGGCCATGGCCGACGCCGGCGCCGCTGCACCGGCGCGGCCGGCCAGGCAGGGCAAGGTCGTGATCATGACCTCGGGCACCACCGGCACGCCGAAGGGCGCGCCGCGCCAGCCCGACCCGCTCGCCCTGCTCGGTTCGACGGCCAGCATGCTCACCCGCGTGCCGGTGCGCTCCGGCGAGCCCATGCTGGTCGCGCCGCCGGCGTTCCACGCGCTGGGCTTCGGGTACCTCATGGTGGGCCTGTTCGTCGGCGCGCCGGTGCTGTTGCAGCGCAGGTTCGACCCGGTCGAGACGCTCGACGCGCTGCACCGGCACGACGCCGGCTCCCTCATCGCCGTCCCCGTCATGCTGTGCCGGCTGCTCGAGGTGCCGCCCGAGCTGCGACACCGGCCGCGGCGGCTGCGTGCGGTGGTCTGCAGCGGCTCCGCGCTGAGCCCGTCGCTCGCCGCCGCGTTCATGGACGCCTTCGGCGACGTGCTGCACAACCTGTACGGCTCGTCGGAGATCGCGTGGGCCAGCCTGGCCACCCCGTCGGAGCTGCGCGCGGCGCCCGGCACGGTCGGCCGGCCGCCGCGCGGCACCACGGTGCGAATTCTCGACGGCGAGGGCCGCGAGCTTCCGACCGGCGAGGTCGGCCGCATCTTCGTTGGCAGCGGCCTCGCGTTCGAGGGCTATACCGGCGGCGACACCAAGGAGACCGTCGACGGCCTGCTGGCCACCGGCGACCTCGGACACTTCGACCAGCACGGGCTGCTCTTCGTCGACGGCAGGGGCGACGACATGATCGTCTCCGGCGGCGAGAACGTCTTCCCGCAGGAGGTCGAGGAGTGCCTTGCCGCGCACCCCGCGGTGGCCGAGGTCGCTGTGGTCGGCGTCCCCGACGATCAGTTCGGCCAGCGCCTCGCCGCGTACGTGGTGCTCCGCCCCCGCGCTGCCGCCACCGTCGAGGACCTCGAGGACCACGTCCGGGCCAATCTCGCCCGCTTCAAGGTCCCACGCGAGGTCCACTTCCGCGACACTCTCCCCCGCAATGCCACCGGCAAGGTCCTCCGCAACCAGCTCGGCGAGCCCTGACGGCCACGCGGCTCGGCGGACACGGCCGTCGGCGGACACGGCCGCCGGCGGTCAGTTGGCGACGTCGACCTTGGCGGTGATCTTCGTCGGGGTCACCCTGACGACCATCTCGGGTGGCACGGCATTGCGGCGCCCGTACTCATCGGCGCGGTCGGCGCCCATGTAGCGGCCGCCGATGCGGGTACCCCACCGCAGCAGCTCGTCGGGGTCGGTGCTGACCATCGTCGTGCCGGCGAGCGTCACGAAGGCGAAGGGCGGCCGCTCGTCGTCCCAGCACAGGCACACCCGGCCGTCGCGCAGGATGGCCTTGCCCTTGAGGGTGTCGGCCGAGGTCATGAACACGACGTGGTCGCCGTCCAGGTCGACCCACACCGGGGCGACGTGCGGCGAGCCGTCGGCGCGGACCACGGCCAGCTTGGCGGTGCGGGCCGGCACGGCCGAGACGAACTCGCGCCACCAGCCGTCCGGCGCGTCGGTGTATCCCATGGCGCGCCACGATAGGCCGATGAGCGCACACGAGCACAGCTACCGGGTCACGGTCAGCTGGACCGGCAACCGCGGGGCGGGTACGGCGTCCTACCGTGGCTACGACCGCACGACCGAGGTACGGGCCGATGGCCCGCCCACGATCGCGGGCTCCTCGGACCCCACGTTCCGCGGCGACCCGCGGCGATGGAACCCGGAGCAGCTGCTGGTCGCCGCGCTGTCGCAGTGCCACCTGCTGGCGTACCTGCACGTTGCGGCGGACTCCGGGGTGGTCGTGGTGGCCTATCAGGACGACGCCGCCGGGACCATGGTCACCGACGCCACCGGCGGCGGCCGGTTCACCGAGGTCGTGCTGCGACCGCGGGTCGAGGTGGCCGACGCGAGCATGGTCCAGAGCGCCACCGCGCTGCACGGGAGGGCGCACGAGCTGTGCTTCATCGCCAACTCGGTGGCGTTCCCGGTGCGCCACGAGCCGGCGACCTCAGCCGGTGCCTAGGTCGCGCTGCCGCCGCTCGCGCTCGCGGAGGATCTTCTGCCTGGCGTCGTAGTCGCGCATCCGCTGCGGGTATCCGACGAGCGCGACGTCGTAGATCGGCATCCTGAGCTGGCGCGCGAACTTGCGCGCGGCGTCCGGGCCGGCCACCCGCCGCCTCGTCCACTCGCCGTCGTGGGCCACCAGCACCACGGTGGTCGCGGTGACCGCGGTCCGCGGCTCGACGAACGCCTCGACGCCGCGCCGGGTCGCGGCCCATTCGCGCAGGTGCGCCGTGTCGGCGCCGTCGGCCGCCCGCGGCCCGGCACCGGGGCCGCGCCGCCGCAGCCGGTTGAACAGTCCCACAGCTCCCAACCTCCCATGTGCCGTGCGGGGGCACCCCGCACCCCAGCGATCATCCCAGCGGGCGCCGGGTCACGTCGCCAGTACACCGCGCATGGTGACAAGATGGCTGCTGGTCCATTCGTACCCGGTGAAGGAGTTCCCGTGACCGATCAATCCGCCGACGTTGTGATCCTCGGCGGCGGCTCGGGTGGCTACGCGTGCGCGTTCCGCGCGGCCGAACTCGGCATGTCCGTCGTGGTCGTCGAGAAGGACAAGCTCGGCGGCACCTGCCTGCACCGCGGGTGCATCCCGACCAAGGCGCTGCTGCACGCCGCTGAGGTGGCCGATCTGGCCCGCGAGGGCGACCAGTTCGGCGTCAAGTCCTCGCTCGAGGGCATCGACATGGCCGGCGTGAACACCTACAAGGACGGCGTGGTGTCCCGGCTCTACAAGGGCCTGCAGGGGCTGGCCAAGGCGCGCGGCATCACCTACGTCGAGGGCACCGGCACGTTCGTGCAGGGGTCTGGCTCGGGTGCGGGTGTCCCGCAATATGCGGTGGAGGCGGACGGCCAGCGCTACACCGGCCGCAACGTGGTGCTCGCCACCGGCTCCTACGCCAGGACGCTGCCCGGCCTCGAGATCGCCGGCCGGGTCATGACGTCGGACCAGGCCCTGAACCTGGACTTCGTGCCGGAGCGGGTCGTCGTGCTCGGCGGCGGGGTGATCGGCGTCGAGTTCGCCAGCGTGTGGCGTTCCTTCGGCGCCGAGGTGACGATCGTCGAGATGCTGCCCCGGCTCGTGCCGCTGGAGGACGAGTGGTGCTCCAAGCAGCTCGAACGGGCCTTCAGGCGGCGCGGCATCGGGTACAAGACCGGGGTGCGGTTCACCGGCGCCGACGCCGGCGACAGCGCCGTGTCGGTCAAACTCGAGTCCGGCGAGCAGCTCGACGCCGACCTGCTGCTGGTGGCGGTCGGCCGCGGCCCGAACACCGCCGGCCACGGCTACGACGAGGCCGGCGTCACGATGGACCGCGGCTGGGTGCTCACCGACGAGCGGCTGCGCACCAACCTGGACGGCGTGTACGCGGTCGGTGACATCGTGCCCGGCCTGCAGCTCGCCCACCGCGGCTTCCAGCAGGGCATCTTCATCGCCGAGGACATCGCGGGCCTCGCTCCGCAACCCATCGACGAGGCCGGCATCCCGCGGGTCACCTACTGCGACCCCGAGGTAGCCTCTGTCGGGCTCACCGAGGTGCAGGCCAAAGAGCGCTACGGCGACGCCGAGACCTTCGTCTACGACCTGGCCGGCAACGGCAAGAGCCAGATCCTGAAGACCGCTGGCGGGGTGAAGCTGGTCAAGGCGCCGGATGGCCCCGTGGTCGGCGTGCACATGGTCGGCGCCAGGGTCGGCGAGCTGATCGGCGAGGCGCAACTGATCTTCAACTGGGAAGCGTACCCGGACGACGTCGCGCCGCTCGTGCACGCGCACCCCACCCAGACCGAGGCCCTCGGCGAGGCGCACCTCGCCCTGGCCGGCAAGCCACTGCACGTCCACGGCTGAGCCCATCCCGCCTCAACCGCGCAGCAACCAGCAACGAGGAGTCTGCACACATGGCCTTCTCCGTCCAGATGCCGGCGCTCGGGGAGAGCGTCACGGAGGGCACCGTCACCAGGTGGTTGAAGCAGGAGGGCGACGAGGTCGCCGTCGACGAGCCGTTGCTCGAGGTGTCCACCGACAAGGTGGACACCGAGATCCCGTCTCCCATCGCCGGCGTGCTCAGCAAGATCGTCGTCGGTGAGGACGAGACCGTCGAGGTCGGCGCCGAACTGGCGGTGATCAGCGCGTCCGGCGAGAAGAGGGACGACTCGACCGGGCCACCCCAGCAGGCGCAGCCGTCGCAGGAGGACGAGCCGGCGACCGAGCCGGCCGAGGCACCGGCGCAGGCGCCGGCGCGGGCATTTGCGCAGGCGCCGTCCACCGAGCAGCAGGAGCCCGCCGCCAGGCCCGCCGCGGACACCGGCGCGCCGGCGCGCGACGGTGGTGGCACACCGGTGACCATGCCGGCGCTCGGCGAGTCCGTCACCGAGGGCACCGTGACCCGCTGGCTCAAGCAGGTCGGCGACTCCGTCGCGGTGGACGAGCCGCTGCTCGAGGTGTCCACCGACAAGGTCGACACCGAGATCCCGTCGCCGGTGGCCGGCACCGTGCTGGAGATCAACGTCGGCGAGGACGAGACGGCGGAGGTCGGAACACAGCTGGCCATGATCGGCAGCGGCGCGGCGTCGCCGGCGCAGACCCGGCCGGACCCGCAGCGGCCGGCCACCGAGCAGGCTGCCGGCACCGACCAGCAACAACCTGGCCAGGTCTGGTCGATCGATGACCAGGCCGCGCGCCAGCCGACGCCTCAGCCGCCCGCCAAGCAGGCACCGTCCCCGCAGGCGCCAGCTCAGCCACAGCCGTCCCAGCAGGCACCGTCCCCGCAGGCGCCGGCTCAGCCGCAGCCTGGCCGAGCGCCGGCCGCCCCGGCGACCGACGGCCAGCCCCCCGCGGCGCCATACGTCACCCCGCTGGTCCGCAAGCTGGCCACCGAGCACGACGTGGACCTCTCGGTGATCAAGGGCACCGGCGTCGGTGGCCGCATCCGCAAGCAGGACGTGCTCGCCGCCGCCGACGCCGCCAAGGCGCAACCGGAGCCGGCGCCCCAGCCGGCGGTCGCGGCGGCGGCACCGAGCCAGCCAACCCCGGCAGCCACGAGGCAGGTCAGCGCGCTGCGCGGGCGGACCGAGAAGATGTCCCGGCTGCGCCAGGTGATCGCCAAGCGGATGGTCGAGTCGTTGCAGACCTCGGCGCAGCTGACCACGGTGGTCGAGGTCGACGTGACCAGGATCGCCAGGCTCAGGGACCGCGCCAAGCGCGACTTCGAGGCCCGCGAGGGCGTCAAGCTGTCGTTCCTGCCGTTCTTCGCCAAGGCCGCCATCGAGGCGCTCAAGCAGCACCCCAAGCTGAACGCGTCGATCAACAGCGAGACCAACGAGGTGACCTACTACGGCGCCGAGCACCTCGGCATCGCGGTGGACACCGAGCGCGGGCTGCTGGTGCCGGTGATCCATGACGCCGGCGACCTGAACATCTCCGGCCTGGCCAGGCGGATCGCCGACCTCGCGGACCGGACGAGGAACAACAAGGTCACCCCCGACGAGCTCGGCGGCGGCACGTTCACGCTGACGAACACCGGCAGCCGCGGCGCGCTGTTCGACACGCCGATCATCAACCAGCCCCAGGTGGCGATCCTCGGCACCGGCGGGGTGGTCAAGCGGCCGGTCGTGATCAGCGATGAGAACGGCGACACCATCGCGATCCGCCCGATAATGTTCCTCGCGCTGTCCTACGACCACCGCCTCGTCGACGGCGCTGACGCGGCCCGGTTCCTCGTCACCATCAAGGAACGCCTGGAAGAAGGCAACTTCGAGGCTGACATCTAGCCCTTCCCAAGGTTCGTCGGCCACGATCGCGGTATGCGGATCGTCGTTTCCGGGTCGTCCGGCTTCGTTGGCACGGCGCTCCGGTCTGCGCTGCGGCGGGCGGGCCACGAGGTGGTTCGGCTGGTGCGGCGCACGCCGGCGGCCGAGGACGAGCGCGGCTGGGACCCGCCGACCGGCAGGCTGGACGACGGCGCCCTTGACGGCGCCGACGCGGTGGTCAACCTGTGCGGCGCCGGGGTGGGTGACCGGCGCTGGACCGGCGCGTACAAGCAGCTGATCAGGGACAGCCGCATCGAGCCGACCGACGTGCTGGCCAGGGCGGTCGCCGAGCGCGGCGTGCCGGTGCTGGTCAACGGGTCGGCGACGGGTTACTACGGCGACACCGGGGACACCGTCGTCGACGAGTCCTCCCCGGTTGGCGCCGACTTCCTCGCCGAGGTGTGCCGGGACTGGGAGGCCGCGACCAGGCCGGCGAAGGATGCCGGCGCGCGGGTGGTGCTGCTGCGCACCGGCGTGGTGCTGGCCCGCTCGGGCGGCATCCTCGGCCAGATGCTTCCGGTCTTCCGGCGTGGCCTCGGCGGGCGGTTGGGCAACGGCCGGCAGTACCTGCCGTGGGTCTCGATGGCCGACCAGCTCGCGGCCACCCTGTTCGTGATCGAGAACGACGGCGTGCACGGGCCGGTCAACATCACCGGCCCAGGGCCGGTCACCAACGCCACCTTCACCCGCGAGCTGTCCGCGGTGTTGCGCCGGCCGGCGCCCTGGGTGATGCCGGCGTTCCTGCTGCGCCTGGTGCTTGGCGAGTTCGCCGAGGACGTGCTGGGCAGCCAGCGCGTGGTGTCCCGCGTGCTGCCTGAGCACGGCTACCGGTTCGTGCACCCGACGCTGCGGTCGGCGCTGGAGGCCGCGGTCGCAGGGTGACTCCGCTGGTGACCTGGCCGGCGTAAGGTCGGACGGGTGAGCCGGTCCTGCCGCCTGTCCGACCAGCCGGTGCGCGCCCGGTGGCTCGGCACCGTCGACTACCTCGACGCGTGGGAGCGGCAGCGCGCACACGCCGACGCCCGCGCCGACGGCGCCGGGCCGGACGTGCTCATGCTGCTGGAACACCCGTCCGTGTACACCGCGGGGCGCCGCACCACGCCGGCCGACCGGCCGGCCGACGGCACTGGGCTCGTTGAAAACATTCCTGTTATCGACGTCGACCGCGGCGGCAAGATCACCTGGCACGGCCCTGGCCAGCTCGTCGGCTACCCCATCGTCGGCCTGCGGCAGCCGTACGACGTCGTCGACTACGTGCGCCGGCTGGAGCAGGCGCTGATCGCGGTGGTCGACGGGCTCGGCGTGCCATGCGGCCGGGTGGACGGCCGCTCTGGCGTGTGGCTGGCCGCCGACCACCGCGGGCCGGAGCGCAAGGTCGCCGCCATCGGGGTGCGGGTGCAGCGCGGCGTGACCCTGCACGGCTTCGCGCTCAACTGCGAGCCCGACCTCGCCGCGTTCGACCGCATCGTGCCGTGCGGCATCACCGACGCGGGGGTCACCTCGCTGTCCGCCGAGCTCGGCCGCCCTGTCCCCGTCGCCGAGGTGCTGCCGGCCGCCCGCGACGCCGTGCTGGCCGTGCTCGACGGCGTGATCCCCGTCGTGCCGCACGACCTGCCGCCGAGGCACGCCGTACCCGCCGGCATCACCCTCGCCCTCGACCCCGCCCTGCGCTTCTGATCGCCTGCGCTCCGAGCCCGCCCGCGGTCCGAGCCGACCGCTGCCCAACCATGATCACCGGAACTGTCGGCTGGGAGCCTCACACCGGCGGGCCCCGTCGTCGCCCTCGCCCGTCGCAGTGATCCGCAGGCTGGCGAAGGCGGCGACGACCTGCCTGGTCACCGGCAGCATGGCCGGGGTGGCCAGCCGCTCGGACAGCGGCCGGTAGGGCACCGTCGCCCACAGGCAGACGACCCAGGCACGGTCCCCGACGTACACCTGGCCGCCGTCGCCGACGACCGTGATCTCCCGCAGGGTCGCGTCGTGGTCGAGGCCGGGGAATAGCGCACGGGCCTGAGCCGAACCGGCCGGCACGAACTCGAGGGGCACGAGCTGCGGTTGCGCGGCGAGCCAGCGGGAGAACCGGCGGCACAGCCCGCAGCCCTCGTCGTACAGCACCGTGAGCCGGCGCACGGCGCCCGTTGCGGAACAGCGTCCGCGCGACCCAGATCGTCGGCGGAATGCTCACCAGCAGGTAGCCGCCGTAGGCAACAATTTCAGGTCCATGACCCGACCCCTATCTTGAACGCGTTCAACTCCATGCCCAGACAATACGCCTCAAAATTGAACACGTTCAAGAGCGTCAAGGCAGGGCGGCCGGCATCGCCGCGCGAGCCGGCGGCCGTAAGGTGCCGGCATGGCGAAGTGGACGGCTGACGACATCCCAGACCAGAGCGGGCGGACCGTGCTCGTCACCGGGGCGAACTCCGGCCTGGGCCTGCACACGTCGCAAGCCCTGGTCGCCAAGGGCGCGCGGGTGCTGATGGCGTGCCGCAGCCCCGAGCGCGGCGAGGCGGCCGTGCTGGACGTCAACGAGGCGGCCAAGGACGACGGCGCCGCCGAGCTGGTCACGCTCGACCTCGCCGACCTGGCGTCGGTGCGCGCGGCGGCGGCCGAGGTCCGCGAGCGCACCGGGGACGCGCTCGACGTACTGGTCAACAACGCCGGCGTGATGGCAACCCCGCAGCGCACCACGGCGGACGGCTTCGAGCTGCAGCTCGGCACGAACCACATCGGGCACGCCGCGCTCACCTGGCTGCTCATGCCGGCCCTGCGATCTGGCCCGCATGCCAGGGTGGTGACCGTGTCGAGCCTGCTGCATCAGCGCGGTGGGCTGGACGTGACCGACCTGAACTTCGAGCGGCGCGGCTACAACGGGTGGGCGGCCTACAGCCAGTCCAAGATCGCCAATCTGCTGTTCGCGTTCGAGCTGGACCGAAGGGCCCGTGCCGCCGGGCTGGACCTGCTGAGCGTCGCGGCCCACCCCGGCCTTTCCGACACCGAGCTGACGAGCAACATGATGCTGTCCCGCGGCTCGGCACTGCTGGCCCAGGTGGCCGACTTCTTCACCGGCCTGGTCGCCCAGTCCGCCGAGCACGGTGCGCTGCCACTGCTGCACGCGGCGACCGCGCCGGACGTCACCGGCGGGCAGTTCTACGGGCCGGACGGGTTCCAGCAGATGCGCGGCCACCCGACGCTGGTCCGCGCGAGCAAGCAGGCCAACGACCCCGGTACGGCGGCCCGGCTGTGGCAGCTCACCGCCGAGCTGAGCGGAGTGACGCCCGATCCGGCGTAAGGTTGTTCGCGTGACGGTGGCGCCCGATGGTCGACGGCTGCTGAGGCTGGAGGCTCGCAACAGCGAGACCCCGATCGAGCGCAAGCCCCCGTGGATCCGCACCAGGGCGCGGATGGGCCCGCAGTTCACCGAGCTCAAGGCGCTGGTGCGGCGGGAGGGCCTGCACACCGTGTGCGAGGAGGCCGGCTGTCCCAACATCTACGAGTGCTGGGAGGACCGCGAGGCCACGTTCCTGATCGGCGGCGACCAGTGCACCCGCCGGTGCGACTTCTGCCAGATCGACACCGGCAAGCCGGCCGCGCTTGACCGCGACGAGCCGCGCAGGGTCGCCGAGTCGGTGCAGGCCATGGGGCTGCGCTACGCAACGGTCACCGGTGTGGCCCGCGACGACCTGCCGGACGGCGGCGCCTGGCTCTACGCCGAGACCGTGCGGCAGATCCACGCGCTCAACCCCGGCACCGGCGTCGAGCTGCTCATCCCCGACTTCGACGCGGTCCCGGCCGCGCTGTCGGAGGTCTTCGGCTCGCGGCCGGAGGTGCTCGCGCACAACCTCGAGACCGTGCCGCGGATCTTCCGGCGGATCCGCCCTGGGTTTCGCTACCCGCGGTCCCTCGAGGTGATCACCCGCGCCCGCGAGGCCGGCCTGGTCACCAAGTCCAACCTGATCCTCGGGATGGGCGAGACCGTGGACGAGGTGCGCTCGGCCATGCGCGACCTGCACGACGCCGGCTGCGAGATCCTGACCATCACCCAGTACCTGCGCCCCAGCGTGCGGCACCACCCGGTGCAGCGGTGGGTCAGGCCGGAGGAGTTCGTCTCGCACGCTCGGGCCGCCGAGGAGCTTGGCTTCGCCGGCGCGATGGCCGGGCCGCTGGTGCGCTCGTCCTACCGGGCCGGCCGGCTGTACGCGCAGGCCTTGGGCCGCCGCGGCGAGCCGCTGCCGGCGGCGCTGGAGCACCTCGCCGGGCAGGGCCCCGCCGCGCAGGAGGCGGCATCCCTGCTGGCGCGGTAACCCGCTCCCTGCTGGCGCTGGGACCCGATCCCTGCTGGCGCTGGGACCCGCCTGGCGGCCGTATCCTGACTGCCATGGCCGAGAAGAAGGACAGGGCCGCCAAGAAGCAGGCGGCGCGGGCAAAGCGGGCCGAGTCGCGCGCCAGGCGCCGGCAGATCTACGAGGCGTTCAAGATGCAGCGGCGCGAGGACAAGTGGCTGCTGCCGCTGATGATCGGCGCGCTGCTGCTCTCCGTCGCGGTGATCTTCGGCCTCGGCTTCATCTGGGGCGTGCAGTGGGTCGTGCTGCCGTTCGCCGTCGGCGTCGGGGTGCTGCTCGCCGTCCTGATCTTCGGCCGCAGGGTGCAGCGCAACGTCTACGCCAAGGCGGACGGCCAGCCGGGCGCGGCCGCCTGGGCGCTGGAGAACCTGCGCGGGCGGTGGAAGGTGACCCCGGCCGTCGCCGGCACCACCCAGCTCGACGCCGTGCACCGGGTGATCGGCCGGCCGGGTGTCGTGCTCGTCGCCGAGGGCGCGCCGCACCGGGTCAAGCCGTTGCTGGCCCAGGAGAAGAAGCGGGTGTCCCGGCTGGTCGGCGACACCCCGATCTACGACGTGATGGTCGGCGTCGACGATGGCCAGGTGCCGCTGCGCCGGCTCCAGCGGCACATCATGAAGCTGCCGCGCAACATCACGGTGAAGCAGGTGGACAGCCTGGAGAGCAAGCTGGCAGCCTTGGGCAGCCGCGGAGCCGCCCTGCCCAAGGGGCCCATGCCGCAGGGCGCCAAGATCCGCAACCTGCAGCGCACCGTCCGCCGCCGCTGATGGCGTGCCTCCAAGTACCACCATTGCGGTGAAGATGGGCCTTTAACTACAGCCATACCGCAGGTGGCCAGCGTGGGAAAAGCTCGTATACCAGCCCCCCGGCTCATGACCCTCACTCGTCCGAGGCCGTACGCTGCCCGCCGGGATAACCCGGAGTGAGACGACTCGGGCCGTTCAAGAAAGGCTTTGGCGCATGAGAAACCGGACTGGGCGGCTGATCACACACGCCGCCGTGGTGGCGTTGTCGGCCACGGCACTCGGCGTCATCGGAGTGGCACCGGCGCAGGCGATCTCCCCCGACGTGGTCATCAGCCAGGTGTACGGCGGGGGCGGCAACACCGGCGCGCCGTACACCAACGACTTCGTCGAGCTGTACAACCGCGGCACCGACCCCGTGTCGGTGGTCACCTGGTCGGTGCAGTACGCGAGCGCGACCGGCACCGGGAACTTCGCGGCGAACAGCCCGACCGCGCTGCCGCCGATGACGCTGCAGCCCGGCCAGTACCTGCTCGTGCAACTCGCCGGCGGTGTCAACGGTGTGCCGCTGCCCACTCCGGACGCGACCGGCACGACGAACATGTCCGCCACCGCTGGCAAGGTTGCGCTGGTCACCACCACGACCGGGCTGGCCTGCAACGGCGGGTCCACTCCGTGCAGCCCGGACCAGACGGCGCTCATCAAGGACCTCGTCGGGTACGGCAGTGCGAACTTCTTCGAGGGGCCCGCGGCCGCCCCCGCGGGGTCGAACACGACCTCCCTGCTGCGCAACGGCGACGGCTCCGTGGACACCGACAACAACTCCGCCGACTTCGTCGCCGGCCCGCCGAACCCGCGCAACAGCGGCTTCGTGCCACCGCCGCCTCCTCCGACCGGCTGCGACGTCCCGACCACCCACGAGATCGCGCAGGTCCAGGGCTCCGGCGACGCGTCGCCGCTGGCCGGCAGCGCGGTCCGCGTCGAGGGCGTCGTCACCGGTGACTTCCAGGGCACCGACCAGTTGCGCGGCTTCTACTTCCAGGACGACACCCCCGACGCCGACCAGGCGACGTCCGACGGCCTGTTCGCCTTCAGCACCCTCCCGGTCAGCCTCGGCGACCGCGTCCGGGTGAACGGCACCGCCATCGAGTTCAACGGCCTGACCGAGCTGTCACCGGTGACCGCGGTCGACGTCTGCGGCACCGGGTCCATCCAGCCGGCGAGCTACGACCTGCCGCGCCCCCAGGGCACGACGTTCGAGCCGGTTGAGGACGTCCTGGTCACCTTCCCCGAGCCGCTCACCGCGACGGAGCACTTCCAGCTCGGCCGGTTCGGCGAGATCACGGTGTCGGCCGACGGCCGGCTGCTGCAGCCGACCGACCGGGTCGCGCCGGGCCCGCCGGCCGCCGACGCGCTCGACCTGGCCAACCGCCGGCGGCTGCTCATCGACGACGGCTCGAATGTGCAGAACCCCCCGACCGTGCCGTACCTGTCCCCGCAGGCCGTCCGGATCGGCGACACCGCCACCGGCGCCACCGGCATCCTGAGCTTCGGCTTCGGCCTGTACCGGCTTGAGCCCACGCAGCCGATCTCGTTCGCAAGGACGAACCCGCGGCCGACCGCGCCGGACCCGGTCGGCGGCGAGATCAGGGTCGCGAGCTTCAACACGCTCAACTACTTCACCACCACCCGCGACGTGAACCCCAACGCCAGGGGCGCCGACAACGCCACCGAGTTCCAGCGCCAGCAGGCCAAGGAGGTCGCCGCGATCACCGGGCTGAACGTCGACGTCGTCGGGCTGATGGAGGTGGAGAACAACGGCGCGACGGCCATCGGCTCGCTGGTCGACGCGCTGAACGCGGCCACGGGCGCCGGCACCTACGCGTACATCACCGACCCGGTGCTGAACCCGCCCAACGAGTTCGGCGGGCAGTTCGGCACCGACGCCATCAAGGTCGCGATGATCTACCGGCCGGCGGCGGTCACCCCGGTCGGCGCCGCCCAGTCCTCCGGCGACCCGGTCTTCAGCCGGCCACCGCTGGTCCAGACGTTCAGCCCGGTCGGCGGCGGCGAGCAGTTCACCGTGATCGGCAACCACTTCAAGTCGAAGAGCTGCGGCGGCGCGACCGGCGCCGACCTGGACCAGGGCGACGGCCAGAGCTGCTTCAACGCCCGCCGCGTGCTGCAGGCGACCGCGCTGGCCAGCGTGCTCGACGGCCTGGACGTGCCGAATCCGCTGATCATCGGCGACCTCAACGCCTACACCGAGGAGGACCCGATCCACACGCTCGAGGCGGCCGGCTACACCGGGCTGTCCGGGCTTTTCGTGCCGGACGACAAGCGCTACAGCTTCGTGTTCGACGGGCTGTCCGGCGAGCTCGACCACGGCCTGGCCGGCCCAGAGGTGCTGGACAACGTCACCGGGACCGCGATCTGGCACATCAACGCGGACGAGCCGCTGATCCTGGACTACAACACCGAGTTCAACCCGCCCGGCCTCTACCAGCCGGACCAGTACCGCACGTCCGACCACGACCCGCTGGTCGTCGGCCTCGAGCTGGACACCGCTCCGGCGGCGCCGGCCGTCTCCGCGGTCGCCGGCTGGAACGCCGCGACGGTCAACTGGACGGCACCGGACACCGGCGGGGCCGCGATCACCGGATACACCGTGCGAGCCGTTGCCGGCGGCAACGTGGTCGCCTCGGTGTCGCTCGGCCCTGACGCGCGGTCGTACACCTTCGGTGGGCTCACCAACGGCGTGCCGCACACCTTCGAGGTGCTGGCCGCCAACACCGTCGGCACCGGGCCGGCCGGCACGGCGACCGGTACGCCGTTCACGCCGCTGCACTACACCAGGCTGGACGCCGCCGTGCAGTGCCCGGCGTTCACCGTGGCCAACCCCAACGCCTTCCCGGTGAGCTTCACCTGGGCGAGCACGCTGCCGCAGGTCGGCACCGGTGTAGTGGCCGCCGGCGCGACCGTGCCACTGTCCGCGCAGTTCGCACCGCGCGGGCCGACGAGGCTGGTGGTGTTCGCCGGCGCCCAACCGCAGGACACCGTGCTCGGCCGATGTTGAACGCTTCCGTGAGTGGTAAATGGTGCTATAGCACCATTTACCACTCACGACTTATCCACAGGCACTGTGGATAAGTCGGCGGTCAGGGCAGCAGCAGCGCCTCGGCGTGGTCGAGGAGGCGCCGCAGCTTGGCCGCGTCGGGTGCGAGGGCCTGGACGAGCACGCCGGGGCCGGCGAGCGGCATGATCGCCAGTGCGGCGGCGGCGTAGGACTGCGCTCCCGCCGTCCAGCGCGGGCCGGCGAGGAGCAGCGACCCGACGGCTCGCGCGTCGCCGAGCACGGCCGGGCTGGCGTGCCACCGGCCGATGTCCAGCTCGTGCCGCAGGAGGGCAGCGCCGCCGTACTCGACGTCCAGCCGCAGCGTGCACTCCCCCGGCGGCTCACCGTGCCGGCCGAGGACGAGCTCCTCCCGCCAGCGCAGCGACGCGCCGTCGGCCAGTGACACGGTGGACGCCTGGCGGTGCCGGCAGCCGCTCCCGGCGATCAGCGGTTCGAGCGCGCAGTCGAGCGTTGCACCGGCCTCGACGGCGGCGTGCAGCTCGCAGCGCGACCGTGCCCCACCGGCGTCCGGCAGCAGCAGGGTGGCCGCGGCCGAGCGCAGTCGCAGCACCGATCCCGCCCCGACGGTGCACCGAAGGGACAGCTCGTCGCCGCCGAGCGGCCCGGCCGCAGCCGCCACCAGGTAGACGGCGCCGGCCGCCTGCCGAAGCGCCAGCGGTCCGTCGCTGCGCAAGGTGCGCAACCGCGTCCCACCGGCGCCGTCGGCCTCGGCCGCGACGAGGGCGCTGGCCCGCAACGCACGGCTCATCCGACCCTGGCCACCGTGGCCAGCCAGGAGGCGAGCTCGGCCCGCACCCACTCGGCGACCCGCGGCACGTCGGGCTCGCGCCGTACCGAGGTCATGATCACCGGCCGGCCGGCGCGAACCTGCGAGGCGTCCGCGCCCATCACCTCGAGGTCGGCCCCGACCAGCGGCGCGAGGTCAACCTTGTTGATCACAAGCAGGTCGGACAGGAGCACCCCGGGCCCGCCCTTGCGGGGCACCTTGTCGCCACCGGCGACGTCGAGCACGAAGATCTGCCGGTCGGCAAGGCCGCGGCTGAACGTCGCCGTGAGGTTGTCGCCGCCGCTCTCCACGATGACCAGGTCGAGCGGGCCGTGCGCCGCCTCGTGCGCCTCGACGGCGTCGAGGTTGGCGCTGATGTCGTCCCTGATGGCGGTGTGCGGGCAGCACCCGGTGCGGACGGCGGTGATGTGCGAGTCGGGCAGCACGGCCTCGCGGCGCAGGAAGTCGGCGTCCTCCGTGGTGTAGATGTCGTTTGTCACGACGGCGAGGCGCAGGTGTGAGCGCAGCACCCGGCACAGCGCCGCGACCAGCGCGGTCTTGCCGCTGCCGACCGGGCCGCCGATGCCCAACCGCATGGCCCTGCCGGCCGCCGGCGCCGCCCCGTGCGGGTCGTGGCT
>Ga0210378_10000068_pt1 | contig 43934 bp, 39 predicted proteins | sample PLM1_60_b1redo_FD_155465 | JGI IMG/M metagenome (GOLD analysis project Ga0210378, IMG submission 155465) | Groundwater sediment microbial communities from an aquifer in East River, Colorado, USA - PLM1_60_b1 redo | ecosystem: Environmental > Terrestrial > Soil > Riparian zone | place: USA: East... | reverse complement strand
CCTGCTCGCCGGCCACCGGCTGCTGGTCGGCCCCCGCCGCACCGACGACGAGCTTGCCGCCATCCCGGGGCTGCTGCGGGCGACCAGCGGTGCGCGGCATACCAACCTGCTGGTCAGGACCAACGGCATGGTGGAGCCCCACCCGCGCTGGCAGGCCCATGACGTCTCCCTCGAAGAGCTCGTCCTGGCCTATCTCGAACAGCCCGAACCCGCTGACGCAAGGGAGGCCGACAGCTAGATGCTCTGGCTCACTTGGCGGCAGCACCGGGCGGAGGTCCTCGGCGGCCTGGTGCTGCTTGCGGCGCTCGGCGTCGTGCTGGTGGTCAGCGGGCTGCCGATGCACACCGCCTACACCGATCAGGGCGTGGCGGCCTGCGTGGCCGACGCCGGCCGGGCGGCCGGCTGTGACACGCTTGTGGAGCAGTTCACCGTGCGCTATGTCGGGCTGGGTGATCTTCTCATGTTGCTCACCGTGCTGCCCGCCCTGGCAGGGGTGTTCATCGGCGCCCCGCTGCTCGGCCGGGAACTGGAACAGGGCACCTGGCGGCTGGCCTGGACGCAAGGCGTCACCCGCACGCGGTGGCTGGCCGTCAAGCTCGCCCTGCTGACCGCCGCGGTGACCGTGCTCGCGGCCGGGTTCACCGCCCTGTTCACCTGGTGGCGCGGCCCCCTGGACGGCATCCAGGGACGGTTCGACGGCGCCGCCTACAACTTCGAAGGAGCAGTGCCCACCGCCTCGGCGGTGTTCGCCTTCGCGCTGGGAACCCTCGCCGGCACCCTCGCGCGCCGAACAATCCCCGCCATGGCACTGACCTTCTTCGGCTACTGGATCGTGTGGCTATCGCTGGCACTGCTGGGGCGTCCCCGATTCCTCGCCCCGCTGGTGCGCACCTTCGACCCGGGCGCGGACGCGGCGACGACGACCGCTGGGCGGGGCGCCCTGGGCGCGGGCCGGGACTGGATCCTCGACAGCGGCTTGATCGACCGCGCGGGACACCGACTCACCCTGGCACAAGAAAGCGCGGTACTGGGGGCGGCCCGCAAAGCCGACGACACGCTCGCCTACCTCCACCAGCACGGCATCCGCAGCCTTGAGGTGTACCAGCCCGGAGACCGATTCTGGACCTTCCAGCTGATCGAGGCGGGGCTGCTGGTCGCCCTCGCGGCAGTCCTGCTCGGCGTCGCGGTCTGGCTAGTCCACCGGCAGACCGGATAGGCAGCCCCCCGCTTGGCGCGCACGCCGATCGAGTCCAGGCTCGCCCGGGACCAGTCGAGCTGGCTGTTGCGACCGAGCTGGTCCAGCAGCAGGTGATGGAGCTGCTGCCACACCCCCGCGCGCTGCCAGTCCTCGCGCCGGCAACGACACGACAGGAACCGGGGGCCGGCCTTACCCTTCAAGTCGGCGGCATGGAACCACAAGGGCGGACGAACGTCGTTCTCCTCGGCCGCGTAGTGACACACGTCGGCCCGGGCTGCGTAGCGTTGCCGCATGGGAGACTCCACGACGGCAGGCACGCCCAGGTCGCGTCGGCTGGGCATCCTCGCCGCCAACCCTCGCGGCGCGGTCTACGGCACGATCGTGGCCAGCGCGGTGATCGCGGCTACCGCTGGGCACGAGCCCCCAGCGATCATCCTGGCCGGCACCGTTACCACCCTGCTGGTCTTCTGGCTCGCGCACGTGTACGCCGACGTCCTCGACCATGGCCTGCGCCAAGCCGGGTTTGACCTGAAGATGGTTCCCGCCATCATGGGCCGTGAGCTGTCGATGCTTGCCGCCCCTGCCCTGTCCATTCTCTTCTTGCTGCTGGGCGCGCTTGGCCTGCTCGACGAAGGGCTTGCGGTGCGTCTTGCGCTGTGGAACGGCGTGGCGCAACTCGTTGGGTGGGGTGTCGACGTAGGACGCCGGAGCGGCCAATCCTGGCCAGCGGCGCTGCTTACGGGTCTGATCAACGGAGCATTCGGCGTGGTCGTCATCGTGCTTGAGGCGCTGCTGCACTGACCGCACGGCGCTGCTTTGCTCGTGCCACCTGCATGCCATTCCAGACGCGCATCCCTCGGCTTCTCCCGGTAGCCGAGCCGGGTGGCGTCGGGGCTCCACTGGAGTGGCCAGCCGCCACCCTGCTCTGGCCCACGGCGGCTCCTCGTCGGCGGTGGCACACCCTAACTCGACCCAGCAGGCCACAAGGTTCCCGGGTTGGCGAACCACGCGGTTGGTGGTAACGAGAGGAGGGCACGCCGCCTTGGGCCGCTGCCTGCCGTGGGAAGGAGGTCGGGCGGATGACCGACGACCTGGAGGAGACAGACGAAGGGGCCGTCCAGCAGGAACGCGAAGCCGCGGCACGGCTCTTCGAGGAAGCGGCCGTCGAGCTCGAGCGGGCATCGGCACACTGCCATCGGGCCGCCGAGCATTTCCGAACTGCTGAAGTACCGCGCGGGACGGCGCATGCCTGGGCCGCGCTGGGGCACATCCGGGAGGCTGAGTTCCGGCTGGACGAACAGGCTCGTACCCATCGCCTCAAGGCGAGCACCTAGCGGTTGTTGCTGAAGTGTGTTGACGCTCGAGCTTCCGGAGGTGTGATGGCAAGCGTGCGAACGATCTACCAGGACGGGCGGGACACCGACGGTGCCAGCCCGGGACACCCGTTTGTCTGGGTCAGCCTGCATGACCCCAGCCCCCAGGAGCTGGCGTCCGTCCAGGCCGAGTTCGACCTGCCTGCGCTGCTGGTCGACGACCTGGGTACGACGGCCAAACGGCCGGCCTTGGAGGTCGTCGGCGAGCTGCTGGTCGCGGTGGTCAAGACGGCCAGCTGGGCGGCCGACGAGGAGCTCGTCAGGCTCGGGGAGGTGCGGCTGGTGCTCGGCGAAGGCTTCGTGGTCAGCGTCGACCGCGACGCGGGGGTCCTCGATCGGGTGCGCCAGGACCTCCAGGCCGACCCTGAGCTGGCCGCCGCCGGCCCGGCGGCGGTGCTGCCCTGTGTCGTCGACCACGCCGTGGAGGGCTACGGCCCCGTCCTGGCGCCATCAACAACGCCGTCGAAGAGGTCGAGGAGGCGGTCTTCACCCCTGGTGGACCCCGGCCGACCGAGCGCATCTACCACCTGTCGCGGCAGGTGCTGGAGCTCCGGCGGGCCATGGCTCCGCTCGCCGAGATGCTGGACCGCCTGGCCAGCGAGTCGCCGTCGCCGACCGGTGAGCGGCTCAGGCGGCGCTTCCGCGAGCAGCGCGCCCACCTGCTGCAGCTGGTCGAGGGGGTCGACGGCCTGGGCAATCTGCTCTCCAACATGCTGCAGGCCTACCTGACCGAGGTGTCGGTACGCCAGAACGACGACATGCGCCGGATCTCGGCCTGGGTGGCGATCTGGGCCGTTCCGACCTTGCTGGCCGGCATCTACGGGATGAACTTCCGGCACCTGCCCGAGCTGGAGTGGCGCTTCGGCTATCCGCTGGTGCTGGCGACGATGGCGGTGATCTGCCTGGTGCTGTACCGCGCGTTCCGGCGCAGCGGCTGGCTGTAGCCGGCGATGGCGGGAGTCCCGGAAGCACGCGCCCGCGAGACGAGAGGGGCGTGCCGAGATGCCGTGCGAACGGTTCTGGTCGTGTCCACTGGCAGCCGGGAGTACGCCATTGATTCCCGTCACATCCTGGAGAAGGGCGGCGCGTTGACGCCTGGCGCCAGCATCGAGGGTGTTGGCGCTGCGTGGCAGATGACCGGCTGAGTCGAACAGGCCGCGGGCGATCAGCACGCCGACGACCGCGACCAGCGCGGCGACCACCGCCGTCGCCACGCCGCCGGCCGGAGCGCCGAGGACGGTGTTGCCTGCTCACGGCTCGATCGTCACCGGGCGGCCGGCGGCCGTCTGCAGCAGCGCCGTGATGGTGGCCCAGCCCTTGGTCGGCACGGCGGCGGCGGGAGAGTAGCCGGGGGCTTGCGGTGGGATCCGGACCCGGAGCGCTCCGGGGACGATCCGGAACCGGATCGGCGGGTCCAGCAGCAGCGCCTCCCCGTCGACGCCGACCTCCACCGGCTGGCCCGATCGCACCTCGAAGCTGGTGTCGGTCCACTCCAGCCAGCCCTCCGGCCGGCGGGTCGGTCCCGAGGCCTGCAGCTGCGCGGACCTCGCGGCGTCGTGGGAGGACTGGAACCTGGCCGCGACGATGCCCAAGACGCCGGAATCGATGCGCCGTCTGGACCCAAAGCCCTCCGCCCGGCCCAACTCATACCGGGTGTTGGAGACCACGATGAGGTGGGCGGAGGGGTATTCGGTCCCGTCCGGGCCGGTGAACCGCAGGTCGAAGGGTGCAGCGTCCGGGCCGAGCATCTGCGGCAGCAGCTCGAGCGCCGTGCCGATCTTGTCGCCGCGGTAGGCGGGAGACTGCACGATCTTGGCGTACAGGCCGACGGTGGCGTTGTTGACGAACACCCGGTCGCCGATCAGGCCCAGGTCGATACGCCGCTCCACTGCCTCCCCGAACGCGTCCAGGGCGCCGACGACGTCGTCGCGATCAAGGCCCAGGTCCATGGCCAGATGGTTGCGGGTCCCCGCCGGGACGCAGACGAACCCGACGTCGTGGGCGGAGGCCACACTGGCCACCAGTGCCTGCGAGCCGTCCCCGCCGGCCATGCCGACCACATCCGCGCCGCTGGCCACGGCCTGCTCGGCGAGCTGGAGCAGGTCGTCGCCTGGGGCCAGCACGACCGGCTCGATGCCCCGACGGCGGGCCTCCTCGACCAGATGGAACCGCTCGACCTTCCCGCTGCCCGACCTGGGGTTCATGAGCAGGACCGGCCGCGTCGCCGGCCCGACGGCGACGCCGGGGGTCGGGCCGCTCTTCAGCGACGTGATGTCGCGACCCAGCGCAGACCGGGTCGCCGCCCCGCCGATCGCGAACAGTGCAACCAGCGGTCGCGGCTGGGGCGGAGGCACAGCTGACCGACCGGCTGGTGGCCTGCGCGGGCAGCTGCGGCCCCGGCAACCTGCACCTGATCAACGGCCTGTACGACGCGCATCGCAGCATGGCGCCGGTGCTGGCGCTGGCCGCCCAGGTCCCGAGCACCGAGATCGGAACCGGCTACTTTCAGGAAACCCACCCCACTCTGTCGTTCCAGGAGTGCAGCCACTACTGCGAACTCGTCTCCCGCCCCGAGCAGCTGCCGCGGGTCACCCAGATCGCGGTCCAGCAGGCGCTTGGCCGCGCCGGGGTGGGGGTCGTCGCCCTACCCGGGGACGTAGCCGACGATGAGGCCAGCGGCGCCTACCTGGAGCACACCTACCGGCTGGACCAACGGCCCAACGCGCGACCATCCGATCAGGTGCTCGACGAGCTCGTTGGCCTGGTCGATGGAGCGCGGCGGATCACGCTGTTCTGCGGCCGTGGTGTCGCCGGCGCGCACCAGGAGGTCCTGGCTCTCGCCGAGCGGCTCAAGGCCCCGGTGGGCCACGCGCTGCGCGGCAAGGAGTGGATCCAGCACGACAACCCCTACGACGTCGGCATGTCCGGACTGCTCGGCTACGGCGCCTGCTACGAGGCGATGCACGAGTGCGACCTGCTGGTGCTACTCGGCACCGACTTCCCATACGTGCAGTCATGCCGACTCGGCCGAAGATCGTGCAGGTCGACATCCGCCGCGAGCGACTCGGCAGCCGGTCTCTCAAGAACCCGGACTTCGCCGCCGTCGCCCGCGCCGCTGGCGTGACCGGGATCCGCATCGAGGACCCGGGCGATGTCCGCGACGGTCTGCACGAGGCACTGGAAGCCGATGGGCCGGTGCTCGTCGACGTGCTCACCGACCCCAACGCGCTATCGATGCCGCCGAAGATCACCGGCGAGCAGGTCAAGGGGTTCGCGTTGGCAATGAGCAGGCTGGTGCTGTCCGGAGACGCCGACGAGGTAGTGAACATGGCCCGCAGCAACCTGCGCAACCTGCCACGACCGTGACGGCGGCGCGAACACGGCTTGGCTCGCGGACGATGAACTTCCTCGAGGACCAAGCAGCCCGATAGGCACAACCGCCAAGCATCGGTCAAGGCACATCAACGTGTCGCCCAGGCCGCGTCCGGTCAACTGCTCAGTAGACCTCGGTCCTGTTGTTGTTGATCTCATCGAGGACGCGCGTTGCGTCGGAGTAGCGCTCGCGGTTCGCAGGTATGACCGGCAGCAGCAGCGTATCGATTGCGTGGAGGCTGGCATCGCGGACGTTGCCGAGCCCCAGCGCCCTTGCGGTCCGCGACGAGATCGTCGTCCCGGCGTTGATTCGCCGGGTCGCCAGGTTGAGGTACGTCGCGAGGAGCTGCTCCTCCAGCACCTTGTTCATGTTGCCGCCGGGGACAAGCACCGCCTGCACTTCCGTAGGTGACAACTCGCCATCTGGAGTGGTGCCGTCAGCCCCGTCGAAGCGGTCATCCGTTGCCTGTATCCGCGCCCGGATCTCTGTGCTCGATAACTCCGGATGGGTTCGCCAGAAGCCTAACCCCTGGGGATCTTGAGTCGGAGGCACTACCGTTATGGCGGTGCCAGCAGACGCCGACAGAGCCGGATAATCGTTACCGTTCGCGTCCGTGAAATCGAGGGCGACTTCGTTTGAGACTGCATCGCCAGCGAGGAACAGCAGGCTCGGGCGGGCCGTGTACGAGATCGACCGTGGCCCGGAGCCCGCAGGCACCGCGCCGATCTGCCAGGTGAGTGTGGTCGTGCCATCGGGATTCGAACTGACCGTATCCGGGCGCGGTCCTGAGCCCAGGTCAAGCCCAGAGCTGTAGTAGACGTCGATGGGGAGAGTATCCATTATGGCGACGCCGACGGCGTCGCCATCGCCGACGTTCTCATAGCTGACCGAATATGTAATCGCCTCGCCCGCGTTCACCGACGCTGTCGCACTCTTGGTCGCTTCCAGTTCCGGAAACTGGATGTCCGTCGTTACACTGTCAATACGTGGCGTCTTTGGCTCACCGAGCACGTTTTGATATGTGAGCACCGCCGTCTGGGTGACAGTATCCGCCGCCGGGGGGAAGTCGATAGTGCCGCTCAAGGTCAGCGTCAATGCCGCGCCCGGTGCGAGGGTGTCAAAGTTCCAGCGGATCCTCCGGCTGCCGTCAGCATTGAGCGTGTTGGAAGCCGGTGCCACATTCGCGCCCGTGAAGGTGAGACCTCGTGGCCACGTGTCGTCCACAACGATGGTGCGCGCAGGCCCTGGGCCGCCGTTTGAGATTTGCACCGTGTAGCTGACAGCGTCCCCCGGAATGCCGGCTGCTGTGCCTGTCTTAGTGACGGACACTGCTGGCTCCCCGTAATGCGCCCGCCAGAAGTCCTTGTCGAGGTCGGCCTCCAGGGGGAATGCGTGGACATTATCATCAAAGTTTGGCGAGCTGCGGAAGTTATAGCGAATATTTGCCCAGTCATCGAAGCCGGGCATCGTTTCACCGGGCGACGGGCCTCCGCAGGCGGGGGTGGGGATTGGTCCTCCTACGCCAGGGATGACGTTGATATCGTTGCTCGTGCTTCCGCCCGTCTCTCCCGGAGTGCCGTCGTTGTCCCAGTCAATGCCGATGTTTCCCGCCGTTGCCGCGTTAGGACCGACAATCGTTGCACCTGCGGAGTAGATCGTCTGGTCGATCGCGTCGCCGGTGTGATCGATGCCGTCACCCATCGGCGTGCCCTCGTTCAGCGCGCCCTCCACAAGTTGGTTCAGAGCCTGCGAAGAGTAATCGACGCGGAAGGTGGGGGGAATGCCCGTCGTGGAGAACGTGAAGCTCATGACGCTCAGGTAGTTCGGTGCGCAGTTCGGCCGGTCGTTACCGCCACCATGCCGCAAGCCCAGCGTGTGGCCGAGCTCGTGCATGAAGTTGACTGCCTGAAGTGGCTGGGTATTGTACTGCGCCCCATTCCAGAAGTCGTTCCCCCAGATCTCTCCTCTTCCGGCGCCTTCATGCTTGAGAACCCCGTAGCGGAACACCCGCTGCCGGTTGGGGGCGAAGTTGGCTCTCTTGTACGCCTCGAAGTTTGCTGGGCCGGCCGCAAAGAAATCCAGACCGGGCACCTCGTTCGAGGGCCCGCCGCCGCCCATCTGCCCGATGTCGATGTGGAGCGTTATCCCTGTGCTCCCATCTGGGTTGGCCACCGGCGCGTTGGCGAATGATGTGATCACCGCGTCCAGGGAGGTGCCGGTGGGAAGCGAGCCAGTGACCGGGAGCGGGCCATGGCTGTGGTCGCCGGGCGCGCTAGGGTCGCAGTTGTTGTTGACGCTGTCACAGAAGATACCGTCGCTGTCGGAATCGACTTGCATCCAGTCAACTTCAACATACAGGTCCTTGCGGTTCACGTTCGGCCTGTTGGCCGCAGGCAACGCCGCGAAGTTCAAATCTCCGGCGTCGAGGACGCCGTTGTCGTTGATATCGACGTACCCGTCGGTTTCCCATTTGTCAAGAAGGCCGTCGCCGTCGGTGTCAGCCTCGACCTCAACCATCCGTCCCCAAATGTCTTCCGCCCCGAGGTCGCCGGGACCAGTCGCAGTTCGCTCGTCACGCCAGGCCACCAAGACCTCGCCGACAGCGGATGCTCCCGCTCCTGGCCCTACCGGAGTCGACCCATATACGGCGACTGACCCTCCCTTGCCGCCAGTGCTATTCGTTGCTACTTGCTGTCTACCACCAACGAGTCTGCCTGCCCGGTCCAACAGCTGCATCTCGATCTTGACCCTGTCCCTGTTCGGGCCCGTGGTCATAGGAATCACGTAGCGACCGTTATCTGCGTGAATACCCACGTCCCCGAGACTCTCTTGTTGTCCGGCTGTCACCGCAACATCGATTCTCCCACCGACTGCGGCGCCAGCGGCGGACAGACGTTGCGCGTGGATGTCGTCGTCACTTACATCCACAACCGCTTGCCGCTCCCACGCAACCAAGAACTCCTGCGCCTCTGGATGGTAAACCACCTGGGGGTTCAACTCATGGCCAGGCTGGGCAGATATCTGGAAGTTAGGTCCAACCAGGCTCCCATTTGAGCCGATCAATTGTCCCCAGATCTCCCTTTCTGCTCTTGCCCCACCACGGTCGTCCTCCCAGACGACGAGAAACCGGTCGTTCACTGGGTCAAACGCCACGCTGGGTGCGGAGACATCCCCAGCGGTCGCATTGGGAATTGCGAACCGGCTTCCCACCAAGTCGCCGGGATTCTGTCCGCCAACGGTGGTTGCGCCGCGTACCAGCTGACCGAAGACTTCCGATTGCCCAATGCCAGTGCCGCCTCCATGCCATACCACCAGGAACACGCCATTCCCATTAGCGATTTGGCCATAGGCCACCCGAGGAAAGAGGTCGACGCCGCTATCGGCGATTCTGAAGTTGCTGCCCTGTGTAGCATTGCCCGAGGGGGCTATCAACGCACCCCAGATGTCCAGATTTCCAGCAGTTCGGCTGTCCACCCAAACGACGAGGCTCATCTGCTGGGTCGGCTGCAAGGTGTCCGAAATATGAGCTACCTGCGGGAAGCCCTTAAAGCCTCCGCCCCCATCCGAAATCGCATAGTCACCACCTGGCAGCGAGCCGTCGAGGTTCACCAAAGACCCGCGAATCTGGTCGTTCGGCGGATCCGCTTGTTCACTCCACGCGACCAGGAACTGGCCGGTCCTAGCGTGCCACGTGGCATCCAATAGTCGTTGCTGCACAGCTGGCTTGGCGGAGATAACGAACTCTCCGCCGAGGGCGGCCTGGGCGCCACCGGCGGAGCGGAACTGACCGGCGAGGAGCACGAATGATATTGATACCAGCCCGGCTAGAACTCGCATTCGACGCTGATTTTTGCCCGCTCCTTCTTGCTGCACGCGATTCCCGGGGCGCAGCCGCTTCATCGTCGAAACCTCCTCACCGCACGATCCGGACCGAGTCTGTGTCGAGGATGCTCATCCCCTCGAGCGTTCGGTTCTGCAGGATGCCGAGTCATCCGGCACAAATCCGGGTCGACGCCGTCGTGAAGTGGCATACGAAGGTGTATCCATCTTCCGCTAGTACTCCGGCTGTAGATCGTGACCTGACTGGGGTGGAGCGGCCAGGGCTGGCGAGCAGAGCAGGGCGGCCACCGTTGATGATTCGGTGGTATGTGGACAACTGAAGATCAGACGGTGGCCGCAGGCCACAGCGTAGACGTCGACCCTGCCCGCTGGCAGGAACAGTTCGACAAACTGATGCACCGGGTCGCGGGTCGCTCCATGAGGATGGATCTGCGGCGGCGGGCCAGGGCGTTCGTGCGCGGGCTGCTGGCCGACCTGCCACGCAAGAACTGCTGGACGATCGCTGAGCACGCCGGTGACCCCAGCCCCGACGGCCAGCGTGACGGTCCAGCCACACCTTGATGAGCTGGTCTTGGCGGCGCGAGGAGATTCCGCTGACCTCCAGCACGTCACCGTCCAGCTCCAGCAATGCTCGGCGAAGCTGCCGGGTCACCTCGGCGATCTCCTCGACGTCGGCGCCCTCGGCATCGACCCGGACCCGGAACTCTGTCGCCTCCCCCACGGAGGGCCTCCCCCGGCCAGGTCGGTTCCGTTCGGAAGGTCGTCGGACCCGGCCGCGCACCGCAAATCGTACGCAGCGCCAGAGTCGTTGGGTAGTAGGTATTTCTCCCGAGCGTCGTCAAGCGCAGGTTTCACGACGGAGCCCCGGCAGGGTCGCAGCGTCGCGTGGAAGCTGAGACAGGCATCTCCGTCAGATCCTGCCTGACTACCTGTTAAGGGATCGACGGAGCTTGCCAACCGCTCGCTCCTGGGTGTAGGAAGTTCCCACTAGCTGGGAGCCGGAGAGGCCATCGGACCTGCGCGTCTACTGTCCCGCCAGCGAGCCTCCGATGCCGCCTACGCTAAAGAACCGGTTCAGGATCGCGAACACCAGGATGGGCGGGATCATCATGATCACGGCGACGGCCATGACCGGACCCCAGTCGGTCGAGTTCTGTTGGAAGAAGGTCTGCAGTCCGATCGGCAGCGTGAACTTCGGCGTGCTACGCAGGAAGACCAGGGCGATCAGGTAGTCATTCCACGCCACCAGGAAGCTTTCGTACACCGGCGGGTACGACACCTCCCCGTCCTTGTCGTACCTGGTGAGCTCGGTGGGTCGGGCCAGGACGTCGCCATACCAGCGGGCGCGCCAGCGCCGGTCGACCCCCACGAGGTCAACCTGCAGCTCCTCACCGCCGAGGCCCGAGATGATGCCGGTGAGGCTGACGGCCGCACCGCTGGCTGCGCCGGAGACCGCATACTGATCAGTGGCCTGGTGCACCAGTTCAAGTCCGCCGCTGCCGACGAGCGGACGCACGACGGCAAGCTGGTCGAGCAACGCGGTGAACAGCGTTGTCTGGCTCGTGGCCGTCACCACACTGTCGAGCAGGGCGGCGCTCTCCAGGTCCCGTTTCATGTCCGGCAGCGCGCGCCGCCAAGCTCGGTCAGCGGCGTACGCGGTGTCGACCGCGACGGCGGTCCCCGCGGCCTTCGCGTGTGCAGCGATGCGCTGGACCTGCTCGGGCGCGGCCCGCCCTGGCGCGGCGACCAGAATGCCGCGAACACCGGCATCGATCGCCGAAGCCACCTCCTCCAGCCAATGGGAGCGGCTGCCGCAGACCAACATGATGTCGGCCCTCCGCCGCGTCGAAACCCGCAGACGCCCGGGCACGCTGGCGAGCACAGCCTGATGCAGCGCGGTCACTCGCCTGTCGTCGCAGTCGAGGCCGACCGACAAGCGGGAGGAAGACGCGGTCATCGCTGCTCCTGGAGACGGGCAGCCGCGCCATCGGCGACGAGCAGCGCGAAGTGGAGATCCTCCACGGCTTCATCGAGGCTGACCAAGGCAGCTTCCCGGCCCTGCGCCACATCCGCCACATGCAGCCATTCCGCCTGGTAGCCGTTATGGGGAAACTGCCAGACCAACCTGGACGCGGGTGTCGCAAACTCGGCGGTCGCCGAGCCGGCCAGCACATAGGACGGGGGGAACTGCACACGCAGCTCATGCCCGGGAGCCCAGGCTTGGAAGGTCCAGTCGGCGCGCCACCGTCCCGGCATGAGGCCCACGAGTTGGGCGCGCGCACGGTCGCCGGCGCCTCGATACCCAAGTAGGCCCAGGTGGTGTAGCCGAGTCCGTGGCCGAAGGGATAGGCGGGGACAGCGCCCGCCCGCTGCCAGGCGCGGTAACCGACATGCAAGCCCTCCGCATACGGCAAGGCACCATCGATCGGCCTGGTCGACAGCACCGGCACGTCCTCGTCCCGAGCACCCCAGGTCATCGGGAGCCGACCACCCGGTTCGGTCGTGCCGAGCAGGACGTCGGCGAGAGCGTGGCCGAACTCCTGGCCTGGGAACCAGGCGACCAGCACCGCAGCCACCTCGTCCCGCCACGGCATCGCCACCGGGCCATCGGCATTGACCACGACGATGGTGCGGGCGTTGACAGCGGCCACCGCCCGCACCAGCGCGTCCTGACGACCCGGAAGACCGAGGGAGACCCGGTCGAGACCTTCACTTCACAGTCGGCGTCGGTGTAGATGACGCCCTTGAGCGGGGTGGGGCGGTCAGTCGTGGGGCGGCGGCGAGCCGAGGTCCTTGTCGCGCAGCCGGTAGCTGTCGCCCTTGACAACCTGACGCTCTCTCCTCACCATCCAACTGGATGGTGAGGAGATGGTGAAGGTGGGTGAAGGCGACAAGACCGAGAAGATCACGATCAACCTGGGGCTGGTGGACCTAGGCCAGATCGACCTGCTGGTGCAGGAAGGCTTCTATGCCAACCGCACCGACTTCATCCGCACCGCGATCCGCGCCCAGCTCGCCACCCACGCGCAGGCCGTCAACCACACGCTGGCGCGCAAGACGCTGATGCTTGGGGTGCAGCACTACGCACGCCGCGACCTGGAGGCAGTCCGCGAAGCCGGCCAGCAGCTGCAGATCCGCGTGCTGGGTCTGGCCAGCATCGCCGAGGACGTCTCCCCGGAGCTGGCCTTGGCGACGATCGAATCGGTCGAGGTGCTGGGAGCCTTGCGGGCCAGTGCCGCGGTGAAGGCAGCGTTGGCGGGCCGGATCGTGTGAGCCCGATGGAAGGGAACTGTGCGATGCAGCATCAGATCCAGGCCGCCATGGCCGAAGCCACCCGCCTCACCCGCGCGGGGCAACTCGCCGAGGCGACCGCGCTCATCCAGCGGACGCTGGGCAACCAGCCAGCCTCTGGCATGTCCACCCCCGGGCCGGGTCGCGCGGCCGAACCGATCGGGGCGCAACTCCGCGTGGTCGACGCCCCGGCGGCGCCTGCGGTGACGCCGGGGGCGGGCACGGGCCACGAACCCGGAGCATCCAGGGTCGCCGAGTTCCTCCGTGGCGTCGCCAAGCCTCCCGCGCGCTCCCCACACCGGCTGCGACCCGCTGGCCGTGCGCGCCCAACCCAACCAGACACGACCGCCGCCATGGCCCGAGCGGGAGGACGGTTCCTCGACGCGTCCTACACCAACGCGGCCGGGACCCGCGCCTACAAGCTCTACGTCCCCAGCGGCTACACCGGACAGGCCGTCCCGCTGATCGTCATGCTGCACGGTGGGACGCAGACGGCCGTCGACTTCGCGGCGGGCACAGGCATGAACGCGCTCGCGGAACGGGACACGTTCCTGGTTGCCTACCCCGAGCAGGCCACCTCCGCCAATCGCTTGCGGTGCTGGAACTGGTTCCAGGCCGCCGACCAACACCGCGGCGCCGGCGAGCCGTCCCTCATCGCGGGGATCACGCGCCAGGTCATGCGCGCCTACAACGTCGACGCCCACCGGGTCTATGTAGCCGGCTTCTCGGCCGGTGGGGCCATGGCCGCGGTCATGGCCGCGACCTACCCCGACCTGTATGCCGCGGTCGGCGTGCACTCCGGCCTGGCCTACGGCGCCGCCCATGACCTGCCCTCCGCGTTCGCCGCGATGAAGCAAGGGCCGTCACCGCAGCTTCGCCCGCCGGCCGGAACGATCCCGCTGATCGTGTTCCACGGCGATCACGACCAGACCGTCAACCGGGTCAACGCCAACCACCTGCTCCACCACTGGGGCCGGACAGCCCCCACCGGCCAAGGCGCCGTCCGCGGGTCCGCGCGAGCGGCACCGGTGACACCGGGGCAGGTGCCCGGCGGGCGCGCCTACACGCGCCTTGTCCACCCTGATGCCGGCGATGGGGCGGCCATGGAGCAGTGGATCATCCATCAGGCAGGCCATGCCTGGTCAGGGGGAAGCCCGCACGGCTCCTACACCGATCCGCTGGGGCCCGATGCCTCCGCTGAGCTGGTGCGCTTCTTCAACGACCATCCCAAGAAGGCCAGACCGTGACCGCACGCGAACTCCCCGCCAGGCAGTACCAGCATGCCGATCGCGCCTGCCCACCAACTCCCCGGCCACAACGACCCGCCTGGTTTCAGGCTTGACGTATATAACCCTGTGCTGTAGTAGTGGCCTCATGCACGCCTTCGACGTCCTGGGCGATCCGGTCCGACGCCGGATCCTGGAACTGCTCGCCGACGGCGAACGCTCCGCCGGCGCGATCAGCGCCGTGGTGCAGCAGGAGTTCGGCATCTCCCAGCCGGGGGTGTCGCAGCACCTGCGCGTGCTGCGTGACAACGGGTTCACCACCGTCCGGGCCGAAGGTGCCCGCCGCCTGTATGCCGTCGACCCCGCACCCCTGCAGGAGGTCGACACCTGGCTGGAGGGCTTCCGGCGGTTCTGGACCCCCCGGCTGGACGCGCTGGGCACCGAGCTCGCCCGGGGAAGGCGGGGACGCCGCACACGGGACGACACGAGCTCGTCTTCGGACAGCGCCTCAGCCGGCAAGCAAGGGGAGGACACATGACCGACATGACCAGCTCGCTCACCGAACGCCACCGTGAGGTCGGCCGTCGACGCATCGCCGCAGGCGAGGCCCGCACGGCCGTGATCCGACGGCGCTACGACGCGCCGGTCCAGGGCCTCTGGGACGCCTGCACGGACCCAGCGCGGTTGAACCGCTGGTTCCTCAAGGTGAGCGGCGATCTGCGCGTCGGAGGAACCTTCAGCCTCGCCGGCAACGCCAGTGGCGAGATCCTGCGCTGCGAACCGCCCCGCCTGCTGACGGTCACCTGGGTCTATGGCGACAGGCCGGCCGATGAGGTCGAGCTGCGCCTGGTTCCCGGCAAGGACGCTCACACCGTCCTCGAGCTCGAACACGCCTCGGTCTGCGAGACCGCTCCGGATGGTGTGGCCGATGCCATCTTGGGCGTGGGGGTCGGCTGGGAGATGGCGCTGGACTATCTGGAGAAGTTCTTCCGCGGCGAACTCCCCGACACCCCGGGCCAGGAACATGCCCAGCAGGACTTCGAGCCGACGCCGGAGGACATGGAACGTGCCGACCGGCGCGGCCAGGCCAGGGCGGCCCTCATCGGGGCCGCAGCCACCGCACGCCGCACCCAGACGACGTCCACCCGGGAGAGGACCTGAGCACCTGGCCGCCACACCCCGCGAGGTCCGACGCTTCCCCGGCCGGACCGCGACGCCGATCGAGGCGCCCACCCTGCTCATCATCGGGGATTCCGACATCGTCCGCCCCGAGCATGCCGCGGAGATGTTCCGGCTGCTCGGCGGCGGCGTGGTCGGCGATGTCGCCGGACTCCCACGTTCCCGGCTCGCGGTGCTTCCCGGCACCACCCACATCACGCTGGTCCACCGCGCCGACTGGCTACGCTCGATGGTCACGGAGTTCCTCGACGCGCCCATGCCAGAGGCCGGGTGACCGGCGAGGAGAGAAGCAGTCCACCGTCGAACAACGAACGGAAACCGACGCGCTCACGGGACCACCTCGGGGTCGAGGTGGAGCCGTCCGTCGGAGCGCTGGTCGAGTGCCTGGCGGAGCGCCCGGCGGGTGGTGAGGCCGAGCAGCAGGCGTGCCTCGTTCGCGAACGCTCCCTCAGGGTCGGCGGTGGAGTGCAGCCGGTAGGTCACGCAGCCACCGCGGAAGCGGTCGAACCAGGTCGCCGTATACCCGCCGCTGAGCTGCTCGACTCGCTCGTAGCGGCGGACCCCCTCGACCTGGGACGGGACCCCGACCGCCCCGCTGGTGTCGCAGTCGGCGGTCAGCCGCACCACCACAGCTCTATCACCGGCCCGGTCCTGGCCGAGGGTGATGCTCGAGCGGCCGGCGTTGACAGCGACGTTGCCGACCTTCCACCCGGGCAGGTCGGAGCGCAGGCAGGGCACCCGGGACGCCGACGGCACCGCCTGGGCCTGGAGCCACAGCGGCTCAAGATGGGTACAAGCGAGGTTGTCGATCTGCAGCGGCGTGTTGACCGCCACGTCGTTGCGGAATGCGTTCGTCGCGAAGTTCCCCGCGATCAGCCCCAGCAATGCCACCATGGCCGCCCACAGCCCGACCCGGCGGGCGCTCCACCGCTGGATCCGGATCGGCTGGGGCGGGGCGGGCAGCAGCCGCACGAACTCGGCGTGCAGGTCTCGGCCCTGGGCCCGCATCAGGCGGCGCAGCTGCGACGGCAACGCCAGCCCCCGCGCGGCGGCGAACCCCTCGCTGATCTCCTCCACGCTGAACAGCCGCAGCGCCCGCTCGTACACCCGCTGGGGGCTTGACCGCAGGGCCAGGCAGAGCAGCATGTTGGCCAGGTCGACCGCCTGCCGCCACGGGGTCGGGCGCAGCTCGGCGAAGAACACGTCGATCAGCAGCATGCGCCCGTCACGGACCAGCAGATTCGCCGGCTTGACATCCCGGTGGGCCAGCCCCGCGTCCCACAGCAGCCGGACGATCCGCAGGCCGTCGTCGACGACACCATCGGTGACGTCGGCCTCGCCGAGCTCGACCGCGCCGTCGAAGAACTCGGTGATCAGCAGGTACTCCCGGTCGGGGGTGAGCTCCACGAACCCGAACGGGGTCGCACTCGGCAGCCCCGCATCGCGCATGACCCGCAGGGCGTAGTCCTCCTGCTGCACCAGCCGCCGCACGGTGTTGAACGGCTTCTCGTCCTCGAGGCGCCCGTACAGCAGTTCCCGGCCCAGCTTGTACCAGCGGTCGGCGCGCAGATGGCTGCTGGCGTACAGCTTGCCGAACAGGTAGGTGGGCGGGTCGCCCTTGACGGTGATCCGCAGCGGCGTGGACCCGGCCGACCCGGACAGGCCGAACGGCTTGACGTCGGCGACGACCAGGCCGAGTTGGTCCTCGAGGCCCCGGCGGATCGCCACCCCGCGGGCGCCGGTGACGTCCAGGTGGGCGCTGCGGCCACGCCGGTAGGCGACCGGGAAGATCTCGTCGGGGACGAACAGGCGGAACGCGAGCAGCGGGATCGCGACCCCGATCACGGCCCCGACGAGCACGCCGGTCGGGGCGTCGGCCCCGAGGCCGATCCGGCCGAGCGCGGCCAGTGCCACCAGCCCGGTCGCGGCCCACTTGCCCAGGTTGCGCCAGCGGCCCTTGGGCACCAGCGAGTACAACGCCACGACCAGTACGGTCGCCAGCAGGGTGACCTGCATCGACGGCAGCGCCCAGCCGCCCCAGCCGGTCTGGATCGCCACCCCGAACGGCCGGGGGCGCTGGGCGACCGGGCCGAGGACGTTCCCAGCGATCAGGCTCACCACATTGGCGATGATGGCCCAGACGATCAGCTGCCGGAAGCGCCGCAGCGCCAGCAGTGCCAGCAGCAGCCCCAGCGCCAACCCGTTGAGCATCCACCACGAGCCGATCGCAGCCAGCGCGCGGAACACAGGCACGAGCCCGGGGGCGTGGAGCCCGGCCATCCACCTGACCACCGCGTCGTCGGCCACGGTGACCGCGAGGGCGGGGCCGCGCAGCCCGCGCGCGAAGACCACGATCGACAGCGCGACGAGCACGACCGCCGCGATCAGCCACCCCACCCCGCTGGTCTGCAGGTGGTGCGGCAGCGGTGGTGGCTCCCCGGTCGGCCGCCGACGACCCCGCGCCCGGAACATCCCCCTGGTGGTCGGGGGGACCGTCGAGCTCTCTGTCCGTGTCGCCTGATCTGCGGGCACGTCCATGGTCCCTCCCAACCCGGGGCGACCGGCCGCGCGACCACGCCACCCGACGGCGTGGCACGCCCGCACCCAGCCGCTCCCGTCCCGCCTGCCAGTCCACCCGGTCCCAAGCGCTCGGCACCGCGACGGTGCGAGCGCCGACCGGCGACCAGCTTAGTCGGCCCTCCGCGAAAGCAGAAGAAACAGGAGCAATCTGGCGGAGGCCGTCGCCGCGCTCTTGACCTCAAGGCCTCCCGCAAGCTCTGGGGACCGGTGTATGTCGGCGTCAGCCATCCTGTGTGGCAGCTGCCTTCGTGTCGCGCCGGAGGTGACCGGCACCTTCCAGGCTCTTGCTGCGCACCAGTTCCTTCGCGTACCCGACGAACTCGTCGAGCGACACAGGGGTTTCCTTGCTGGAGCGGTCCCGGACGGTGACCGAGCGCTGCTCGGCCTCGCGTCGGCCGACCACCACAATCAGCGGAATCTTCCGGGTGACCGCCGCTCGCACTCTGGCGTTGAGCCGACCGTCGCTTGCGTCGACGTCTGCCCGCAGGCCGGCGTCCAGGAGCACGTCGCAGACCTCGTTCGCGTAGTCGACCAGGTCGTCGACGATTGGGATGATCCGGACCTGCTCGGGTGCGAGCCACACCGGGAACGCCCCAGCGAAGTGCTCGGTGAGGTAGGCGACGAACCGCTCGTGGGAACCGAGCGGCGCACGGTGGATCACCACGACGGGCTTCTCGGTCCCGTCCGAGTCGTGGTAGGTCAGCCCGAACCGGTGCGGTGTGTAGAGGTCCACCTGGTTGGTGGAGGCGGCGTACTCCTTCCCGGTCACCGTCGATCAAGCGCGGTTGTAGCCGGCGCGTATCCGGCCCGGTGCGATGGTAGTCGGTCGCCTCGGCGGCTTGGGCAGGTCCAAGGCGCCGCCGTCTGCTCGCCGTCGCCGCGCCGGCCGCCCTGGACGCGAAGAGCCAGCGGGCCAAGGGCGCCTCCTCTGCTCAATGGCGCACCAGCCCGCCGGTCTTGCCGAGATCGCTCGCGTGCTACGGCCCAATGGCCGGCTGGTGCTGGTAGACCTGTTCGCGATCGGATGGCTGCGTCCGATCGCGACCCTTGGGCGGCGTCGAGACCGCATGCACACCGCCGCCGAGCTGGAAGACATGCTCGCCGACGCGCGGCTGTCGCTCCTTGGATGGCGGCACATCTTCGACCTCGGCCCGTTCCCGCTCGTCCGGGCCGTGGTCGCCCATCCCAGCTAGCAGGCACTTCAAGATTCCAGCCGACCGGAAGCACAGATGGGCGCTGGCGTCGAAGACACGCCACCGCGGGAGGGTGAACCTTGGAGGCGTGCAGGGTCCTCACCGGGCCTGCTGGGTAGAGGATCGTGACGCTGGCCACCGGACAGCCCAGCGGTACGTCGACCGAGTCCGATCTACGGCATCGAGCAGATCAGCCGTCGTCCACGTCCCGGCCTGGCGGTCCCCCACCCGGCCGCCGGACCCGCCGGTCGAACCGGCTCCGCGCCAGTTTCCAGCTAGCGGGAATGCGCACCGGCATCCCGCCCTGCGATCCTGAGGTCATGATGCTGCGCTGCCTCATCGTCGACGACAGCCCGCGCTTCCTGGACGCCGCCCGCGGCCTCTTGGAGCGCGAGGGCATCACGGTCGTCGGCGTGGCGTCCACCAGCGCCGAGGCGCTCCAGCGCGCCGAACGGTTGCGACCAGACGTCACGCTGGTCGACATCGACCTGGGCGGCGAGAGCGGCTTTGCGCTGGCCCGGCGCCTCCAGCAAGAAACCAGCTTGGCAGCGTCGAGGGTGATCTTGATCTCCACCCACGCCGAGGACGACTTCGCCGACCTGATCGCGGCAAGCCCGGCGGTCGGGTTCCTGTCCAAGGCCGCCCTGTCGGGAAGCGCCATCCGTGACCTGCTCGCCAGCCACGGCGACGGCGACCGCGGAGATCCGGTCAGCGGGCCTCCAGGAAGGTGACCACCGCCTGGACCCGGCGGTGGTCGTCGCCGGTCTCCGGCAGCGCCAGAAGCTGCGCGGCGTCGCCGGCCTGCCCGACGACCTGGAAGCCGGAGCGTTCCAGCAGGCGGTTGGCACGTCCGGCTGCTGGCCGCCATGAACTTCGCCACCGTCCCGGTGCCCCTCCGCCCGCTCACCGAGCTGCCACGGCGGGCGACCCTGGTGCTCTCCACAGACCCGGATCGCGCGGACGGCGACGTGGACCCGAACGGCTTCGTGCTCGGGTCCAGCGAGGCCGTCCTCCTGCGGCTGCAGGAGGGCTCCAACCTCTGACCTTGCGGAGAACAACCGGCGGAGAACGATCGCTTGCCGCCAGCAGATGTCCAACCACGTTCTGTGAGGACGGGGACTCCGAGATCTCACGCAACGCGCTGGTGTCGCTACATTGGGCGTATGCCGGTCCCAGACGTACCGACCACCGATGAGTTTGTCGCCTGGCGGCCGTCATAGCGTTGATGAACTGTGACGGGCGGGTGGGGTGACAGGATGGATGACGGCGCCGGCCGCGACCGGCTCTCCTTCCTCGGCAGACGGCTCCCGCCCGGGTTCGAGCTTCGAGTGGTCACCGTCGCCCCCGGCCACCAGCGGGCCTACGACCAAGCCGAGTGGCGGGACGCGCTCGTCATCGTCGAACGCGGGGAGATCGACCTGGAGTGCCTGGGCGGCAGCTGGCAGCGCTTCGGACGTGGCGACGTGCTCTGGCTGGACGGGTTGCCGCTTCGCCAGCTCCACAACCGTGGGCGGGAGCCCGCCGTGCTGGTGGCCGTCTCGCGGCGGCGTCCAGGGCCGGCGCTGCGCTGCCGCGGCCCTGGCCGGCTTCGATGACCGGCTGATTGGTCTGGTCCGATCCGTGCTCGGAGGATCCGGCGCTGGCCGGGCACGTCTTCGGGAGCTGCTGGGCTGGGAGGTGCAGCGGGAGGGCTCGGACCGTCGCGCATGGACCGATGAGTTCTCGGCCGACTCACCGTCTCAATAGCGACCACTTCGATCAGGCGCAGCCCCGACCACGAGGAGCTCGACAACGTGACCGCTGACAACACACCCATGGCCGGACGGCGCGAGTGGGTCGGGCTGGCGGTGCTGGCCCTTGCCTGCCTGCTCTACGTGATGGACCTGACGGTGCTGCACCTGGCCGTCCCGGCCATCAGCGCCGACCTGCGGCCCGGCAGCGCCCAGCTGCTGTGGGTCATCGACATCTACGGGTTCTTCGTCGCGGGCTCGCTCATCACCATGGGCACCCTGGGCGACCGCATCGGCCGCCGCAAGCTCCTGCTCATCGGCGCCGCCGCCTTCGGCGTCGTCTCGCTGCTCGCTGCGTTCTCGCCCAGCGCCGAGCTGCTCATCGCGAGCCGGGCGCTGCTGGGGATCGCCGGGGCGACCCTGGCGCCGTCGACGCTGTCGCTGATCTTCCACATGTTCGCCGACCCCAGGCAGCGCTCGGTCGCCATCGGGGTCTGGATCGGGAGCTTCTCGGCCGGCAGCGCGATCGGCCCGGTGCTCGGCGGGGTGCTGCTCGAACACTTCTGGTGGGGCTCGGTCTTCCTGCTGGCACTGCCGGTGATGGCCCTGCTGCTCGTGCTCGGACCTCGGGTGCTCCCCGAGTACCGCGATCCCGACGCGGGGCGGCTGGACCTGGTCAGCGCGGCCATGTCAGTGGTCGCCGTGCTGGCGGTGATCAACGGTCTGAAGGGGATCGCCCAGGACGGCTTCGGACCGGTCCCCGCCCTGTTCGTCCTGGCCGGGCTGGCGGTCGGCGTCGTGTTCGTGCGCCGCCAGCGAATGCTGGCCGATCCGATGATCGACGTTGGGCTGTTCAGGATCACCGCGTTCAACGCGGCGCTGGCCACCAACTTCCTCGCCATCTTCGTCGCGGTCGGCTACTTCCTGTTCGTCGCGCAGTACCTGCAGCTGGTGGTCGGGCTTTCGCCGCTGGAGGCGGGCCTGTGGTCGCTGCCGTCGGCCTTCGGGTTCATCGTCGGGTCCCAGCTTGCTCCGCGGATCGTGCACCGGGTCCGCCCGGCATTGGTGATCGGTGGCGGCCTTGGGGTGTCGGCCGTCGGCCTGGCGGTACTCACCCAGGTCGGTGCATCCGGCGGCCTGGTCCCCCTCGTCACCGGTTCGCTCATCATCTCGCTGGGACTCGCTCCGGTGTTCGGGTTGACGACCGAGCTGATCGTCGGGTCTGCCCCACCCGAGCGGGCCGGCGCGGCCTCGGGGATCTCGGAGACCGGCGCCGAGCTCGGCGGCGCGCTCGGCATCGCGATCCTGGGCAGCGTCGGCGTGGCGATCTACCGGGCCGAGCTGGCCGACCGCCTCCCGGCAGCCGTCCCGGCCGAGGCGGCAGCGATCGCTCGTGACACCCTTGGCAGCGCCGTGGCCGTCGCCGGCCAGCTGCCCGACCAGCTCGGTGCGGCGGTCCTCGAGACCGCCCGCGAAGCGTTCGTGCAGGGGATGCAGCTCAGCTCCGCGATCGCGGCGGTCGTGGCGGTCGGGCTCGCCGTCGTCGCCGTGGTCATGCTGCGCGACCGACCGGCTGCCTCCCCGGCTGCCTCTTCTGAGGCGCACGCGGATGGGGAGGTCGCCACGGCCTCCGCGGCACGCGACGGGCAGCTGGAAGCCGCGGACCGGTAGGAGGCGCACCGGTAGGGTAGCCGCGAAGCGGTTTGCTTTTCCCGTTATCGCCTTGTTATCGTCACGTGACCCGCTATCGACCATCGCGTCCCCCCCCCCAGGTGCCATGCCCCCACATGGCACCCCCTACCGGTCCCCCTCCTGCATCCGGCTCCCTCCCCCAAAGGAGTTGCATGATGCGAACGCTCTGGCGCGCGCTGCTCCTGTCCGTCGTCGTGCTCGGCACCCTCCTGGTGATCCCCCCGTCCCCCTCCCAGGCCGCGTCCAGCGGGTGGCTGCTCAAGTGCGGGCTGGCCCGGTCGCTGCCAGACGACCCGATCGTCCATCCCGGCATGCGCGGGATGAGCCACCTCCACGACTTCTTCGGCAACACCTCCATCGACGCGATGTCGACCTACCAGTCGATGCGCGCGGCAGGCACCACCTGCCCGGCGGGTGACACCGCCGGCTACTGGACCCCGGCCCTGCTCCGCAACGGCGTCAAGATCAGCCCGGCCGGGCAGGGCGTCCGCGAGCAGGTCTACTTCCGGGCCAACAACCTCGCCGCCGGCACCCACATCGAGCCCTTCCCGCCCGACCTGCGCGTGATCGCGGGCAACTCGCGCGCCAAGAGCCCCAGCGAGAACCCCAAGCTCGGCCGCGAGATCTACTGGGGCTGCTCGGACAACTCCGTCAGCGGCAAGCCCGTCGCGCCGCCGGCGTCGTGCCCGAGCGGGATCATCACCCTGCACGTGGGGTTCCCCAACTGCTGGGACGGGGTGCTGACCCACGCGAACGACACGCCGCACCTGCGCTACCCGTCGGGCGGGAAGTGCCCGCCGGGCTTCGGGCGCGCGCTGCCGCGCCTCATCCTGCGCACCGAGTACCCCGTCGGCGTCTCCACCGGCATGACCATGCTCTCCTCCGGCCCGACCTTCACCATCCACGCCGACTTCTGGAACACCTGGGACCAGGCGAAACTGCAGGCTCTGGTCGACAACTGCCTGAACGCCGGCAAGAGCTGCGGCACCTTTACCGGAAGCGCTGGCACCACGTCGGGCGCGACGTCCTCGGGCGCGACCTCCGGTCTCGACGCGGCCACGCCGCTCAGCCCGAGCACGACCACGCCGCACGGCTCCATGGTCGCCGCGGCGACGTCGAGCACAGGGCGCTCGGCGACCTCCGGGCAGGCCCTCGGGGCGACGACCTCGACACGCTCAGGCGGCCTGCTGTTCACGAGCTCAGGCGGCCTGCCGTTCACCGGCGTGCGGACGAGCACCCTGCTGGTGCTCGCGATCGGCCTTGTCTGCCTCGGCGGCGCCACCCTGATCGGGGCGCGGCGACGAGCAAGGCACTGACCGACGACGGCTGCAGAGCCGCCGACGGCCGGGGGTCACCCGGCGAAGCGGAGCAGCGCGCCGAGCCCCTCCGCGGGAGCCGGGCCCCCGGGGCCGGCCGGCAGGGCCTCTGGCTCGCCACCTTAAGTATCCCCCCGGACCATGGCCAACCGTCCCGGCGCGCACTCCAGCGCCTTGGCGCCCTCTCCGCCGGGCCGCGGCAGCGAACGCGTTCGCGCAACGCCGGACGCGGACGGCCCGCGCCGGGCTGCTGTCGTCCTGCCGCAGCCGTCAGTGGGGGCCGGTCATCTCGCGGGCGAGTCCGAGCGCTCCTGTTCGGCCGCGATGACCTCGATGAGTCGGAGCAGTTCCCTGACATCGAGGGGCTTGGTCAGGAAGGCCCGGGCCCCCGACTCGAGGAGCCCTGTGATCAGGCCCGGTCTGGCGTCGGCACTGAGGATCACGACCGGGATGCTGGCCGTCTTCGGCCCGGACCGCAGGCGGCGCAGGACCTCCTCACCAGTCATGTCGGGCAGGTGGAGGTCGAGCAGCACAAGATCGGGGTGGTGCTCGCTGGCCAGGTCGAGACCGAGCTGGGGCCGCATCGCCGAGATCAGCTTCACACCCCCCCGGCGGCTCAGGACCCGGTCGACCAGCTCGAGGTTGGAGAGGTTGTCCTCGATGTAGAGGACGGTCAGGCTCGGTCCTGTCTCCATGAGCTGGTCCTGATCCGGCGAACGTGGGGCGTGCCACTGGCGCCCGGCACGCTGGGTCGGACCCTCGACCAGGCGAAGCTCCACCCAGAAGGAGCTGCCCTGACCGACACGGGTCGTGAGCCCGACCGTCCCGCCCATCGCCTCGGCCAGGCGTAGGGAGAGGGGAAGGCCGAGACCGGTACCCTCGACCAGGCTGTGTTCGCTCGTGAGCCGCTCGAACGGGACGAAGAGACGCTCAAGGGACTCGGGGGCGATGCCTGGCCCGGTATCGGTCACCTTGACGCGGAGCCGCTCGCCCGCCACGCGCTCGCAGGCGAGCTGCACGCTGCCACCCGCCCGGTTGTACTTGACGGCGTTGGACAGCAGGTTCAGCAGGATCTGCTTCAGGCGCTGGCGGTCGGCGTGGACGTGCGCGGCGCAGCTTCCAGCCAGGTTCCTGGAGAGCAGGATGCCGCGCTGGTCAGCAAGGGGCCGGATCAGGTCGACGGCTTCCTGCACGACGTCGGCCACCGCGACCGGCTCCAGCGACAGCGGCAGCCGGCCGGCCTCGATCGCGGCGATGTCCAGGACCTCGTTGATCAGCGCGAGCAGGTGCCGCGCCGCCGACAGGACATGGCCGACGCCCTCACGCTGGTCGTCGCGGAGCTCGTCCAGCTCCAGCAGCTGCGCGAAGCCGAGAATCGCGTTCAACGGGGTCCGCAGCTCGTGGCTCATCCGCGACAGGTACTCGCTCTTGGCCTGGTTGGCCCGGTCGGCGGCCTCCTTGGCTTCCTGCAGCGCCCGCTCGACCTGCTTGCGTTCACCGATGTCGCGCGCAACCACCGACACGCCGACGACGGCGGCCGCTCGATCCCGGAGCGGGGCCGCGGTGAGCGCCACGCTGAGGTCGCGGCCGTCTTGGCGCAGGTGCTGGGTCTCCAGACTGGCGCGCTCACCCAGGCCCACCCGCCGGAGAAGATCGGGGAGATCGTCGGGACGGTCGGGGGAGGCGACGATCGAGAGCGGGAGGCCGACCACCTCCTCGGCCGAACGGCCATAGGTGGCCTCGGCGGCCGGGTTCCAGCTCCTGATCGTGCCGTCGAGGCTGGTGCTCACGATCGCGTCGCCGGAGGCCTCCACGACCGCGGCCAGCTCCGAGTCGCGCTCGGCGGTGCGCACCCGCTCCAGCGCGAGCTCGGCCAGGCTGGCCAGCGCCCGGAGCAGCTCGAGCTCCTCGCGGCCGAACAGGGGCGCGAACGGGCTCGCCCATACCAGCAGCGCCCCCATGGACAGCGGCAGCCGCACCGAGCCCGGGACCTGGACCTCCCCGCGAGGGCCGTCGGCATCGGCGGCGGTCACCCGGTCCTGCAGGCCGGGCGTCTGCCCAGAGGATCCGACGATCCTCCCCGTCTCGTCGACCAGCGCCGCACCTCGCCCGCCCACCATGCTCATGACATGAGGGAGCAGGCAGGCGGCGACGTCCTCAGCCCGGGTGACAGCCTTGAGCTCACCCATGGCACGCCGGAGCGTCTCCTGCTCCGAATGGCGCCAGGCGTTGCGCAGCATCGCCGGGGGCGCGAAGGCGAGGTAGAACAGCAGCGCGCTCGCGAGCGTGAGGACATGTGTCGCCACCGCGAGCGACCTGGGATGCGTCGAGGGCTCGATCCCGCTGACCACGACGGCCAGGTTGAGGCTCGTCGCCGCAAGACTCAGTCCGCGCATGCGCCGGCGCGCCGCGGTCGGCTGGCCGCGGCCGGCCCTCCACAGCTTCAGCGCCACGATGAGCGAAACGACCGTCCACTCCAGCAGGACCGCGACCAGATAGGCGCTGAGCCAGGCCGGCCGGGCCTGACCCGCCCGAGGGAGACCGGGCAGCAACAGCGTCCACACCAGGACCGTGCCCACCAGGGCGCCGACCGCGGTCTCGGTGCGGCGAGCCGCACGGTCGAGCGAGTCGGTGAACCGGAAGAGGAGGTAGGGGAACAGGATCAGGGCGGCCAAGAGGAGCTTCGCGACCCACCGGGCTGGTTCGCCAGTGGAGTCCGATGCCAGCACGAGGCCGGCCAGCACGACTCCGGCCAGGGCCCCGAACGTCACCGCCAGCCACGCGGCGGGTCTCCCCCCCTGCCGCCTCCACCGGATGTAGCAGACTCCGGCGAGGCCGACGAAGAGCGCGTCGTTGAGGTACTCGAACATTGCGAGGAGTGTCATGGGACGCCCCGCTCGCCCTGGTTGTCGCGCATCCAGCCCCTCTCCGAGTCCCTCCACCGCGGCCGGCCACCACCCGCGGCCGGCCGGGAGATCGCCGCATGTGGTACGTCGGCGGATTCGGGCACGGCGTTGAGGAGCGGTGCGGACCGCCAGAGGTTCGAGCCGACCGGGCCGTACTTCCCGGGCGAGGAGGACGACCTCGAACCGGCCTGGCCTCGGCGGGCGGGAGCCGGCCAGGCGAGGAGGACGACCTCGAACCGGGCATACCCGCCCGAGCGGCCGAAACTCGCTTTCCTCGCGTCGTCCCGCCCCGTACGTTCGGACGGTCATGCGCGAGCTTCCTCTGGCCGATCCAGGCACACCCGACCTGCGGTCGCCGACCCGTCTCCTGCTGTGGATCGCCAGCGGGCAGCTGGGCACGCTCGCGGCCGGCGCGGCGTTCGGCGTGCTCTGGATGGGGGCGCAGGCGGTCACGCCAGCCCTTGTCGGGCGGGCGATCGACCTCGGCGTCGCCGACCGTGACACCGGGGCCCTGCTGCGCTGGTCCGGCCTTGTCCTCGCCGTGGGGGTCGTCGGCGCGGTCGCCGGCATCCTGCGGCACCGGGCCGCGGTGACGAGCTGGCTGACGGCGGCCTACCGCGTGCAGCAGCTGCTCGTGCGGCAGGCCGTACGCCTCGGTGGCTCGCTGCCCCGCCGGATCGCCACCGGTGAGGTCGTCAGCGTCGGCTCGCACGACGTCGAGCGCATCGGCAGCGCCATGGACGTCACCGCGCGGCTGTCCGGCGCGGTCGTCTCGTTCGGCCTCGTCGCGGTGCTCATGCTCCGCACGTCCCCGACGCTCGGGCTCGTGGTCCTCGTCGGAGTGCCGCTGCTGTCGGTGGCGATCGGCCCGCTGCTGCGGCCGCACGATCGACGCCCTGAGCATGCAGCGGCGGCGCATCGGTCGCACCGACGACGACATCCGGGAGGAGTACGCGGCCGAGCGCTACACGCTGTTCCTGCGCACCGTGTGGTTCCCACTGGTCGAGAGCGCGTACGTCGTGCCGGTGACGACGGCGATCCTCGTCGGGGGCGTGCTGTACGCGCGTGGGCTGGCGACGCTCGGCGAGGTCACCGCGGTGGTGCCCTACATGCGGCAGCTGGTCGACCCGCTCGACCGGGTGCTGTCGTGGCTCGACCATCTCCAGGTCGGCGCGACGTCGTTCGCCCGGCTGCTCGGTGTCGCCCACGTGCCGGTGGACCGCGAGGCGACGGGGCGCCAGCCGGTCGCCGTGCAGGACGTCGCGAACGACGTCCACTTCGCCTACGCCGCCGGGCGCGACGTCCTGCACGGCGTCGACCTCGACGTGCGCCACGGAGAGCGTCTGGCGATGGTCGGCCCGAGCGGTGCGGGCAAGTCGACGCTCGGCCGGCTGCTCGCGGGCGTCAACGGGCCGCGTACCGGCTCGGTGACCGTCGGCGGCATCGGGCTGGTCGAGCTGCCGCTCGACGAGCTGCGCGGGCACGTCGCGCTCGTGACCCAGGAGCACCACGTCTTCGTCGGCACGCTGCGCGACAACCTGATGCTCGCCCGACCGGGCGCCGACGACGCGACGCTGCGTGCCGCCCTCGACGCCGTCGACGCGCTCGGCTGGGTCGAGGCCCTGCCGTGCGGGCTCGCGACGAAGGTCGGCGCCAACGGGCACGCGCTGTCGCCGGCGCAGGCACAGCAGGTCGCGCTCGCGCGACTCGTGCTCGCCGACCCCCACACCCTCGTGCTCGACGAGGCGACCTCACTGCTCGACCCACGGGCGGCACGGCACCTCGAGCGGTCACTCTCGGCCGTCCTCACCGACCGTACGGTCGTCGCGATCGCGCACCGGCTGCACACCGCGCACGACGCCGACCGGGTCGCCGTCGTCGAGGGCGGGCGCATCACCGAGCTCGGCACGCACGACGAGCTCGTAGCCGCCGACGGCGCGTACGCCGCGCTGTGGCGCTCCTGGCGCGACGGGCCCGCCGTTCGGCGACGGGCCGGACGGTGATGGCCGGCGGGGGCGCGCGTCGCTGCGCACCTGGATGGCGCGGATCCTGGTCGACGTCGCCCGCCGGCGCGCCGGCAGGGGGCGCTGGTTGCCGGACGGGACGGCCGCGTGGACCATGGCGTCCCATGACCGCTGTTGCGTCGGCGCTCAGCCGCGTGCTGCCACCCGGGCCGGCGGGCGACGAGGTGGCGCTGCTGGCCGGGGTGGCCCTCGCGACGACGGCGTGCGTGGTCGGCAGGCTGTGGCGGGTGGCGGGGCTCGCGGTCACGGTCGTGCACGAGCTCGGGCACGCACTGGCGGCCCTCGCGCTCGGCGGCAGGGTCAGGCGGGTGCACCTCACCGTCGACACCGCGGGGCAGACCTCGTTCGCGCTGCCGGCCCGGGCCGGGCGGGCCCGGCGGGCGGTCGTCACGCTGGCGGGGTACCCGGCGCCGGGGCTCGCGGGCCTTGCCGGCGCCTGGCTGCTGGCCGGCGGGCGGGCGCGACCGTGGCTCGCCTCGGCCGCGCTGCTCCTGGTCGTGCTGCTGGTCCTCTGGGTGCGGAACCCGTGGGGCGTCGGCTCGGTGCTGCTCGGCGCGGTCGGGCTCGGCTGGCTGGCCGTGGACGGCTCCCCCGGCGCGGTGACGGCCGCTGGCGCCGGGCTCGCCGCACTCCTGCTGGTCGGCGGGTGGCGCGCCGCTGCCCTGCACGCCACCCGGGACGGGCGCAGCGGACGCGCGCGGTCGTCCGGCGTGGTCTCGGACTCGGTGGCCGCCGGACGGCTCCTGCTCGTGCCCGCCGTGTTCTGGCGGGGGTTCTTCCTGGCCGTCTCGACGGCCACGATGCTCGCCGGGGGCTGGCTGCTGTCGACCGTGCTTCGCTGACCCTGGCCGGTCGCGTGACGCCACCGGCCGGGGTTGGCCGACAGCCAGGACGGCACCGCGCGGGCTCCACCGGGATCGGCGCGGAAGCGAGATCGGTGAAGTCGCCGGGGTCGGCACCTGGTGGCGCCGGTCGGCGAGACCTGGAGGCCGCTTCGGCGGGTCGCCGCGCTCGATGGCCGCGTCCCGCATGCATTCATCCAGGAGGCAGCACTCCAACCTGCCGTACGGTCTGATCAGGGATCATCTCGGGGATCATCACGGGCTCGCGGCCTGCTGTGGCCAGGAGCCGGTCGATGTCGTGCGCCGGCAGCGGTGTGGCGAAGTGGAAACCCTGCCCGAGCCGGTAGCCCAGCTGCCAGAGCCGTTCGGCCTGTGCCGGGGTCTCGATGCCCTCGGCGACGGCGTCCAGGCCCAGCGCCTGCGCCATCTGGACGATCGCCGCGGCCACCGCCGCCTGCCGCGCGGCGCCGGTGACCCCGTCAACGAACGACTTGTCGAGCTTGAGGATGTGCACCGGGCAGGTGCGTAGCAGGTCGAGGGACGAGTGGCCGGTGCCGAAGTCGTCCAGTGCGAGGCGCACGCCAAGGTTGTGGAGCGCCTGCAGCGCCTCGACGACCCTCCCGCCCTGGAGCACGGCGGTCTCGGTGGCCTCGACAACCAGATGGCGGGGCTCCAGCCCGGCGTCGCGCAGCGCGGCGGCGACCTCGCCGACGAAGCCCGGCTCCTGGAGCTGGCGCGCGGCGATGTTGACGCTGACGGTCCCGGGGGCCGCGTCCCCGTGGACGTGCCGCCACGCCGCCGCCTGGCGGCACGCCTGGCGCAGGACGCGACGGCCGAGGGGCACGATCAGCCCGGTCCGCTCGGCGGTAGGGATGAAGTCGGTGGGTGGCATCAGCCCGCGGGTCGGGTGGCGCCAGCGCACCAGCGCCTCGGCGCCGACGACCCGACCGTCGGGCAGGCGCACGATCGGCTGGTAGAGGACGTGGAGCTGCTCGCTGTCCAGTGCCTGGCGCAGCTCGGCGCCGAGCTGGGCGTGCTTCAGGATGCCCGCGTCCATGCCCGGGGCGTAGCAGGCGTAGTGGCCCTTGCCGCGCTCCTTGGCCGCGTACATCGCGATGTCGGCGTTGCGCAGCAGCTCGCCCGGGTCGTCGCCGGACGGGTCCGCGGCCACGCCGATGCTGGCCTGGATCAGCAGCTTGTGGCCGTGTGCGACCACCGGCCTGGTGAGGCTGGCGAGAATCCGCTCGGCGACCTCCACCACGGCGTCGAACCGCACGCGCTCGAGCAGCACGGCGAACTCGTCCCCGCCCAGGCGGGCCACGGTGTCCTCGGGGCGGACGCAGTGGCGCAGGCGCTCGGCCACGGCCACCAGGAGACCGTCGCCGACGGCGTGGCCGAGCGTGTCGTTGATGGTCTTGAAGTCGTCCAAGTCGATCAGGAGCACTGCGAGCCCCCCGTCCTGGCGGGTCGTGGCCAGGGCGGCCTGGACGCGCTCGCCGAACAGGACCCGGTTGGCGAGCTGGGTGAGTGCGTCGTGGGATGCCTGGTACCGCAGCTGCTGCTCGTGCTGGCGCAGTTTGAGCAGGAGCCGGGCGTTGTCGCTGAAGGCCGCGAGCTGCCGCACCACCACCAGACCGGTGAGGGTGACCGCACCGGCGACGACCACGAGACTGCGACCGTCGGGCGGCTTCACGGTGACCAGCAGCAACAGCGCGTCCGTGGCGGCCACAGCTCCGTAGGGCAGCAGGCTGTACGGTCGCTTCGCCCTGCTCCGCGACCGGCGCGCACGCCAGCCCCCGGTCACGGCCTGGCGCTGCCGCCCACCCGCGCACGCATCGAGGAGGGCGATCATGGGAACGACGAGCTGGGAGGTGGCCAGACGGGGCCGGTCCGCGATCAGCGGTGTCAGGCCCGCGCTGAGGCCACCGATCAGCAGCCCCAGGGCGAGCAGACGGAGCGCACCGGTGTCGACCGGCCCGGCCCCGGCGAGCACGACCTTGGAGATCGCGGCGACGCTGACCAGGGCCAGCACCGCTGCGACGAGCGAGCCCCAGACGGAGCTGGCGCTCCGCGTCACCTGCATCGGGCTGAACACGAAATACCAGATGAACAGCGCCGCACCCAGCATGACCGTGGCAGCATCCAGGCCCAGCCGCAGCCAGTCGCCGCGGGAGCGGGCACCCACGGGGATCCGCAGCAGCGCCCAGAGCGCGATGAGCGTGGCGACGAGAAAGATGAGCAGCACGACCGGCGGGATCTCTTGCGGCACCGCCGGCGACCGCCGGTTGACGAGGGCGGCGCAGGCCTGCAGGCCGACGCCCAGTGCGACGATCCAGCCGGCCAGAGCCAGCTGGTGCCAGAAGCGCCGCGCCGCGGTCGGCAGACCGCCTGTCGACCCGGCCCGCCACTGGACCAGCGACGAAAGTGTCAGGGACAGCGGCGCCGGCAGCCACCCCACCAGCAGCGGGCCGCGCGGCTCGTGCAGGTTGACCACGAACCAGACGGCGGCCAGGACCGCCAACACCGCGTTGGCGCGCACGAGCGGGTCCACGCGGGCACGCCTCGCCGCGTCCCCGGTGATGCCGCCCGCCGTCGCTGTACCCGTCACGTCAACCCCATCGATGGATGCTTCCGAGCCGCAGCCTCTCGCAATGCCGCCTGAAAGTCGCATCGGTGACGGTCGCGTGCTTCTGAGCGCTGACATCGCCCGGCTGACGACGCTCGGTGACCAGTCACCAGGCGACAATGTGCTGCGGGCCACCCCGATGCCTGTCAAACCGGGCACGCGGTCGTCCCGCAGCGGGAGCGCCTGGCCCAAGGCCGGCCCGAAGCGACGGGCGCTGATCGTCCAGGGACCAGTGGTCCTGGCGAACGTTCCCTACCGTTGGGATGATCGCGAGTGTTCCCTACCGTTGGGATGATCCGGGCGACCGGAGGGAGGAAACGGAAGCATGGAACTGGCCGACGCACGCGCCCTGGTGAAGGACAAGACCGACAAGGACATCACCGTCCGCCATCTGATCTCGGTGGAGGGGGTGATGCGGGCCCTGGCCCGCCGGTTCGGCGAGGACGAGGACCGCTGGGCGCTGGCCGGCCTGTTCCACGACCTGGACCAGGACCACACCGGGGAGGACCCCTCGCGGCACGCCTGGCTGGCGGCGGAGTGGCTGCGTGAGGCCGGCGTGGAGGAGCCGGTGGTGAACGCGGTCTTGGCCCACGCCCACGAGCGGTACCGCACCGACCTGATGTCGAAGGCTGTGGTCCATGCCGACGCGATCGCCGGGCTGCTGGTGGCATTGGCCCTACTTCGCCCCCAGCGGTCGGAGGGCATGAAGGTGTCCTCGGTCAAGAAGAAGCTGAAGGAGAAGGCGTTCGCCCCCGGCGTGAACCGCGACGAGGTGTACGGCGCGGAGGCGTCGCTGGGGCTCCCCCTCGACCAGTTCATCGCCACGGCGATCGCGGGCATCCAGCAGGTCGCGCCAGAGATCGGCTTGTAGGGCTGCGGGCGGGAGTCCGACGCCCGGTGCGGTGGGGGACCTCGACCTGGCCACCACCGGGACCTCGACCTGGCCACCACCGGGACCTCGACCTGGCCGCCACCGGGGACCTCGACCTGGCCGTCGACAACCTCATGGGTGTGGGTGTGGGAATGTCGGTGATGACGCCATCGCTCAACCGGCCGGACGTGCGCGGTGTCGTGTCAGGGTTGCTGGGCTGCCTGGATGACGCCGGCCAGAGCCCGGCGGACCCGGTCGGCGGCCTGGCCGCGGTCGGGCTGGCCGGCATCCAGCCAGGCCGTGACCGCTTCGATGGCCACCACGGGGGCGAGCTGCGCGGCCCACCGCGCCCAGGACGGATCGGGGATCACCTCGGCGAGCTGGCGGTGGGCGGCGGCGACCATGCCGGCACGGAACCGGTCCATCTCCTGGCGGAACTCCGGCTCTCTGGCGGCGTGGTGGAACAGCAGCCGAAACCCATCCGGATCTTCGGCGGCCGCCCCAAGCAGCGCGTCGACGCTGGCGTCGGTGAAGTCGCGGACGCCGACGGCGGCGGCCAGCCGCGCGCGGGCGCGGTCCAGCACCGCGCGGTACAGGTCGGTCTTGGAATCGAAGTGCCGGTAGAGGATCGCCCGGCTGATGCCGGCCTCGGCGGCGACGTCGTCGAGGCTGGTGGCGGCGAACCCGGCGCGGGCAAAGGCGCGGGTGGCGGCGGCGAGGAGCTGCTCGCGGCGCTCGGCGCGTCGGAGCCGCCGCACCGGCGGCCTACCCGGCGCCGCGGGCGCCGGTCGGGTTGCGGGTTGGCGGTTGGTGTTGGCCGGCATCGCTCCCACTCGCTCGGTATGTTGACACCAGAATGTACAACTACTATTCTCTACGCTGACGTGTACACCATACCGTCGCTATAACGGAGGTGCCACCGCATGCGTGGAGACGCCGGCCGGATCGTGGCCGCCGGCCTGACCAAGACCTTCGGCGCCGTCAAGGCGGTCGACGACCTGAGCTTCACCGTGGAACCTGGCTCGGTCACCGGGTTCCTCGGGCCCAACGGCGCCGGCAAGACCACCACCCTGCGGATGCTGCTCGGCCTGGTCACCCCCGACGCGGGCACCGCGACCATCGGCGGCAGCAGCTACGCCGCGCTGCCGGCCCCCAACGACGAGGTCGGCGCGGTGCTGGAGACGTCAAGCTTCCACCCGGCCCGCAGCGGCAGGAACCACCTGCGCGTCTACTGCACCGTGAACGGCTACCCGAGCCGGCGCGCCGACCAGGTGCTCGAGCTGGTCGGGCTGGCCGAGGCGGGCCGGCGGCCGGTGGCCGGCTACTCCCTCGGCATGCGCCAACGGCTGGGGCTGGCCGCCGCCCTGCTCGGCGACCCCGCCGTGCTGGTGCTGGACGAGCCCGCCAACGGCCTGGACCCCGAGGGCATCGCGTGGCTGCGCCGGCTGCTGCGGGAGCTTGCTGGGCAGGGGCGCACCGTGCTGGTGTCCAGCCATCTGCTGTCGGAGCTGCAGCAGCTGGTCGACCACGTGGTGATCATCAACCAGGGCCGGCTGGTCCGTCAGGGGACGCTGGCCGAGCTCTCCGGCTGGCACACCGTGGTGTCGGTGCGCACCCCGCAGGCCGACCGGCTGCTGGACGCGCTGACCCGAGCCACCGCGGGTCGGGCGGGCGTCGAGATCGAGCGGACCGGGCCGGACCGCCTGCGCGTCACCGGCATGCAGGCCGCCGAGGTCGGTCACCTTGCGTTCGCCGAGCGGGTCGAGCTGCACCAGCTCACCGCCGAACGCAGCGATCTGGAGCAGGTCTTCTTCGCCCTCACCGTTCAGGCCGGCCACGACCAGGAACCCGCCCCCATGGAGGAGGTGGTTTGACATGCGACGCCTGGTGGCCGCCGAGTTCCAGAAGCTGTTCACCACCCGGTTGTGGCTGTGGCTGCTGCTCGGCTCGATGGCGCTGACCGCGCTGTACGTCAGCCTCGCCATCGCCTTCGCCGACGACCCGGACACCTGGACGCCGCCGCTGTCGACGCCGGCGGGGCAGCGCACCATCTTCTCCATCCCCGCCAGCGGGGCGGGCACGCTGCTGGCCGTGCTGGCCGCCATCGGCCTCACCACCGAGTTCCGCCACCACACCGCAACGGCAACGTTCCTGGCCACGCCGCAGCGCGGCCGCGTGGTGCTCGCCAAGCTGGTCACCTACGGGCTGGTCGGGGTCGGCTACGCCCTGGCGTGCATCGCCGTCACGGTCGCGATCGCGCTGCCGTGGCTTGGCGCCAAGGGGATCCAGGTGCCACTGGCCGGCAACGGCATCCCCGGCACGCTGGCCGGCGTCATCGCCGCGGTCGCCATCTTCGGGCTGGTCGGGGTGGGCCTGGGGGCGCTGCTGCGCGACCAGGTCGCGACCGTGGTCGGGCTGCTGGTCTACCTGTTCGTGGCCGAGCCCATCGTGACCCGCATCCCGGCGCTGCGCGGCTGGACGATCTACCTGCCCGGCGAGGCGGAGAGCGCGCTCACCCAGGTGGCCCTGACCAACCAGGAGTTCCTGCAGCCGTGGCAGGGCGGCCTGCTGTTCGCCGCCTACGGCATCGTGTTCACCGGGGCCGGCACGCTCCTCACGGTCCGCCGCGACGTGACGTGACCGGGGCCGACCTCGACGTGGCCGGGGCCGACCCTCGGCGTTCCGCTTCGCCGATCGGTACAGTGGTGGCTCAGACATCCAGCCACCTCCTCCATCAGCACGGAGAGCATCCCGCAGGCGACCCTGGGAAGACGGAACGGTGCCTCGTCGTTGAACTGCCAGCGCCGTAACGCGGTCCGGATCGGGGAGACTGACCTCGACCCCGACCGCTCACGAGGAGGAGCAGGAGCAACAGGAGCAGGAGGAGCGATGCGCACGGTTGTGGGCCGGCGTCTACGGGACGTGGACGTCGGCTGATTCCACCATCTGGTCGCCCGGCACGCGGCGGTCAGCGTCGACCTGGGGACCGGCGACGGCCGCTCCGTGCTCGCCGCCGCCGCGGCCCAGGCCGACCGGCTCGTCGTCGGTGTCGACGCCAGCGCGGCGTCGATGGCGACGGCGTCGCGGCGTGCGGCTGCCAAGCCCTCGCGCGGCGGGCTTCCCAACACCCTGTTCGTCGTGGCCGCCGTGGAGGCGCTGCCGCGGGACCTGGACGGCGTGGCCGACCTGGTAACCGTCCACTTCCCCTGGGGTTCGCTGCTGCGCGGCCTGCTCGGCGCCGACCCGGCGACCATGACGGGGCTGACCCTGGTCATGCGCCCGGGCGCGACCCTGTCGATGCTGCTGTCGTCGACCGTTCGTGACCGCGGCGTGGGTGTGGAGCCGATCCAGGAGCGGGCGCTGCGGGACCTGGCCGGGTCGTACGCCGCTTGGGGGCTTGCCGTCACCGAGGCACGGCCGGCGACTGCCGCCGACGTCGCCGCCGCCCATTCGACCTGGGGCAAGCGCCTGGGCGCCGGTGTGCAGCGGCCGGCCTGGCTGCTGCGGACCAGGTTCGATCGCCCGGACCGTCGCCCACGCAATCAGACGAGCCTTGATCGCAGCCGCCCAAAGAACTCGCGGATGTCGCTGGCCAGCAGGTCTGGCGACTGATGGGCGGCGAAGTGGCCGGGGCGGTCATGGACGTTCCAGGAAACGATGTTCGCGTGGTCGCGCTCGGCAACGCGCCGGATCGACTGAAGTCATCGCCGAACTGGGCGAGGCCAATCGGCACCGTGGTCGGCTCGGTCGGACCCGCGCCAGCCGGCTCCCAAGGTCGTCAAGGTCTGCCTGATGGCTGACTCGCCCTCGACCCCGAGTTACTCGCTCATGGCTCGGTCTGCGGACGTGTTGGCTTGGCGCCCACCGCAGGGCGGTTCACGCCGGTTTCGTAGGCGAAGATCACGGCCTGGACCCGGTCGCGAAGGTCGAGCTTCATCAGGATCCGCTTCACGTGGGTTCTGATCGTCGACTCCTCGACGGCGAGCGCGGCGGCGATCTCGCGGTTCGACAAGCCCCGCGCGATGCGTTCAAGAACCTCCCGCTCGCGCGGTGTCAGCACATCGAGCTTGGCCTGATCGGCAAGCTCGGGAGTCGGCTGCTGGGCCATGCGGTCGATCACCCGCCGGGTGACCGACGGCGAGAGGAGCGAGTCGCCGGCGGCGATCGTGTGCACCCCCGCGATCAGCTCCTCGGGTCGTGTGCGCTTGAGCAGGAAGCCCGAGGCGCCGGCGCGGAGGGCGCCGAAGATGTAGTCGTCCTGCTCGAAGGTCGTGAGGATCAGGACCCTCGCTGCCGGGGCCGCCCGCGACAGCTCACGGGTGGCACTGATCCCGTCCAGGTCGGGCATGCGAACGTCCATCAGGACGACATCCGGCGCGAGCTGGCGCGCTTGCTCGACGGCCTCGCGTCCGGTCGATGCCTGGCCGATGATCTCGATCTCGGGGTCGGCGGTGAGGAGCTCGACGAGCCCGGCGCGCATCAGGTCGTCGTCGTCGGCGATCAGCACGCGCGTCACGCTCGGTGACCTCGGTAGGGAATCCGGGCGCGGACGCGAAACGCCCCGTTGGCGCGCTCGGCGTCGAGGTTGCCGCCGAGCAGGGTCGCGCGCTCACGCATGCCGATCAGCCCGTGTCCTCCGCCGGACCGCGGCGAGCCGCGCGCGGGCACGGGGTTGGTGACGCTGAGCTCGACGGCAGCGTCGCCGAACCCAAACTCGACCCGGGCGCTGCCCGCTCCGTGGCGGGCGGCGTTGGTGAGGGCCTCCTGCAGGATCCGGTAGGCGGCCTGATCGGCGGCGGCGCCAAGCGGCCGCGGCGCGCCCGACGCGTCGAAGGTGACCTCGAGCCCCGCCGCTTGATGGTGCGCGATCAGGGTGTCGAGCGACGCAAGCCCGGGCGGAGCCTCGACGACCCCGTTCGCCGAGCCGCCCTCCCGCAGCGTGCCGACGAGCTGGTCGAGCTCCTCGACCGTCTGCCGTGCCAGCTCCTCGATCACCTCCAGGGCGGGCAGCGAGCGATCGGGGTCCTGGCGGTGCCGCAGCCGGGCTGCGCCGGCGCGCACGGCGATCACGCTGATCGCGTGGCCGGCGGAGTCGTGGAGATCGCGGGCGATCCGGGCGCGCTCCTCGGCGGCGGCGAGCAGGCGCTCGCGCTCGGCCTCCCGCTCGGCGCGCAGGGCGCGGTCCTTGAGCTCGGCGAGCTGCCCGCGCCGCAGGCGCGTTCGCTCGCCGGCGAACCAGGCGACGGCCCAGGCGAGACCGGTGTGGAGGAGCTCGCTTCCGGGGAAGGTCCCCTGCGCGGCGGCGCTCGCGCCCAGGTACGCCAGCAGCAGCCCGACGACGGTGACAGTGGTGCGCCGCGTCCATGGGGTCTGCGGCTCGCGGCTCGCGGCGAGCAGGTAGAGCGCGGCGGTGGGGCCGAGCAGCAGGTCGATCCGATGGCCGAGGCCCGCCAGCAGCGCGCCCGCGGCCGCGGTGACCGTGAACACGCCGAGCGGGGAGCGCCGCCAGGCGATGAGCGGCACCGTCGAGCACGCGCCGAGCACGACGCCGACCAGGTCGAGTTCCCCCGATCCGGGGCGGGAAGGGCCGATGCCGCCGTGTCGGAGCAGCGCCAGCGAGCCGGCGAGCGCGGCGGCCGCGACCGCGACGTCGAGGATCGCTCCCGAGCTGGGCCGGGCCGCGAAGAGCCTGTGGGCTGTGGCCGTCGACGACATGAACACGAGGGTACCTCCGCGGGCGCCGCCGAGAATCCCCCTGGCGGATGATCCGCCTCCACAAAATGGGGACGGACAAGTTCCCCCCGCAGGGCGTTTTCGCCTCCGCCCGGCCCCCGTAGCGTGGCCGTCATGAATGAAACCCTGACGACCACGCGCGACAGAGGAGGACACGCACATGACTGACCCGTCCCGCTCCCCCGACACCGGCGTGGGGCCCGACCGCGGCGAAGGCATGCCACGGTGGGTGAAGGTGTCTGGGATCATCGTCATCATCCTGGTCCTGCTGGTCGGCGTCATGCTCCTCATCGGTGGTGGTGGCCACGGCCCTGGTCGCCACACCTAGTCCGGGACCCGAAGCGGAGGTATTCCACCGTGGGACATGCGGTACAGGTCAGCGACGTCGTCAAGGCGTATCCCTTGAGCGCTGGCGAGGTCGTCGCCGTTGATCACCTCAGCCTCGACATCGCGCACGGCGAGTTCGTCGCCGTCGTTGGGCGGTCGGGCAGCGGTAAGACGACGTTGCTGAATCTGCTCGCCGGTATCGACCGGCCCACCTCCGGGACGGTCCGCGTCTCGGGCGCCGATCTTGGTTCGTTGTCGGAGTCCGGGCTGGCCGCCTGGCGGGGACAAAACGTCGGGCTGGTGTTCCAGTTCTTCCAGCTGCTGCCCACGCTGACCGTCGTCGAGAACGTGATGCTGCCGATGGACTTCGCCAAGAAGATCCCGGTTGGCGAACGCCGCGACCGGGCGCAGCAGCTGTTGGAACGGGTTGGTATCGGTGACCAGGCCGACAAGGTGCCCGCCACGCTGTCGGGCGGCCAGCAGCAGCGCGCGGCGATCGCCCGGGCCCTGGCCAACGATCCACCGATCCTGCTGGCCGACGAGCCGACCGGCAACCTCGACTCCGTCACGGCCGAGGCCGTCTTGGAGCTGTTCGCCGACCTGAACGCCGACGGGCAGACCATCGTGGTGGTCACCCATGAACGCGATATCCGGTCGATCGCCGGTCGAGAGGTGACCCTGATGGATGGCCGGGTCGTCGAGGACGAGGACGAGGACGAGCGGGCGGGGGTGTCGGTGTGACCAGCCTGCTGACGGTCAAGCTGCGCCGAGACCTGCGGGCGACCTGGCCCCGGATGGTGCTGATGGTGGTCGCGATCGCGGTCAGCCTGACGGTGTTCAGCGCGGTGCTCTATGCCTGGGGCGCCAGCCGCAGGGAGACCAGCCGCGCGTATCTGAGCACCGAGCCGGCGTCGGCGACGATCCTGCTCGACCGCAGCATCGACGCCGAGCAGATGGCGGCGATCGCGGCCGAGGCACGCACCCGGCCGGGCGTCATCGAGGCGACCGGGCGCACCCAGTTCACCAGCCAGATCGAGGTCAACGGCCGTCTGCGGACTAACCCGCTGCAGGTGTTCGCCGCCGCGCCGGACGACCCGATGCGGATGGCGACCTTCGAGGTGCAACAGGGCAGCTGGCCACCGTCGCCTGGGGAAGTCTTTATCGGACGCGACTCGCTCAGCCTGCTGGACGTGGCGGTCGGCGACACCATCGTCGTCGAGACCCCGTCCGGTGAACCCGCGCGGCTGAGCGTGGCAGGCGTCGTGTATGACCCCAGCCTCGCGCCCGCACCACAGCAGCAGACGGGGAACGGCTATCTGTCCACGACCTCGCTGGCCACACCCGGGAAGCCGGCCGTCCTGGACCAGTTGAAGATCCAGGTCGCCGACCCGGGGCAGGCGACGCCGAGCCGAGACCGCGATGCCGTCGTTGCCGTCGCCGGCGACGTCGGCAAGTGGCTGCAGCGCGAATACGGTCTGGCGATCCGCGAGATCCAGGTGCCCGAGCCCTATGCGCACCCCCACCAAGGGCAAGCCGACGCCCTGCTCCTCTCGCTGCTCGCCGGCGGGGGGATCGCCCTGCTGCTCAGCACGATCCTGGTCGCGAACATGCTCAATGGCCTGTTCACCCAGCAGATACCGCAGATCGGCATCATGAAAGCGATCGGTGCGCGATCGGGCCGCATCGGGCGCCTGTACCTGGCGATGACGCTGCTGGTGGCTGGGGCGGCCACCCTGCTCGCGCTGCCCCTCGGCATCCTGATCGGCCGCGTCGGGGCCTCCGGAATCCTCGGGTTCCTCGGCATCGAGGCCGACAGCCTCGCGGCGCCGTGGTGGACCTACGTGGCGGTCCTCGCTGCCGGCCTTGGCCTGCCACCGTTGATGGCCCTGATACCGCTGGTCAAAACCAGCCGCACCACCGTACGGGCGGCGATCGACCACCGCGGCCTTGGCTCAAACCCGACCGCGGCGACCCGCGTCCTCGCCCGGCTTGCTCGCATTCGTCGCCTCGACCGTGGGCTGCTCATGGCGCTGCGCAACACCATCCGGCGGCCCGCCCGGTTCCTGCTGTCGGTAGGCCTGCTGGCCAGTGCCGGCATGGTGTTCGTCGCCGGGATGTCCCTAAGCGCCGGTACGGAGGCGATAGCCGAAGAGCAGAAGGAGCAGCGCAACTGGGATGTCGACGTGCAACTGGCCAGCCCGGCCCCGGTGGATGAGGTCACCACCATGGTAAAGCGGGTGCCAGACGTCAGCCGGGTCGAGGGCTGGACCATCGCGAAGGCCGGCGTCGCCGGGCCAGGACAGATCCCCCTCACCCGCACCTACCCCGACCAAGGGCACGGCGGCGTCGCGGTGACCGCGGTTCCAGCAGGCACCACCATGCTCCCACCCCCCAAACTGCTGGAAGGCCGCTGGCTGAACCCGGATGAAACCGGGGCGGTCGTGCTCAACCAGATCGCCCGCAATAACACCGTCCCCGGCCTCGGCGCCGGTGACACCGTGCAACTGTCCGTCGGTGGAAAACCCACCACCTGGCGCGTCGTCGGCATCGCCCAAGAGCGGGGCGGCGGTAGCGGCGGCGTGTACGCCACGGCCGAGGGTTTCGCCGAGGCCATGGGCCAGCCACCGCGGGTAAACCAGCTGCGCATCGCAACCGACAGCCACGACGAGCAGACCCGCACAGCGGTCGCCGACGCCGTCGACGAAACCCTCACCGGCGCGGGGGTCGAGGTGCAGTCCGCGGCGTCGGTCAGCCGCAGCGAGGCCGTCACCGAAGGTCACCTGGGCCCCATCATCATGATTGTGCTGGCGATCGCCATCGCCATGGGCGTGGTCGGCTGCATCGGTCTGGCCTCGACGATGAGCACCAACATCCTCGAGCGGACCCGCGAGTTCGGCGTCATGCACGCCATCGGAGCACGCCCGAAGGCGGTGCGCCGCATCGTCATCGCCGAAGGAGTCTTCCTCGCCCTCGCCAGCCTCCTCGTGGCGGTCATCCCAACGCTTGGACTCACCGCGGTCCTAGGCGCCGGGCTTGGCAACCTCTTCATGGACGCGCCGCTGCCCTTCCGGGTCTCCATCCTCGCCGCCGGCATCTGGACCGCGCTCGTCATCCTCGGCGCCGTCCTCGCCACCGAAGCCGCAGCGACCCGCGCCTCCCGCCTCACCGTCCGCGAAGCCCTCGCCTACCTCTGACGACACCGCGAGGCGATCAGGTGCACCATGCCAGTCGCTGACATCCGATGGCTCCTTCTGCGATTGGCATCGTGTGGCGCATCGCAACGCCGCTTCCCCGTCGCGCAGGTCAGACCGACAGTCCCGCAGCGAAGCGTCGAGGAGCGCTTCCACTCCAGCCGCATCCCAACGAGTCAGCGCGGGGGCGCAACCCGGCCAGGGTGACCAGGATCTCCATGCTCTCGGCCGAAGCCAGAGAGCCAGGCCTCGGATACACGGAGGAGCTGTGATGGGTCGACCTCGAACGTTCGTGATCCTGCTCGGAGCGGCCGCCGCGGCCGTCGCCGTCGTGCGACACGGCCGCGGTGCCGCCACGGGGCAAAGGGTGCCGGGAGGGATCCTCATCGGCGATGCCGTCGTCTACGACGCGCTGAGCCGGCTCGTGCTCGGCTCGCTCTTCGGGCGCATCGCTGCCGACGTCGCGGCGGTCGCCCCGGACGGCGCACGGGTGCTCGAGGTGGGTTGCGGGCCCGGCCGCCTGTCGATCCGGCTGGCTCGCCAGCACGGCCTCGACGTGACCGGTCTCGACCTCGATCCGGCCATGATCGAGCGCGCCCGAGCCAACGCCGACCGTCCGGGGGACGGCGACGAGCGTCGGCCGTCGTTCCTCGTCGGCGACGTGGCCTCGCTGGCGTTCCCCGACGGATCGTTCGACCTGGTCGTCAGCACGTTGTCGATGCACCACTGGGCCGACCCGACGGCAGGCCTGGCCGAGATCGGCCGCGTGCTGCGCCCAGGCGCCCGGGCGCTCGTCTGGGACTTCCGGCCCGGCGTCCGGCCACATCCGTTCGGACCACGCCACGCGCACATGCCCGATCCGGTCGAACATGCGCATGGCTCTCAGCTTCGGGTGGTCAACGCGGCGCCATGGCGCTGGCCCTGGAGGTTCGACCTCACCCAGCGGATCGAGCTGGTCCGCGCCGACGGCTCACCCGGGCACTCGGGAACATAGCGCGACATCCGCCTGGTTGCTCGCCGTGCCGCCGCTTCCGGGTGGACCCATGGTGCGGCACGTACCGTCCAGCCCCGGCCCGGCTGTCGCCGAGCCCTCCTTCGAGCAGTACAGGCCGCGTCCCTGCTCGTCTGGACACGGGTAGTCGCGATGTCACCTCAACCGTGCAGGCCGGCCGCGACACCCTGGAACGTGGCATCCAGGCTGGTCAGTCGCCTCGTCCAGCTCCTGCTACGTGGTCAGGCGCTACCCGTGACGGTCACACTGCTCGCCGTGTCGGGGGTCGCCTGGCGAAATCAAAAGGGTGCGGCTCCCGTGAAGGGACGGATGCGCGGGGCGGACGGTGGTGCTGAGCAGGGGTTCCTCTGTCGTCGGGTGGCGGTCGAGGTGTTGGAGTCGTCCCAGGCGGGAGGGTTCGTGTCTGCGGGG
>Ga0210378_10000067_pt1 | contig 43988 bp, 25 predicted proteins | sample PLM1_60_b1redo_FD_155465 | JGI IMG/M metagenome (GOLD analysis project Ga0210378, IMG submission 155465) | Groundwater sediment microbial communities from an aquifer in East River, Colorado, USA - PLM1_60_b1 redo | ecosystem: Environmental > Terrestrial > Soil > Riparian zone | place: USA: East... | reverse complement strand
TCCTGAGCGGGCTGCTCGCCAGCGACCTCAGCACCGAGGAGGTCGTCGTCCTCGGCTCGGGCCTGCTCATGGCCGGGTACGAGACGACCTGCAACCAACTGACGATCTGCGCGTACCTGCTGCTGCGCGATCCGGAGCTGGTCACCGAGCTGCGCCGGGATCCGTCGGCGGTGGTCGAGGAGATACTGCGGTGGACGTCGTTCAACTCGACAGGCGGTATCCCGCACGTCGCCACCGAGGATGTTCCGCTCGCCGGTGGGGTCATGAAAGCCGGCGAGGTGGTGGTCCCGCTCACCGACGCCGCCAACCGGGATCCCGCCGTCTTCGGAGATCCGGACCGGCTCGTCACCGACCGGGACGCCCGGCCGCACCTCGCGTTCGGCCATGGCCGCCATCACTGCCTGGGCGCGCACCTGGCCCGGACCGAGCTGGAGGTCGGCCTCACAGCTCTGTTCGACCACTTCCCGGGCCTGGCCCTGGCCGTACCCGAAGAGCAGCTCGACTGGCGGCAGGGAATGTTCATCCGCGGACTGTGGCGGTTGCCCGTGCGCTGGGAGTCCACACAGGACGGTCCATGACCCTGCATCCCGCCGACCACCTCCGCTCCGCTCCTCGCTCCTTCGTCGCTGCGATGCTCACTACGGAGGCCCGTCTCATGACCATGGACATCAGCTTCACCCAGGCTCAGGTCGACGCGGCGAAGGGCGTTCTGGCTCAGCTCGACGGAGCCGAGTTGGCGTTCCTCGGCGGGAGTCTCGCCGTCGGGCTCGGCCACGCCATGTCCGACATCGATCTGTACGTGGTGGGCGATGGCCTGCCCGATCGTGAGTTGACCTATCAGCACGACGGCACCTGGGTGCACGTCAACCCGCTGCCTGCCGGCAAGGTCGCCGAACTCGTCGCGCTGGCCACCGGGTACCGGGCGACGGGCATGGACCGGTCCCAACTCGCCGCCGACGTCAAGACGCTGAACGCGCTGGTCCGGCTCGTGACCGGCTGGCGGGTGCTCGCGTCGCCGGAGTGGGTCGCCCGGTTGGAGATGCTCAGCCGCGACACGGTGCGCAAGATCCTTGCCGCGCGGCACGCCAACGTTTTCGCCGCGTACGCCGAGGACGCCTGCGGCGCGCTGCGCTCCGGTGACCTGTTCACGGCGGCGACCGCTTCCCAGCTCGCGCTCGACGCGGCGTGCGAGGCGACTCTGGCCGCCGCCGGCGACCTGTACCTCGGACCGAAGTTCCTGTTCCGGCGGCTGGCGCGGACGCCGGCCACCGCACCCTGGCGTGACCACCTTTGGCGCCTGACCCACCGCGATCTCGACTCGGACGGCGCTATCCGCACGGCTGTCGACGAGCGGCTCCGCGCCGGCAGCCAGCTCCTCGCCTGGTGCGCCGTCGACGGTTGGGACCAGCCACTCGCGAGCCTGCCCGCACTGCGCCAGGCCGGATCCCAAGGGCCGCGGCGCAGCGGGTACTTCGCGCCCATCCGGTTCGTCGACGGCTGGGCCATGATCGGCCCCGAGGACGGGTACGAGGTGTCCGAGCAGATCGTGAGGCTCTGGCGCCGGCTCGACGGGGACCCGCTGCCCGACCTCTACGCTGCCCTTCCCGGCGCCGAGCCCCAGCTCGCGGGGTACTCCGCCGGCGAGATCGACACCGCCCTCGCCACCCTGTCTGAGCTGGGCGCGGTCGAGGACCACCAGGCCAGCGGCGTGGGACAGCCTTCGGACACGCTCATCGCCCGCGAGTCGCCCAGATTCAGCTGCCACCCGAAGGTCGCGCCGGCCGGGGCGGGGCAGCCATGCTGATCGCGCTGATCGGTGCGGACGGCGCAGGCAAGTCGACGGTCGCCGCCGCCGCCCGCGAGCAGCTCGTGGCGGCCGGATACCCGGCGCGCACGCTCGATCGCTGGGACATCGTCGGTAACCCGGCGTACCCGACGGCCCGCTTCCTCGCCCCGGACGAGCGGGAGGTTCGCTCCTGCGCTGCCCGGATGGGGAATCCGTCGCGGCTGCTCTTCCTACTCTGGGCGTCGGCGATGGCGCTCACCGACGAGTGGCGCGAACCGGTCCTGGACGAGGTGACACTGCTCGACGGGTACTGGATGAAACACGCCGCCAGCGAAGTGGCGTACGGGCTCGACCGGACCTGGGTGGAGCAGGTTGCCGCCGGTCTTCCGCCCCCGGACCTCGGCATCTACCTCCGGACCACGCCGGAACTCGCCTGGGAACGCAAGGGCGGCCGGCCGTTCCCCTACGAGTGCGGCATGGACATGAGCTGCTCGCGGGCCAGTTTCCTGGCACACCAGCGCGTGCTGCACGGTGTCCTCGACGAGTGGGCGGACCGGTTCGGGTGGATCACGGTGGACGCCACCCGGCCGCTCGACGCGGTGCTCGACAGCGTCGTCATGGAAGCGGTAGGCGCCGGCCTGGGGCGGTGGCTATGAGACCGGCCGACCTGTTCATCGCCGGCCTGGGCACCTACCTCCCGGAGCCGGCCAGCGCTCACGAGGCCGTGGAGCGGGGGGAGTACGACGCGGACGAGCACCAGCGCAGCGGCTGGACCGGCGCCGCCGACGCCGGCGAGCTGTCGGCCCCGGAGATGGCGGTGCGTGCCGGACGAGAGGCGCTCGCCAGGTCCGGCCACGACCCGGCCGACATCGACCTCGTACTGCATGCCGGCAGCTACCACCAGGGCCCGGACGGATGGTCGCCGGCGCACTACGTCCAGCACCACACGGTCGGCGGCGACGCCCCGGCGATCGAGATCCGGCAGACCTGCAACGGGATGCTCGTCGGGGTGGAGCTGGCCGCCTGCTACCTGGCCGCGGTACCGGGGCGGACCGCCGCGCTCCTCACCGGCGCGGACAACTTCGGCACGCCCCTGATCAGCCGCTGGCGCTACGGGTCCGGGCTGCGCTCTGGCCGCAGCTCGATCCTGGGCGACGCCGGCACGGCGGTCGTGGTCTCGCGGCGCGCCGGGTTCGCGCGGCTGCTCGCGATCGACTCGGCGTCGATCCCCGAGCTGGAGGAGCTGTACCGCGGCGACGAGCCGCTCTTCCCGCCCGCCGCCACGATCGGCGCCGAGCTGAGACTCGGTGAACGGATGGCGCGCTACGCCGAGAGCCGGCCGGGGCTGTTCGCCTGGGCACATGCTCGGCTCGGCGAAGTGCGTACAGACCTGGCGAAACGGACGCTCGCCGAGGCCGGTGTGGCCCCCGGCGACATCACCAGGGCAACGCACGTCTTCGCCGGCACCGAACGCCATCTGCAGCAGGTTCTGGAGCCGATCGGCATCCCGGCCGAGCGCGGACTGCTGGAGTTCGGCCGAGCGCACGGACACCTCGGGGTCAACGACCACGTGGCGGGCCTCGACCACCTCGTGCGGACCGGCCAGGTGCGGGCGGGTGACCACGTGCTGATGGTCAGTAACGGTGCCGGGACCGGCCTGACGTGTGCGGTGGTCCAGATTGTGGAGGATCCGAAACTAACTTGAAAAACTCTTCAACCGCATCGTTCCAACCGCGTAGCAGGCAATCTACTGTGAGTTGTTGCCCACGCACATTGTGCAAACCGCCGGGTGCGCGCCGGAGGAGCTGTCCGACACAGCGCGGTGTCGACGGTAGGCGAGGGGGTACGGGACGGCATGAAGGGGCCCGCAGGTAGCGAGCAGTTCGGCGGGCGGCTGGTGGCCGTCGCCGTGCTCGGTTTCCTCCTGCTCGTGCCGCCGCTGGTGTCGATCTTCGACCGCGGCGGCCAGGTCTTCGGCATACCGGGGATCTGGGTGTACCTCTTCTTGGTCTGGGCGGTCATCATCGGCCTGGTCGCCGCCCTGGTCCGAAGGTCGGGATGACCCGTGCTGCAGACCTGGGTCGTTCTCGTCGCCTCGACGCTGTATCTCGGAGTGCTCTTCGCCGTGGCGTTCTACGGTGACCGCCGCGCCGACGCCGGCCGGAGCCTGATCAGCGGCGGCACGATCTACGCGCTCTCCCTCGCGGTGTATGCCACGTCGTGGACGTACTACGGCAGCGTGGGCCGGGGCGCCACGACCGGCGTCGAGTTCATGCCGATCTACCTCGGCCCCACGCTGATGCTCGCGCTGGGCTGGCTGGTGCTCCGGCGGATCATCCGGATCAGCCGCCGCAACCGGATCACGTCGCTCGCCGACTTCGTCTCCGCCCGGTACGGCAAGAGCGCGTCGCTCGGCGCGCTGGTCACCCTGATCGCGGTGGTCGGCGTCGTGCCGTACATCTCGCTGCAGCTCAAGGCCGTCTCCAACACGTTCGAGATCATCCGCCGCCACCCGGAGATCATGTCGACGTCGCAGCTCGGCGAAGTGCCGCCGCTCAACGACACCGCTCTCTACGTCGCGCTCCTGCTGGCCGGGTTCAGCATCCTCTTCGGCACCAGGCACCTCGACGCGACCGAGCGGCACGAGGGCATCGTCGCGGCGATCGCGTTCGAGTCCGTGGTGAAGCTCATCGCGTTCGTCGCGGCCGGCATCTTCGTGACGTTCGGGCTGTTCGGCGGGTTCGGGGACCTCTTCTCCCGGGCCGCCGACGCCAAGCTCGACGCACTGTTCACCCTCGACGGAGGGGACGGCTACGCCAACTGGATCTGGCTCACCGTCCTGTCCATGCTGGCGATCGTGCTGCTGCCCCGGCAGTGGCAGGTTGCCGTCGTCGAGAACGTCGACGAGTCGCACCTCAAGCGGGCGATGTGGCTATTCCCGCTCTACCTGCTGGCGATCAACATCTTCGTCCTGCCGATCGCCGCCGCCGGGCTGCTGCGGTTCGGCGGTTCTGTTGACGCCGACACCTACGTCCTTACGCTGCCGATGGCCGAGGGGCAGCAGGCGCTCGCCCTGCTCGTGTTCATCGGCGGGCTCAGCGCGGCTACCGGCATGATCATCGTGGAGACGGTGGCGCTGTCCACGATGGTGTCGAACTCCGTCGTCATGCCGGCGCTGCTGCGGGCCAGGTCGCGGCTGGTGAACCGGGACGACCTCGCCGGGCTGGTGCTGGGGATCCGCCGCACCACGATCGTGCTGATCATGCTGCTCGGCTACGCGTACTTCCGGCTCGCCGGCGAGGGCACGGCGCTCGTCTCGATCGGCCTGGTGTCGTTCGCGGCGGTAGCGCAGTTCGCCCCGGCGATCCTGTTCGGACTGTTCTGGAAGGGCGGTACCCGCAACGCCGCTCTGGCCGGGCTCGGCGCCGGTTTCCTCGTCTGGTTCTACACCTTGCTCATGCCGACCTTCGCCGACGCCGGCTGGCTGTCCACCTCGTTCCTGAGCGAGGGCCCGTTCGGCCTCTCGGCGCTCCGGCCGCAGGCGCTGTTCGGCCTGACCGGCATGGATGAGGTCAGCCACGCGATGTTCTGGAGCATGCTGGTCAACATCGGCGCCTACGTCACGGTATCCCTCGCCAGCCGGCCCAGCGCTGCCGAACAGGCGCAGGCTGTGCTCTTCGTCGATGTCCTGGCCGACCCGGTGCGGCCCCGGCTGTGGCGCGAGCGGGTCACGATCGGCGAGCTACGGGTGCTGCTGGTGCGGTTCATCGGGCGGGACGCTGCCGACGTGGCGCTACGCCAGCAGACCCGGGAAGGGCGGCTCGACGCCGCGCTCGCCGACCCCGAGCTGATCCACCACATCGAGACAGTGCTCGCCGGTTCGGTCGGCGCCGCGTCGGCGCGCCTCGTCGTGGCCTCCGTGGCCGGCGAGGAGCAGCTCCGCGTCGACGAGGTGATGGAGATGATCGACGAGGCGTCGCACGTCGCGGCGCTGGAGGAGCGGCACCGGCTCGCGCGTGAGCTGCATGACTCCGTCTCCCAGGCGCTCTTCTCGATGACCCTCCACACCCGCGCGGTGGAGCTGGCGGTGCAGCGGGACGGCGCCGACGCCGACAGTCGCGTTGTCCGCGGCCTCAGCGAGCTGCGCAACCTCACCCAGGGCGCGCTCGCGGAGATGCGCGCATCGATCTTCCAGCTCCGGCCCGAGGCGCTGCACGAGGAGGGGCTGTCGGCGGCGGTCCGCAAGCACGCTGCTGCTGTCGCCACGAGGGAAGGGCTCGACATCCGGGTCCACGCGCCGGTGGACCGGTTGCCGCTCGACGAGCGCGCCGAGGAGGAACTTTTCCGGGTCGTTCAGGAGGCGCTGCACAACAGCGTTAAGCATGCTCAACCTGGACGGATAGACATCCGGTTGGACGGCCATCCCGAGGAGGAGGGGGCATTGCTCATCGAGGTCGCCGACGACGGCATCGGGTTCGACCCCGACGCGCCGAACCCGGGCCACCTGGGGCTGGACAGCATGCGCGAGCGGACGCAGCGGCTCGGCGGCCGTTTCACCGTCGACAGTTCGCCGACCGGATCGACGAAGGTCCGGGCGGTGCTTCCACCGGCCTCCCGGCATCGGGTCGCCGCCGATCACGGCAACGACCGGCACGAGTCCTGAGGGAGCAGCGATGACAGGCCAGCTGGGCGAGGACGCGGCGCCGATCCGGGTATTCCTGGTCGACGACCACGCCGTCGTGCGGCGTGGCATGCGCGCGTTCTTCGACATGCTCGACGACATCGACGTGATGGGCGAGGCTGGCGACGGGCAGTCCGCGCTCGACCAGCTCGCCGCCGCGGCGGCGAAGGACGAGCTGCCGGACGTCGTGCTTATGGACCTGCTCATGCCCCGGCTCGACGGCGTGTCGGCGACGAAGGCGATCAAGGAGCGATACCCGGGTGTCGAGGTCGTAGCGCTGACCAGTTTCAGCGAGGCGGAGCGAGTCCACGTCGCGTTGGAGGCCGGTGCCGCCGGATACCTGCTCAAGGACGCTGAAGCCGACCAGGTGGGCGCGGCGGTCCGGGCGGCGCAGCGCGGCGAGGTCCACCTCGATCCGGCCGTGGCCCGGAAGCTCACCCGGTCGCTGGTGGCGCCGCAACAAACCGCCACGGCGCTCACTCCGCGTGAGCGGGAAATCCTCGTGCTGGTCGCGCAGGGCAAGTCCAACCGGAACATCGCCGACGCGCTGGTGATCAGCGAACGCACCGCCCGGACGCACGTCAGCAACGTGCTGACCAAGCTGGGGCTGGCGTCCCGCACGCAGGCCGCACTGTGGGCCGTGCGGGAAGGACTCGTCGCGGATCCGTGAGGATCGGCTACGTCATATGTCCCGGTTGGGTCGGGTCATAGGGCCGTCGATCCGGCGCCGAAACGGGTGTTAACTCCATGCGAGGAGCCTTACCGGTTCCAAGGAGGCTCTCGCTGATGGTTCGCAATCGCGCTGCGCCCACCCGGGTGCTGATCGCCGACCACGACGCTCGGGTGCGGATGGCGCTGCGGACTTTCCTCTCCGCGCACCCCGACTTCGAGGTCGTGGGCGAGGCCGGCAGCGCCGCGTTGGCGCTGGCGCTGGCGCGCGAGCACCGGCCGACGGTCGCCCTTGTCGACGTGCTGCTGCCGGACGCCAGCGACGGGCTCGACCTGCTGCGCACTCTCACCGGCGAGCTCAAGATCCCGGTCGTCGCGATCAGCCTCGAAGGCGGGATGCGCAGCAGCGCCCTCGCGGCCGGCGCGTACCGCTTCCTGGACAAGGACGGCTCGCCGGAACTGCTGGTCGATGCGCTGCTCGCCGCCTGAACCGTTCACTGTCAGTGATCATCCCCACTGCCTGAGCTGAGTGGCCTACGTCACATGTCGTAGGCGCAGGGGGACACAGGTCGCGGCGCGCATTGCCTGAATCACTCGCCCCAGTTCGGTCGGCCGACCGATGAGTCAGAGTGTGATCTAGAGCACTGTCTGAGGTGTTAGCAAGTGCGGCACCCACCGCCTGGAGGCGAGACAGATGAACGTTTCACAGCTCTCCGCGCACCGTCCGAGCCGCCAGGCCGGGTGCCCGCACCTGCCGCACTGCCCCGCAGCCGCCGCCCCGGATCGCCACGCCGCGCACATCGTCGCCAGCCACCCCGAGCAGGGCTGGAACCTCCTGTGCAACGGCGTCGTGGCGTTCGACGACACCGGCGAGATCCTGCCAAACGGCATCTGCATCGCCCCGCACCGCCCGAACGCCCGCTTGCAGCGCGCGGCCTGATCGTCACCGAGCTAACCGGAGAGGTGCGGACGATGACCGCGTTGCAGGAGATCAGCAGGCCGTCCCAGGACGCCGCCCAGGCGACTCGCGCGGTGGTGGACAAGGCTTTCACGCTGCTGGAGGCGTGGGACCACCGTGGCGAGAGCCTCGGCGTCTCCGAACTGGCGCGCCGGACCGGCCTCCCCAAGTCCACCAGCCATCGGCTTCTCGGCATCCTGGAAGCGGCCGGACTGATCGAGCGGCTCGCCACCGGGTACCGCTTCGGCGACCGGCTGCACGGCTTCTCCGGACTCTTCAGCACCGAGTACCCGGCGGAACTGCGCGAGGTGAGCCTGCCGTTCCTCCAGGACCTTTACGAGCTGACCCACGAGACGATCCACCTCGGCGTTCTCGACGGCACCGATGTCCACTGTGTGGAGAAGCTCTACGGCCACCGGCGTAGCCCGGTCCGCTCGCGGGTCGGCGGCGCCCTCCCGGCCCACTCCACCGCGCTCGGCAAGGCGCTGCTCGCCTACTCCCGCCCGGACACCCAGCGAGCCGTCCTCCACACTACCCTGCGCGCCTACACCGCCGCGACCGTCACGCAGCCGCTGCAGCTCACCGCCGAGCTGCGCGCCACCCTGCGCCACGGTCTCGCCTACGACCGCCAGGAGACCCACCCCGAGGTCACCTGCGTTGCCGCCCCAGTGCTGAATAGCAGCGGCCAGGCCATCGCCGCGATCTCGATCAGCGGGCCGATTGACCGGTTCAACCCGGCGACCGTGATCGAGCGGCTCCGTCGTGCGGCGCGTGCCGCGTCCCTTGCGTTGGCCGCCCCCCGTCCCGCGCAGAACGCCGCCTAGCCGCTGTCGCACCACGTCCTGAGGAGATCGGTCATGACCAGCACGCGTTTCTGCTCCACGCCCACGATTCAGCCCCGGCTGCGGTTGGCCGGATCCGGGCCGACCACGATTCACGAGCGGGATATGGAAGCGATCTGTCGCCGCCACGGTCACGCGCTCCATAGGTACGTGCTGTCGTTGACTTTCGGCGACCAGCACCTCGCCGAGGACATCGTCCAGGAGACGTTCCTGCGGGCGTGGCGCAGTCCCGAGCTGGTCACCGACGGGCAGGAGAGCTGCCGCGGCTGGCTCACCACGGTCGCCCGCAACCTCGTCATCGACCGGCTCCGCAAGCGCGGGCGCCGGCCGCAGGAGGCCGGTGACGAGGCGCTGCCGCACGTCGTTGAGCCGACCTGCGGCATCGACCGGGCGCTGGTTTCGATCACACTGCGCGAGGCGATGGCCAAGCTCACGCCGGCCCGCCGGCAGATCCTGGTCGAGATGTACTACCGCGAGCGCAGCCTCAACGAGGTCGCCAAGACGCTCGGGATCCCCGTCGGCACCGTGAAGTCCAGGGCCCACTACGCCCTGCGCGCTCTGCGCAATGAACTGGCCGGCGCGGGTGCGCACGCCGAGCGTCTCGCCGCATGACCGTCGCCGCCCCGGCCCGGCTCACCACCGGCACCTGCGAGGTGTGGGTGGGTCGGGTGAGCGAGACAATTCCGCACGCGGACGACCTGGCCAGCCTGATCAGCGACATCGAGGAGGCCCGGATCGATCGGCTGCTGGCCCAGCCACAGCGAGACCGGGCGCTCGCGTCGTACGGGCTGCTGCGGGTGGTGCTCTCGCGGTATCTCGCGCTTGATCCGGCCGCGATCGAACTCGACCGCACGTGCGGGAGCTGCGGCGATCCGCACGGGCGGCCCCGGCTCACCATCGGCGAACCGCTCAGCTTCTCCGTCGCGCACTCCGGCGACCTGCTGGTCTTCGCCCTCGCCCAGGGGCAGGCCATCGGCGTCGACGTCGAAGTGGCACGGCCCACAGACTCCCCGCCGCCGACCGAGCAGCTGCTCGACCTCGCCCTCACCCCGGGCGAGCGGCGGCGGGTCGAGATCCTCCCGCCGGCTGCGCGCTGGCGGCTCTTCCTCCGGTACTGGACGCACAAGGAGGCGATCCTCAAGAGCCTGGGTACCGGACTGTCGATCAGCCCGCGTGCGGTCACGCTCGCGCCGCCGACCGTGGACCAGTGGGGGCAGTTGCTCCCGCCGCAGGCCCGCCGGACCGCCGTCTGGGTGCGTCCGCTGGACGTCGGCGCGGGCCACGAGGCCGCGCTGGCGTCGTCACGTGAGTTCGACCAGGTAGTCCTCCAGCCGATCAACACCGTTGCACTGATGACGAGGAGTGTGTCGTGACCGCTGCTACCACCGTGATCCCGATTGGTCCGTTGCTAGGCGAGCGTGACCTCCGCGACCCGGAGTTGCGGCTGCTCTCGCTCTTCGACGCCGGTTCGCTGCGGACAATCTCCGGCCGGGACACCTCGGGCGTGATGTCCGCCCGCGGCTACATCAACGGCCACCTCGCCGTCGCGTTCGCCACGGACGCCACCAGGATGGGCGGGGCGATGGGCTCGGAGGGGTGCCGGCACATCGTCGAGGCGATCGACTCCGCCGTCCGCGAGCGCGTGCCGGTGCTCGGCCTGTGGCACTCCGGCGGCGCCCGGCTCGCGGAGGGTGTTGAGGCGCTGGACGCGGTCGGCCAGGTGTTCGCGGCGATGGTCCGCGCGTCCGGGCGGGTGCCGCAGATATCGGTGGTGTTCGGTCCGGCTGCCGGCGGTGCCGCGTACGGCCCGGCGCTCACCGACGTGGTGATCATGGGTCCGGGCGGGCGGGTGTTCGTCACCGGCCCGGAGGTGGTCCGATCGGTGACCGGCGAAGACGTGGACATGGAGCGCCTTGGTGGTCCGGAGCCGCACGGACGCCGGTCCGGCGTCGTGCACATCACCGCCAAGACCGACGCTGACGCGCTGAAGCGGGCCCGTGAGCTTGCCGCGCTGCTGGGCGGCCACGGCCGCTTTCACCCGGCGGCTCTGGTTGACTCGGCGGATCTGGCGGAGAAGCTGCCGGCGCAGGTCAGCCGGGCCTACGACGTGCATCCGCTGGTCAACGCGTTGCTCGACGAGCCAGGTGTGGAGCTGCACGCCAAGTGGGCGCCGAACGTGGTCACCTCGCTCGGGCGGCTCTCCGGCCGCACCGTCGGTGTGATCGCGAACAACCCGATGCGCCTCGGCGGCTGCCTGGACTCCTCCTCGGCGGAGAAGGCGGCGCGGTTCGTGCGGATGTGCGACTCGTTCGGGGTGCCGTTGGTGGTCCTCGTGGACGTGCCCGGTTACCTGCCTGGCCTGGGTCAGGAGTGGGACGGCGTGGTGCGGCGAGGCGCGAAGCTGCTGCACGCCTTCGCCGAAGCGGTGGTGCCGCGGGTGACGCTGGTGACCCGTAAGGCCTACGGCGGCGCGTACATCGCGATGAACTCCCGCTCGCTCGGCGCCACTGCCGTGTTTGCGTGGCCGGGAGCCCAGGTCGCCGTGATGGGGACGTCGGCGGCGGTGAACATCCTGCACCGCAAGAAGCTGGCGGCCGTACCGGCGCAGGAGCGCGCGGCGCTGGAGTCCCGGCTCCACGACGAGCACGAGCGCGCGGCCGGCGGGGTGAACCGGGCGCTGGAGCTCGGTGTGGTCGACGACGTGATCACGCCGGCCGAGACCCGCCGCCGGATCGCCCAGGCTCTTGCGGGTGCCCCGTCCGGTCGCGGTGCGCACGGCAACATCCCGCTGTAGCTCTTGGGCTTTGGGCGATGTTTTGGTGGTTGATGTTTTGGTGGTTATAGCCACCAAAACATCGCCCAAATCAGTCGGCGGTGGCGTGCAGGATCGTCTTCACCTGGAACGGCGTGGCGTTCGGATGCTTGCCGAGGATCCGGGCGATCAGCCCCGACACGTGCGCGGCCGCGAAGCTGTTACCGGTGGCCGTGACCGTGCCGCCGCCCAGCCACGGCACCTCGACGGCGATCCCCGGCGCGCCCCACTCGACCGGCGGCGACGGGTTGTAGCGCAGTACGAACGGCCCGTCGCCGGAGCAGGCCGCGACCGAGAAGACGGACGAGAACTCCGACGGGTAGCTCGCGGCCGGGACGTTGTTCACTGCCGCCACCAGCATCGTGTTCCGGAAGTACGCGCGATCGACCAGCTCGTGCAGTGCCGCGTAGTGCTCGCGGCGGCGGGTGCTGAGGCTGAGGTTGATCACCTGGATGTCGTGGTCGAGCGCCCAGCGGAAGCCGGCCAGCAGCGCCGCGCCGGTGCCGCTCAGCGTCGATCCCAGCACCCGGACGCTGTACAGCTCGGCGTCCGGCGCGGCCCGGCGGATCAGGCCGGCGCAGGCGGTGCCGTGGCCGAACAGATCCTCGTGCTCACCCTCGACGAGCTGCACCTTCTCCTGCGATACCTCGACCGCGACGGCGCCGGCGAGCGGACCGACCGCCGGGTGCGACGCGTCGATCCCGCTGTCGATCACGGCGACCCGCACGCCGGCCCCAGTGGAGTCGCCCCACGCCCACTGCCGGGTGATCGGCGCCGGGATCCGCAACGCCTGCGGCGCGGCGTTCGCCTGCTCGAACTGCCACGACCACGCCGGCCTCATCGGTCCCGGGCCCGGGCGGCCCGGAGCGGGTCGTCCTGGGCCTGAGCGGCCGGGAGCGGGTCGTCCTGGGCCTGAGCGGCCGGGAGCGGGTCGTCCTGGGCCTGAGCGGCCGGGAGCGGGTCGTGACGGAGTCGGGCGTAGTCCAGGAACGTGCGCAGCAGCGCCTCGGCGGCCTCCCGTTCGGGCGGGCCGAGTTGCCCGAGGGTGGCCAGGTCGGCGGCGAGGGTGGCGAGGTCGGCCCGGCGGTCGGGGGCCTGTCTGGCGGCGGTGCGGAGCGCGCGGGCCACGTCGGCATCGTCGACGGCGGTGGCGGCCGCCTCGAAGAGGGTCCGGCCGAAGTCGGCGAAGGCCAGCGCCGTCTCGATCGAGAGCGCCGCCTGCCGCCCGAGCAGCGACAGCACGTCTAGCCCGCCGCGGCCCGGCGACGGGTCGAGCAGCTCTAGGACGCCGACGATCTCCTCGTCGGTATCGAGCGGTACCGCAACGATGCCGCGCGGCACGTACCCGATCGATTCGGCCACGTCGCGGGCGAACCGGGGATCCTGCGAGACGTCGTCCAGGGCGACGAGTTGCCCAGAGCTGACGGCCCAGCCAGCGATGCCGCGCCCCACCGGCAGCCGCACCCCGATCAGCGCCTCGGCACCGGGCCCGGTGGCCGCGTGGAACACCAGCTCGGCGCCGTCCACCAGGGCGATCGATCCAGCCGCCGCGCCGGTCAGGTGCTGCGCGGTGTCCACAACCGAGCCGAGGAGCCGGTCGAGGCTCACGGGTGCGAGCGCGCGGCCGGCGTCACCAGCCAGCGCCGCCAGCGCGGCCAGGGTGCGGTCACTGGACATCGTCGCCTCCGCTGACGCTCGTGAGCAGGAACGCCTCCACCGGCGCGGCCTTCCCCTTGACGGTGATCGCGCCGAGCTGTTCGACCACGGCGGCCGCGCCGAGACCAGCGCGAGTGGCGGCGCTGATCACGACCCCGCCGGACGGCGCCGAGCCCTCCAGCCGCGCGGCGAGATTGACGGTGTCGCCGATCGCGGTGAAGTGCCGCATCGTCTCGCTGCCGATGTTGCCGACCAGCGCCGGGCCGGTGTTGATGCCGACCCGGAACCGGGGCCAGCCCTCGGCGGCGATCGCGGCGGCGGCCTCCTGCAGCGCCAGCCCGGCGCGGGCGGCCCGCAGCGCGTGGTCCGGCTGGGGGACCGGCGCGTTGAAGAGCGCCATCACCGCGTCCCCGACGAACTGGGTGACGGTGCCACCCTCGCCCAGGATGCGCGGCACGATCTGGCCGAAGTAGGTGTTCAGCATTGAGACGACCTCGGCGGGCTCTGATCGCTCCGAGTACGGCGTGAACCCGGCGAGATCCGCCATGAGCACGGTCACTTCGGAGAGCGCCCCGCCGAGGGCGGCCTGCGCCGGGTCGGCGAGCAGCGCCTTGGCGACGTCCGGTGACAGGTAGGACCGGAACAGCCCGTCCAGGTGCTGGTAGAGGCGGACGTTCTCCAGCGCGATCGAGACCTGGCTGGCCAGCGATCGCAGCACCGAGCGGTCGTGGTCGGAGAACGGCCCGTCGGGGCGGTGCACCTCCAGCACGCCGGTGGCGTGGTCCTTAACCGTGAGCGGCAGCACCAGCGTGTCGCGCCCGGACGACTCGGCCGGTTCGTGGGTCTCCAGCACCCGCGACGCAAGGTCGTCGGGTCCATCCGGTTCGAGCCGGCCCGCTCGCAGCACCCGGATCCGTACCTGGTCGCCGCCGAACGCGCCCTCGGCCAGCTCCGCGACCGTTTTCAGCAGATCCTGCTCCGCGTGGTTCACCCGGGCGAGCAGCCCGACATCGACGAGCGCCTCCAGCCGCCGGCTCTGGTCACGCTCCCGCGTCAGCGCCACCGCCCCCTGTTCGAGCACCTGAGCCTGACCCTCGGTGATGCCGAACTGGCCCGCCAGCCGGGCGGTCACCCGGCCGATGCCGTCCCTCCGGGCGCCGTCGGTCATTGCCTCGACCAGCGCCTCCAGCGCGGCGGTGTGCTCCCGGCGTACCTCGTCAAGGGTCTCCTCCAGCGCGACGCTGTTGAACAGTCCGGACCGGGAACCTTCCCGCTGGTAGTGGATGTGTGCGCTGTAGGCGACGAAACCGAACGCCAGCAGCATCAGCAGGTGCCACTCCCACCAGGACGCTGCCCAGTTCCGCGCGTACACCATCGCGATCAAGGCCTCGGCGAGCAGCACGAACGCGGTGATGATGCTGAGCAGGATCGCCGCCGGCCGGCGCCGGTGGATCAGGAAGTAGCGCAGCGCGGCGACGCCGTAGAGCACGGAGCCGGCCGCCGCGAACCCGGCCAGGGGACCGTGCTGCGCCTCTGACGTCGCGCCGCCGTGCGTGGTGCCGCTCAGGCTCACCCAACCACCGGCGACGAGCAGCGCGACCAGGGCCAGCCGCGCGGGCGCCTGCCAACGCACCACCCGCTGGGCGCCGCCCGCCGACAGCTCGACCGAGGAGAGCAGCGCCACGCCGCTCGCGAGGACCAGCCCGATCGGCGCCGCCATCGTGAAGCCCAGGTTGGCGTGGTGGACCAGGACTCCGGGCGTGGTCAGCGCGTGCAGTGCGAGGAACCCGGACGCGGCGATGAACGCGAGCGACACCAGGAACAGCCGGGCGTCGGACCGTGCCCGGGCCTGCTCGTTGATGCGCGCAGCCAGCCCCAGGCTGACCGCCGCCACGCCCGCGACCAGCCAGAAGTGTGCCCGGTGGTCCTCCCAGCGGACGTCGAACGCCGGCCGTGCGATCAGGAGCCAGAGCCCCAGCAGCGGCAGCGACACGTGCAGCAGCCAGACGACGGCCGGGAGCCGCTGCGGTCCGGAGCGGGTCTTCGTGGTCAGGACCGCCTCCCTCCCAGCGCCGACCTGCGGAAAGCCTAGACGCGCCGGGTAGGCGGCCGGCTACGGATGAGTGAGAAGAATCCGCGAAACACGGTCGAACCTCGGCCGTGACGGTGGCGTAAGTGAGGGGGCGCATCGCAGCCACACCGTCCGAAGGGGGCACCGTGTCGATGGACCGCCAGCTCAAGCAGGCCCGTTGGGTAACGGCATGACGGCCGCATCGGTGACTCCACTCCGGCGGGCGCATGCTCCGGTCGCCTCCTGGATCCCCGGCGCGCAGCAGCCCGCGTTCGACCCCGACGGCGTCGCCAGCGTCGCCGCCCAGGTCCGCGAGCCGGTCCACGTCGTGACCGGCCGCCACGGCACCGCCGTGGGCGTCGCGATGGGCGGCGATCCGATGGCCAGGGGAGACGGCTACCGGCTGCTGGGTACCCTGCCGCCGCTCTACCCGGAGTGGCTCGGCGACCGGTCGTTCTGCGAAACGCACGGCGTCCGGTTCCCGTACATCGCCGGTGAGATGGCGAACGGGATCGCCACCACCGAAATGGTGATCGCGATGGCCCGCGCCGAGATGCTCGGCTTCTTCGGCGCCGGCGGGCTGGCTCCCGCGCGTGTCGAGGCCGCGGTCGACGAACTGGTCCGCGAGCTGGGTGACCTGCCCAACTGGGGCGTCAACCTGATCCACTCGCCGAACGAGCTGGCGATCGAGGAGCGGGTCGCCGCGCTGCTCATCGAGCGCGGCGTGCCGATCGTGTCGGCGTCGGCGTTCATGGGTCTGACCCCGGCCGTTGTCCGGTGTGCGGTGAGCGGCCTGCGGGTCGGCGCTGCCGGCGAGGTCGTCCGGAAGACCCGCGTGTTCGCGAAGGTGTCCCGCTCCGAGGTTGCCACGCAGTTCATGTCGCCGGCCCCGCCAGAGCTGCTCCGCACGTTGCTGGACCGTGGCCAGATCACGCCTGAAGAGGCCGAACTGGCCGCGCGGGTGCCGGTCGCCGAGGACATCACCGTCGAGTCGGACAGCGGCGGGCACACCGACAACCGGCCGTTGCTGGCGCTGCTGCCGACGATCCTGGCCGTGCGCGACGAGATGGTCCGTACCCACGGCCGGCCCATTCGCGTGGGAGCGGCCGGCGGGCTCGGCACCCCGGACGGCGTCGCCGCCGCGTTCGGGCTCGGCGCCGCGTATGTCGTCACCGGATCCGTCAACCAGGCCTGTGTCGAGGCCGGCCTCTCCGACGACGCCAAGGCGATGCTGGCCCAGGCCGACGTCGCCGACGTGATCATGGCGCCCGCCGCCGACATGTTCGAGCAGGGCGTGAAGCTGCAGGTGCTGCGCCGGGGCACGATGTTCGCCCCCCGCGCCGCCCAGCTGTACGAGATCTACCGGACGTACCCCAGCCTGGACGCGATCCCCGAGCAACGCCGCGCGCGGCTGGAGCGCGAGATCCTGCAGGCGCCGATCGCCGAGATCTGGGCCGGCACAGTCGCGTTCTGGCGCGACCGCGACCCCGAGGAACTGGCCCGTGCCGAGGCCGATCCCAAGCACCAGATGGCGCTGGTCTTCCGCTGGTACCTCGGAAGGGCCAGCCGCTGGGCCATCGACGGCGACGCGTCCCGCAAGTTCGACTACCAGATCTGGTGCGGGCCGGCGATGGGCGCGTTCAACCGGTGGACCGCCGGCACGTTTCTCGCCGAACCGGCGAACCGCACGGTCGTCCAGGTTGCCCGGAACCTCCTTGAAGGCGCGGCCGTCGTCACCCGCGCTCACCAGCTCCGTACGTACGGCGTACCCGTCCCTGCCCGGGCCTTCGCCTTCTCGCCCCGAAACCTGACCTGAGGTGTCGCACATGTCTAAAGTCCGTCCCCGCTCCGTCCCGATCGCCGTTGTCGGCCTCAGCGCCCTGCTCCCCGGTTCGAACGACGTCGACGGGTTCTGGCGGGCCGTGCTCCAAGGCCGGGATCTGATCACGGATGTCCCCGAGTCGCACTGGCTCGTCGAGGACTACTACGACCCCGACCCGAAGGCGCCGGACAAGACCTACGGCAAGCGCGGCGCGTTCCTCGACCCGGTGAACTTCGACCCGCTGGCGTTCGGGGTACCGCCGAACCAGATGGCGGCGACGGACACCACCCAGCTGCTCAGCCTGCTCGTCGCCGACCAGGTGCTGAAGGACGCGACCGGTGGGCGCCTGTCCGAGCTGGACCGGGAGCGGATCAGCGTCATCCTGGGCACCGCGCCGCTGGAGCTACTCGCCACCATGGCCAGCCGGCTGCAGCGGCCCGTCTGGCTCAAGGCGCTGCGCGAGAGCGGCGTCACCGAGGCCGACGCCCAGGACGTCTGCGACCGCATCGCCAGCCACTACGTGCCGTGGCAGGAGGCGTCGTTCCCCGGCCTGCTCAGCAACGTCGTCGCCGGCCGGATCGCCAACAAGTTCGACCTGCACGGCACCAACAACACCACCGACGCCGCCTGCGCCAGTTCGCTCGCGGCGCTCTCGGCTGGGGTCAACGAGCTGGCGCTCGGCCAGGCCGACATGGTGATCACCGGCGGCGTCGACACGCTCAACGACATCACCATGTACATGTGCTTCAGCAAGACCCCGGCGCTGTCGCCGACCGGTGACTGCAAGCCGTTCTCCGACGCCGCCGACGGCACGATCCTCGGCGAGGGCCTGGTCATGTTCGCCCTCAAGCGGCTCGCCGATGCTGAGCGCGACGGCGACCGGATCTATGCCGTCCTGAAGGGTGTCGGTACCGCGTCCGACGGGCGCAGCACCGCCATCTACGCGCCGCTGGCCGAAGGGCAGTCCCGGGCGCTGCGTCGCGCGTACGAGGCGGCTGGCTACGGGCCCGAGACGGTCGAGCTCGTGGAGGCCCACGGCACCGGCACCACCGCCGGCGACCTCGCCGAGGTCACCGCGCTGCGCACCGTCTTCTCCGAGAGCGGCCGCGCCGACAGCCAGTGGTGCGCCCTCGGGTCGGTCAAGTCGCAGATCGGCCACACCAAGTCGGCGGCTGGCGCCGCCGGGATGCTCAAGGCCGTCCTGGCGCTGCACCACAAGGTGCTGCCGCCCACGATCAAGGTCGACCGGCCCAACCCCAAGCTCGGCCTGGACGACAGCCCGCTCTACCTCAACACCCAGGCCCGCCCCTGGATCCGCGACGACAGCCACCCGCGCCGCGCCTCGGTCTCGAGCTTCGGCTTCGGCGGCAGCAACTTCCACCTGACACTGGAGGAGTACATGCCCGGTGGTGACGGCGCCGGACTCCCGGCCTGGCGGGCGCACACCGCCCCGACCGAACTGGTCATGCTCAGCGCGGCAACGCCGGCGGAGCTTCTGGGACGTGCGGGCGCGCTTGACGTGACGGTGCCGCTCGCCGACCTTGCCCGCGAGACGCAGTCCGCCTTCGTCCCGACCGACGGGGTTCGCCTGGCGATCGTCGCTTCCTCCGAGGACTTCGCGGCCAAGCTGGGGCAGGCTCTCGCCGCGATCGGCGCCAACCCGACCCAGGCGTTCACCACCCCAACGGGTATCAGCTACGCCACCGGCGATGCTCCCTCCGGCCGTGTCGGGTTCCTCTTCTCCGGGCAGGGCAGCCAGTACGTCGGCATGGGCGGTGACCTGGCGATGGAGTTCCCAGCGGCGCGCGCCGCGTGGGACCGGGCGGCCGGGCTGTCCCTCGGCGACCGCTCGCTGCAGTCCGTGGTCTTCCCGGTGCCCGTCTTCACGGACGCCGATCGCGACGCGCAGCAGGCGGCGCTCACCGCCACCGAGTGGGCACAGCCGGCGCTCGCCGTACAGAGCCTCGCCCAGCTCGGGCTGCTGGACGCGCTCAAGATCTCACCGGACGCCGTCGCCGGGCACAGCTTCGGCGAACTCGTCGCCCTGCACACCGCCGGTGCGTTCGACGCCGAGACGCTGGTCCACCTGGCCCGCAGGCGCGGTGAGGCGATGCGCGACGCCGCGTCCGTCGCGGGCGTGATGCTCGCCGTCTCGGCGGCGCACTCCGATGTCCAGGCCGTACTGTCTGGTGTGGACGGTGTGTGGATCGCCAACCACAATGCCCCGTCGCAGGTGGTCGTGTCTGGCTCAGTTTCCGGTATCGCGGCCGTTGAAGCCCGCTTCGCTGCTGTCGGGATCGCCACCAAGCGCCTGGACACGGCCACCGCGTTCCACTCGCCGCTGGTCGCCCCGGCCAGCGCCGCGCTGCTCTCCTACCTCCGTGGGGTGGAGGTCTCCGCGCCCCGGATCGATGTGTTCGGCAACACGGACGCGGCCGTGTACCCGGCTGACGCGGATTCCATCCGGTCCCGTGTCGCCAACCACCTCGCCGCGCCGGTGCGGTTCGTCGACGAGATCGAGGCCATGTACGCCGCTGGTGTGCGGACCTTCGTCGAGGTCGGCGCCGGATCGACTCTCACGGCGCTCGTCGGCAAGATCCTCGGCGACCGTCCGCACCTCGCCGTCAGCCTGGACCGCAAGGGTCGGCACGGCGTCACCGCGCTGCACGAGGCCCTCGGCCGGCTCGCGGTGAACGGCATCGCGGCCGACTTCGACGCGCTCTGGAGCCTCAACGCGCCGCCGGCCGAGCAGCCCGAAAGCAAGCAGCCGCGCATGACGATCCCGCTCTCCGGCGCCAACTACGGCAAGCCGTACCCGCCGGTGGGTGGGGCCAGCGAGCTGCCGGAGCCGGTTGCGCCGGCTGTGGTGGTGCCCGTCGTGGCAGCGCCTGTTGTGGCGGCGCCCGTTGTGGCAGCGCGTGTCGTTCCGGCGCCTGTTGTTCCTGCGCCCATGCCGGTTGTGGTGGCGCCCGAGCCGGTCGTGCGTGTGGCCGAGCCGGTCGTGCCCATGGCTGCGGCTGCCGCTCCGGCTGGCATCGGCTCCGAGCTGGAGCAGCTCGTGCTCTCGGTCGTGGCCGACAAGACGGGCTACCCGGCGGAGATGCTGGCCGGTCACATGGAGCTTGAGGCCGATCTGGGTATCGACTCGATCAAGCGGGTGGAGATCCTGTCGGCGGTGCGGCGTAGTGCTCCGGATCTGCCTGAGGTGGACCCGGTGGAGTTGGGCAAGTTGCGTTCGCTGGGCGAGATCATCGACCGGCTCCGCGCCACCACCGGCGCTAGTGGGGCGCCGGCTCCGGTGCCTGCCGCTACTCCGGTGCAGACCCCGGTTCCTATTCAGCCCGCGGCCCCCGCGCCTGTTGAGGCTCAGCTCCCTGCGCCGGCTGTTGCGGCCGTCTCGCCGGTCGACCTGGAGCTGCTCGTTCTCGACGTGGTCGCAGAGAAGACGGGCTACCCGGCGGAGATGCTGGCCGGTCACATGGAGCTTGAGGCTGACCTGGGGATTGACTCGATCAAGCGGGTGGAGATCCTGTCGGCGGTGCGGCGTAGTGCTCCGGATCTGCCGGAGGTGGACCCGGTGGAGTTGGGCAAGTTGCGTTCGCTGGGCGAGATCATCGACCGGCTCCGCGCCACCACTAGCAGCACGCCCACCGCGGCAGCCGTGACCCTCGCTCCGGTCCAGGCACCGGCTCCGGTCGCCGCGCCAGCTCCCGCTCCCGTCCAGGCAGCACTGTCGATCGATCTGGAGCAGCTCGTCCTCGACGTCGTCGCGGACAAGACGGGCTACCCGGCGGAGATGCTGGCCGGTCACATGGAGCTTGAGGCCGATCTGGGTATCGACTCGATCAAGCGGGTCGAGATCCTGTCCGCGGTGCGGCGCAGCGCGCCGGATCTGCCCGAGGTAGACCCCGTCGAGTTGGGCAAGTTGCGCTCACTCGGCGAGATCATCGATCGGCTCCGCGCCACCACTGCCGGCATCGCCCCCACGACGACCACCGAAGCCCCAGCCAGCCACGGCACCCCCGTGGACGGGCTCGCCCGACACGCGGTCCGGGTCGTCGAGGCGCCGGCACCGGGTTTCGCGCTCGCCGGACTTCGTGGCGGCTCACTCGTCGTCACCGATGACGGTGGCGGCATCGCGGCGCAGATCGTCGCGCGGCTCGCGGCAGTCGGGATCAAAGCCGACGTCCACAGCGAGGTTCCGGCCGACGCCCACGGCGTGATCTACCTCGGTGGCCTCGCGGATGTCACGGATGTCGACGCCGCGCTCGCCATCCAACGGGACGCGTTCGGGGTTGCCCGCGCGGTGGCGGATCGGTTCGCCGAGAGCGGTGGCGTCTTCGTCACCGCCCAGGACACCGGCGGCGACTTCGGGATCAGCGGCCAGTACCCGGACCGGGCTTGGCTCGGCGGGCTCGCCGCGCTCACCCGGACGGCCGCCCGCGAGTGGCCGGCTGCCTCAGTCAAGGCGATCGACTGCGAGCGGGGCCGGCGCACGTCGGCGGCCGTAGCGGAGGCGATCGTGCGGGAGCTCCTGACCGGCGGCTCGACGATCGACGTGGGGCTGCGCGCCAACGGCATGCGGACCACCATCGAGGCCGTCCCGACGCAGGTCGAGCCAGCTTCAGCCACGAACATCAGCCGCGACTCGGTGATCGTGGCGACGGGCGGCGCCCGTGGCGTCACCGCCGAGGCGCTGCGCGCGCTGGCCCAGGCCCACCAGCCGAAGCTGGTCCTGCTGGGCCGGACGCCGCTGGCCGAGGAGCCCGCACACCTGCGGGGCGTCGCCGACGAAACCTCGCTCAAGCGGCTCGTGGTGCAGTACACGATCGAGACCACCGGGAAGCCGCCGCTCCCGGCAAAGGTCAACGCTGAGGTCGCCGGGGTGCTCGCCGCCCGCGAGATCCAGGCGACCTTGTCCGGGATCCGGGCTGCCGGTTCCGAGGTGCGGTACCTGGCGATCGACGCTCGTGACGGCGCCAAACTCACCAGCGCGCTGGACCACGTGCGCAAGGACTGGGGTCCGATCACCGGCATCGTGCATGGCGCCGGCGTCCTCGCGGACAAGCGGATCGCGGAGAAGACCGACGAGCAGTTCGACCGCGTCTTCGACACCAAGGTCGCCGGCCTGCGGGCGCTCCTCGCGGCCACGGCGAACGACCCGCTGAGCGTGCTCTGCGTCTTCTCATCCATCTCCGCGCATGTCGGCAACCCTGGCCAGTGCGACTACGCGATGGCGAATGAGGTACTCAACCACGTCGCCCACGCCCAACGCGCGAACCGGCCCGAGCTGCTGGTGCGATCCATCGCGTGGGGTCCGTGGGAGGGCGGCATGGTCAGCCCGTCGCTGGCCGAGCACTTCCACCGGCAGGGCGTGCCGCTGATCCCGGTGCACACCGGTGCGCGGGCCTTCGTCGCCGAGCTGACCGGCGCACCGGACGACGCGCACGTGGTGATCGCCGCGGGCGAGAACGCCGGACCGATCGACGGCAGCACCGTGGACCTGTCGAAAGGCGAGATCCAGCTCAACGCCAGGTCGCACCCGTACCTCGCCGACCACGACATCGAGGGCACGCCGGTCGTCCCGGTCGCGCTGGTACTGGAGTGGTTCACCGCCGCCGCCCGCGCGTGGCTGCCGGACACTGGCCAGGCGGTCATCAGGGACGTGAGCGTCCTGCGCAAGATCGGCCTGGAGCGCTACACCAACGGCGGCAACGGTCTCACCATCCAGGGCAGCCGCGACGCGGGCGAGCCCCTCGCGCTAGAAGTCCTGGGCGACGGGAACTCCAAGCACTACCGGGCGAAGGCCAGCGGTGGGGCCACCGCCGAACCGGCGACCTGGACGGTTCCGGCCGACCTGCAGCCCGTGCGACCGGACATCTATGGCGGGCGCGTGCTGTTCCACGGACCGCAGTTCCAGGCGATCCGGGAGGTCGAGGGGATCTCCGCCTCGGGTGCCGCGGCCGTCCTGACCGGAGCGCGTGACCTGGGTTGGAGCGGTGCTACCTGGCACACCGACCCGGCCGCGGTGGACGGTGGCCTGCAGCTCGCGCTGCTCTGGGCCGAGCAGGTGCTGGGCGGCGCGTCGCTGCCGATGGGCGTCACGGAGTACCGGACGTACCAGCCCGGGCTCTACGACGGACCGACCCGCTGCGTCCTGATGGCGCGCAGCGTCTGGGCCGACGGCGCGGAGTGCGACATCGCGTTCCTCGACGAGGACGGCGCTGTCCGGGCCGAACTGATCGGTGTCTCGCTCGTGCTGCGGCCGGCGTAGGGGAGTGGACGGTATGCGGTTCGAGCCAATCGCGATCGTCGGGCGGGGCAGCGTCCTGCCGGACGCGCTCGACCCGGACGCGTTCTGGGCGAACGTCGCGGCGGGCCGGGTGAGCCTCAGCCCGGCCCCGGACGGCCGGTGGAGGGTGCCGCATCAGACGATGCTGACCACTCCGGACGCCCCGGCCGACGGGACCTGGAGCGACGTCGGCGGGTACGTGCGTGGCTTCGAGCAGATCTTTGACCCGACCGGGTTCGAGGTCCCCGGCATCGAACGGCTCGACCCGCAAATCCAGTGGGTGCTGCATGGCGTCCGCGCGGCGCTGCGCGAGGCCGGCCAGGACGGGCCGCTGCCCACCGCGGGCCTGGTGCTCGGCAACCTGTCGTTCCCGACCGCGGGAATGGCGGAGTACGCGGAGCAGGTCTGGCGCGGCGGCCAGCGTCCGGACGCGCGGAACCGGTTCATGTCCGGCCTTCCCGCGCACCTGGCGGCGAAGGCGCTGGGCCTCGGCGCCGGCGCGTTTGCCCTGGACGCCGCGTGTGCGTCGTCGCTGTATGCCATCAAGCTTGCCTGCGACCGCCTGCACGACGGCACGGCGGACCTAATGGTCGCGGGCGCGGTCAACTGCGCCGATGACCTTTTCATCCACGTCGGTTTCTCGGCGCTGTCGGCGCTCAGTCGCACCGGCCAGAGCCGGCCGTTCCACCGCCAGGCGGACGGGCTGGTCCCGGCCGAGGGCGCCGCGTTTGTCACGCTGATGCGGTTCTCGGACGCGCTCGCCGCCGACCGGCCGATCCTGGGCGTGATCCGCGGCATCGGCCTCTCCAACGACGGGCGCGGTGCCAGCCTGCTGTCGCCGGCCGTGGAGGGCCAGGAGCGGGCGATGCGTCTGGCGTACGAGGTGGCCGTCGTGGCGCCGGAGAGCGTCTCGCTGCTGGAGTGCCACGCGACCGGCACGGTCGTGGGCGATGCGGCCGAGGTTCGCAGCACCGCGAGCGTCTTCAGCGGCCACAGTGGACTCGCCGCCGGATCGGCCAAGTCGAACGTCGGTCACCTGATCACGGCGGCCGGCGTGGCCGGTCTGCTCAAGGTGATAGGCGGCATGCGGGCCGGGATCCGGCCGGCGACGCTGCACGCGGACGAGCCGATCGACGCGCTCGCCGGTACGCCGCTGCGGCTGCTCCGCGAGGCCGAGGAGTGGACCGGTCCGCGCCGCGCTGCGGTGAGCGCCTTCGGCTTCGGCGGCAACAACGCGCACCTCGTGGTGGACGCCTGGCAGCCGGGCACGTTCGACCTTCCGGTGCCCGCCACGCCGGAGAAGCCGGCGGACCCCGTGGCGATCGTGGCTATCGGCAGCCGCGTCGGCACCGGCAACAGCACGCACGACCTGCGCCAGGCGCTGCTCACCGGTGCCGGCTCGGCGGGTCCCAGAAAGACGGTCGACGTCGCGCTCGAAGGACTGCGCTTCCCGCCACTGGACCTCAAGCAGACCCTCGCCCAGCAGCTCCTGATACTGGAAGCGACCCGCGAGGCCGTGGCCGGCATCGACCTTCCGCGCGAGCGGACGATGGTCCTGGTCGGTATGGGCTGCGACCCTGAGGTGGCCCGCTATGGCGCCCGCTGGCGCGCACCGTCCTGGTTGGACGGTCAGTCGCCCGACGTAGTCAATAACGTGCGGGACGCCTTCACGCCGGTCCTGCGGAGCGCTGGCGTCGTCGGCACGATGCCGAACATCGCCGCCAACCGGGTCAACGCGCACCTCGACCTTGGCGGCCCCAGCTTCACCGTCTCGGCCGAGGAGGCGTCCGGCATCGTCGCCCTCGACCTCGCCGCCCGTGCCCTGCGCACCGGCGAGGCCGACGCCGCTGTGGTCGGCGCCGTCGACCTCTCGCACGAGCCCGTGCACGAGGCGGCGCTCGCCGATCTCGGTCGCGCGACCAAGCCGGGCGACGCCGCCGTGGTGCTCGTCCTCAAGCGCCTCGCCGACGCGCGCCGCGACGGCAACCAGGTCATCGCCCTCCTGGACGAGGTGACGTCAGAACCAGCCGACCTGCAGGTAGACACCGCCGCGCTGTTCGGCGCCGCGCATGCCGCGAAGGGCCTGCTCGACGTCGCCGCCGCCGCGCTGGCGCTCCGCCACCGGGCCATGCCGCGCACCGGCGAACCGGCAGACCCCGCGTTCGACCTGACCACCGCCGACGTGGTGGTCTCGACGCTGGAAGCCCCGGACGCCCGGGTGCGGCTCCGCGCCGACAGCACAGCCCCGTGGGTGGCCGAACGCCCGCCACGCCTGCACGTCTTCTCCGGTGCCGACCAGGCTGCCGCGCTCGCCGCGCTGGCCGCCGGTCAGGAATCCCCGGACGGGCCCGCCCGGCTGGTGATCGTCGCCGCCGACGCCGCCCAGTTCGCCACCCGCGCCGACGCCGCCCGCACCTGGCTCGCTCGCGGCGGCCCGCAGCCCGACGGCGTCGCCTTCCGGGCAACCCCGATCACCGGCGAGGTGGGGTTCGTCTTCACCGGCGGCATGGCCGCGTACCCGGGCATGGGGCGCGAGCTGCTGCTGGCTTTCCCGGGTCTGATCGAGGACATCGAGGACCGGTCCGGATCGCTGCGCGAGGTCGCCGGCTGGGCGTTCGCCGGCCCCGACAGCGAACCCCGCGAGGTGCTCGACCAGATCTGGGGCACCGCGCTGCTCAGCCAGGTCCACGCGGCGATCACCCGGGATGTCCTAGGCATCGCGCCGAACGCCGCCCTCGGCTACTCGGCTGGCGAGTCCAACGCGCTGGTCGCGCTCGGCGTCTGGACCGACATGCGGACGCTCGTCGCCGAGATGACCGCCTCCGCCATGTTCAGCCGCCAGGTCGCCGGTGAGTTCGCCGCGATCCGCCGCTCGTGGGCGCGGCAGGGCATCGTCGGCGGCCGCTGGAAGAACTACCTGGTCGGGGCTGACGCCGACCACGCCCGCAAGGCGCTGCAGGGAGAGGCCGCCGCCCACCTCATCGCGATCAACTCGCCAGACTCGTGCATCATCGGCGGCGACGTGACGGCATGCGAGCGCGTCCTGTCGCGGCTCGATGCGGCGTACACGCTCCCGATCCCGTACGAGCTGGCCGTGCACGTGCCCGAGTTGGCCGAGGTGCGCGACGACTGGTGGCGGCTGCACTGCCGTCCCACCACGCCGCCGCCCGGCGTGCGGTTCTACAGCTGCGCCACGTCCAGCTCGTTCCACCCCACGGCGGAGACGGTCGCCGACCACCTCACCGCCCAGGCCGTCGGCACGATGGACTTCGCCGGCGCGGTCGAGCAGGCCTGGGACGACGGCGTGCGGGTCTTCATCGAGCACGGCCCGCGGGGGCTGTGCACCGACTGGATCCGCCGGACCCTCGGCGACCGCGACTACCTCGCTGTCTCCCTCGACGCGCAGGACGGGCGGAGCGTCCGCCAGCTCACCCGCGTGCTCGCCGAACTCGTCGCGGCCGGCGTGCCGGTCAACGCGAGCGCCCTTCTCGACCACCTCGGCTCGGCCTGGCCGGCCACCGACGAACCGGGGCGCGTCGTCACGCTCCCGGCCCATCCCATGGAGGTTGTCTTGCCGGACACCACGCCCTCGACAGCGACGATGGCGCGCGCGCCGCAGCTACCCCCGATCCTGTCCACTCTGGGCGCGCCGCTGACCCGAGCGACCCCAGAGCCCCAGACCCCGGCGCCGCAGATTCCAACTCCCCAGGTCCCTGCGGCGCCGGACCCCGCTCCTCTGGTGCCTGCGGCCACCGAAGCATCGCCCAAACCCAAGCCCATGCCGGCGCACGCACTCGCCCTGCCCGGCCCGAAGTTCGACCGGGCACAGCTCGAACACCTGGCCAGCGGCCGGATCTCCGACCTGTTCGGGCCCCGGTTCGCCGCCCAGGACGGCTACCACCGCCAGACCCGGATGCCGATGCCGCCGATGCTCCTCGCCGACCGGGTGACTGGCATCGACGCCGAGCCGGCATCGATGGGCACCGGCACGATCTGCACCGAGACCGACGTCGAGGCCGGCAGCTGGTACCTCGACAGCACCGGGCGGATGCCGCCGGGAATCCTGATCGAGGCCGGCCAGGCCGACCTGCTGCTGATCAGCTGGCTCGGCGCCGACCTGCTGAACAAGAGCGAGCGGATCTACCGCCTGCTCGGCTGCGAGCTGACGTTCCACGGCAGCCCGCCCGTGCCGGGCGAGACGCTGCGGTACGAGGTCCACATCGACGACCACGCGGAGCACAACGGCATCCGGCTGTTCTTCTTCCATTACGACTGCTACGTCGGCGACGAGCTACGGCTCACCGTCCGGAGCGGTCAGGCCGGGTTCTTTACCGACGCCGAACTGGCGAGCACCGCCGGCGTGATCTGGGACCCGGAGACCGAGCAACCGCCGGCCGACACCCCGCTCGACCCGCCTGCCGTGGCCGGTGCGCCGCGCCGGTACGACGCCGAGGCGGTGCGCGCGTTCGCCGACGGTCGCCCGTACGACTGCTTCGGTCCGGCCTGGGACACGACCCGGGCGCACGTCCGGTCGCCACGGATCGACGACGACCAGATGCTGCTGCTGGGCGAGGTCTCAGACTTCGACCCGGTGGGCGGCCCCTGGCGGCGCGGCTACCTGCGCGCCGAGACACCGATCAGCGCGGATGACTGGTACTTCTCCGGCCACTTCAAGAACGACCCGTGCATGCCAGGGACCCTGATGTTCCAGGGCTGCCTGCAGGCGATGGCGTTCTACCTGACCGCCAGCGGCTTCACGATCGGCAATGACGCGTGGCGGTTCGAGCCGGTGCCCGGCGAGAGCTACCCGATGCGCTGCCGTGGCCAGGTCACGCCGGAGAGCAAGAACATCAGCTACGAGGTGTTCGTCTCGGAGCTGGTGGCCGGACCGGAGCCGACGCTGTACGCCGACGTCCTGTGCACCGTCGATGGCGTGAAGGCGTTCCATGCCCGCCGCGTCGGGCTGCGGCTCGTGCCGGACTGGCCGATGGACCAGTGGCGCGAGCTGGGGCCGGTGACGGAGCAGGAGACCGGCGTGGCGGTGCCCGTCCACACGCTGGGCGGGCTGCGCGACTACAACGACGACAAGACGATCGCGGAGTCCGACGGCGTCCGGTTCGACTACGAGTCGCTGCTGGCCTGCGCGTGGGGCCGACCGAGCCAGGCGTTCGGCGAGTTGTACTCCCGCTTCGACAGCCACCGCCGGGTGGCGCGGCTGCCCGGACCGCCGTACCACTTCATGACCCGCATCACCGCCACCGAGGGCAAGCTCGGCGGTATGGAGGTCGGCAGTTCGGCCGTCGCGGAGTACGACGTCCCGGACCGCACCTGGTACTGGGAGCAGAACGGCCAGGCGACCATGCCCCTGTCAGTGCTGATGGAGGTGGCGCTGCAGCCGTGCGGCTGGTTGGCGTCCTATGTGGGTTGTGCAGTCGAGATCGACAAGGACCTGCTCTTCCGCAACCTGGACGGCACCGGCACGATCGCCGGCGAGGTCACGCCTGAGACGAAGGTGATCCGCACCCACGCCAAGCTGCGCGACATCTCGATCAGCGGCACGATGATCATCGTCTCGTTCGACGTGGAGTGCTTCGCCGACGACGCGCCGGTCTTCTCGATGGACACCGTCTTCGGCTTCTTCCCGCCGGAGGCGTTCGTCGACCAGCCAGGGCTGCCGGCATCCGACGACGAGCGGGCCGCGCTGGCCGCTCCCATCGGCGTCGCCGTTGACTTGACCGAGCGTCCCGCGAAGTACTGCGACGGCTCGCTCAAGCTGGCCGGGCCGATGCTGCTCATGCTCGACCGGATCACCGGGTACGACCCGACCGGTGGCAAGGCCGGTCTGGGGCGGATCACGGCGGAGAAGGACGTGGACGCGGGGGAGTGGTTCTTCAAGGCCCACTTCTTCCAGGACCCCGTCCAGCCCGGCTCGCTCGGCATCGAGGCCATGTACCAGGCGCTCCAGTTCTACTTGCTGGATCGCGACGCCGGCGCCGGCATGGAGCAGCCGCGGTTCGAGCTGCTGATGGGCAAGGAACCTCTGGTCTGGAAGTACCGCGGCCAGGTCGTGCCCGCGCACAGCACGATCACCACCGAGCTGGAGATCACCGAGTTCGCCGAGGACGCCGAAGGCCGGTACGCGCGGGCCAAGGCGTGGCTGTGGGTCGACGGCCGGCGCATCTACAGCGCGGTCGACATCGGCGTGCGGGTCGTCCCGGGCACGCCGCGCGAAGAGGTGCTCGACGCGACCGTCGACACCTGGCTCGGCGACCATCGTCCTACCTGGACGGTTCCGGTACTACCGATGATGTCGACCCTGGACCGCCTCGCCGGCGCGGCCGGCGGCAGCGCTCTCGCCCTGCGCGATGTGGAGCTGCGCCGCTGGATCCCCCTCACCGTACCGGCGAGGCTCAAGACGGCAGCGGACGGCGACCGCGCGACGCTGCTCGCCTGGCGGGACGCCAGGATCCCCGCTCTGTCCCGGTTCGAGCCGGTGGCCACCGCGACGGTCGGTACCCCCGGGGAACGCCCGGAGCCGTTCCCAGCGCTGGCCCAAGCGCAACCGGTCACGGATTTCTACTCGTCCGGCGCGCTCTTCCACGGACCCGCTTTCCACTACCTCACGGCGCTGCGGCGCGGGTCGGGCGGTGCCTCCGGGGTGCTCGACGCGGGCCGAGGCTCGGTGCCACGTGGTGCGCTGCATCAGGGGCTACTCGACGCCGCGACCCACGTGATCCCGCACGACCGCCTATGGGAATGGTCGGCTGAGATCCCGCGCGGCCAGGTCGCCTACCCGCACCGGATCCCGAGCTTCGAGCAGTTCGAGCCGCTCCCGTCTGCCGGTGAGGTGCAGGTGGAGGCGAGGTTCGCCGGTTTCGACGGCGGTGACCGGAGGTTCCCCACCGTCGACGTGCAGATCGTCAAGGACGGTCGGGTGCTGGTGGCGCTACGCCTCGTAGAGGTGCTGATGCCCACCGGAGCGTTCGGTGCGGCGGCGCCGGCCGAGCGGCGCACGTTTCTCCGGGATCGTGCCTACACGGGTGCGCTCGGCCTCTCCGCCACGGCGGCTGGCGTCACCCGGCTGACGCTCGCGGACGTCCAGCAATGTGACTGGCTCGTCGGCACCGTCGCCCAGGCGTACGGCCTCCCGGCCGGTGCCCGCGGCCGGGACCACCTGGCAGAGATCGCCGTCAAGGACCACGTGGCGCGCCTGGCCGCCGTGCATCCGTCCGCCGTCGAGGTCAGCGCCGACCTTCGTACCGCCCAGGTCGGCGAGGTGGTCCACCGCGTCGTCATCGAAGAGCAGCCGGACGGTGTGACCGTCCGCTGAGCTCTCATGCCCAGCCAATTCCAATGTGACAGGCCCGGGTCGCCCTGCCGGCTACTCCCGCAGATCTGTCCCGCTGGGCGGCACACGACTGAGCCGTGGCGCCGCCTGCCCAACACCATTCCTGCAAGCCGAGTACCGCCGTTGGACCCTGGAGGCCACCATCTTCACGTTCGCGTCGCCCACTGTCGCCGCCGTGGCTCCGGGCTTTGCGCTCGCCGGGCTGCGCGGCGGCCCGATCGTGGTCACCGACGACGGGCGGGGTATCGCGGCGCAGGTCGTGCGCCGTCTCGCTGTCGCGGGCATCACGGCCGGCGTCCATGCGACCGTGCCTCCGGATGCCCACGGCGTGATCCACCTCGGTGGCCTTGCCGATCTGACGTCCTTCGACTCCGCACTCGCCGTGCAGCGCGACGCGTTCAACGTCGCCCAGGCGGTAGCGCCCCGTTTCTCCAGGTCGGGTGGGGTGTTCGTCACCGTTCAGGACACGGGCGGCGACTTCGGGACCAGCGGCCGGTGCCCGGACCGCGCCCAGCTCGGTGAGATCGCCACCCTCACCCGTACCGCCGCGCGTGAGTGGCCGGCGACCTCGGTGAAGGCGATCGACTGCGAGCGCGGGAACCGTACGTCGGCGGCCGTAGCCGATGCGATCGTGCAGGAGCTTCTGGGCGGCGGTCCGGCGCAGGCCGTCGGGCTCCGTGCCGACGGCACGCGGACCACGGTCGAGACCGATGGTGCGCCCATGGACGCGCCGAAGGGCGAGGTCTATCTCGCCGCGACGTCCCATCCGTATCTGGCTGATCACGCCATCTCGGGCACGCTCGTGGTACCGGTGGCGATGGTGTTGGAGTGGCTGACGGGCGCTGCCCGGGCCTGGCTGCCAGAGCCGGGTCCGGCGGTCATCCGGAACGTGCGTGTCCTGCGCAAGATCGCCGTCGAGCGGTATCGGAGCGTTGGCGACGGTCTCACGGTGCAGGGTATCCGTGGCCCGGGCGGGCAGGTGCTCCTTGAGCTGCTCGGTAACGGCGATGCCCGGCACTACCGCGCGACGGCGTGCCACTCCGCGGACGTGGCTCCAGCGGGGTGGGCGGTCCCGACCGACCTGAAGCCCGTGTGGCCGGACGTCTACGACGGATGGATGCTCTTCCACGGACCGCAGTTCCAGGTCATCCAGGAGGTCCACGGAATCTCCGAGTCGGGCGCCGCGGCCGTCCTGACCGGTGGCGGCGACAGGGGCTGGAACCACGCCACCTGGCACACCGATCCGGCCGCCGTAGACGGTGGCCTGCAGGTCGCGGTGCTCTGGGCCAAGCAGGTGCTGGGCTGCGCGACCCTGCCGATGGGCGTCGCGGAGTACCGGACGTTCAGCACCGGCCTCTACAACGGCCCGACCCGTTGCGTCGTACGGGCCCGCGACGTCTGGTCCGGTGGCGCCGAGTGCGACATCGGCTACCTCGCCGAGGACGGCACCGTCCGCGCCGAACTGTTCGGGGTCTCGCTCGTACCGCGGCCGCCGGGCTAGTCCGTCGAAACCGTCCCGTCCGGCGGCACGGAAGAGGAAGCCGCCGCCGCACCTACCTAATTTTCCGCATGTACTCCATGGACCGGGAGGCCATAGTGACCGATTCCATCCTTTCGTCGTTCCGACGGCTGCGCAGCTCCGAACCGGATCGGCGCATGTTCACCTTCGTCGACGACAACGGCCGCGACGCCGCCACCTTGACGGTGCGGGAACTGGGCGACGCCGCTGACCGCGTGGTGGAGTCGCTGCGCAAGTGGGGATTCGCGCCCGGTGATCGCGCGATCCTGGTTTACCCGCCATCGTTGGACTTCGTCGCGGCGTTCCTGGGCTGCCTCGCGGCGGGCGTGATCCCGGTGCCGGTCTACCCGCCGGACCCGCTCAAGCCGAAGAAGGGCCTGGCGACGTTCACAGCCATCGCCGCGAACGCCGACGCGCGCGGGGTGCTCACGAACAGCGCGTACGACCGGGGCCGGATGGCCGGGTCCGTGACCAGCTTCTTCGGCTCTGACGGCCCGAGCTGGCCGCGGCTCACCTGGTACCGCACGGACAAGCTGCGCGCCGCACGCGGTCCGGTGGCGTGGCACGAGCCGGCCGGGCCGGACACGCCCGCGTTCCTCCAGTACACGTCCGGGTCGACCTCGACGCCGAAGGGCGTGATCATCAGCCACGGCAACATCACCCACGAGGTGGCCGCGAACGCCGCCGACCTCGGTCTGGGGCCGCGGGCCCGCGCCGTCGCCTGGGTGCCGCAGTACCACGACCTCGGCCTGATCAGCGTCATCCTGTCCGCCATCGCGGGCAACGGGCAAGCCACGATGATGTCGCCGCTGACGTTCCTGCACCGTCCCGCCGTCTGGTTCGAGGTCATGTCGCGGGTCCGGGCCACACACACGGCGGCGCCGAACTTCGCGTTCGAACTGGCCGTTCGCAAGACGACGCACGAGCAGCGCGCCGGCTGGGACCTCTCGTCGCTGCAAGTGATCCTGTCCGCGGCCGAGCCGATCCGTCCAGCCACAGTAGACGCGTTCTTCGCGGCGTTCGCCGCCAGCGGGATCGACCGGAAGGCGTTCTTCCCCGCCTACGGCCTCGCCGAGCACACCGTCAGCGTCACGATGGGCGGTCGTGCGGTGCTGAGCGTGGACAAGGCGGCCATCGAAGACGGCCGCGCCGTACCCAGTGCGGCGCCCGGCGCGGTCGCCTACGTCGGTTGCGGACGGGTCACGAAGCCCGACGCGGCCGTCCGGATCGTCGACCCCGTTACGTGCCGCCCCCGTGGACCGGGCGAGGTCGGGGAGATCTGGGTGGACTCGCACACCAAGGGCCTCGGCTACTGGGGCATGGACGAGCAGGAGTACGCCGGGCACTTCCGGGCCAGGATCGCCGGCACGGAGGACGCGCGGGAGTACCTGCGCAGCGGCGACCTCGGCTTCTTCCACGACGGCGAGCTGTTCATCACGGGCCGTAGCAAGGACCTCATCATCATCCGCGGCCGAAACCTCTACCCGGCCGACATCGAGGAGAGCGTCCGCGACTGCCACCCGCTGATCCGCCCGGGCGGGATCGCCGCCTTCGCCACGGAGTCCGGCGCGGATGAACGGCTCGTGCTGTTCGTCGAGGCCCGGCACGACAAGGTCAGCACCGTCGAGTCGGACGAGATCATCGAGTCCGTCCGGCGCAGGGTCTACGAGGCACACCAGATCAGCTGCCACGCGGTCGTCCTCGGCCGCGCCGGCACCGTACGCAAGACCACGAGCGGCAAGGTTCGCCGCGTTGCCTGCAAGCAGGCATTCCAGGCCGGGGAGGTCGCGGCGGCTCCGAGCACGATCCGCGTCGCGTACCGGCAGATCAGCAACGAGATCCGGGCCCAGGAGGCATGATGCGTTTCTCAAGTGGACCCGGCGACCCCCGCTTCTATGAGGTGGACGCCGACTTCCGGCAGCTCCTCGCCAACCTCTCCCCGCTCGTGACGGGGTCCCGTCTGACCCAGGCCCGCGTTTTCCACCGCATCGGCACGGCGACGCGGGGCAGCCTGCGCGTGCTCGATCACCCCGACCTGCCCGCACACGAGTTCTTCCGGCCCGGCCGGCAGTTCGACGTTCTCGTCCGCTACAGCAACGGCATCGAGAGCGACGACATCGCGCCCGCGATCCGTGGCATCACCATGCGCCTGCTCGACCCGGCCGCCGACCTCAGCTCCGGCCTGCTCGACCTCTCGCTGATCACCGGTGACCGCTTCTTCGCCCGGACGGCGGACCACTTCCGGCGGTACTCCAGCGGCGACGCCGAACGGAAGGCGCTCGTCCGTAACGTGCCCGGCCTGCCCGAGACCGTCTGGAGCATGTACCGGAACGCCACGTCGTTCGCCGAGTACCACTACTACTCCCAGGTCCCGGGCGGTTTCGTCGACGCGGACGGCCGCCAGTGGCTCGCCCGCTACCGGCTGCTGCCTGCCGGCGGAGGTGCCGAGGCGGGCCAGTTCGAGGCCGGCGACCTGTGGCTCCCGCCCGCCCCGCCCGGAGAACTGAGCCGCGACGCCACCGACCGGCGCCCGCGTACGTACCTCCACGACGAGCTGCGGTCCCGCGTGCTGGGCACCGCCGTCGAGGGCACGCTGCAGCTGCAGCTGCACCCGGTCACGGAGTCGGCGGAGGAGAACGAGGCCGCGCTCGACTGCACGCGCGCCTGGCCAGATGAGGTGTACCCGTGGCGCGACCTGGCCACGCTGCACCTCGACACGCTCGTCAACCACGCCGCGGTCGAGGGCCTGAGCTTCAACCCCGCCGTGGCGCCCGCCGAGCTGGGCCTGCCGCTGGCGACGTCTCCCCACGAGAACGCGTCACCCAGTCACCTGCGTGCGCTGATGTACCAGCTGACCTCGGCTGCCCGCCGTGGCGACGGACTCCCCGACGAGCTTGCGCAAACCGTGCGCGCGCCGCAGGCGACCTGCCCGTTCTCGGCTCAGGCGGAGCCGGAGCCAACCCGGACGGTCGCCGTCGTAGGTGCCGGACCGGCCGGGTTGAGCATCGCGCGTGAGCTGGAGCGCGCTGGGCACCGCGCGATCGTCCTGGAGGCGCTGCCCGAGGTCGGTGGCAAGTGCGAGTCGGTTGACATCGACGACCGCGCCTACGACCTCGGTGGTCACGTCTGCACGACGCAGTACACGAACGTCGCGCGGCTCGCCGCCGAGCTGGGCGTGGCCACCGAGGACACCACGCCGCACCGCGTGTACGACATCGAGAATGGCGAGTCCGTTCCGCAGAGCGCCGCGTTCTTCCAGCGCGACGCGTTCGGCCGGTACGCCGAGCTGCGCGCCGCCGAGTTCCCGGAGATCGCCGAGAGCGGTCTCGCGCACTCGGCGCGGGCGCTCGCACAGCCGGTGTCGGAGTGGCTGGCCGAGCACGGCCTCGAAGCCATGGCCGAGTCGTTGAGCACGGGCTACACCGCGGCCGGGTACGGGTACCTGGCCGGCGACCTGCCCGCGCTGTACTTCGTGAAGTACGCCGAGATGACCGGGCTCCTGTCGGCGCGGCCGGAGCTGCTCGGCCACACCGGCAGCTTCACGATCGTCGGTGGGTTCAAGGGGCTGTGGGAGAAGGTCGCCGCCGGGCTGAGCGACGTGCGCTGCGGCGTCACCATCCGGGCGATCGAACGCGACCCCGACCGCGACACCGGCGGTGTGCTCGTGCGCACCGACCAGGGTGACGTCGTCGCGGACGACCTGGTGCTGACCGTGCCGATCGACCAGCTGCTGCCGGTGCTCGACGCGACGCCGGAGGAGCTGGACCTGGCCGGGCGCGTGCGCCACCTCGACTACTACACCACGGTCATGTCGGCGACCGGCCTGCCACACGAGGCGTTCTACCTCGTCGACGAGTACACGCGCCCGGGCGCTGAACGCGGCCACGCGGTGGCCTTCCACCACCGGTACCCCGATCGCGACGTCTACGCCTGCTACTCCTACGGCGAACCGGGTCTGGACGGCGACAACATCGCCGCACGGCTGCGGTCCGATGTGGAGCGCATGGGCGGCGAGCTGGGCGAGGTGCACACCCAGCGGCGGTGGAAGTTCCTGCCGCACTTCGGCAGCGACGACATCGGCGACGGCGTCTACGACCGGATCGAGCGTGCGCAGGGTCGTCACCACACCTACCACGCCGGCAGCCTGCCCGCGTACGAGCTGGTCGAGTGCAACGTCGCGTACAGCCGCCAGCTGGTCGGCCAGCACTTCGGCGGTGCTCTCGAGGATGACGTCTACGGACACGCCGCCGCGGTCCTGGAGGCGCCGGTCGACCGGCCACGCCCCACGGTGGACGCGCTGACGGCCTGGCTGGTTGAGCACGTCGCCGCGGAGTTGCAGGTACCGCAGGACGCGATCGCGCCTGGCGCCCGGCTCGACAGCCTGCAACTGGAGTCGATCTCGGTCGCCGCGTTGCAGTCCGGGCTCTCCGAGTGGCTCGGCTTCCGAATCCCGCACAACCTGTTCCTGGAGCAGCCGACGATCGACGCCATCGCCAGCTACCTCGCGGTGGGGGAGTCTCCCAAGTTCGAGGAGGACGCCAGCGTCGCACCGGTGCAGGACAACGCCTCCACCTACCTGCTGGGCCTGACCGGCGCGCGACCGTTCTTCTGCGTCGGCGGTGCCGTCGGCGCGGCGTACTACCTGCTGCCGCTGGCCCGGGACGTCGGCTCGTCCCGTCCGTTCTACGGGGTGCGGGCGCCAGGCTACGACGGTGCCGAAGAGCCGCTGGACACCGTCGAGGAGCTGGCCGAGCAGTACATCGAGTCGATCCGGCTCGTGCAGCCGTACGGCCCGTACCTGCTCGGCGGACACTCGTTCGGCGGCGTCGTCGCCTACGAGATGGGTCGCCAGCTGCGCGCCGCAGGCGAGGAGGTGACCCGCGTCGTGCTGCTCGACACCTACGTGCCGGTGCCGGGCCAGCCGCTGCCGCCGGTCGACGACGCCGCCGCGATCAAGGAGCTGATGACGATGAACCGCCTCGCGTTCGCCTCCGGCGGGCCGGCGGGCATCGAGATCGACCCGTCGCTGGCGATCTCCGAGCAGAAGGAGCGGCTGGGCCGGTTCCTCGGCGCCAACGGTTCGCTGCCGGTCGAGGAGCACATCAGCAACATGCTGCGGGTCTACCAGGCCAACATCGAGGCGAACGTGAAGTACCAGCCGCTGCCGTCCGATCTGCGCGTGACGCTGATCAAGGCGACCGGCGGGTTCCCGCCGGTGATGGAGCCCGACCGCAACACCGCGCTGAAGCTCGACGACCCCGCCAACGGCTGGGAGCACGTGGAGCTCGGCGAACTGGAGCTGGTCGAGATCCCCGGCGACCACTTCACGATGTTCGTGGAGCCGAACGACGAGCTGCTCGCCGATGCCGTCCACCGCTGCCTCGCCGACGAGGAGCGCAGCAAGGCCAACACGGTGGCGGGCACCAGCCCGGAGCAGCGGGCGTCCGCCGAGACGACGATCGCGTTCAACCCGCAGGATCCGGCGTTCCTCAACGACCCGTTCCCGTTCTTCCGCTCGCTGCGGGAGACCACGCCGGTCCACTATGAGGACAGCCTCGCCGGCTGGGTGTTCACCCGGTACGACGACGTGCACCGGCTGCTGCGCCACCCCAGCGTGGAGCGGCCCCCGGTCACCGACTACCTCTTCGCGTCGGTGCCGCAGGCCGACCGTGACGCGATGAGCGAGTTCGAACGGTCGCTCGGGCAGTCGCTGCCGTTCTCCAACCCGCCCTACCACACCCGCCTGCGGAAGCTGGTCAGCAAGGCGTTCACACCGCGGACGGTGGAGGCTATGCGCCCCCGCATCCAGGAGATCGCCGACGACCTGCTGGACCGGATCGAGGCCGCCGGCGGCGGGGACATGCTCGCGAAGGTCGCCTATCCGCTGCCGGCCACGGTGATCATGGAGTTCATCGGCGTACCGGCTCCGGACCACGCGCGGATGACGTACCTGGCGACCCAGCTCATGGCGCTGCTCGGGGCGCAGTTCGCCGCCGACGCCCCGGCCATCGCCCGGTCCGCCCACGAGGCGATGAACGAGTTCACCGAGTACCTCACCGCGCTCATCGCGCAGCGCCGCGCGGCCCCGCGCGGGGATCTACTGTCCATTCTCCTCAAGGCCGGAGACATCACTGACGAGGAGCTGATCCTGCAGTGTATGGCGCTGCTCAACGCCGGCCTGGAGACCACCGCGAACTACCTCGGTAACGGCACCCTGGCGCTCCTGCGCAACCCTGCGCAGCTGCGGCTCCTGCGCGAGGATCCGTCGCTCGCCGAGTACGCGGCGGAGGAGTTGCTCCGCTACGACGGGCCCACGCCGATCCTGACCCCGCAACAGGCCGCCGACGACGTGGAGATCGGCGGGCAGCTGATCAAGAAGGGCCAGCTCCTCTACCCGGTCATCGGCGCGGCGAACCGCGACCCCGCCCGGTTCCCGGACCCCGACCGGCTGGACGTGACCCGGACGCCGAACGGCCAGCTCAGCTTCGGCGGTGGCATCCACTACTGCATCGGCGCCGCGCTGGCGAAGATCGAGGGTCAGGTGCTGTTCCCGACAGTCGCCCGCCGGTTCCCGCACCTGCGCCTCGATCCGGACACCGCACCTCCCGCGTTCCGTGACGACCCGGTGCTGCGCGGCCTGACCTCGCTGCCCGTGCGTGTCGACCCCGTGTAGCAGGTGCTACAGGTCCCGGCCGGCGCGTCGATGCGCCGGCCGGGACTGCGGCTTGTCAGACCATCCCTCTGCCATCAACCCGAGCACCTCCCGCTCGCGCGGGGTCAGTTCCTGGATCGGCTCCACGCGCGCGAGCCAGGTGAGTAGCTGGGCGACCACCTCGGGATCAAGCGCCGTGCCACCGCCGGCCACCCGGCGTACCGCCCAGCCGGCCTATCCCGACCGCACGTCCAGGCCCAGCGTGGTTATGAGGACGACGGCCTGCTCCCACGTGATCACCGCCCGCTTGAGCTCCGTGGTGAGCGGATCGACGGATGACAGGTCTGAGCCGCGCAGGTCGGCGCGGGAGAGGTCGGCGCTGTGCAGCCACGCTCCCGACAGATCGAGGTCACGCAGCGTGGCGCCCGCACAGCGTGCGCCCGTCAGGTCCACCTCACGCATCCGGACCGATCGGAACGACGCCTTGCGCAGATCGGCGCCGGGCAGGCCGGTGAACGACCAGTCGCCGCCCTCGACGCTCAGGAGGTCGAACGTGCACCGGTCGAACATGGTGCCGATCAGCTTGCAGTTCGTGAACGCGGCCTCGAAGAGGCTGCACCGCTCGAACGTGCAGTTCACGAACGCCGCATCGGTGTGCGTCGAGCAGTTGAACCGCGAGCCGCGGAACGTGCAGTCGGTGAACACCGCGCCCTGGTTCGACGTCTCGCTGAAGTCCACGTCGATGAAGGCCACCGCGGTGTGCTGCTGGCCGGTGAGGTCCTGCCGCCCCCAGTCCTCGTGGCGGATCTCCGTCGTGGTCTCCGGCGCCGGGCGCCCGTGCTTGCGCTCGGCCATGCGCCGCATCGTACGGTCAGGTATGGGGGCGTGGCGCGGTCCGCGTCCCGCCGACTAACGGGAGGGCACGCCACGATGGCCACCTACGTGTTGATCCACGGCGCCGGCTCCGACGCCTGGTACTGGCACCGGGTCGTTCCCGAGTTGCGCGCGCGGGGCCATGACGTGGTGGCTCCCGACCTGCCGTGCGACGACGACTCGGCCGGGCTGGCCGAGTACGCCGACGTGGTGGTGGACGCCATCGGCGACCGCACCGACCTCGTGATGGTGGCGCAGTCCATGGCCGGGTTCACCGCACCGATGGTCTGCGAGCGGGTGCCGGTGCGGTTGCTGGTGCTGCTCGCGGCCATGGTCCCGGCGCCGGGGGAGTCGCCCGGCGAATGGTGGACCAACACCGGCCACACGCAGGCCAGACGCGAGCAGGACGAGCGTGCGGGCCGCCCGACCGGCGGCCCCTTCGACCCGATGGTCACGTTCCTCCACGACGTGCCGCCTGACGTGGTCGCCGAGGCGATGGCGCGCGGGGAGCGCGATCAGTCCGGCACGCCGTTCCTGGCGCCGTGGCCGCTCGACGCGTGGCCCGACGTTCCGACCCGGTTCCTGCTGTGCCGGGAAGACCGGTTCTTCCCCGCCGAGTTCCAGCGCCGGATCGTGAAGGAGCGGCTGGGCATCACCCCCGACGAGATGGACGGCGGCCACTTGCCTGCCCTGGGCCGCCCGAAGGAGCTTGTCGAGCGCCTGGAGGCGTACCGGGTTGGGCTCTGAATCCGCGGCTCTGCCTTCCGCGGGGGCTCCGCCGCGCCGGGGCCGTCCTACCGGGGCAGCTCGCTGGCGGATTTGCCGCCGCGGCTCCGTAGCCAGGTCACCAACTCGTCGGCGTCGCTGCGGCGGGCGGCGTCGAGCGGGGTCAGGTCTTCCCAGGGCGGTGTCCAGTCGAGGTCGGCGCCCCGGTCGAGCAGGTACTCAGCCGCCTCGCGTTGCCCGCCGTGACAGGCGCCCCAGAAGGCGTGGTTGACCTCGTCCTGCGTGGCGGGCGGGTTACCCGTGAGGTGGCGGTCGAGGCGATCCATCAGGCCGAGCGTCGCGGCGTCCACGATGGTCGTGCGCGCGCCGCGCTCCACCAGCCGGTGCGCGGCGTTCCACTGCGCGAACCCGCGTGCGTCGGCGAGTGCGGTGCCGCCGCCGAGGACCGCGCCAGGCGCCTCGATGTCGGCACCGGCGTCGAGGAGCGCGTCGAGCACCGCCACGTCGTCGCTGCTCGCGGCCCAGTGCAGCGGCGTCTCGCCGTGCGGACCGCGGAACCGGGCGTTGACGTCGGCGCCGGCCTGGACGAGCGCGGCCACGGTGGCGGGACCGTTCGGAAAGTGGCCCGGCCAGTCCGTGGCGACGTGGAGCAGTGTGCGGGACATGCCGTCCGGGTCGTCGTCGCCGAGCCGCGCCGTGGCCAGGCCCGGGTTCACGGCCAGCAACCGCGTCAACGCCGGCACGTCGCCGGTGCGGATCGCCGTGACGACGGCCACTGCGAGCGGCTCCTCCGTGCCGATGGTCGTCATGGCCGGCGTCCCGGTTCGAGCGCCCCGGACTCGTGTAGGCGGCGGCCTGGAGGGTGAACAGTTCGGCGTAGTGGCCGGCGCGGGCCATGAGTTCGTCGTGGCTGCCATGTTCGGCGATCTGCCCGTCGCGCAGGACGTAGATGCGGTCCGCGGCCCGGACGGTGGAGTACCGGTGCGAGATCAGCAGCACGGTGCGCCCGAGGTAGAGGTCGCGGATGCTGGCGAACAGTTCGTGCTCGGCGCGCGGGTCGAGTGCCGCGGTGGGTTCGTCGAGGATGATCAGCGGCGCGTCGCGGATGAACGCCCGGGCCAGCGCGACCCGTTGCCACTGGCCGATCGACAGGTCACGGCCGCCGGCGAACTCGGGGGACAGGATCGTGTCGTACCCGTCCGGCAGTGCGCTGATGGGCTGGTGGGCGCCGGAGCGGCGGGCGGCCGCCTCGATCGTGGCAGCGTCGTCGAGGTGTTGGACGGCGCCGAGGCCGATGTTCTCCCGTGCGGGAAGGGCGTAGTGCAGGAAGTCCTGGAAGATGACCGCGGTGCCGCGGCGGAGCATGTCCGGGTCGACGGCGGCGGTGTCGAGGTCGTCCCAGCGGATACGGCCGTCCTGCGGCAGGTAGAGGCGGCAGAGAAGTTTCGCGAGCGTTGTCTTGCCGGAGCCGTTCTCGCCGACCAGCGCCACGATCTCACCGGCGTCGATCTGCAGGGAGACCCCGCGCAGGGCCGGCGTCGTGGCCGACGGGTAGGTGAACGTGACGTCGTCGACCGTGATCCGGTCGAACCGGGGCGGCGCGGGTTGCTGGGCGCGGGCGGCGATCGCGGCGGGGCCCGCCTCGAGGAAGGTGGTGAAGTCCTCGACGAACAGGCCGGCTTCGTAGATGTCGCCGACGCTCATCACGGTCATCATGATGCGTTCGCCGAGGATGAGGAGCGCAGCGCCGGCGGTGGCGGCCTCGGCGAGCGCGATCCGCCCAGACAGGGCCAGGTGCAGCAGCAGGGCGATGGCACCGCCGAGGGTGATCGCCAGGCCGATGTTGCCGAGTACGGCGTAGCGGAATCGCTTGCGAGCGGTGCGGCGCAGCTCGACCATGTGCTCGTCGTAGAGCCGGCCGTGGCGGCGGCGCAGGTGGTCGGTGAGGCCGAACGCCCGTACTTCGGTCGCGGACTGCTTGGCGGTCAGCAGGTCGTAGAGGTAGTTGCGGACCCGGGTGGCGGCGGTCATCCGCAGGTGGAACCCGAACAGTGCCTGCCCGGCCTTGAGCACGCCGACCATTAGTGGGATCGCCGCGACGATCACGAACGGCACCAACCACGGCTGGATCGCCAGCAGCGCCACGATGATGCCGCCGATGCCCGCGAGCGCGCCGATCGTGCCGATCAGCCCGTCGACCATCTGGATCGGGCGGTGCTGCCCGCCGGTGGCGGCGCGCACGAGCCGGTCGTGGAAGGACGGCGTCTCGTACGCCTGGAGCTCGACGGCGGTGGTCACATCGATGACGCGTTCCTGGGCGTAGCGGGCGGTCTTCTCCGACAGGATCTCCCGGACCTCCCGACCCGCGGCCGCAACCAGGCCCAGGACCGAGATGATCGCCGCGACGGCGGCCACCCGCGGTAGCACGTCGACCGTGCTCGGTCGGGTACCGCCGCTGTCCAGCAGGATCGTCATCAGGTTGCGGCCGAGCAGCAGCACCACCGCCAACCCGGCGCCGCTGACCAGCTTCAACGCGACGCTGACCAGCAGCTCCCGCGGCGCGGCCGCCCACACCAGCCGCAGCGCGTCGCGGCTGATCCGAGGAAGCAGCCGGATCGACTTCGGACGCCGGCTGGCCTCCTCGTCCAGGGACTCGCACGTCGGTGGCGGGGCGCTGCTTGGCTGTTCGGGCTGGTCGGCGGTCACCACCGGTCTCCGTTCATGCGGGCTCCCGGCTTGATCGTTGAGCAGCTGGCCGAAGATGTCGATCCCTAAGCGCAGGTGCAGAGTCAACCGTGACCTATTCCATTGATACACGAGTCTGTGTAATAGTGGGGACGGCCGAGCAGAGGGCGGTGGTCATCGGTGACAGAGCAGATGTCGGGTTGCGACACGGCGCGGTCGGTGACCGCCGGCGCAGGGAAGCCAGCGCTGGGCGCGCGGCCGTTGATCACGCCGGAGCAGGCCGGTGATCTGATCGGGCTGTTCAAGGTGCTGGCCAACGACAGCCGGCTGCGGCTGCTGCACGCCCTGGAGCGCGCCGGGGAGCTCTGCGTCAGCGACCTGGCCGACGAGGTCGGGATGCGGCCGCAGGCGGTGTCGAACCAGCTGCAGCGCCTGGCCGATCGCCGCATCGTGTCCGCCCGCCGCGAGGGCAACAACGTCTACTACCGGATCGCCGATCCCTGCGTGACAAGCCTGCTGGACCTCGGGCTGTGCCTGATCGAGGAGGCGGCGCGATGAAACGCTACGTCGAGGTGGGCGAGGCGACGGTTGCCTAC
>Ga0210378_10000066_pt1 | contig 44453 bp, 40 predicted proteins | sample PLM1_60_b1redo_FD_155465 | JGI IMG/M metagenome (GOLD analysis project Ga0210378, IMG submission 155465) | Groundwater sediment microbial communities from an aquifer in East River, Colorado, USA - PLM1_60_b1 redo | ecosystem: Environmental > Terrestrial > Soil > Riparian zone | place: USA: East... | reverse complement strand
TCAGGGCCCAGTCGCCGGCTCGTTGCTCGGCGCGCAGCTCGGGGATGTCAGGCATGAGACATGCGTATCATTTATGTCTCAGCCAATGCAAGTCGAGGCTCGTGCCCGGGTCGCGGTCCCGATGGTGACGCAGCCTGGGTGAGGACCTGTTGATCCCCCGCAACGCCCAGGAGATTAGCCGGTTAAGGGGGGTTGACTGCTGTCGTGTGGGTGCCGGTCGGGGTCTTGCACGCCCGGCCGGAACAGCCCGGCGAACACGACCGTGGCGCTCAGCAGGCCCCCGGCCAGCAGCACCGCGACCACACCGACGGCGTCGGCGGCCGGGCCGGCGACCGCCACCGCGACCGGTGCCAGGCTCAGCGACACAAACCAGTCCAGCGCGGCGACCCGCCCCAGCACCCGGGCGGGGACCAGGGTCTGCAGCAACGTCGCTCAGACCAGGTTGCCGACCTCGAACAGAAACCCAGCCCCGGCGGCCAGCGCCATCACCACCGCGGCGGTCGGTGCCAGCCCGAGCCCACCCGTCAGCAGGCTGGCCACCCCGAAGCTCACATACAGCGTGGTGATGCGCCGCCGCGGTGTGCCGAACTGACCCGCCAGCACGGCGGCGAGCCCGCCGCCGGCCCCGAACGCGGCAAGCACCAGCCCCAGGGTCGTGGCCCCGGCGTGCAGGTGGTCGCGGACCAGCAGCGGCAGCAGCGCGCCAAACGCCATGGCAACCAGGAAGTTGACCGCCGAGAACACCAGGATCGACCCCCACAGCCAGGCGTGGGCGCGCGTGTAGGCCAGACCCTGGCGGATCTCGGCCAGCAGGTTGCCTGCCGCGCGGGGGGGCTGGGAGCGGGGACGCAGCAGCAGCGCGCGCGGCAACGCCCGTGCGAACAGCACCAGCCCCAGCGCGCTGGCATGCGGGGACAGCTGCAGGGTCTGCCAGGCCAGGGCGACGGTGAACACCCCGTCGCCCAGCAGCGAGACCGTCTGCCCGCTCCACAGCAGCCGGAAGTCCCGCTCGCGAAGTGGCCGCAGCAGGCCAGGCCGACTCGTCCGCCTCACCCAGAGGGATCCCTTGGTAGCGTCAAGAACCGGGCAGAGGGTACCTGACGCGCCACCAGCCACCGACGTGGCCTGCCATCGCAACGTCCAGGACGGGTCGGGCGCCGCGACGCGGTCGGATCTCCCCTGCCAGGCAGCCGCGATCGGCTGGGCGGTTCGAGGGCGGATGCTGACAGCCCGTGAGCGTCCACCGCACACCCACCCGACGAGGTGACAACCAGCCCTGGGAGTCGGTGACAGCCATCGCTGGTACACCGTGACAGAGACCGAGAAGACGCCACCCTCCAGGTGACAACCATCGCCGGGAGTCACACGTGTGACTGATCACATCAGCCGGCGATCGGACAAACGCTCCCTGGTGGCCTACGATACCGAGATCTCAAGTGCCTACTGAGATCTCAAGCGTCAGTTCGGAAAGCACCGGAAGGAGGTCCTCCATGGCCAAGGTGAAGCCGATTCCCGAGGGGTACCCGCAGGTCACGCCCTACCTGTACGTTGAAGGCGCCAGCGCCGCGATCGAGTTCTACGGCAAGGTGTTCGGGGCGACCGAGCGGATGCGCATGCCTGGGCCCGACGGCACGATCGGCCATGCCGAGCTCCAGTTCGGCGATTCGGTGGTCATGCTGGCGGACGAGTTCCCGGAGATGGGCGTCCGCAGCCCCAAGGCCTTCGGCGGCACTCCCGTGACGCTGAGCGTCTACGTGGAGGACGCCGACGGCGTCTTCGACCGGGCCGTCAAGGCGGGGGCCACAGCCCTGCGCCCGGTCGAGGACCAGTTCTACGGCGACCGGGCAGGCCAGTTCGAGGACCCGTTCGGGCACCGGTGGAGCGTCGCCACGCATGTCGAGGACGTGCCGCCCGAGGAGATGGCCAGGCGGGCCGAGGCGATGGGCGGCTGAGCGCCAGGCGCCGGACCGCCCACCAGAGATTGACAAACCAACCGGTCGGTTCATAGACCGCTCAGTCGCAAGGACCTTTCCGGGAAGGGCAGGAGCATGGCGGTCGCGGCACCGGCGACGGACCGGGGCGGTCGAGCAGCTCGACGCCATGGTCGACGCCCTCTGCGACCTGCACGAGAAGGACCGCACGTGCCGGGCCGTCAGCCGGCTCTGCACCGAGCTGGGCGAGGAGCATCCTGAGCTGCGGCCGCAGCTCACCCCGCAGTTCACCACCTGGGTGGACCTGGTGACCTCGATCATCCGCAAGGGCCAGGACGAGGGTGACATCCGGCCGGAGGTGGAGCCGGCGGTCGCGGCCGAGGTCGCGGTCGAGTCGTTCATCGGCCTGGAGACCATCTCGGAGATGCTCACCGGCCGGGCGGACCTCCGCCAGCGCGCCCGCAACTTCCGGAGCCTGTTCTTCGACGCCATCTGCCGCACCTCCTGACCAGCCACGACGCCATCGACCGGACACATCCACGCCCGCAGAACATACCAACCGGTCGGTCTTACCCCGGCCGCACGCCGAGACCAGCCCGTCATGGGAGGGAGCATGAAAGCGATCGACAAGGCGATCGACACGACACGACGGACCCCGCCGGAGCGGCGACGGACCCCGCCGGAGCGCAGCCTGCTCGGACGGCTCGGCCGCTTCACGGTCCGGCGCCGCTGGTACGTCATTGCCGCCTGGGCCGCGCTGCTGGTCGTCATGGGGGCGTTCGCCTCCGGCCTGCAGGACCGCCTCGGGTCGGGCGGGTTCGAGGTGCCGGGCTCGCAGTCCCTGGCCGTCCAGCGCGACCTCGAGCGTCGCTTCGCCAACCAGTTCCCCGCCACCGCGCTGGTGACCGTCCACGACGGGGCCCGGCCGGTCGACGACCCCGCCTACCGCGCGGTCGTCGGGGGCATCGCCGCGCGCGTGCGGGCCGTGCCGAACGTCGGCGGGGTGGAGTCCTGGCTCACCAGCGGCAGCCCGGCCTTCGTCTCGCCCGACCGGCACACCACCTACCTGGTCGCCGGCCTCTCCGGCAGCCAGAACACCCAGCTCGACACCGCCCCGAAGGTCGCCGAGGCGGCCAAGGGGGCGGACCTGCCCTCGGGCGTCGAGGTGCAGACCGGCGGCAGCGCCGCCTTCTTCGAGCGGGTCAACGAGATCTCTCGGCACGACCTCGAGCAGGCCGAGCGGGTGAGCTTCCCGATCACGCTGCTCGTCCTGCTGCTGGCCTTCACCAGCCTGGTCGCCGCCGGCCTGCCGGTGATGCTCGCGCTGGTGAGCCTCGGTGTGACGTTGGGCGCCCTGTACTTCCTGGCCGGCGTCACCGACATGAACGTCTACGTGACCAACACCGCCTCCATCGTCGGCATCGGCGTCGGCATCGACTACGCCCTGTTCGTGGTGACCCGCTTCCGCGAGGAGCTGCGCCGCGGCCGGCCGGTCGCCGAGGCGGTGCCGATCACCCTGGCGACCTCCGGCCGCGCGGTCGCCCTGTCCGGCGCCACCGTGATCGTGGCCCTGGCCGGCATGTTCCTGGTCGACATCCAGGCGTTCCGCTCCATGGCCATCGGGTCGATGAGCGTGGTCGCGGTGGCCGTGCTGGCCGCCATCACCCTGCTGCCCGCCGTGCTCAGCCTGGTGGGCGGCTGGGTCGACCGCCTGCGCATCCCGGTGCTGCGTCCGCGCGCCGCCGAGGGGGAGGGCTTCTGGCACCGCTGGGCGGTCGGGATCATGCGGCGGCCCTGGGCCTCTGTGGCCGTCGCCCTGGTGCTGCTCGTCACCTTGGCCGTGCCGTTCGCCGCCATCCGCCTCGGCCAGCCGGGCGCCGCCATCCTGCCCGCCGACGAGAGCCCCCGGCTCGCGACCGAGCGCCTTGCGGCCGAGTTCGGGGCCGGCGTGACCGGCCCGATGCAGATCCTCGTCGACACCCCGGGCGGCGCGGGCACCCGGGCCAACCTCGACCGGGTGGACCGGCTCACCCGGGCCCTCCAAGCCGACCCGGCCGTGGCCGGCGTGCAGAGCCTCACCGCGGTCCTGCCGCGCGCCGACCGGGACGCCTACGCCAAGCTCTACGCGGGCGGGCTGGAGGGGGTCGACCCCAAGCTGGCAGCGGCGGTCGCCGGGCTGGCCAACTGGGAACGGGGTGCCGACCTGGCCCGCATCACCGTCGTGACCAGGGAAGCACCCCAGTCCGAGGCGGCCGAGGGCCTGGTCGACCGGGTGCGCGACCAGTACGTGCCCGCCGCGGGGCTCGCCGGGCAGGCCAGGGTCGGCGGCACGACCGCGCTCAACCTCGACCTCGCCCGCGAGATCTCCGGCCAGCTCCCGGTCGTCGTGCTCACCGTCCTGGCGCTGTCGTTCGTCCTGCTCGCGATGGCCTTCCGCTCGCTCGTCCTGCCGCTGCAGGCGATCGTCATGAACCTGCTCTCGGTCGGCGCCGCCTACGGGCTCATCGTGGCCGTGTTCCAGTGGGGATGGGGCGAGCAGCTGCTCGGCTTCACCTCCGAGGGTCACATCGAGGTCTTCGTGCCCCTGTTCCTGTTCTCGATCCTGTTCGGGCTGTCCATGGACTACGAGGTGTTCCTGCTCAGCCGGATCCGGGAGGAGTACCTGCGCTCGGGCGACAACGAGCTGGCCGTCGCCCGCGGGCTCGAGAGCACCGCGCGCACGATCACCTCGGCCGCGCTGGTGATGGTCACCGTGTTCGCGGCCTTCGCGGCCGGCCGGCTGGTGCCGTTCAAGGAGATGGGGCTCGGCCTGGCCGCCGCCGTCCTGATCGACGCGACCCTGGTCCGGACCATCCTCGTGCCGGCCACCATGCGCCTGGTCGGGCGGCGCAACTGGTGGATGCCGCGCGCGGTCGACCGCTGGCTGCCGGCGATCGCGCTCGAGGCGTCCGAAGAGGACCCGCAGGCGCGCAGGACCCGCGAGCCGGCTGGGGTCTGAGCAGGGGACCCACCAGCCCCACGGGCGCCCGGCGGCTCGCCGGGCGCCCTTGGGCCGCCGCGGGGACCGTCAGCCTCGGCCCGGCTCCTCGTCGGGCACGTGGTCGTCGCGGTGGGTCAATGGCTTCCTCGACCGCGCCCTGGGTCGCCCCGCCGCCTGAGCCACCCGGCCAGCCCCCGGCTGGCCGGGACCGCACGCGCCTCAGGCGGATGCGCCACCTCCCGCGCCGCAGGCGACTGGGCCTCGCGCGCCGCAGGCAGGACGGCCTGGCGCGCCGCAGGCAAGCCGGCCTCGCGCGCCGCAGGCGATTCGGGGAGCGGCTCGCGCATGTACTCGAGGAAGTCCTTGCCGTGGTAGTAGCGGGGGATGCGGGCGATCCGCACGAACCCGTGGCGCTCGTAGAAGCGGCGGTGGCGGTCGGTGTCAGGGCAGCGCAGGAAGCAGCGGCCGGCACCCACCGCGGCGGCCCGCTGGCAGAACAGCTCGACCAGGCGCCCGCCCACCCCGGCGCCCTGGAGGGGCTCGGCCACCAGCACGTCGCTCAGCCGGGCCATGCCGGCCACGACCTCCCCCACGGCCACGCCGACCAGCTCCCGGTCCGACCGGGCCTCGACCACGACCGGGCGGCTCGTCCAGTCCAGCGCGGCGCCGAAGATCCCGCGGTCGGCCGCCTTCCACTCGCGGGCCAGGAACCCGCGCACCTCGTCGGTCTCGCGCTCCACCGGCCGGCAGACGACCTCAGGCACCACCCGTACGGACCTCCCCTGGCCGACGCCGACATTCCCATATCATCATGGCGCGCGGCCACCCGTATCCGAGCGGCCCACCCGTTTCCGAAGGGAGATCTGTTGGACGTCCGCCTCACCAACGTCTACGTCGCCGACGCCAAGCTGGTCGCCGACGGGCTGGCCCAGCCCGAGGACGCCATGGCCGTGTTCGTGGGCCGGGCCGGCCGCGGCCGGGTGGCGCCCTTCACCGTGCAGCGGTCCTACACCGGCGCGGGCGGCTGGTACACCGAGTCCATGGCCCTGCTCGCCCCGAACGGCGACGTGACCTGGCGCGGGCCGGCCAAGGCGGTCACGCTGCATGGCTCGAGCAAGATCGACACCTTCACCGAGGAGGTCCACGGGGTCGCCGTGGCCAGCGACGACGACCACGAGCTGGTCTTCCTGATGAGCGACGGGCGGTCCCAGATCGACGAGGTGGGCCGGGTCCCGCTGGCCATCCTCGACGAGGACCCGCCCGGCGCCACCGCGCCGGAGACCGCGGTGCTCGACGAGGCCCTGAAGAAGAGCACCGTGGTGTGGATCGAGGTGCCAGGCGCCGGGGGCACCAACGGCCGGGCGGTCCCGGCCTGGTACGGCACCCTCGACGGCCGCGTCTACATGCTCACCGGCGGGTCCGAGCAGCACGTGCCCGGGCTCGCCGAGGCCGACCAGGTGCTGCTGTCGGCCCGTTCCAAGGAGCTGCAGTCGCTGGTCGCCCGGGTGGAGGCGTCGTCCCGGGTCGTGCCCGGCTCGGACCCGCTGTTCGCCCGGGTCGTGCCGGTGCTGCTGCCCCGCCGCCTGAACCTGCGCGACGGCGAGACCGCGGCCGAACGGTGGCGCAAGGAGTGCACACTGGTGGAGCTGACCCCGACCGGCGTCCCGGCCGAGGTCTGAGCGGTCGTCTGCTCAACGCCGAGGTCTGAGCGGTCGTTTTGCTCAACTGGACCTGGGTAGGCAGCATGGCGGACCTACCATCCGGGAAGCCGAGCCCTGGAGGAACCTGATGTTCTCCCGCAAGAGCAAGCTGGCCAAGGGAAAGGACGCCGCTGCCGAGCGAGGCTCGGAGGAGGGGGGCGACCTGCGCGAGCGCGTCGACGACCTGACCGAGGCCCTGGATGCGGCGCGCGACGCGATCGCCCGGGCCTCCGCCTCCGCCAGCCGCAAGGTGGCCGGGGTGACCAGCGAGACCGCCCGCCAGGCCGCCGAGGCCAGCAAGGAGGCGGCCCGGCAGGCGGCCGAGGCGAGCAGGCAGGCGGCCGAGGCGGGCCGCAAGGCGCGACGGCGCCAGGCCAAGGCGGCCCGGCGGGCGGCCGACCGGCTGTCCGACTCCGACCTGGCCGACGCGACCCGGCGCGCGGCCGACAAGCTGTTCCCGGAGAAGGCCAAGGAGCGCCGCAAGGCGCGGCGGAAGCGCAGGCGGGGCCTGGCCTTGCGGGCCGCCGCGGTGGCCGGGCTTGGTGCGCTCGCCGGCTGGCTGACCATGTCGAAGCGGGGCCAGGAGGCCAGGCAGACGCTCAAGCAGCAGGCGACCAAGGCGAGCGAGCGGGGCTGGGAGAAGATGTCGGAGTCCCGTGGCGGGGACGCGGAGGCGACCGGCGCCAGCACGCCGCCCGCCGGGGTGACCTCGATCCACGACGGGGTCGGCACCCAGCCCCGGGCCCCGAGGGACTGAGGGCTCGCCTGCGAATACCCTGGCCAGGTCGAGTGCGCGCACCTCGGCATGCCGGCGCTTGAACGACCAGGTCATTGGCCGGCGAGCCCTGAGCAGGCCACCAGAGGTTTCTGTCCGTAACCCGGTGCAGCGACCGGGACCTTCCGTAACCCGGTGCAGCGACCGGGACCTTCGCGCCAAGGCACGGACGGGACTCCTGAGCAGGCGCTCAGCGCTCGGGTTCGGACGCCCGGGCCCGGTAGACGCCGGTGCCCTCCTTGACCACGCGCCCCTCCTTGGCCAGGGCCGCAAGGCTCTTGACGACCGTGCCGCGGACGTTCCGGTCCGTGAACGGGTCGAGCAGGCGAGCCCTGAGCGCCCGGTCGAGCACGACCGTCCAGTGCAGCGCCTCGGGCTCGGCGTCGCGCAGCACGCGCAGGCAGGCTTCGGTCGGCTCCATGACCAGGCCAGGCTACCCGCGCGGAGCGGCTGGGCCAAGGTTCGTCGTCCACCGACCGCATCCGTCAGAATGCTCGCATGGTCCCGACGGTTGACCCCTGCCCGCTGGACGTCGAGCTGCGCCTGCCCGCGGGCGGCCGCCTGGTCTTCGTGTCCGACCTGCACCTGACCGAGGGTGGCGTCACCAACGACTTCCAGGCCGCCACCGAGCTGTGCGAGCTGGTCGAGTCGTTGTACCGGCACCCCGGGGAGGTGGTCCTCGTGCTCGGAGGCGACATCCTCGACCTGCTGCAGGTGCAGGCGCCGCGCGAGGAGCAGGCGGTCCGCGCCCTGTCCGGCCAGGACGCGGCCACGCTCGGGCGCATCCTGTGCCGGCTCGCCGGGCGGCCCGGCGCGACCATCGTGTACCTGGTCGGCAACCATGACTCCGCCCTGGCGTGGGACGCGGTCGGGCGCGAGCTGGTCATGCGGCAGCTGGGCATCTCGGTGGTCGCCCTGTACGCCCACGTCCGGGTCGAGGGCGAGGACGGCACCGAGGTCCGGGTCGTGGCCGAGCACGGCGACCAGCTCGACCGGTACAACCGGCGCACCGACCCGTTCGACCCGCTCGACGTGCCGCCTGGCGACCACATCGTCACCGAGGTGGTGAACCGGCTCGAGGCGGCCGCCGAGCGCTACCCCGAGCTCGGCCTCGACCAGGTCGACAACGTCCGGCCCGCGCTGATGATCCCCTGGTGGATCGTTTCCAACTTCTTCTACCGCTACATGGGCCGGGCCGTGCGCAACTTCGCGGTGCCGATCGTGCTGCTCTGGATCCTCGGGCACCTGCTGGTCGGGCTGCTCGTCGCCAGCGAGTTCGAGCGGGTCGCCTACCTCGGCAACCGGGCCGTGCGCTGGACCGCCTCGGTGGTGCTCACCGACCTGCTCCTGCTCTTCCTGGTCTCGCCCGTGCTGGGCCGCCTCTTCCGCCGGGCGGCGGCCGCCTACGGCGTCCCCTCGCCCCACGAGGCCGAGGAGGAGACCGCCAACCGCCGGGCCGGCGTGCCCGCGCTGCTGGACCGGCGCGACCCGGAGGCCAGCGTGCTGGTGACCGGCCACACCCACGAGCCCGGCCTGGTCCGGTTCCCGGACGGGCGGGTCGCGGTGGACGCCGGCTGCTGGGTCCGGGGGCTGGTGCCCGTACCGGCCAGGTGCGGGCTCCCGCCGGTGTTCGTGTCCGCCTACCCGGTGAACTGGGTCGACGTCCAGGCGGCGCCCGGCGGGGTGGTGGTCGCCCTGTGGTCCCGCCGGCTGGCGGTGGAGCGGCGCCGGCTGGAGGCGCTGGAGTGGCTGGCCGCCAGACGACCGCTCCCGCGGGCCGCGGCCGAGCCGCCACGGGTCGTCGAGGAGACGGTGGTCGCGCCCCGGCCGGCCCCGTCGCGGACGGCGCACCCAGCTCCGGCCCCGGGGCCGGCGGCGGATGCAGGCCCGGACCCCTCGAGGACGGCGGACCGAGCTCCGGACCCGTCGAGGACCCGGGCCGGCTCGTGACCGAGCCGGCCGCCGAGGGCAACAGCGCGAGCGGCGCGATCGCCTTCGACCGCGCCGCCGGCTACTACGACGCCACACGCGGCCTGCCCCCGGACGTCAGCGAGCAGGTGGCCGACCGCATGGAGGCGGTCGCCGGCCCGGACGCCCGGTTCCTCGAGATCGGCGTGGGCACCGGCCGGATCGCCCTTCCCCTGCACCGACGCGGCCGCCGGGTCACCGGCATCGACCTGTCGCTGCCCATGATGGCCCAGTACCGGCGCAAGGCGGCCGCCGCCGGGCTGGCCGCCCCGCCCCTGGTCCGGGCCGATGTCAGCCGCCTCCCCTTCCGCGACGCGAGCGCCGACGTGGTCGTCGAGGTGCACGTCCTCCACCTGGTCCCTGCCTGGCGCGACGCGCTGCCGGAGCTGCGCCGGGTGCTCGCGCCCGGCGGCATGGTCCTGGTCGGCCGGGGCAGCGGCCACGCCGAGGAGCCGGTGGGGCCCCACAACCTCGCCAGCCGGCGGATGCGCGAGCTGATCGGGTCCCGGCCGCCCGTGGGCGCCCGGGACGACGAGGAGAAGCTCGAGGCGCTCGCCGTCGTCGGCGGCGCCGTCGAGCAGCTCGATCCGGTGCGGTGGGACTCCGAGGAGACCTGGGCGGACGCGCTCGCCGAGATCGAGGGACGCTGCTACTCCCACTCCTGGAGGGTCCCCGAGCCGGCGTGGGCGGCGGCCGCGGGCCGTCTCCGGGCCGAGGTCGAGGCCGAGCACCCCGACCTGCACGCCCCCGTCCGGGTCCCCTCGGTGTTCCGGCTCGCCGCGGTCCGGTTCTGACCCGCGCCGCGGCCCGGTTCTGACCCGCGCCGCGGCCCGGTTCTGATCCGTCGGCGGCGAGGCGCCGCCGGCGCCGGCCCACACACCGATCGCGCTTCCGCTACTGGTTTGCTTTAATCGACTAGGTGGGACAATTTTGGTGGTTCAGCGCGGATAGCCAAGAGAAGCACCTTTCCGGCACGCCCTGCCGGCCTCGCTGCCGACGAGACAGGAGCGTGCATGGCCGGCTTCGAGGAAACGCAGACCGCCGACGCGGGCAGAAAGCGCGGCCGAACCGGCCGTGGCAGCGCCTACGCCGAACTGTCCCGGCAGGTCAGGCAGGCAGGGCTTCTCGACCGCCGGCCCGCCTACTACGCCGCGAAGATCACCGCCCACACCATCCTGTTCGCCGCCGGGTGGACCGCCTTCCTGTTCCTGCGCGACTCATGGTGGCAGCTCGCCACCGCCGTGTTCCTCGCGTTCGTCTTCGCCCAGGCCGGGTTCCTCGGGCACGACGCCGGCCACCACCAGATCTTCCGCACCAGAAGGGCCAACGACGTCGTCGGCCTGCTGCACGGCAACCTGCTCATCGGGCTGAGCTACGGCTGGTGGATCGGCAAGCACAACCGCCACCACAGCAACCCCAACCACCTGGACCTCGACCCCGACATCAGCATCGGGGCGATCGCGTTCACCGCCGACCAGGCCCGGGCCAAGCGCGGGCTGACCAGGGCGATCGCCAGGTACCAGGCCTTCTTGTTCTTCCCCATCCTCCTGCTCGAGGGAGCGCACCTGCACGCGGCCAGCGTCAAGGCCGTGCTCCGGGGCGGGGTCGGGCACCGGCGGCTGGAGGCGCTGCTGCTGCTGGTCCACATGGCCGCCTACCTGGGGGCGGTGCTGCTGGTGCTGCCGCCGCTGAAGGCAGCCGCGTTCGTGCTCGTCCAGCAGGGCCTGTTCGGCCTGTACCTGGGGTGCGCCTTCGCCCCCAACCACAAGGGCATGCCCGTGCTCGACGAAAGGGACGAGCTGGACTTCCTCCGGCGCCAGGTGCTCACCTCCCGCAACGTGCGCGGTGGCCGGTTGGTGGACTTCGCGCTCGGCGGGCTCAACTACCAGATCGAGCACCACCTGTTCCCGAGCATGCCGCGGCCGAGCCTGCGCCGCTCCCAGGGGCTCATCCGCTCGTTCTGCGAGGAGCGGGGTCTCGCCTACAGCGAGAGCAGCATCATCGGCTCCTACTCGGAGGCGCTCCACCACCTCCACGAGGTCGGCGCCCCCCTGCGCCCGGCCACCGCCGACTGACGGTCAACCGAGCGCGTCCGGACCAGCCCTGGATCGTCGAGCGCGACCGCCTTCGGGCTCCTTCACGCCAGGCGGGGCAGCACCAGCTCGGCCGCCAGGTCGAGCTGCTCGTCCTCGAACACCGCGAACGGCATCCCCGCGAACGTGCACACCACCTGCTCGACCCCGAGGGCCTCCCAGCCCCGGAGCTGGTCGAGCACCTCGGCGGGCGTCCCCACCAGCCGGGAGGCGGCCCAGTCGCGCAGCTCGACCCCGTCCAGGGCACCCCCGGGCGTCCACGCCTGCAGCCGCCGCCAGCGCTCCACCAGGTCGTCGGCGTCCCGGCCGATCAGGGTGGCCAGGCCGAGCGAGCGGCGCACGTCGCCGAACGGCCGGTCCGCCTCGGCGCAGGCGGCCGCGAGCACGCCGAGGCGCTGCTGGTAGCCCTCGGGCGTGGCCGACCAGCAGAAGTTCCAGCCGTCGGCGGCCCGGGCCACCACCCCGAGCAGGCGGTCGCCCTTGCCGCCGACCCAGAGCGGCGGGCGGGGTCGCTGCACCGGCCCGGGCAGGACCGGTGCGCGCTCGGCCCGGTAGTAGCGCCCGGTGAAGGAGCCGGGTGCCTCCGCGAGCAGGGCGCGGAGGACGCCGAGGGCCTCCTCGAGCCGGGCCAGCCGCTCCCCGGGCGGCGGGAACGGAAGCCCGTTCTCGACGTGCTCCTCCTCGCCCCAGCCGGCGCCGAGCCCGAGGTCGAGCCGCCCGCCGGCGAGCTGGTCCAGCGTGGCGGCCATCTTGGCCAGCAGCGTGGGCGGCCGGAAGCCGGCCGCCAGGACGAGGCTGCCGAGCCGCACGCGCCCGGTCCGCACGGCCAGGGCGGCCAGCGTGGTCCAGCACTCCGGGGTCCCCTGGCGCCCGGGAGGGCCGCCGTACCGCGACAGGTCGATCCAGAAGTGGTCCGACACCCAGACCTGGTGCCAGCCCTGGGAGTCGGCCCGCTCGGCGTAGCCGGCCACCCGGTCGAACGTGGCCGGTCCCGGACCCGGGAACGAGAAGTCGTAGTGCGGCAGCGCGAGCCCGAGCCTCACCGGCCTGCTCCCGGAACCATCCCGCCTCCTCGCTCGACTCGTGGCGGCAGTCTTGCGTCCGAGCGGGGCGCCGTCAACGAACCAGCGGCGGCTGCCGATACAAGATGGGTCGTGAGATCGCTCACGCGGGGACGGAGGCAGACGCGATGGGCAGGCGCTGGGTCGGCAACCGCGCCAGGAGCTGGACCGAGGGGGGCGCGGTTGACGCCGGCCCGCCCGCGGCCGAGCGCGCCGGGCCGGGGGGTCGCCGCCGCCTCGGCGAGGTGCTGGTCGACGACGGCGTCCTCACCCCGGGGCAGCTCGACGAGGCGCTGCGGGTGCAGCGGGAGGACCGGGAGGGCCGCCGCCGGCTCGGCGAGGTGATCGCCTCCCTCGGTTTCGCCGACGAGGTCCAGATCGCCCGCGCCCTGTCCGACCAGCTCCGGCTGCCGTTCGTCGACCTCGGCAGCCTGACCGTGGCCGAGGCCACCGTCGCGGTGCTCCCCCACCACGTCGCCGTCCGCCATCAGGTGATGCCGGTCACGCTCGCGCACGACGTGCTCACCGTGGCCATGAGCGACCCCACCAACCTCCTCATCCTCGACGACGTGCGCATGGCCACGCGGATCTCCCAGGTCCGGACCATGGTCGCGACCGTCTCCGACCTGCGGGAGGCGGTCAAGCGGTACTACGGCGGCCAGGGCAGGGCGGCCGGCGCGGCCGGCGCCCTCGGCGCGCTCAAGGAGGTCGAAGGTCTCGAGATCATCGAGGACACCCGGGACGAGGACCCAGACGTCGAGGCGGTGGACGACGCGCCGGTGGTCAGGCTGGTCAACGCGATCATGGGCGAGGCCCTGTACAGCCGGGCCTCCGACGTCCACATCCAGCCGCAGGACCGCGAGGTGCGCGTCCGCTTCCGGATCGACGGCCTGCTCCGCCAGATCACCGTGGTGCCAAAGGGGATCCAGGCGCCGCTGGTGTCCCGCATCAAGATCCTGTCGGGGATGGACATCTCCGAGCGGCGCAAGCCCCAGGACGGGCGGGGCAAGATCCGCCACGAGGGCCAGGAGGCCGACACCCGGGTGTCCACCATGCCGACCATGCACGGCGAGACGGTCGTCATCCGCCTGCTGCGCAAGGAGGCCGAGAAGGCGAAGTCGCTGGCCGAGGTGGGCCTGGACGACGACGACCGGGCCGTGTTCGAGCGCGCCATCGGCGAGCCGCAGGGCCTGATCCTCATCACCGGCCCGACCGGGTCGGGCAAGACCTCCTCCCTCTACGCCGGCCTCGCCCACGTGATCAAGCCCGACATCAACGTCATCACGCTCGAAGACCCGGTCGAGTACCAGATGGCCGGGGTCAACCAGGTGCAGATCAACGAGCGGGTCGGCGTCACCTTCGCGGGCGGCCTGCGCGCGGTGCTGCGGCAGGACCCCGACATCGTGATGGTCGGGGAGGTGCGCGACCCGGAGACCGCCTCGATCGCCATGCAGGCGTCGATGACCGGCCACCTGGTGCTCTCCACCCTCCACACCAACGACGCCCCGTCGGCGGTGAGCCGGCTGATCGACATGGGCGTCGAGCCGTACCTGATCACCTCCGCGCTGACGCTGGTGATGGGCCAGCGCCTGGCCCGGGTGCCCTGCAGCCGCTGCTCGGAGCCTGTCGAGGCCAACCCGCGCACCCTCGAGCGGCTCGGGCTCGACCCGGCCGAGATCGACGCGTCCGGGCTGCGCAAGGGGGCGGGCTGCACGGCCTGCGCCAGCAGCGGCTACCAGGGCCGGGTCGGCCTGTTCGAGGTCATGCCGGTCACCCGCGGCATCCGCGAGCTGGTGGTCGAGCGGGCCCCCGAGAGCGCGCTGCGGGACGTGGCGCTCGCCGCCGGCATGCGCACCATGCGCAGCGACGGGCTGCGCAAGGCGCTCGCCGGCCGGACCACGCTCGAGGAGGTCCTCCGCGTCACCCCGACCGACCCGTCCGCCGCACGGCGCCAGCGGCACCCGCCCGAGCCAGCCGGGCGGGCGGTCTCCGTGCCATAACATTTGCGCATTCCCGCGGATCCGGCGCAGGTTGCGTGCCTACCCCCGCGCGGTCAAGCGCAAGATGAGCGGCTACATGCTCAAGCGCGCCCACCATCGCACCTGGCCGAAGCCGACCAAGCCCGTCGCTGACGCGGTCGTCCTCTGCAAAACCAGGCTAACTGACCGGCATTGAGGCTCGGGAAATCACGCCCGTCTGGCGGGTGACCGCCGCTGTGGGCCAGCGGTCACCCGGGTTGCGTGACGCCGCCCGGCTTGAGCCAGACGGCCCAGGGTGGTCGTCCGCTCTCGTAGAGGGCTTCGAGGGTCTGGAGATCCTTCAGCGTGTCGACGGCGGTCCAGAAGCCCTCGTAGCGGTACGTGACCAGCTCGTCGTCGGCGATCAGCCGCCGGAACGGCTCCTCGAGCAGGTCCTCTCCCTCCCCAAGGTAGTCGAATATGGCCTGCCGGAAGATGAAGCACCCGCCGTTGACCCAGAGATCCGCGCCTCGGACGTTGGAGATGCCGGTGACGACGCCGTCGCGTTCGTAGGTGACCACGTGGAACGAGTGGTGCGGGCGCACCGACATGAACGCCGCGACCTTCTCACGCCGCTCGAAGTCGGCGATGAGCTCGGGCAGGGGGGCGTCGGTGACCACGTCTCCGTAGTTGGCGCAGAAGATTTCGTCATCGACCAGGTAGCGTCTCGCCGCCCGCAGCCGTTGCCCGATGTTGGCGTGCAGTCCGGTGTCGGCGAAGGTGATCCGCCACTCCTCGATGTCCGAGCCGAGGAGCTCGATGTGGCCGCCACCGCCCGAGAGCACGAAGTCGTTGGAGAGTGCCTCGTTGTACTGGAGGAAGTAGTCCTTGATGACGTCGGCCTTGTATCCCAGGCAGAGGATGAAGTCCTTGACGCCCCAGTGGGCATACGTCCGCATGACGTGCCACAGGAGGGCCCGGTAGCCGATCGTGATCATCGGCTTGGGGATGGCGGCGGTGTGCTCCGAGAGTCGGAGGCCCGTGCCGCCGCAGAACAGCACCGCTTTCATGCCGATACCTCCGGTCCCGGCGTGGAGCTCGGTTCGTCTTCAGCGGGTCGACCACGCCGTCTTCGAACGGGCAGATCGAGCATCTTAAGGCCACAGGCCGGTGGACCGTCGACGGAAAGGTCCGGAGGACTACTGAGGACAGGTGCGACGCCGCGCTCCGTAGGCTGGTAACGTCCCATGGGGCCGCCTGAGTCACGTCGGCGTGAGCGACCGGGGGGATGTGCATGGCGCAGGTCGCCGGGTCACCGGGCGAGCGGAGGCATGCGGCCGGACAAGGCCATCCGTGCCGGTCGTGCGGGGCGCCGCTGGAGCACACGGTCGTGGATCTGGGGATGTCCCCGTTGTGCGAGAGCTACCTGACCGCCGACCAGCTCAACCGGATGGAGCCGTTCTACCCCCTGCGCGTCCACGTCTGCCAGCACTGCCTGCTCGTCCAGCTCCAGGAGTACGTGAGCCCTGAGGAGATCTTCACCGAGTACGCGTACTTCTCTTCCTACTCGACGAGCTGGGTGGACCACGCGCGGCGGTACACCGAGCTGGCAGTGCGGCGGCTCGGGCTTGGAGCCGGCAGCCTGGTGGTCGAGCTGGCCAGCAACGACGGCTATCTCCTGCAGCACTTCGTGGCTCTCGGCGTTCCCGTCCTCGGGATCGAGCCGGCGCGCAACGTGGCTGCTGCCGCCGAGGCCAAGGGTGTGCCGACGCGTACCGCGTTCTTCGGCGCCGAGCTGGCCGAGCAGCTGGTGGCCGAGGGCAAGTGGGTCGACCTGATCGTCGCCAACAACGTGCTTGCCCAGGTTCCTGACCTCAACGACTTCGTGGCCGGGATGCGCATCCTGCTGGGTGAGCAGGCGGTCGCCACCGTCGAGTTCCCGCACCTGGCCAGTCTGTTCGCCGAGAACCAGTTCGACACCATCTACCACGAGCACTTCTCCTACTTCTCGCTGCTCGCTGCCCAACGGGTCTTCTCCGCCCAGGGGCTCACCGTGTTCGACGTAGAGGAGCTGGCCACGCATGGGGGGTCCCTGCGCCTGTGGCTGCGCCACGACGCCGACACGTCGAAGCCGGTGGCGTCGTCGGTCGATGCGCTGCTCGAAGGGGAGCGGGCGGCCGGGTTCAACCGGCTGGACCATTACCTGTCGTTCGGGCCAAAGGTGGAGGCGACCAAGCGGAAGTTGCTCGCGTTTCTCATCCAGGCAAGGGAGGACGGCAAGCGGGTGGCCGGCTACGGCGCCCCCGGCAAGGGCAACACGCTGCTGAACTACTGCGGGATCCGCACCGACCTGCTCGACTACACGGTCGACCGGAACCCCTACAAGCAGGGCCGCTTCCTGCCCGGCACACACATCCCGATCTTCGAGCCAGCGTGGATCACGGAGACCAGGCCCGACTACGTCCTGATCCTCCCCTGGAACCTGCGGGACGAGGTCGTGCAGCAGCTCGCTCACGTCCGCGACTGGGGTGCGCGCTTCGTCGTGCCGATCCCGGAGGTCCGGGTCTCATGAAGGTCGTACTGTTCTGCGGCGGCTTCGGTCTGCGCCTGCGCGAGCACACCAGCTCCGCACCGAAGCCGATGGTGCCGGTCGGCTACCGGCCGATCCTCTGGCACATCATGAAGTACTACGCCCATCACGGGCACAACGACTTCGTGCTCTGCCTCGGATACAAGGCCGACATCATCAAGGACTACTTCCTCAACTACAACGAGACCGTCTCCAACGACTTCGTGCTCACCGACAGCGGCCGCAGGGTCGAGCTGCTGTCCAGCGACATCAGCGACTGGCGCATCACCTTTGCAGACACGGGACTGCAGGCCAGCATCGGGCAGCGGCTGCGGGCCGTACGCAAGTACCTCGCTGGCGAGGAGACGTTCCTCGCCAGCTACGGCGACTGCCTGACCGACGCGCCCCTGTCACTCCTCATCGAGGACTTCGAACGCCGGAAGAAGATCGGTGCGTTCCTCAGTGTCTCCCCGAACTACCCCTTCCACCTCGTCGTCCAGCGGGAGGATGGGGTGGTGTCGTCGATCCAGGACGTCAAGAGGTCGGATCTGTGGATCAACGGCGGGTACTTCATCTTCCGGCAGGCGATCTTCGACTTTCTCTGCCAGGGCGAGGATCTCGTCGAGGAGCCGTTCCAGCGGCTGATCGCCGACCGGCAACTGGTCACCTACCCGTACGAAGGCTTCTGGGCGCCGATGGACACGCTCAAGGATCGGCAGATGCTCGAGGCCCTCTACGAGAGCGGGCGGCCGCCCTGGGCCGTCTGGGAGCGGCACGAGCCCGAGCGGCCGTTGGACGTCGGCCTGCGGACGACCTAGTCGCCGCGGCCCGTCCGCCACGGCCGGCACGTCCGGAGGTCCCCCTTGCATGAGAGGATGGTGCTGCGATGCGGGTGCTCGTCACCGGTCACCTCGGCTATATCGGGACCAGGCTGGTCCCGATGTTCCTTGAGCGCGGGCATGCGGTGGTCGGCCTCGACAGCAACCTCTACCAGCGGTGTACGTTCGGGGACGAGGCAGTCATCGCCGACATCCCCGAGGTCGGGGATGACATCCGCGACGTCACGCTCGCGGATCTGGACGGGGTCGATGCGGTGGTGCACCTCGCGGCGCTCTCCAACGACCCGCTCGGCGATCTGGACCCGGACCTCACGCTCGAGATCAACCATCTCGCCTCGGTGAGGCTGGCTGTCCTGGCCAAAGAGGCCGGGGTCGAGCAGTTCTTGTTCTCCTCGTCGTGCAGCAACTACGGGGCGGCCCGGGGCGACCTGCTCGACGAGGAGGCGGAGCTCCGTCCGGTGACGCCCTACGGGATGTCGAAGATCCTGGTCGAGCGGGACTTGGCGAAGCTCGCCGACGACGGCTTCAGCCCCACCTACCTGCGCAACGCCACCGCCTACGGCGTCTCGCCGCGCATGCGCTTCGACATCGTCCTCAACAATCTGGTCGCTTGGGCGTACTCGTCCGGGCAGGTGCGCTTGAAGAGCGACGGCACCCCCTGGCGCCCCCTCGTCCACATCGAGGACATCGCGCGGGCCTTCCTGGCCGTCCTCGATGCGCCCCGGGACCGGGTGCACGACCAGGCCTTCAACATCGGCTCGACGAGCGAGAACTACCAGATCCGGCAGCTCGCGGAGATCGTCGCCGAGACGGTGCCCGGGTGCCGGGTCGAGTTCGCCCCCGGCGCGTCGCCCGATATCCGCAACTACCGCGTCAGCTGCGCCAAGGCGGCCGACGTGCTCGGCTTCCAGACCACCTGGGACGCCCGGCGGGGAGCGCGGGAGCTGTACGACGCCTACCGGGCGTTGGGGCTCTCGGCCGAGGAGTTCGAGGGGCCGCGCTTCCAGCGCATTGCCCACGTCCGCCTCCTGCTCGCTCAGGGGGTGCTCGACGACCGCCTCCGTGTGGTCGAGGAGCCAGCCAGCAGCCGGTCGTAGGCGGCGAGCAGCACGGGCGCGGAGTACTCCCAGGCCAGCTCGGTGCGGGCCGGTCCTGGCCGGCGCGGCCCATCTCCTGCCGGCCGTGACGGGCAGGTTGTAGACCCCTCTATCACAAGGCTAACCTCAATACCACGGTCTTACGGCACACATGGGGCTCAACGGGCATGCCGGCGACCCGTCTACCGCGGCGATCCCGCGCTCGCCCGCCGGGCTGGGCCCTGAGCGGTCACGGCGCCTACCACCGGGGGGGGCGCCGCCACCCTTCGGGGGGGCCGACAGGGCGGCGGCACCGTATGCACGATACGGCGGTGACAGCGTGGATCCGTCACTCATTTGGCGTACTCGGGCGATCACCGGGGACACCACGCCGGTGCCACGCGCGGCTCGCGTGCGCGTGACCCCCCGAGGCAGAGCGAGCACCCAAAACCACCTTCGCGACAGGATGTGGGACCTTGACACGAAGATGGATGCACCCGCAACATGCTCACACACCTGGCACTTCGGAGACATCCGCGTGAACCGTGGATGACACCCGCGTGAACCGTGGGGTGCCGTAGTGGCTGCGGGGTGCCGTAGTGGCTGCCAGGTGGCATGGTTGGCCGGCGACAGTCGGCTGGGGGGGAGCGTCTTTGGCCACGATCTCGAGCGGCCTCGTCGCATATGCGGGCGGTCACGCCCCTCGCCCCGCGAGCCCGCAAGACGACACTGAGCTTGGATTGACGATGACGCCGAGCGCTCGCGTACCGGCCGGTCCCGGGCGGCGCGATCGCTCCCCGGCAACGGCGTGGGTTCGCCACGAACCGCCCGGGTGCCTCCGGGCGGCGTGATGGCCGTTGTCGTCGTGGAGGAGACGAGCCGCATGCTGCAGCCAGTCGAGATCCTGCTGATCGACAGCCAGAAGGTGCTGACCGACGCCTTGTGGCAGTTCCTCAGGAGCAGCGACGACCTCGCCGTGCTCGGCGTCACCCGGAACGGTGACAGCGGCGTCCGCGTCGTGCAAGGCGAGGGTCCCGAGACGCTCGTCCTCGACATCGAGGGGACGGAAGTCGACTCGGTGGCCGACGTCGCCACGGCCAAGGCATTCGCCTCGGACAGCAGGGTGCTGGCGCTGTCGTCCGCGACCCACGGCGACGCGATCCTGCATGCGGGGACGTGCAACGGCGGCGTGCGCGTGCTGGCCGGCTCCTCGAGCGAGCAGGTGGTCGACACGATCCGCGAGCTGCTGAAGAGCCACGACGTCCTGGTGTCCTATACGCCCTCGACGCCGGAGTTCCGCCGCGATCCTGGGGTCGAGCTGCTCGCCAGCAGGCTGAGCCCCCGCGAGCTCGACATCCTCGAGCTGGTCACGGCCGGCTACTCCAACAAGCGGATCGCCGAGACCTACCTCCTCTCGCTGCACACCGTCCGCGCCCACATCCAGAGCATCCTCATCAAGCTCGGCGTGCACTCCAAGCTGGAGGCGGCGATCTTCGCGGTCCAGCAGCGGCTGGTGAGCCTCGGTGGCCAATCGGCCGGGCCACTCCCTCCACAGGCTCAGGCCGAGACCGGCTGAGCGCCGGTGCGGCCCGGGGGCCGGGGGGCCGGAGCTTCTCCAGGATGTTCTGGATGTGGGGGGATATTGCGGCGTCGCCGCCGTATGGGCCGAAACACGTAGCCGCCGAATCCGTCAGGCGTCGGAGGCGAACGCCCGAGGCAGCGGGCAGAGTGAGCGCTATGCGTGCGACACCACCCGTTCGTCTCCGCGCCACCCTGGCGACGGTCCCCCCTGCCGCGTCGCTGCTTGGGGGTCTTCAGCCGTGCCTGTGACAGCCCACCGCCGGCCGCCGGCTGGCACGTCACCTGGGCGCGTGGTCTTCGTCGGGGCCGTCCACGAGGCCGAGCCCGCGCTTGAGGCACTGCTCGAGGGCGGCGCCAAGGTCGTCGCGGTCTTCACGCTGAGTCCTCGCCTCGCCGCCCGGACGGCCGGCTTCGTCGATCTCGAGCCGCTCGCACTGGCGCACGACGTGCCCGTCATCCGGGTCGACAATCTGAATGATCCGGCCGAGGTGGAACGGATTCGAGCTCTCGACCCCGACCTGATCGTCACGGTCGGCTGGACGCGTCTGCTCGGCGACCGGCTCCTGACCCTTCCCTCGCACGGGTGTGTCGGATTCCATGCCTCGCTGCTTCCGCGCGACCGCGGAAGGGCGCCGGTCAACTGGGCCATCCTCCGGGGCGACAGGGTTACCGGGAATACGATGATGTTTCTCGCTTCAGGCGCCGACACGGGCGACATCATCGACCAGCGTCCCGTCACCATCGAACCGGATGACACGTGCGCCACGGTCTACGCCAAGGTTGCAGCGGCCGGCGCGGATATGCTGCGTGCCCATCTGCGTGCGCTGCTGGCGGGCCGGGCGCCTCGCCGCCCGCAGGGCGCTGCGCCTGGGGACGTCCTGCCCAAGCGGACGCCGGACATGGGCATCACCGACTGGAATCGTCCTCCTCGAGCTGTCCACGACTGGATTCGTGCCCTGACCCACCCCTACCCCGGTGCATTCGGCTTCGTCGGGGGTCGCAAGGTCTACCTCTGGCGCTCCGAGACTCCGCGGGCGGACGAGCCCGAAGGGCCTCCCGGTGTGATCCTCGGGCTGGAAGGCACCGCCGTCCGCGTCGGTACGCGAGGTGGGAGCCTGCGTATCCTGCGAGTCCAGGAGGACCGCGGGGTGGAGGAGACCGCCGGCTCATGGTATCGGCGCCGCGCGCTTGCTCCCGGCGCCCGGTTTGATCCGGTCGACGAGGCAACGGCTCGTTGGGCCCTCGGCTTGGCACCCGCGGCGGCCGTGGCCGGGAGGACGACCATCGAGCAGGGAGCGCGACGGTGAACGTCGCCGTCGTGGCGGCTCATCCTGACGATGAGATCCTCGGCCTCGGCGGGACACTGGCCCACCACGTCAACCGTGGCGACGCCGTGCACGCCGTGGTCCTGGCCGAAGGAACGAGCAGCCGGTACGGCGCGGGCATGGAGGACGTCCTGCGCAAGGCCGGGCAGCGTGCCGCCCAGGAGATCGGCTACGAGTCCATCCGCTTCGAGGCGCTGCCCGATCAGCGTCTCGACGCGCTGCCGCTGATCGAAATCACGCAGCGGCTCGAGGCGATTCTCGAGGAGCTCGACCCTGATGTCCTCTACACGCACTTCCCGGGTGATGTCAACGCCGACCATGGGGTCGTTGCCCGGGCGGCCTGGACGGCATGTCGGCCGTACCGGCTCCCGCGCCTGTGTCGCGTCGCCGCGTTCGAGACGCCATCTTCGACCGAATGGGCGTGGCCGATGTCCGATGGCATGTTCAAGCCCAACCTCTTCGTCGACGTGACGGCCACGATCGACGTGAAGGTGGCCGCCGTCGAATGCTACGAATCCGAGCTGCGTGACTATCCCCACCCCCGCTCGGCGCGCGCTCTGCGTGAGCGGGCCGCCGTTTGGGGCAGTATCGTGGGCCGGCCGGCCGTGGAGCCGTTCCTCGTCCTCCGGGAAATCGCATGAGGGCCGCGCGGGACGATCCGGGCCGACTTGGCGCTGCGCCGCCCGATCCGCCGCCCGCCACCCGCCAGCGGTCGCCGACAGGCACCGACGGCCCTCCGAAGGTCATCCCGATTGTCGCTCGTGACCAACGAACCACACGGGGGGCGAACGGAGTCAGGCAGGCGGCGACGGAGCTGTCCCGACAGCATGTCGTGTCGATCAAGGGCGACTCAACGTCGCGGCGGGTGGTTGACTGGATAGTCTCGGCTGTCGCCCTCGTCGTTCTGTCACCGCTGCTCGTGTTCCTCGCGATCGTCGTCAAGCTCGGCAGCCCGGGACCGGCAATCTATGTCCAGGAGCGGATCGGCAAGGGTTGCCGCCCCTTTCCAATCTTGAAGTTCCGGTCCATGACGGCCGCTGCGGATCGGATCGGACCGCTGGTCAGCGGCCGATCCGATCCGCGCGTCACCCGCGTCGGCCGTCTCCTCCGGGCTACCAAGCTCGACGAACTTCCACAGCTGGTCAACGTTCTGCGCGGGGACATGACGCTCATCGGGCCCCGGGCAGACGTCGCGCGCTACGTGGCCCGCTTCACGGTCGAGGAGCGGGCGCTCCTCCTGGTGCGTCCAGGCCTGACCGGCCCGAGCGCGGTCTACTTCACCACCGACCAGGCGGGGCAGCTCGATGACGTCCAGGACCCGGACGAGTACTACATCCGCCATCAGCTCCACGCCAAGCTCGCCATGGACCTTGCGTACCTCCGAGGACGTTCGCTCGTCGCGGATCTGTCCATCCTGCGGAGCACGGTGCTCGTCTTCTTCCGGCGCGGCGACTAACTCCCCCCTGACCCACATCCCCCGCACGGACCAGCAGCTACGACGTCGGCGGGCGACCACGCCCGATTTCAAACCCAGAACGGGCTTCCTTGCATGGAGATCGGTGACCAGTCCAGTTCAGCCGCAGTTCACTAGTCGGTTTTTGCCCTTTTCTCCATCGTTATCCGTATGGCCATCGTCGAGCCACTTAGTGTAGCCTCAATCGGGTACGGCCGGGTCACGTGGAGTATGGGTGGTTACGGGGGGGCATGGCTTGGGTTGCATATGCAGCAGGCCGGAGGGCAGCCTCGTTTCGCCACGCTCTGCACGAGCAGCCCAAGCAGGTCAGAGGGTCCTATTTCGCTTGCCAGACCATGCTGCCCAAGCGGAGCTGACGTGCCTCACTCGATCACTCGTAGGACGTGTGCCAAGACGGCAGCCTTGCCTCGCCATGCTCTGGAGATGCAACCCGAGCATTTTGGAGGCCGCGGCGTTGCCTGCCGGCGGGAGAGCCTCATGGTGAGAGAGAAAGAGACCAGGGCATCTGGGCGCATTCGTCGGTGCGGCGAGTGCTCGGCCCCGACCGGCGTCTACGGCAGGCGGTGATGAGCCGGGCGCGGCCCGCCATCCCCCATGCTCAGGCGCCCCATCCTCAGCGCGTCCCGTTTGCGCGCGCGCTGATCGCACCGGAGGCGCAAGCTGCGGCCGCCCGAGTGCTGGCATCGGGCTGGGTGACGACCGGACCGGAGGTGGCCATGTTCGAGCAGGAGTGCGCAGCCTTCGTGGATGCCGGCCATGCCGTCGCCGTCTCCTCGTGCACGGCCGCCATCGAGCTGGCTCTGCGCGCACTCGAGCTGCCACCACGCGCCAAGGTGGCGACATCGACGATGACATTCTGCGGCGCGGTGCACGCCATCGTGCACGCCGGGCTCGAACCGGTCCTGGTCGACATCGAGCCTGACTCATTGATGCCGAGCGCGGTCACGACGCGGCGTGCGGTCCGCGATGCCGGTGGGGTCGACGCGATGGTCGTGTTGCATTTCGGCGGCTTTCCCGCCTTGGTGGAAGAGCTGGCCGACGCCGCCGGGCTGCCCAGCCACCGGGTCATCGAGGATGCCGCGCACGCGCTTGGCACCTGGGTTGGAGACCGGCCAGTCGGAACGCTGTCGGCGGCCACCTGTTTCAGCTTCTATGCCACCAAGAACCTACCGATCGGCGAAGGCGGCCTGATCACGACCAACGACCCAAAGCTGGCCGACAAAGTACGGATGACACGCTTGCATGGTATGAGCCGAGACGCCTGGAAGCGCTATCTGTCGAGCTCGAACTGGCGCTATGTGGTTGAGAGCGCCGGCCTCAAGGCGAACATGACCGACCTGCAGGCGGCCATCGGCCGTGGGCAGCTCCTGCACCTGACTGCCTGGCAGCAGCGGCGGACCGAGCTGGCTCGCCGGTATGACGACGGCCTGGCTGGCGTCGATGGGCTGCGCACGCCGCCCTGGCCTCGCGGCGGTCGCCATGCCTGGCACCTGTACGTAGTCCGTGTCGAGCCTGCCTTTGGCATGGATCGGGACACCTTCATCGAGGAGCTCGCGCACCGCGCGGTAGACTGCTCCGTGCATTTCATCCCCGTGCATCAGCAGCCGTACTTTCGGCGTCTGCTTGGACCGGACGGGGTGCAGGACTTCCCAGCCGCCGATGCCATGTTCGAGCAGATCGTCTCTCTTCCGCTTTATCCCAGTCTCACCGACGACGAGGCTGACCGCGTTTGCGAAGCAATTCGGGAGCTGGCCACCGGCGCGGCAACCATGCCCATCCCGCGCACCGACTCTTGGAGGTCTGTTCCATGACGTACCAAGGCAAGCCGCGAGGCGAGAAGCTCGTAACGCACCAGGGCGCAGGCCTCCGCTGCCTTGTTGTCGGTGCTGGCGAAGCCGGCAGGGCGATCGCGCGCGACCTCCGCCGCACGCCTGACCTCGGGCTAGCGCCCATCGGCTTCCTCGACGACAACCCTCAGAAGCTGAGGCGCTCGGTGGCCGGCCTCCCGGTGCTGGGCAGCACGGCCGAGCTCGTCATGATCGCCAAGGAGCATCAGATCGAGGTCGTGGTCATCGCCATCCCCTCGATGCCGGCCAGCGACATCCGACGGCTCGGCATCGCCGCCGCGGCAGCTGGAGCGAGCGTACGGTACCTTCCGACATTCGTGGCCGCACTGCGCGACGCTCGTCTCGGTGACCTCCGTCGCCTTCGGGTAGACCTTCTGCTGGGCCGCCATGAGGTCCGTGTGGTCCGCAGCGCGTCCAGCTCGGTGACATCGGGCAGGCGCGTCTTGGTGACCGGCGCAGGTGGGTCTATCGGCAGCGAGCTGTGTCGGCAGATCGACTCGTACGGGCCGGCGGCCCTCTACATGCTCGACCACGATGAGTCGAATCTGCACCGGCTCCAGCTGCAACTCAGCGGCGAGGCACTGCTGGACTCGGATGCTCTCGTCGTCGCCGACATCAGGGACAGCCGACGGATCATGCAGGTGTTCGAGAAGTTCCGACCGGAGGTCGTCTTCCATGCGGCCGCCCACAAGCACCTCCCCCTGCTCGAACGGCACGCGTGTGAGGGAGTCAAGTCCAACGTCCTCGGCACCTTCAACATGGTCGAGGCTGCGATGGCAACCGGCGTCGAGCGGTTCATCCTCATCTCGACGGACAAGGCTGCCGACCCCGTCTCGATCCTCGGCGCGACCAAGCGCCTGGCTGAGATGATCCTCCAGGCGAACAGCGGCGGCGCCACGAAGTTCGCGTCCGTGCGCTTCGGCAACGTGCTCGGCAGCCGTGGGTCATTCCTCTCGGTACTCTCGGAGCAGATCGAGAATGGGGAAGCGGTCACCATCACCCACCCGGATGTGACCCGCTTCTTCATGACGGTCGAGGAAGCGGTCGGACTCGTCATCGAGGCCGCCAGCATGGCGGCGTCGGGCGAAGTCTTCGTCCTCGACATGGGCGAACCCGTCCGTATCGTGGATCTCGTCCACAACTACGCGGCTCAGATGCACCTGCACGCGTCCGCTCTCACGATCCGCTACACGGGGCTGCGCCAAGGGGAGAAGCTACGGGAGACGCTGTTCAGCGAGAGAGAAGAGCGCCTGCCGACGGCTCATCCCAAGATCTGGGCTGTCTCGCCAGGCGACAAGCTCCATGACCTCAGGCCGCGTCTCGCCGGACTGTTCGGGGTCGCGGAAGCCAACTATGCGGACGAAGTGCGCCGCGAGTTGGCCGAACTCGTGCCGGAGTTCGCGCCGTCGGCCGAGCCGCAGGTGCGGCTCCAAGTCGAATCACTTGCCGCCCCCTATCCGGACGGATTCTAACTGCTCCTGATGGAGACGACCCTGTCGACGGCGGGCGAAGCGCTCGTGCTGGAGTGCATCCCTGGGTGGGTATCGAGCCTGCTTGACGAGTTCCTGGCAGGAGAGGGCAACGTCTCGGACCCGGCACCTCACCCGCTCCGGATCCGAGTCGAAGGCAGCCGCCGGGCCTTCGCAACCGAGGGCTGGACCCTCCTGACCCGCGGAGCCTGGGTGCGCGATCAAGCATTGGTCATGCGGGACGTATGTACCTCGGGGTTCGACCTCCTGTTCCGCTGGAGCCCGAACGCCGCCGCGCTCACCTTCCGGTGGAATCCTCCTCCGGCCACCCGGGCGGTGAACCTGGCCTTGCGGTCGCGTTTCCACCTGCTCGCCCGCATGGTGCTCGTGCAGTATCCGGCTCTCTGGTGGGCAGGTACGCACGGCCGCGTGCCGCTGCATGCTCCTGCCTACTCGACCGCCGGCCTTGTCCCCCTTTTGGCCGGGCCGGGCGGCGTCGGGAAGACGACCCTGCTCGCTCGCGAGCTGGCCGCCGGTGCCTCGGCGATCTCGGACAACCTGTCCGTGGGCGACGGTGAGCAGGTGTGGGGCCTGGTGGAGCCCATGCGAGCCGAGCATCTCACCGGACGGCGCATGCCGCACGGCCGGCGCGAAGGGCAGCTGCCGAACCGCGTCGCGGTCCTGGCGCCCAACCGTGTCGTTGTGCTGCGCCGTGGTACGGCCCCGACCGCGGAGGTGCGCCCGTGCGACCCCGACACGGCCGCGCGAGTGCTGACGGCGGGGACGTACATGGCCGGCGAGCTTCGACGCTACTGGGCCTTCGCGGCCACGCTGACCTTGGCCAGCGGGTTTGGGCCCGCACACCCGCCGGTCGCCGACGTGGCTCGCGCCTTCGCCGCCCGCTTGCCGTGCATCGAAGTCGCCCTTCCCAGCGTTCGGGGTTCCCGGTTGAGCGAACTTCTCGACAGTATGAGTGTGGAAACGCCGTCACCCGCTCCAGGGGAGTCGGGCAGCGCCCCGGCAGACGGGGCTTCTGCCGGGGGCCAGGTACCGGCCGGATAGGGAACGAGCACCCTATGACTGCACGATGGAGGCGTCGTCGGCGTAGAAACAGTTCCCGGGCGGAGCGCTCGAGACGTAGGCGTTGAGGTCAAGGGTGGACGAGCCAGGCGCTGCGGGGCTCTCGGACACGGACACCCGCTGCCACGATGTGCTGAGCGTCACGGTGCTGGTGACCGTCCCGACCAAGGTCGTGCCCTGGTACTCGCGCAGCCGCAGCTTGAGGACGGCGCCACCCGAGTCGGCGCGCACCCACAGGCTGGCCGTGTAGGTCCCCGCCGACGTCGTCGCCACCCAGTTGGGCGAGTCGTTGAGCGCACAGGTGCTCGCGCCTGTCGAGCCGTTGCTCAGCAGCGCTGACCAGCTCCCGGTGTGACCGCCGGACACCTTGGAGAGCGTGACACCGGTGCTGCTTCCCGAGGTGTTCCAGCCTGAGCTGCCGACCTCGAAGCCAGAGTTCTTGACCGCGTCCCCGTTCGGTCCGCTCACGGTCACAACCTTGGTGACGCTCGAGGACTGCCCGCCGGTGTCGGTCACGGTGACGGTCACCGAATAGCTCGCGGACGCCACATAGGTGTGGGTGGCCGTCGCTCCGGCCTGTGGGCCGACCACGGTGCCATCGCCGAAGTCGAAGCGGTAGGTGGCGATCGGGGTGACGTCGCCGTCGGTCGAGCCGGAGGCGTCCGCAATGGCATCGACCGGGTAGGTACCAGAGGTCGGGGTCACGTTGAGAGAGGCGGTGGGAGGGAGGTCCACTGGCGGGCTGGTCCCCTGGAACTCATAGGCGCCGCGATCGTCATAGGTTCGTTGACCGGCACCCGTGTTCGGCGTGCCCGTATCGTCGGCGCGGCCGTTACCCTCCAGGTCGGTCGTCTGCTCGCCGCTCACGTCCGAGTTCGCCGAGTCGATCGCCGGCGAGCCGGCGCTCAGGTGGTAGTCGTGCGAGCCCGGGGCCGTCCACTTCGGGTCGGCCTGCACGCCGTGGGCTTCCTGTCCGGTCGCCTGCTGGAAGGCGGTCAGTGAGCCGTAGCCGGTTCCATTCCAGATGTACATCGTGCCCGGCGTGCGCAGCGACACGAGGTTGTAGTCGACGGTCGACCCGGAGATCGAGTTGGAGTCCACGCGGATGTTGCTGCTGGTCCGGGGACTGTTGATTCCGTTGTCGACGCTGATGTTGTTCTCCACCGTCGCACTTGATGTGGTCGAGGCCTCGACGTTGATGCCTGCGGTCACGTTGTTGTAGACCGTGTTGCCGATGATCCGCTGGCCCGTCACGTTCAGGTTGTCAATGCCGTGGTCGCCGTTGTTGTAGGCGAGATTGTCGACCGCGAGACTGTTCGAGCCACCCGTGTAGAACTGCAGGCCGGAGTCCTCGTTGTCGTGACTCACGTTGTTGGCGATGGTGTTCCCGGAGCTGCGCACGTCGATGCCGGGGGCCAGCCGCTGGTAGCCGGCCGCGTTGCTGTATGCGACGTTGCCGAGCACCTCCACGCGGGTCGTGCTGCCGCTGAGATGGATGCCGGCGCGGGTGTTGTGGTCGACGGTGCTGGCCGACACCAGCGAGTCGGTCGTGTTGGCCAGCGCGATCCCGGCTGCGATCTGGCCTTTGGCGGGCTGTCCCGCATAGCTCACGTGGTTGCCGGACAGCGTGACGTTGTTCGAGCCTGTCACGGAGATCCCGTCCCCGCTGGTGCTGCTGACATTGAAGCCTTCAACGGTGACGTAGCTTCTGGACGAGATCGTGAAGCCGTGCGCCTGACCGCTGATCGTGACTGTCGCTCCGGCTGCTGGCGAAAAGACGATCGGAGAACCCGGGCTGCCCGAATTCGCAATCGTCACATTCTCGGAATAGTCGCCGCCCGACACGGTGACCGTCTGCCCGGCGGCCGCGACGGCGGCCGCTCTGCCGATCGTGCAGAATGGCTGAACCTGCGTGCCGGGCCCCGAATCCGAGCAGTTCGCGTCGGCCTTGTCGACATACAGGTCCGCGTCGGCCGCCCAAGCGGCGACCGCACCGGCGACGACCAAGGCGAGGGCGACGACGAGAGCGGCGATCATCTGCGCAGACGCGCTGGAGTGGAATCGGATGGGCTTGCGGCCAAGGCCACGCATGAAGATCGACATGCTTCGTCCCCCCCGGGCTTCTGCCCACCTCTTCTGCCTTCACGTTCTGCCTTCACGTGAACCCGCCCGACCCGCAGCTGGCGGGCGGCGAAGCTCTCGAAAGCCCCGAAAAACCGCTGAAGGTCGCGGGACCCCTACACGTAACGAGTAAATCATGACGAACACCCGACGGGAAGACGCATTTCATGGAGAAATCAGGTGATACCGCGCCAATGGTGCCCGGCGCATCAGCCCGCCGGCTCACGACGCGTTCTGGGCCGGGGCCACATGAAGCTCCTGCGTCGGGTAGGAGCGCCTGACCATCCAGAACGCGACGATGAGCATGCACGCCGTCGTCAGGTAGGCCGCGCTCGAAGCGGCCGCGGCGCCGACCGCGTGGAAGCGAGGGATCAGGAGGATGTCGAGCACGACGGTCACCACCACCCCGAAGCCCATGGCAAGCGAGTTGAGGCCGGGCCGCCCACAACCGTACAGGAAGGCGGTCGCCACGCCGGCCAGTCCCTCGGGGGCCAGGCCGATGATGAGGATGTAGGCAGGGACGATGGCCGGCCTGAACGCCTCGCCATACAGCCGGGGAAGCAGCACGCCGGTGACCAGCGCGAGCGGGAGCGCGGCGGCCGCGACCAACGCGCCGGCACGCGGTAGCAGGGCTCGAGCCCTGGCGGCGGCGACCGGGCCACCGTCCCGGGCGTACTGGGGGTAGAGGACGTACGTGAACGCCAGACCCGGCAGCTTGAGTAGCTCGGCGAACTTGGAGGCGATGGCGTAGGTCCCGAGGACGGCCGGGCCGGCCAGCGCCCCCAGAATGGTGAAGTCCAAGCGCAGGTTGAGCAGCAGGAGCACGCCACCGATCTGGCCGCGGATGCCGTAGGCGGCGACCTCCCGGGCGAGGGCGAGCGAAGGCCGGGAGACGTCGTGGAAGAACCCCCTGCCGGCCAGCCGCCACCACGCCTGGATCGCGGTGGCGACGTCCGCGAGAAGCAGCGCTGCCACCATCGCGGCGTACCCACGCACGCCGACGGCCAACACCACCACGTAGGCGGGCAGGAACAGCAGCTCCTCCAGCAAGATGACGAGATTGGCCCCGGGCAGGTCGTCGTAGCCCTGACAGCACGCCTTGGCCGTGGCGACAAACAGCTGAGTCAGCACGGTCAGACCGGCCCAGGCAACCAGGCCCGGATGCAGGCCCTGGAAGAAGACTCCGGTCAGCGGTTGCGCGCCCAGCACCCAGAGCAGCGCCCCGACCAGGCCGCCTGTGGTCGCAATCGCCACGATCGTCGTACGCAGCCTCGGATGGTCACGCTGGGGCCCGGCCAGGAAGTAGGCCACCGCACCCGGGAGGCCTGCCGAGATCAGCACGCCGGCCAGCCCCGGGAGCACCCGCAACAGGGCGTACACCCCGACCGCCTTCGGTCCGCCCGTGCGGGCGACGATGAGGGTGGCGACCGCGAGCGAGACGAGCGCCCCGATCCGGACGACGATGTTGGCGAAGACCAGATTGCTGCCCTGCTGCAGCAGCTTGGCGACCGGCCTCACCTGCGTCCCCAGAAGTAGAGGGCGGCGACGACTCCCCACAACGCCCAGACGTGGCGGAAGTGCATGACCTCATAGGAGAATCCCTCGACCAGCGTCCCGGCGACGGCGCCGGCGATGGCCGGTGGCGAGCGCAGTCCGCCGGCGATGCTCTCGGCCAACGGCTTGAGGCTGGTCGACCAGGTCCGGAACAGGATCGACGCGACGAGCAACAGGAGACCGAGCTCGCCGATGACCCCCCGCTCGGTCAGCGCGCCGAGGTAGTCGTCATGTGCCTCCTTCACGAACGGCGCCTGGCTGGCTGCCAGCCTCGGCTTCGTGGACACCGGGCCCTGGCCGAGCGGCCCGCCTTGGTAGATCAGGCGGACGCTCTCTGCCCGGAGCAGCTCCCGGTCGCTACTGCTCTTCACGCCGCGGCCGATCGAGTCGCGCAGCCATGCCCGGTCGCTGTTGTGCGCCCACTGTGCGATGGCGCCGATGTGAACGTAGGACGAGCCTACGTACACGGAGAGGCCTAGAGCGCAGACCAGTGCGATGGCTGGCATGACGCCGTAACGACGATGCATGGCGAACAGGGCGGCCGTGGCGGTGCCGACCAACAGTGACAGGAACCCGCCAATGGATCCGGTGAGGACCATGGCGAACACCAGCATCGCCGTCGCGGCGACACGGCCGGCTCGCCGTCGAGGGCAGCCGACTGCCCACATGATCATGATCGAGATGAAGAAGTAGTTGGCGGCAACGTTGGGGTCGCCGAACGTGAGCGAGACGCGACTGCCGTTGCGGGCGGTGATCCCGGCCAGAGCGTTCTCGCCGGTGAAGAGCGCGGCGAACAGGACGGACGCCCAGACGATGCTGCTCCATGCCCAAGTGCGCAGGAGCAGCCGCATCGCCTGCGGTGACCGCGCGACGTTCACGACGGCCGTACACCACAACAACAGGGCCACATCCTGCACGAGGGCGAGGAGCCCTGCCGTGGGAACCGGGCCGTTGAGGGCGCCGAGGGTCCCGCCCAGGATGAACACCGTCATCGAAGCGGCATATGGGACTCGCTGGCGCTCGTGAGTGAAGCCGGCCCACAAGAGCCATGCGCCCAGCGCTCCGACGATGAGCAGGTCGACCGGGCTGCTGTGACCGACGCCGGTTGGCTGGATCACGGGCAGCGCGACGATCACGGCCGCGGTGGCCCCCAGCGCCAGTCGCTCGCCGGTGACCGCCGTGGTCACAGGTGTCCTCACCCGCGGGAGAGCGATGGACCGAGGATCGTGCCTCTCGATCATGGTCGGCTCAGCCTCCGGAACAGCTGCAGGTGACGGCGGCCGAACTGTTGATCGTCGGTCGTCGCGGCGACGTCGGCGATCCCGCAAAGCACCAGGTCACGCCAGCAGTCCGGCGTAGCGCCGAGGCGTACCAGGCCGTCGCGCAGGAACCGCCGGAACAGCTCCGGAAACCATCCGGCGCCATCGACCGCATAGTCCACGCCGGCGCCCCATGTCCCAGCTCGCAGCCCCGGATGGCCGGCCACCCCCCGTCCCGAACGCGTGTGACGGTCGAGGTACAGCGCATACATGAGGGGGAACCGCACGAGGTCACGCAGCGGTTCCCCAGAGATCGCACCCGCCTCCCAGTCGACCACGCCGGAGATCCTGCCGTCGCTGAGGAGGAGGTTGCCTTGCCACAGGTCACCGTGCACCGCTGTCCGGATGGTGTGGCTGCGACCGAGCCGGTCATGGACAGCGTCCAGGCGGTCGATCATGACGGCGATGTCCGGCTCGTCCGCGAAACGCTCCTGCAGGCGGCCGATGTTGCCCCTTCCCATGTGGATAGGAGGGGGAGGCCCGGCAGTCGCGTCTTGGAAGCGTTCGAGCCAGACGGCAAAGGCGGCAAAGTCGGCGGCCACCGAGCATGGCCGGGCTGTGTGCCGCCACCGGTGATAGGAGGTGAACATCGGCGTTCCCGGCAGCGCGGTGACCACCATGGCGGCGTGGCCCTGGAACTCAACCGACTCGATGACGCGCGGGATGGTCGCCTGCACGGTCGCATTGCCGATGCGCTGATGAAGGGCCACGAGGAGATCCTGTTCGCCCTTCACCACCGCAGCCGCGGTCGCGGTGGTGGCCGCCTTCACGGCCAGAACGGGACGGTCGCCACCGGAAGGCACGAGCATGACCGTGACTTTTGCATTCGTGTCCTTCGAGGCTCCGATCACCACGCTTGTCATTCCCGGGGTGGTCAGGAGCTCAGCAAGGGACCGCCGTCGGGACGATGCGGCCGGACCGACCGCACCTACGGTCGTCTGGGAGGCCTGGGGGAACGTCATGCCCGTCGCCCCACCGCGACCCGGCCTGGGCTGAGCACGCCGATCAGGCCCTGGAGGGCCAACGCTCCGACCAGCCGCAGCAGTAGCTCGAGCAGGCCGGCGAGCACCGCCGCGCCGGGAGGAACGGTCAGTACCGCCGAGCAGAAGTAGCTCGACGACTCCCGCGCGTCCTGGACGAGGTAGGCAGGCGCCCGCATGGAGGGCAACGCGGCGTACTCGCGATCGAGCCGCACGCCAGCCCGAGCTGCAAAGCTTCGACAGCGCCATCTGGAACCCGGGATACTGTCGCACAGCACCACCCAGGTGCCTACCGGCATCGCCTGGACCCGGCGCCGTTGGGCCCGGCGCAATCGAGCTGATCTGGAGAGGTCGACGCGGACAGCGCCAGCCGGAGCCACGACCTGCCAGTTGGTGCGCCAGCGGTCCTGACCGGTCACCTGGTACCTCAATTGAGGACCGCGAACGGCCGCAGCCGCGCAACCGGACGGACGAGATCGTGCCTGACCAGGATGCCGAGCGCCTCGTTGATGCCTCGGTCGTCGAGGTGCGGCACCTCGTCGGGAGCGGCGTCCGAATAGCCGAACCTCAGCGTGGTGTGAGCATGTGGGTCCGGGCCCGAGAGACGCCGGGCGGCGAAGTCGGCGATGATGGTTCCGGCACCGTGGCACGCCGAGTACAGGCTTGCCGACGCACCCTCGCCGGCCACGCAGAGATAGGACGACGTGTAGTTCATTCCCGGGAGCAGCAGGGCCTGTCCCACCTCGCCGAACACCGGGTGACCGGCCATCCTGGCTGCCGGGTAGGCTCGGCAGGCGTTGTGGCGGTGCACCACCGCCACAACGCCTGCGACCTCCTCCTCATAGATGGAGTTGTGGGGGGAGTCCACGATCAGCTGGCTACCGCTGGCACCGAATGCCTCGCGAGCCAGCCGACGCAGGGTCGCATACGTGGCCAGGCGGAAGGCGAAGCCGTAGTTCATCGAGGCTGCGTTGGCCAGCAGCAGCCGTTCGCCTTCTCGTCCGTCGCGCGGCACCGGTGGGCAGCCGTCGGAGAAGTACAGGGCACGACGGAGCTGCAGCTCGGCCAACGAGCGAGCCGACACCAGGTGGTAGCGCGGTTTTTCGAAGGCCATCTGGATGCGCAGCGGCGCGGGCCTGCGCTTCCGCCGGCCGAACAGCGCGCCGAGCTCCCCGGGCAGGACGCCGCCCCCGCAGTGATACTGCAGCGTGACCTGACCCTGCTGCACACCGAGCCGGGAGGCCGCGACCGGGTCGATGAGCTCTTCGACCTCCTGCAACTCGATAAAGTGATTGCTTGGACCAACCGTCCCGAACCGCATGCGTGACAGCTGCTTGACCGACCAGGGCAGCTCGCGGCGCACGCGCTGCGCGCCACCGAACCGGTCAAGGTCGAGGCACCCGCCCACCTCGACTCGGTCGAGCTCGGCTGGCTCCACGCCGAAGCGGTCAGCGGCGAAGCGGCCGCCCTCGATCGCACAGCGGACCACGTCGTCGGCACTGAGGTCGCGACGGTTGGACCTCGGGAACGGGTACCGCTCGCGCACCCGCCGGTAGAAGTCGGCGATGGCGGCGGGCTTGGGCCGCTCGGTATCGAGGGTGATCAGGGCCATCCCGCAATTGAGCGACGAGCTGCTCAACGTGGGGCGGATGGTGTCATGCGTCGCCACCGCGATACTCGACGGCATCTCCATGCTCGATTTGTGATGGAAGTCGGGCAGGATGACCGGCGGCGCCAGCAGGTCGGCGTCCCGCACGCCATTCATGAGCTGCGTGACCGCCGTCGGATCGGCGGGCGAATCGACGCTGTCGAATACGCGAGGCGCACGACCAGCCGGGGAACCACCGGTGAAGACGTTCAACTGCAATTGCTTACCTTCGTGAGGCGGAACCGGACGGAGCGCAAGGAAGGGTGGTTGGCCTGTTGGGGACGGGATCGTCCCGCCGGCATCATTGTGGACGGGGACGTCGCGCCCCGGCTGGGCGACTGGCCAAGCGCGAGGTCATACACCTCGCCCAGGGTCCGGCCTAGGGCCTCCGCCCGGAACCGCCCACCGAGGCGGTCACGGGCCTCGGCCGCCATGCGGGCGGCTTGGTCGGGATGGCCGAGCAGGTAGGTGATCGCCCGAGCAAGCCTGGCCGGGTCACGGGGTGGTACCAGCAGGCCCGTCCTACCCGGGACGACGACCTCGGGCACCGAGTTGACGGCCGTCGCGACCACAGGAACGCCGCAGGTCATCGCCTCGATGACCGCACAGGGCAGACCTTCGTACAAACTGGACATGGCAAAGACGTCGAAGGCGGGCAGCAGGGTCGCGACATCGCGCCGGTCCCCGAGGAGCAAGCAGCGGTCCGACAGGCCCTTGCTGGCGATGAGCCGTTCGACGTGCGTGCGCAGCCGGCCGTCACCCAGCCAGACAAGACGGACGTCGGCACGGTCTAGCCGAGCCATGGCCGCCACCATGTCCTCAGGGGCCTTCTGCTCATCGAGCCGGCCGACCGAGCCCACAACCCGGAGGTCGGATGGGATCCCCAGCAGTCGCCGAGCCCGTGCCCGGGTGGCCGCGGACAGAGCTGGAATGTCGGTGTCGACGGGGCTGTCGATGGCGTGGATCCGCTCCGGAGGAGCGATCCGGAGCCGAACGGCTTCTGCCGCGATCGCTCCTCCGTCTGTCAGGAACTGGTCGGTGATGCGTCCGAGGCGCCGCTCCATCGTGATGAGCATCGCCCGGCGGGCCGGCGACTGGAAGTCGTGGAACGGAAAGCCGTGAAACGAATGCACGATCGCTGGCACCCCCGCTCGCCGGGCAGCCACCCTACCGAGCGCTCCTGCCTTGGCGCTGTGGGTGTGGACGAGGTCGAAGCCGCCGGCACGGATGTGCGCAGTGAGCTCGAGCAGGCCACGCACGTCCTCGCGGGCGTTCAGCTCAGGGCACATGTGGTGGAGGCGGACGGTCTCAAACCCCGCCCGCTCCGCCTCGGCGAACAGGGGGCCACCGTCCGCGCCCAGCACGGTCACCGAGTAGCGATCTCTGTCCAGGCCCAGGGCACCTCGCAGTGTGATGCCCCCGGCCCCGGCGATGAACCTCGTGATCACCTGGGCGATTCGTGTGGGACCGGTCATGCCTGCCCCCCTCTCGTGGCCCACGTCGAGGGGCGCACGGCCTTCGGGCACCGGTAGCGCGAGCTGGGGAGGAGCCTGCACCGTCCGCTCCCAGTCCATGGGAGCGGAGGCGGCCGTGGCCGTGCGCACCTCGACGCAACCTGACGCGGCAGGGGGACCGTCGCCAGGGTGGCGCGGAGACGAACGGGTGGTGTCGCACGCATAGCGCTCACTCTGCCCGCTGCCTCGGGCGTTCGCCTCCGACGCCTGACGGATTCGGCGGCTACGTGTTTCGGCCCATACGGCGGCGACGCCGCAATATCTCCCCGTCAACGTAGCCGTGACTAGTACACTGAGCCGATGAGCAGCCCCCCGAAGGGAGCAACCCTTTCCTGTCCCAGCGCGGGAACCGCTCCGCACCGGGCGTCGGTCCCGCGGGCATCACCGGCCGGACATCGGTGTGGTGGGAAGTGACACGATGGCGAGACTGCTGCTGGCCGACCGTCAGCCGCTCCTGAACGACGCGCTCGAGGCCCTGCTCACCCGCGACCGCCGCCACGAGGTCCTCGGCCGCTGCACCCCACACCAGGACCTCCCGCTCACGGTCGGCCGCCTGCACCCCGACCTCCTCCTGCTCGACGCCGAGGTCGCCATGTCAGGCCAGCCCACAGTGCTCGCGCGCGCGCTCGCCGCACAGCCCGGCCTCAAGGTGCTGCTGCTCGCGCCGGACATGGACGTCAAGCTCCTGCTCGACGCCATGGGGGTCGGCGCCGTCGGCGTGGTGCTCAAGACGAGCAGCCGGTCGACCGTCCGCACCGCGGTGGAGCGCGCCCTGGCCGGCGAGCGGTCCACGTCCCAGGCCACCCCGCCCAGGGTGCTCCGCCAGCTCGACCCGCACGGCCGCGGCGGCGCGTCACCCGTGCACCGCCTGTCGCTGCGCGAGCGCGAGGTGCTGGCACTGCTCGGCCAGGGCTGGAGCAACGAGGCGATCGGCGCCCGGCTGTTCATCAGCCCGCACACCGTCCGCACCCACATCCAGAACATCCTGGAGAAACTCGGCATGCACTCCAGGCTGGCGGCGGCGACCTTCGCCATGGAGCGTGTCAGCGAACTGCCGAGCGTGCCGCACGGCATCCCCAACAGCACCGGATGACCACCGGGCTCGCGCCCGCTGCACCGGCCGCCCCGGCCCCCCGGCCCCCCGGCCCCCGGGCCGCACCGGCGCTCAGCCGGTCTCGGCACGTGCTCAGAGGAAGCCCATCAGAGTGGGTTCGATGTCATGCTTTCTCAGCACCTCCGCGAACGCCTTCGCATAGGCGTTCTGGCACATGTAACCCTGCCCTGAGGCCAGGAAGTACATGCCACCGTTGCCGTCACTGAAGGCGCCGCCCCTTTTCGTGGCCCAGTTCACGAAGGACGGATCCCCGCCCGCCACGAAGATCCGCACGAAGCCCCTGACCTCCCCCGCGGACTGGGCGACGGAAACGGCACGTTTGGCTCGGTTGCCGGATATACGCGCTCTCCGCAAGACGCGAGCGAACCGTCTCTCGGATCGCGATCCCCGGTAGATGAGCGAGCTAACCGGCCACGGTACCCTCTGCAGCGAACGGCCCAAGAGCCCATCGTGGTTCCCGAGCGTTCTGCGCCGGTACGGGATCACGCCAAGCAGTGGCCAGCCGGTGACCTCCAGGAGGTCGTTGAGGGGCTCGAGCTGCGCCTTCTTGAGCACGGTCGGCGCCACCAGCACCAGACCCATCGGTGTGGCCCCTTCGGCCTGCCGGGCTGCGTTGAAGTCGGACACCCGAACCCAGGACAGGCGCTTGCTGATGCCCGGCTCATCGACGTTCGGATCCACCGTCTGCTCAGTGAGGGTCTTGGCATGGCCCTGACGGTCGATGGCGAGAACCTCTTCCCTCGTCACGTCGACCGCGCGGACGATGCTGGCAGTCTGTGCCCGTCCGAGCAGCCGCAGAAAGGCGGGCACGTCGAACGATGGCCCGCCTGGGAGCACGACGACCGTCTCCACCCCTGCCCTCCCGGCAGCCAGGTGCAGTCGGGCTACCAGCATGGTGGAGTCGAAGCCGTCGACGCGCTCGGGGTGGTCAGGGAGCACACTGAGCACGGGAGCATCGACCGCACGAGCTAGAGCGCGAGGCCCCATCAATGTCGGGCGAAACGTCTCGATGACTGCCGCCAAACCGACGCCGACGACCAGTCCCAGAAGGGCCGCCAAGCCGAAGTAGGTCCGCCACCCGGTCGGGTCTGCCCGAAGCGGCAGGTCTGCAGATTCGACGATCCTCGGCGTCAGGCTCGCCGAGTCGTCCGCGGGAAGCCTCAGGCGTTCGGCCCCGAGCGCGGTCTTCTCCTGAACCAGGTTCTCCCTCCTGGACCGCAACACGCTCGACGCGTTCTCTACGGCGGCCACCTCCGTCCGCGAGCTGCTCGAGACGATAGTCCGGTTGAGCTTGTCGAGCTGGACGTCAACGGCCGCGATGCGCCGCGTGAGGTCGCCGATCTGCCTGTCGAGCTGGGTCTGGATCTGCTTCCGGTCCGCGCGTCTGGCCGCGACCCTCGTGTCCACCAGGTCGGCGGCCAGCGCGTTGGCCAGGGCCTTCGCGACCTTCCGGTCGGGGTCCGTGACCGACAGCTCGACGACGTTCGAGCTGCCGAGGGCGCGCACGCTCAACCGGTGGGTGGCGATGTCGACCGGGTCGCGGTTGACGCGAACCTTCCGGAGGGAAGCGGTGATGTGATCCTGACTCGTCGTGACGGCGCGAGCGGTGTCGGCGAGGGCGGTCGACTCTGCGCTGCTCTTCGGCACTGGCCCGTCAAGGGCGACACGCGCCAAGGAGGTATACATCCTCTGGTCGTTGCGATGCAGGAACGCCACCATACCAAGAGCGGCCATCAAGCAGACCAGCACCAGCGCAGCATGCCGGCGCAAGATCCGTTGGACAGCTTCGTTCAGCTCCACGTGGTCCTCGTTGTCATACTCCGGCGGCATGAGAAGCCCGCCTGGCTGGCGAGCCGGAAGAAGCGTCAGCGAACCTCTCCGGGTACGCCCCATCCGCCGTCGATCTCAGTCACGAACGCGATCCTGGGTCCCCCGGCCAGCACAGCTTCGTGACCTCCTTGCCGCCTGCTGACAGCATCCACCCCGAAGTCGAGGGACCAGGTCATTGGCGACCCTTACGATCGTCCATCCACCAGACACGTGACGTTCGCTCCGGCAGGGAAGGCGGCTGTTGACGGCATGACTGCCTGATCATCAGGGTTGGGTCCTCGGCAGTGCTCATTGGTGATGGATTCGTACTCGTGCGCCTGGCGCGTCAGGATCTTGCGGTCCAGAAACCAATGGACCACCCCCCCAGTGAATTGGCGCTCCGCGAGGGTCCGAGGCGGGTTGCGACACCGTGGGCATGATATGGCCTTGCTAGCTCGGTGTCGACGCCTATGCGGCAGCCGGCCGTGCGGTCAAGGTCTGCGACCGGCGGCCACCTCGGTCCCGGGCGGGGCCTCAGCCGGTGGCCGAGCGGGAAGGGCTCCCGTCCGGGTCGGGGCCAGCGGTGTGCCGTCGGGACCGGTGAGCAGCCGCAGTTGGCGGTGATGAGCTTGCGCAGCGACGGGGGCAGCGGCGCGTAGTGCAGTCCGGTGGCCGACGCCTGCCCCTCGCCGGTCATGTAGCACAGCAGCCGAAGCAGGTCATGGCCTTGGCCACGTCGAACTGCCGCCTCGCCGTCTTGGCCCAGGCCCTCCTGGCCGCCCTGCGCACCCGGCTGCCCGGCTACGCCACCGCCACCCCCGACATCCTCCAGCGCCGCTTCCTGGAAACCCCAGGCCAGATCATCACCACCGACAAGGTGATCACCGTCCGCCTCCAGCGGCGTGCCTACGCACCCGTCCTGCGCCAGGCCGACCTGCCTGGCGCCACCACAGCTCCTGGCGGGCCGGAACTTGGGTTCCTGCAGGCCCAGCTGGCGTACCAGCGCGGCGCCAAGGTGGTGCTGCGCTCCAAGTCCCCCGAGATGGTCGCCCAGGAGGTGTGGGCGATGCTGCTGGTCCACCAGGCGGTCCGCACGCTGATGCCCCAGGCCGCCCTGGACGGCGGGGACGGCGAGGCGCTGGACCCGACCGGCTGTCGTTTGCCCGCTCCTTGCGGGTGGTCCGCCGCCAGGTCACCAGCCAGGCCGCGTTTTCCCCCTGAGCGCCTTGCCCGCGCGATCGCCCAGGCGATCACCGAGATGCGCCGGCACCTGGTCACCCGCCGCCGGCGTGCCAACCCCAGGGTCGTCAAGCGCAAGATGTCGAGCTTCGGGGTCAAGCGCGCGGGGCACCGGGTCTGGCCGCAGCCGACCAAGCCCGCCGACCAGGCGGTCGTCATCGTGGGACCGTCCAAGCCCGCCCCGACCCCGCGGCGGCGAGCCCCAAAGCCCAGCTCACAAGGCCTGTTTCACTGCACCGCCAGCCCTTGACGCAGTGGTATTGGGCCTAGACGTAGTGCAGGTCATCCGCCTCGTGGTCGGCGACCATGCGGGCGCAGGTGGGGCAGTACCAGCGTGCCTCCATCGCCGTGCCGCACTCCGCGTGGCGGAGCGCCTCGCCGTCCCCGGCTCGCTGGGCGCCCCATTGGGCGAGCAGGCGCAGGGCGCCGGCCAGCTCGAGCCCGGACGCGCTGAGTTCGTAGGCGAACCGGGGCGGCCGCCTGGAATAGAGCCGGCTCACCACGACCGCCTCGCGCTCGAGATGCTTCAGCCGCTGCGACAGCACGTTCGGGGCGATGCCCGGCAGCGCCTCCTGCAGGTCGTTGAAGCGCCGGGTCCCACCCAGCAGCGCCTGCACGATCAGCAGCGTCCAGCGGTCGCCCACCCGGGCGACCGCCTCGTCCAGGGGCGAAGGTGCTTGGGTCCGCGGCATGGGGCCATCGTACGGGCCGTGGCCCACCCTTGCACTCCTCGCTTGCAGCTAGTAACTTGCAATCCACTAGTGACTTCAGGGTGAAGGGAGCTGAACATGCTCGAAGAGCTGGAGGAGGCCGTCGGCAGGGTGGCGCAGCAGGTGGGCGGCTCGGTTGTCGGCATCGGTCGCGGTCCCGGCCGCGGCTCGGGCGTGGTCCTGGCCGAGGGCTCGGTGGCGACCAACGCCCACAACATCCGCGGCGAGGAGACGACCGTGGTCTTCGCCGACGGCCGCAGCGCGGTCGGGCGGGTCCGGGGGGTCGACGTCGACGCCGACCTCGCCGTCGTCTCGGTCGACACCCAGGGTGCCGCGCCGGTCGCCTGGGCCGGCGAGGGGGAGGCGGCCCGGATCGGCACGGCCGTGTTCGGCCTGGCCAACCCGGGCGGCCGCCTACGGATCACGTTCGGGCTGGTCTCGGCGGTGAACCGGGCGTTCCGCGGCCCGCGCGGCCGTCGCATCACCGGCAGCCTCGAGCACACCGCCCCGATGGGCAGGGGCTCCTCCGGCGGTCCGGTGGTCAACGCGGCCGGGCGGCTGCTCGGCCTCAACACCAACCGCCTCGGCGACGGCTTCTACCTGGCCATCCCGGCCGACGCGGACCTGCGCGGGCGGCTCGACGCGCTCGCCAGGGGCGAGGCGCCGTCCCGGCCGCGCCTGGGCGTCGGCCTGGCCCCGGCCCGGGTCGCCAGGCAGCTCCGGCGCGCGGTCGGCCTGCCCGAGCGGGACGGCCTGCTGGTCCGCGCGGTCGACGAGCGCGGCCTGGCCGGCCGGGCCGGCATCCGCACCGGCGACCTGATCGTGGCGGCGGGCGGCCGCGAGCTGGCCGACGCCGACGAGCTGCACGACGTGCTCGACGGGCTGGCCGACGACGCGACCCTGGCCCTGCTGGTCGTCCGCGGCACCGAGGAGCTGACCGTCAACGTCACCTTCGGCGACGCCGAGCCCCAGGACGTCGGCTCGGCCTGAACCACCCCACCTGGCAGGACACCGGCTCGGCCTGAACCAGACCCGCCCGGCCAGGACGCCGACACCCGTGCCCACCCCTCGCCAGGGTGGGCACGGGTGCTCCAGGTCCTCCGGACCGGGTTCGAGCAGCAGCCGAACTCGGTCCGGGCTTGGAACGGTCATCTGGCGGCGACTGGAGGAATGTGGCGATTTCGGGTTCAGTATCCCAGGCGAGCGCGTCGCCGCCCGAGTGCCGCCACCCGACCGCGAGGAGATGACCGTGAAGCGTTCCTCCGGCCCTGTCGCCCTGGGTGCCGTCGTCCTGCTCGCCGTGCTCGCCGCGGGCGCGACCGGGTGCTCCGGGTCGCAGGAGGCGGCCCCGGGGACGGCCGCCACCACCGCGGCGGCCGCTACGACCGGGCCCACGGCCTCGACCGGCACGGCGGCCGGCACTGGTGCGACGGCCACGACCACCGCGGAGCAGGCGCGCACGGTCAACACCCTGACCGCCGAGGAGACCGGGTCCGCGACCCAGAACGTCCCCCTCGACCTCACCGAGCTCGCCTCGTACTTCCCCAACCCGGAGAACCCCCTGTTCTGGGTCACGGTGCGGGGCGGCCAGGCCCAGCGGGTCGAGCAGCAGTTCCTGCCTTAAGCGGGCCAGGTTCACCGCGGCGGCAAGCAGGGAGAAGTCCTGGTCCACCTTCGGCCGGCCGCGGACCCGTGCTCGCCTGCCCCGTGGCGGCGGCGCATGTGGTGCGGCCGCGGCGAGCGGAGCGCTTCGCGCGATTTTTGCTTCGTCGCGTCCGCGTTCTTGGCGGGCCTTCGGCCCGCGTCGCCTCCGGCGGCAATCTGAGCCCGCTCTGGTTGCTACTCTGGACCACCCCGGGCGGAGCAAGACCGGAACAGGCGCCGCTGGGCTGCCGAGCAACGAGGTGACCGGTGGCGGTCTCGCGTCGCGACCTGGACTCGCTCGACGGCCGCCGCGGAACCGGCATCGCGACTACTGTGGTAGGTGCAGGCCGTGCAGGAGGACATCCACCTCCCGGTCGGCTGGCTCCGCCTCCAAGAGAGCGGCCAGGGCGGGGCCGAGCCCTGCTTGTACCTCATCCTGGGCGTGTACTACTGACCTACCTGCCTCGTGTTGGCCGGCCTACAGCTACCTGGCGTCGAGGTGGAGGAGGTTCCGACGTGACCGGCGAGCGACGCCCTCGGCGGAACCCCCCACCCGGCCAGCGGCCCGACCCCAACGAGGAGTTCCGGCGCGCGCTGGAGCGAGAGACCGACCTGTCGCTGCGCGAGGACCCCGAGCGGCGACGGTTGTACCGGACCGTGGACTTGCCGCGTACCGGGTCGCCCAGCGGTGACCGACCGCCGGCCGCGCGACGGCACTACCGTGGTGACGTGCTCACGTGGAACGGCGAGACGCTCACCCTCATCGGGTGGTCGCAGCGGACGGGGATCCGGGTCGAGACACTGCTCCGCCGGTGCCGCAAGGGCTGGTCGGTCGAGCAGGTGCTTACGACGCCGCTCGGGGAGGATAGGTGACCACCACCCCACGTACATTACATCCTTTGCAGTTCGCGTAAGTTGACCAGCGTGATGCTGCCCGTCGCTTACGCGGAGCTGCGGTGGTGGTGCCGGGGCCGTCAGGCGGCCGGTGCGCGGCGCAGGAAGGCGACCCGCAGGCCCAGCGACAGCGCCGAGGTGGCCGCGACCGCGGCCAGGGCCCAGACCGGCGCGCCCAGCA